>ERZ1034901.411-NODE-411-length-34584-cov-34.647774_pt1 | contig 34584 bp, 27 predicted proteins | sample MGYA00520628_ERZ1034901 | MGnify/ENA primary metagenome ERZ1034901 (study PRJEB33766, sample SAMN09781783) | gut metagenome | biome: gut microbiome | host: Homo sapiens | place: Madagascar | study: EMG produced TPA metagenomics assembly of the PRJNA485056 data... | reverse complement strand
CACCTATTACACGCCGAAAGAAGAGTCTATTAAGCTGTTCCACGACTATCTCGATCTGCACCGTAGCAACCCAAATCTGGATGTGCAGATGGTGCCGGTATCGGTGATGTTTGGTCGTGCGCCAGGACGTGAAAAAGGCGAAGTAAACCCGCCACTACGTATGCTCAACGGCGTGCAGAAATTTTTCGCCGTACTGTGGCTTGGTCGCGATAGCTTTGTGCGTTTCTCGCCGTCAGTTTCGCTACGCCGCATGGCTGATGAACACGGCACAGATAAAACTATCGCCCAAAAACTGGCGCGCGTGGCGCGTATGCACTTTGCCCGTCAGCGTCTGGCTGCCGTGGGTCCACGCTTGCCTGCTCGTCAGGATTTGTTTAATAAGCTGCTCGCCTCGCGTGCAATTGCCAAAGCGGTAGAAGATGAAGCGCGCAGCAAAAAGATCTCCCATGAAAAAGCGCAGCAGAACGCGATTGCGCTGATGGAAGAGATTGCGGCGAATTTCTCTTACGAGATGATCCGCCTGACTGACCGTATTCTGGGCTTCACCTGGAACCGGCTCTATCAGGGAATCAACGTCCATAATGCCGAACGCGTTCGCCAGCTGGCTCACGACGGTCATGAGCTGGTGTATGTGCCATGCCACCGTAGCCACATGGACTACCTGCTGCTCTCTTACGTGCTGTATCACCAGGGGCTGGTGCCGCCGCATATCGCCGCCGGGATCAACCTGAACTTCTGGCCTGCCGGGCCGATTTTCCGCCGTCTGGGGGCGTTCTTTATTCGCCGTACTTTTAAAGGCAATAAACTCTACTCCACCGTATTCCGTGAATATCTCGGCGAACTGTTCAGCCGTGGTTATTCCGTTGAGTACTTTGTGGAAGGCGGTCGTTCGCGTACAGGACGTTTGCTTGATCCGAAAACCGGCACACTGTCGATGACCATTCAGGCGATGCTGCGTGGCGGTACGCGTCCGATTACGTTGATTCCGATCTACATCGGTTATGAGCACGTCATGGAAGTGGGTACTTACGCCAAAGAACTGCGCGGCGCGACGAAAGAGAAAGAGAGCCTGCCGCAGATGCTGCGCGGTTTAAGCAAGCTGCGTAATCTCGGTCAGGGCTATGTCAACTTCGGTGAACCGATGCCGTTGATGACCTATCTCAATCAGCACGTACCAGACTGGCGTGAATCTATTGATCCCATTGAAGCTGTGCGTCCGGCCTGGTTAACACCGACGGTCAATAACATTGCTGCCGATCTGATGGTGCGCATTAACAACGCAGGCGCGGCTAACGCCATGAACCTGTGCTGTACTGCGCTGCTGGCGTCACGTCAGCGTTCACTCACTCGCGAGCAATTGACTGAGCAGCTGAATTGTTATCTCGATTTGATGCGCAACGTGCCTTACTCCACGGACTCTACCGTTCCTTCAGCCAGCGCCGGTGAGCTGATTGATCACGCGCTGCAAATGAACAAGTTTGAAGTTGAGAAAGACACCATCGGCGACATTATTATCCTGCCGCGTGAGCAAGCGGTGCTGATGACCTACTATCGCAACAACATTGCGCATATGTTGGTTCTGCCTTCGCTGATGGCAGCGATTGTGACGCAGCATCGGCACATCTCCCGCGAAGTGTTGATGGAGCACGTCAATGTGCTTTACCCAATGCTAAAAGCGGAGCTGTTCCTGCGCTGGGAGCGTGACGAGTTGCCGGGTGTTATTGATGCGCTGGCGAATGAGATGCAACGCCAGGGGCTGATTACGCTGCAAGATGATGAGTTACATATCAATCCGGCGCACTCCCGCACGCTTCAGTTGCTTGCCGCAGGTGCGCGCGAAACGCTGCAACGTTATGCGATTACCTTCTGGCTGTTGAGCGCCAACCCGTCGATCAATCGCGGTACGCTGGAGAAAGAGAGCCGCACTGTGGCACAACGTCTTTCCGTGCTGCACGGCATCAACGCACCGGAGTTCTTCGACAAAGCGGTGTTCAGTTCTCTGGTGCTGACGCTGCGTGATGAAGGATATATCAGCGACAGCGGCGACGCCGAACCGGCAGAAACGATGAAGGTTTATCAGTTGCTGGCGGAGTTGATTACGTCCGATGTACGCTTAACGATTGAGAGTGCGACGCAGGGCGAAGGGTAACTGATGAGCGTTGCCGGATGCGGCGAAAACGCCTTACCCGGCCTACTATGACCTGCAAATTCAATAAATTGCGATGTGTTATGTAGGCCTGATAAGCGCAGCGCATCAGGCAGCATTTCACAGAAAAAAAGCCGGATGACCATGATCATCCGGCTTTTTTACATCATCAGAAATGCCAGTAACTCATTGCCAGCCCTAAAAACAGTACCAGGCCAACATAGTTATTATTCATAAACGCTTTAAAACAGGCTTCACGCTCGCGGTTGGCAATCAGTTTTTGTTGATAAACAAACAGTGCGCCCGCGATCAGTATTGACCAGTAATATCCCCAGCCTAAGCCATTTAACTCGCCGATAATCGCCATCAGCACCAGCACGCCAATCTGCAAAATGCCGATAATCAACTTATCGTATTGACCAAACAGGATCGCGGTGGACTTAATGCCAATCTTCACGTCGTCATCACGGTCAACCATCGCATACTGCGTGTCGTAAGCCACCGCCCACAGAATATTGGCGAGGAACATTAACCAGCAGCTTAGCGGCACCGATTCACTCACAGCGGCAAAAGCCATTGGAATCGACCAACCAAACGCCGCACCCAGCACTACTTGCGGTAAATGGGTATACCGCTTCATAAACGGGTACACCCACGCCAACGCCAGTCCGGCAATCGACAACAGAATGGTCATCGTGTTCAGCGTCAGCACCAGTAAGAACGAAATCAGCACCAGCACCACAAATAGCGTTCGCGCCTCTTTCTCCGTCACCGCGCCACTGGGAAGCGGTCGGTTTGCCGTGCGCTTAACATGACCATCAAACTTACGATCAGCATAGTCATTCACTACACAACCGGCGGCACGCATCAGCCAGACGCCAGCAACAAACACCGCCAGGATCCAGAGTTGGGGAACACCGGGTGTCGCCACCCATAGCGCCCATAAAGTTGGCCAGAGCAGCAGTAACGCACCAATTGGCTTATCCGTACGCATTAAGCGGTGAAACGCCAGCAGCTTATTTTGCGTCAGACTCCACTCCATATTTTTTTCCTCTTAGTACAACGGTGATGCCGGTAAAAACAGTTCGGTCAGCAGCAGCGGCTTACCACTTAATCGCAGGCGGGAACGTCGCCCCCAAAGTCCGGCATCACTGCCTATCTCAATAAAGTCACGAGTTAATGTCGATGATGTAAACAGATAGCGTCCTAACGGCGTTTTACCCAAATTTTGTAACGCCAACTCGGGGCCGCTTAGCGTTGACACAGGAACGACAGTGCGACCGGCAAGCCACGGTTCTCCATCTGCGCATAACAAAATCTCACGTAACCAGTAACGGGATTCTTTCGGCAACAGCGGTAATTCTTCGGGGATTTCATTCTGCTCGACAAACCCTTCGCGGATCATCGTCACGCTCACCGTTTTTCCCTGCTGTTCAAAACGTTTGGTCATGGAATCTTCCAGCAACAACCAGTCGAGCAGTTGCGGTTCCAGCGCAGGGATCTCTGCAAAATAGCGCAGCGCACGCAGTTGCGTTAACGCGGGGTGTGACATGCCGAACTCTCCGTTACATAACGTAAAGGCATTGTATCGCAGAAAAGCGTTAACGGGAGATGTAAAGCATATTAAGTGATCTAATACGCAACAATAACGCAACAATCACAGGAGAGAGAAAAAAAAGGTGCGCCCGAAGACGCACCAGTTGTTGCAAAATCAGCACTGTGGGGCGTAATTACCCCTTGCCTTTTACACTGCTGATAAAGGTGGAACGGGCAGATGTCGAGCCCAGGCGTTCAGCTTCATCAAGCAGTTTTAACGCCTTATCAACATCACCTTTCGCGACAGCGTTTTTAATCGCGGTATTAAAATAACTTTCCGTGTCGCTGAGCATAGGTTCACTTTTCTTCGCCGGTGCCGGAGCAGGTGCGGCGGCGGCTGGTGCCGTGTAGGTCGCCGGTGCCGCAGTGTTGCCTACCGTAACCGGAGCTGGAGCGGAAGAACCAAACAACGGCCCCACCAACACGCTGGAGCTGGAGTTGGTTTTCACTTTCAGTTTCAGCAGACCATCGGTGGTATGACGGGCAACCGGGTCTGGAATATCCGGCACCGAGTTACCAACACCTTTAGCATAGGCTTTTGCCGGATCGAGCAGTTGTGTCGTCTGCTGGAGATCTTTTTCAGTGGTAAAGACCAGCACATAAAGTTTCTGCTGCCCTAATGCAGGTGTCAGTCGCATAACGCCTTCCAGACGATCTGCACTCATCACGCCAGGTTCCTGGTAGGTGAAATAACTGCTGGGGAAGAAGGCCGATGGTGTCATGTTCTGATCAAGAATCAGCACGTTCGGCGCAAATACGCTGGTTTGTTTGTTCACTTCACTGGTCAGCGTCAGTGTCAGCTCGCCAATGTTTGCCGGGACGCTGTATGCGGCAACCGAACCGCTGATGCCAGGGACGTTCAGTTGTTGACCGCCAGTAGCTAACCGGGTGGTCTGGGTTTTAGATTGATCGACTGGTGTCCAGGTTAATTGTTGCAGCGCGGCAGATGGAATGGCTGGCGCATCGCTGGTGTTTTGCGGTACGTAGTTAACATCGGCAAGGCTGATTCCAGGCGCGCTTGCCAGCAACCCTGCGGATAAACAGAGGGCGATGAGACTTTTATTCATTTTCATTGTTTTCACCTCAAAATCTGGAGTTCAGCGGTAGCCAGGCAATAGCGCGCTTAACCCGATAATCAGAGGGGCTTACGCCCCTTATAAATAATGACAACCTGTTTTATGCCGGATGCGGCGTGAACGCCTTATCCGACCTACATTCGGCAGTAGTTGTAGACCTGATAAGACGCGGCAGCGTCGCATCAGGCGTTGATTGCCGGATGCGGTACAAGCACCTTATCCGGCCTACATATTGCTATTACCACCAGATTTCCATCTGGGCACCGAATGTCCACTCATCGCTATCACCGCGACCGAAGCTACCGCCTTCGAAATTCGCTGGAACAGCTTTGCCGTAGTTCGGGTTGGAAGAGGAGCTACCGTTGTAGTCATAACCCCATTTCTCATCCCACTTGGCGTAGGTTGCGAAGACACGAATAGCCGGGCGTGACCAGATGCTGTCGCCAGCCTGCCATTGTTGTGCGAGGGTGATTTTGTACTGATTGTTCTTGTCGCCAGTGCGCTGGGATTCGACGTTGTCGTAGCCCACTTCCAGCAAGGTACTCATGATAGGCGTCCACTTGTACATTGGACGAATACCGACGGTCCACCATTTGGTGCCGTTGTCGTTATCCCAGTTGATATCCTGGTACATACCCACGTACATCATGTCCCAGTTGTCGCCCATGGAGATCGCACCGTGATCGAGGATACGCAGCAGGTGACCGTTATTGTTGATATTGTAGGCAAATTTTTCGTTATCAAACGCAACGCCAGAACCCTGCGACAGACCTTTACCCTGCGAGGTCATCGAGTCTGTTGCGTACTGAACAACAAACTTGTTGAAGCCTTTCAGGATGCTCTGGGTATGCTCGGCAGTGAACATCCAGCCATCTTTCGATGCGCCATCAACCAGACGATAGTTATCACGCAGGTTAGCGCGACCGTAGTCAACACCCAGCTCCAGGGTGCCGCCCGGGTTGATTTCCATCTGCGCTAAACGCACGTCGAAGACGTCGTTCGCAGTCTCGTTGGTATAGTCATAGATATTGTTGCTGGCGAAAGAAGAAGAACCGCCCGCTTCAGAAGAACGCGTTGCTGCCAGAGAAAGTTTACCGAAGCCAACGTCGATGTTTTCCAGACCGGCACCAGGACCAGAAATATCCCAGTAGTAGAAGTCGATCATATGAACGTCATGACGCTGATAGAAACGCTTACCGGCCCAAATAGTGGCGCCTGGCAGCCATTCAATCAGGTTTTTCCCCTGCACGTTCGCTTCACGGAAGGCCGGATCGGTGGCTTCCCAGTCATTCTGTTGTGCTACGGAATAGGCCACGTTAGTGTCGAAATAGAAGCTCTTATCGCCCTCTTTCCACACTTCCTGACCCAATTTTAATTCAGCATAAGTTTCACATTCGTTGCCAAGACGGTATTTACTTTGAGCGCCAGTGGTCTGGAAACACTGTTGTTCACCGCCGCTCCCTGTCCAGCCGATCCCGGAACGAGCGTAACCGTGGAAATCCACAGCCATTGCCTGAGCAGACATTACGCCTGCTGCGACGGCAACCGCCAGAGGAAGTTTGCGCAGAGTAATCATCATTCTATCTCCTGAGTCATTGCTTTTCTTTTTTCACATCGCCTGTCACAGGCTTTGTGTCTTTTTTAGGGGTGCTTAAACGCCCGGCTCCTGATGCAGTCGACGACATGCAGTGCCATCCTCACGGAACAGATGGCAACGCTCTGGCGGCAGGCCGATAGCGAATGTGGCACCTTCTTCTACCAACACCACGTCAGACTGGCGGTACACCAGGTTTTGACGAATGGAAGGGATCTGGATATGAATTTGCGTTTCGTTGCCGAGCTGCTCGACCACCTGAACTTCCCCCTCAAGGATGACGTCGGCGATATCGCTTGGCAGTAAATGTTCCGGGCGAATGCCCAGCGACATGTTGGCGCCGACCTGAACGTTGTGGCTTTCAACCGGCAGCCATACCTGCTGGAGGTTTGGCATCGGCAGCTCAACCTGGACTTGATCGATTGCAACGGCGGTCACTTTTACCGGCAGGAAATTCATTTTCGGTGAACCGATAAAACCGGCGACAAAGCGGTCGGCCGGATAGTGATACAACTCAAGCGGCTTCCCGACCTGCGCCACGCGACCGGCGTCCAGCACCACGATTTTGTCGGCCAACGTCATCGCTTCGACCTGGTCGTGGGTGACGTAAATCATCGTGCGCCCCAGGCGTTTATGCAGACGGGAAATTTCGATACGCATCTGTACACGTAGCGCGGCATCAAGGTTGGAAAGTGGTTCATCGAGTAAAAACACGCTTGGCTCGGCCACCAGCGTACGACCAATCGCCACACGTTGACGTTGTCCGCCGGAGAGCGCCTTCGGTTTGCGATCCAGCAAGTGCGCCAGTTGCAGCACTTCCGCCACCTGGTTAACACGCTGGTTGATGACCTCTTTCTTTGCGCCTGCTAATTTCAGGCCAAAAGACATATTTTCTGCCACAGACAGGTGGGGATAGAGCGCATAGGACTGGAACACCATGCCGACGCCGCGTTCTGCTGGCGGGGTATCGTTCATTCGTTTATCACCGATGAACAGGTCGCCGCTGGTGATCGTCTCAAGACCGGCAATCATGCGCAGTAAAGTGGATTTACCGCAGCCAGACGGTCCGACAAACACCACGAACTCACCTTCGTGGATGTCGAGATTGATATCTTTCGATACCACTACATCCCCCCAGGCCTTCGTTACATTTTGCAGCTGTACGCTCGCCATGCCCTTCTCCCTTCGTTACAACCTGTCATCGACAGCAACATTCATGATGCAGTGACTATGCGTCATCGGAAGATGGCTTAAATCCTCCACCCCCTGGCTTTTTTATGGGGGAGGAGGCGGGAGGATGAGAAGGTGGGGTCTGCATACTAATCCGAGGGAAAGTAAGGAAATTCGTGATATTGCTTGCAAAAAACATGGCAATTTTGTGTGCGCCTTACCGCAATACTGCCGTTTCTGCGATGCAGATCACATAAAACGAAGGTGGGGCGTAGGGGCAAGGAGGATGGAAAGATGTTGCCGTATAAAGAAACTAGAGTCCGTTCAGGCGTTTTCACAAGCACTTCACCAACAAGGACCAGAGATTATGAAAATAAAAACAGGTGCACGCATCCTCGCATTATCTGTTTTGACGACGATGATGTTTTCCGCCTCGGCTCTCGCCAAAATCGAAGAAGGTAAACTGGTAATCTGGATCAACGGCGATAAAGGCTACAACGGCCTCGCAGAAGTGGGTAAGAAATTCGAGAAAGATACCGGAATTAAAGTCACCGTTGAGCATCCAGATAAGCTGGAAGAGAAATTCCCCCAGGTTGCGGCCACTGGCGATGGTCCGGACATTATTTTCTGGGCGCACGACCGCTTTGGCGGCTATGCCCAATCTGGCCTGTTGGCTGAAATCTCCCCAGACAAAGCGTTACAGGACAAGCTGTATCCGTTTACCTGGGATGCTGTACGTTATAACGGCAAACTGATTGCTTATCCGATTGCCGTTGAAGCGTTATCGCTAATTTATAACAAAGACCTGCTGCCGAATCCGCCAAAAACCTGGGAAGAAATCCCGGCACTGGATAAAGAACTGAAAGCGAAAGGTAAGAGCGCGCTGATGTTCAACCTGCAAGAACCGTACTTCACCTGGCCGCTGATTGCTGCCGACGGTGGTTATGCGTTCAAGTATGAAAATGACAAATACAATGTGAAAGACGTTGGTGTGGATAACGCCGGCGCGAAAGCGGGTCTGACCTTCCTGGTTGATCTGGTTAAAAACAAACACATGAATGCGGATACTGATTACTCCATCGCAGAGGCGGCCTTTAACAAAGGTGAAACGGCGATGACCATCAACGGTCCGTGGGCATGGTCCAACATCGATACCAGCAAAGTGAACTACGGTGTGACGCTGCTGCCGACCTTCAAGGGACAACCTTCCAAACCGTTCGTTGGCGTTCTGAGTGCAGGCATCAACGCTGCCAGCCCGAACAAAGAACTGGCAAAAGAGTTCCTCGAAAACTACCTGCTGACTGACGAAGGGCTGGAAGCGGTAAATAAAGATAAACCGCTGGGCGCCGTGGCGCTGAAGTCTTACCAGGATCAGCTGGCGAAAGATCAACGCATTGCCGCCACCATGGATAACGCCAAGAACGGTGAAATCATGCCGAATATCCCGCAGATGTCGGCCTTCTGGTATGCCGTGCGTACCGCAGTGATCAACGCCGCCAGCGGTCGTCAAACTGTTGATGCCGCGCTGAAAGATGCGCAGGGTCGTATCACCAAGTAATGCTGTGAAATGCCGGATGCGGCGTGAACGCCTTATCCGGCCTACGAAACCGAAGCATATGTAGGCCTGATAAGACGCGTCAGCGTCGCATCAGGCGGTTGTTGTCGGATACGGCGTAAATGCTTCATCCGACCTGGAAAAACGAACTGTACGTAAGCCTGATAAGGCGCGCCAGCGCCGCATCAGGCGGTTGTTGCCGGATGCGGTGTAATCATTTATCCGTCCAGGAATGAGGAAGAACCCCATGGATGTCATTAAAAAGAAACATTGGTGGCAAAGCGACGCGCTGAAATGGTCAGTGTTAGGTCTGCTTGGCCTGCTGGTGGGTTACCTTGTTGTTTTAATGTACGCACAAGGGGAGTACCTGTTCGCCATTACCACGCTGATTTTAAGTTCTGCGGGACTGTATATTTTCGCCAACCGGAAAGCCTACGCCTGGCGCTATGTTTATCCGGGAATGGCAGGAATGGGGCTGTTCGTGCTCTTCCCTCTGGTCTGCACCATCGCCATTGCTTTTACCAACTACAGCAGCACTAACCAGCTAACTTTTGAACGCGCCCAGGAAGTTCTGTTAGATCGTTCCTGGCAAGCGGGAAAAACCTATAACTTCGGGCTTTATCCGGCAGGTGATGAGTGGCAACTGGCGCTCACCGATGGCGAAACCGGTAAGCATTATCTCTCCGATGCTTTTAAATTTGGCGGCGAGCAAAAGCTGCAACTGAAAGAAAGTGCCACACAGCCTGAGGGCGAGCGCGCAAATCTGCGCGTGATTACCCAAAATCGTCAGGCGCTGAGCAACATTACCGCCATCCTCCCGGATGACAACAAAGTGATGATGAGCTCCCTGCGCCAGTTCTCTGGGACACAACCGCTCTACACACTGGGCGATGACGGTACGCTGACCAATAACCAGAGTGGCGTCAAATATCGCCCGAATGACCAGACCGGCTTTTACCAGTCCATCACCGCCGATGGCAACTGGGGCGACGACAAACTCAGCCCCGGTTACACCGTGACTACCGGCTGGAAAAACTTTACCCGCGTCTTCACCGACGAAGGCATTCAGAAACCGTTCCTCGCGATTTTCGTCTGGACCGTGATGTTCTCACTGATCACTGTCTTTTTAACGGTTGCAGTCGGCATGGTGCTGGCCTGTCTGGTGCAATGGGAAGCATTGCGCGGCAAAGCGGTCTATCGCGTCCTGCTGATTCTGCCCTACGCGGTGCCATCGTTTATTTCAATCTTGATTTTCAAAGGGTTGTTTAACCAGAGCTTCGGTGAAATCAACATGATGTTGAGCGCGCTGTTTGGCGTGAAGCCCGCCTGGTTTAGCGATCCGACCACCGCACGGACGATGCTGATTATCGTCAACACGTGGCTGGGTTATCCGTACATGATGATCCTCTGCATGGGCTTGCTGAAAGCGATTCCTGACGACCTGTATGAAGCCTCAGCGATGGATGGCGCAAGTCCATTCCAGAACTTCTTTAAAATCACGCTGCCGCTGCTGATCAAGCCGCTGACACCGCTGATGATCGCCAGCTTCGCCTTTAACTTTAACAACTTCGTGCTGATTCAACTGTTGACCAACGGTGGCCCGGATCGTCTTGGCACCACCACGCCAGCCGGTTATACCGACCTGCTTGTTAACTACACCTACCGCATCGCTTTTGAAGGCGGCGGGGGTCAGGACTTCGGTCTGGCGGCAGCAATTGCCACTCTGATCTTCCTGCTGGTGGGTGCGCTGGCGATAGTGAACCTGAAAGCCACACGAATGAAGTTTGATTAAGGGAGATAACAAAAATGGCAATGGTCCAACCGAAATCGCAAAAAGCACGTTTGTTTATTACTCACCTGCTACTGCTACTTTTTATCGCGGCGATTATGTTCCCGCTGCTGATGGTCGTCGCAATCTCGCTGCGTCAGGGGAACTTCGCGACCGGCAGCCTGATCCCGGAACAAATCTCGTGGGATCACTGGAAACTGGCGTTAGGTTTTAGCGTTGAACAGGCTGATGGTCGCATTACGCCACCGCCATTTCCGGTACTGCTGTGGCTATGGAACTCGGTAAAGGTCGCCGGGATTTCCGCGATTGGCATTGTGGCGCTCTCCACCACCTGCGCCTACGCTTTTGCCCGTATGCGCTTTCCAGGCAAAGCGACGCTGCTGAAAGGAATGCTGATTTTCCAGATGTTCCCGGCGGTACTCTCACTGGTGGCGTTGTATGCGTTGTTTGACCGTCTGGGTGAGTACATTCCGTTTATCGGTCTGAATACCCACGGCGGCGTTATCTTTGCTTACCTGGGCGGGATTGCGCTGCACGTCTGGACGATTAAAGGTTATTTCGAAACCATCGACAGTTCGCTGGAAGAAGCGGCGGCGCTGGACGGTGCGACACCGTGGCAAGCCTTCCGCCTCGTACTGCTGCCGCTGTCAGTACCGATTCTGGCGGTAGTGTTCATCCTGTCGTTTATCGCTGCCATTACTGAAGTTCCGGTCGCGTCGTTGTTACTGCGTGACGTGAACAGCTACACCCTGGCCGTGGGGATGCAGCAATACCTCAACCCACAAAACTACCTGTGGGGCGATTTTGCCGCCGCTGCCGTGATGTCTGCATTACCGATCACCATCGTCTTCTTGCTGGCTCAACGCTGGCTGGTCAACGGCCTGACGGCAGGTGGTGTGAAAGGTTAAAGATGTTGTTCTGCCAATGTTATGCCGCTGCACCCTCAACTTACGTTATCCCAACTTGTGACTGTTATTCGGCGCTCCCTGGAGCGCCTTTTTTTTACTCCCGCTTCAACCGTTTCGAATTACATAGCCATAGGGTGATCACCAGTAGCAGGATCGCTGCCGAGTAGATCAACACATCCAGTGGCGATTTATGATCGACGATGATCAAGCGCACAATGGCGGTGATCCCGATATAGACAAAGTAACGTAAGGGAAAGTGAAAACCGGATTGAAAATACTTCACAATCAGGGCAATAAATTCGAAATAGAGAAAGTAAACCACCAGCCCTTCCACCAGCTCATATTTGCTGGTTTGTTCTGGCGCGAACAGCACATCAGCCAGATGCACCGTTTCTTTGCCGAGGAATACGACCAGAATCAGGCCGAGGCACAGCAGGCCAAGATTGAGAACGGTCTGCAAAATGGTGGAGATAAACTCCACGCGCGGACGAGATAACGACGTCATAACAGCCCTCCAACTCAGTGGCGAGCTTCCTGTATAACGCAAAAATGTGACGGGGATCTATATTTTTTGTGTATGTTTTGTTCAACCTGGTGTTAGATGGTGCCTCCCGCCAGCGCCGGATGCGGCGTGAACGCCTTATCCGTCCTACCCGTAGGCCGGATAAGCCGCGTCTGGCGGCGCATCCGGCAAGACAAACCGCACCATAGCCTGTACTGCAAAAATCACCCATTCAGGTGATTCCCAGCCACCAGCAATACGCGAAAAATCGACAATGTTCCTCTGGAACAAATGAAACGTAACCTGATAAAGGTGGTAAAAATGAAGCCTTATTTTGCTGCTTTGTTGTTATCAGTCTCTGTTCTTCCTGCTTTTGCCGGTCCGCTCGGTACTGCTGATAAAGCCGACCTTCCGCAAAGCAATGTCTCCAGCCCAATGATGGCTCAGTCGCTCAAGCAATCAGACCTGCAACCGATATCGACGGACAGGAAGACAGAATGTTTTCGCCTTTACACACCAGATCGCAAACCGGGGGTGAACTGCGTCCCTGATGGCTCGACAGGCCATTAAGAATGAGGGTGCCAGTGATTGCGAAAACTGGCACCTTTCCCACGGCTTAGCGGAAATTCACGCTTCGGTCGCTGGTCATGTCATACAACTGGAACTTACGCCCAAGTTGCTGACCACCGTCACGCGTCAGCGGCGTCCAGCCAATTGCCGCACGGCTGCGTGTCGGGCCAGACGAGAAGAGATCCAACGGTACAGAGACATACACGCCTTTGGTGAAGTCCCCTTCTCCGTACTCTTCTTTCGAAACATTCGTGATCGTGGCATAGCCCCCCACCACCACGCCGCTATCAAAGCGTTTGGCGATCTCCAGCGTGCCACCTTTATCCCCTGCCAGATACTGCCCGACGCTGGCTTTCACTAACACATCCTGAGCGAAAGATGGCGTCCAGTAGGCGGTCAAATGACCGGTTTTCACGCTGTAATCAGTGAACTTCATCATATCTTTCGCGCTACGCCAGTCACGCTGTTTAACGTAGTTGGCATCCAGACCAAACGCCCAGTTGCTGTCCAGCGGGCGATACAACACTTCCGCCCCCGCACCGCCAAACATGGTTTCGAGATAACCTCCATAGACCTGACCGTAGAAGCCGTTGCCCAGATGCTGGAAGTAGTTGGCTTGCAGGTTATTCACATAGACATCGTTCTGCACATACTCGCGCACATGGGTACGAACGCGCGGTAAGTGCGAGTCCTGCGGTGGATTAGTGTAGTTAAACTTGTCGTAGTTGTTGGCAAGGTTAGCAAACAGACTACCGGTGGTGAGCAGGTGATCCGTCAGCCACAAATCCGCCGTTCCCATCACGCCCAGTTGGTACATGTAAAAGTTTTCCGGGCCACCAACCGACTGGTTCAGCACCGGATCGATATGGAAATCAAAGCGCGATTTGTCGATATACCAGCCCTGCTCGGTGGACTGCGGAACCACCGGCTCGACGCGTTTTTGCGCCAGCTTCGTTTCATGCCCAAGCGGCTCGCCGACGAGATGATTTTTCAGGCTGGCGACATCGGTTTCCGTCGTCACCTGCGGCATGTTAAGGCGGTTTTCCGTGATACGGATCGTTTTGATCCCATCCGGCAGATCGTTCATCACGATCCGATTAGCGCGAATGATCCCTTCACGCGAATCACGATATTTCACCTGCTCGCCGGTAACATACAGCGTATCGCCTTTCGCCTGGATCTGCGGATCGGCCAGTCCGGCGTTATATTTCAACAGTGTTAACTGATTCGCCACCACCGAATGCTGCAAAATGGCATCCTGTGGCTGCGGTTGATATTGCGGTCGGGCGTTATCGTTGTACGAAGGACGTAGATCGTTAAAGTTGGTGCGCAACGTAACGCCAAACATAAAGGTGTTACCGCGTTCATAGCTAAGGTTAACGTCGGCCCAATCGGTAACGCGATAAATCGCCCCGACGTTAAACTTACTTTTTTGCTCCAGCTTCCCGGCAAAATCCTGCTGATAATTATTGCCTTCATACTCCAGTTTCAGGCGCAGCGGCTGCCAGGGAGTCTGGTATTCCACACCGCCAAACAGTGAGGCCGGGCCGTGGAACATCTGGCTGCCGTCGATAGATCCTGCCTGTTTGTAGCTGTTATCGCGATAGCAATATTTATCACTGGCTGAACAGAGCGGATTTTTCACGTTACCGCTGGTGCCAAGATATCCCCAGCCCAGGCCGAGCGTAAAATCGAATGGCCCCCAGGCTTTGCTGGCGACAAGGTATTCCGCATCAAACAGCCCCGTACCGCCGATATCTCGCGCACCAACCGCTATCTGCGGCAGCCAGTAACTCTCTTCCCACAAACGCAGTTTGAGATCGAAGGCTTTATCTTTATACGTTTGATCACCAGAGAACGCTTCGACGCTGCTGTACTGCCGGGTGCGCACGTCTGTGTAGCGCAGCGTTGTTTCCAGCCACGGGAAGAGTTGCACTGAAGCAGAGTAATAACGGTACTGATCGTTATCGCGATAGTTCAGACTAAACTCCCCTTCCCGTGCCATACGCGCGGTGGGCGTTTGTAATAATCCTACGCCACCGAAATCCGACTGCGACGGACCAATGGGCGCAGGATATGTTTCGCCGTAGCAAGCTGTGCTAATGCCCAGCGCCAGTAAGCTAAGCAGATGTCTTTTTTTCATTATTGCGGTATACGCTGCGTCAGAGTCTGAAGAATGTCGGCGTTCAGGGCATCAGGCGTCTTACTCCAGACGGAGTCCGCCAGGCCAACATAAATAATGCTGCCGGGCATCGGCTCTACGTGACGCTTGTTCCAGTAAGCCACCGGCGCTTTTTGCGTTCGCCCGTCCGGGTAAACCACCCACGCATAGCTGCGATCTGCACCGCTAAGCAGGCTCTGCCCGGAGAGATAGCTCGCTACGTCGCGACCTGGGGTGAATGGCTGATTGCCAGGACGACTGATAAGCCCGAACAGCGTGACCGTTGACGGAGCGGAACCCACCCACAGCGTGTAGTTGCCCTGCAACGGCGGGTTGCCACGTTCCGCAACGCGGACGATATCGGGATCAAGATTGATTTTTTGCCTGCCCGTCACCTTCAACGCCTGAATTTGCTGACGTAAGGCGTTAATCGCGGCGGCATCCTCGGCGCTGGAATCTGTTGCCAGTTCTGCCAGCCGTGTCAGCAACGCCTGCTGCTGCCGCAATGCTGCTGCCGTTGCCAGCTCTTCGCTGATCACCGCACCGGGCCACCAGCTATTCGCCAGTCGCGGTTGCCCCACCAGATCGATTAAATGCTCTGCGCCCGTCAGCGTTTTGGCCTCACTGCTGCCATTGCTGAACACCTTGACGGTGCCCGCCGCAAAGACCGATGACGCTCCCACGCTCAAAATCAACGCGACAATAGTTTGTTTAATCATTGTTTTGCTGCCTTGATGAGAGTGGTTTTCACCGGGAAATAATCCGCGCCGAGATACTGTTCCGACTGGCGAATTTGTCCTTCGCTGTCGATCCAATAGCGGTTATGCCAGCGCGCCTGGTCGGTGGAGACTTCTTCGTCCAGCACGCGAACCGGAGTTTCATCGCTGCCGACTTTGACGGTATCGGTGCCATCCCATTTGAAGACTGAGCGTGCGGTGGCGTAGCGTACCTGCTGGTACTCGGTCCAGCCCATCGTGCGCGTCCATGTTGCACCATCAACAATTTGTGCGGGTTTAATCAGCGGGTCGGCGGCAAGGTTATTTACTTCAATCAGGTTGTCGCCGCCAAGCAAAGTCTTCACCAGACGACCATGTTGTGTGACGAGAGTGGCCTGATCCTGAGTGACCCATTTTTGTTGTCCGTCTTCAGCGAAGGCCAGCACCACAAATAACTGCGGCCCGCCATTAAGCTGCATGTACTGGCTGGCGTAGGGCATATTTTGAATATCATCGTCCGTCAGCTGTACGCCTGGCGTGCCGAACAGACTGTCCCACAGTGAATTGCCCAGCTCTTTAGTCGTGGCTGAACAGGCCTGTAATAGCAGGCAGATAAGAATGAGTGCAGGTCGCTTCACGACTCTTCTCCAGAGGGGCAGAATAACCACACCGGAGTGTGGTTATGGTTAATCCCCGTCATACTTCAAGCTGCAGATGCGGTGACCGCACTCGTTCACCCCGGTCACATAGTTATCTATGCTCCCGGGGACTCACTCGCTTGTCGCCTTCCTGCAACTCGAATTATTTTGGGGATACATACGTTATTACTGGGTACTGGTGGTCGTGGTTGTGGTGGTTCCGGTATTAGAACCATCACCGCCACCGGTTGCCGCGAGTGCGACACCCACCGCCGAGCTTACGGTGCTGACGCTGGTCGCGGAGGAACTGCCCGCCGAAACCGACGTTGCTGCCGACCCTGCCGCTTCGCCCACCTGTACAGGTGCAGCCCACGCAGAAGTCGCCGCAAGCGCAGATATGGCTAAAATGCCATACAGAACTTTTCTCATAACAATTTCCCTTCATTGAATGAATGGAGATTTACCCAAAAACATTTCGGGCGGGATCGAGTATACACAACTAAAGCATGTGAATTACGGCGCGAGGAATTAGTGGTGGGGTTTTAGGATAATTGGAATAAATATCAATTATATATTTTTTATTATATATAAATAATTATGTTAATCATGAGGTTAAAATAAACACAAAAGCGATTGACCTGCGTATTTTCCGAAATAATTACAGACTAAAAATCTATTTTAGGATTAACCTCACGGTATGATTTTCGTTAAATCACAGACAAGAGGATTTATCTGATAGAACAATGCCGACTTATAGTCGGCATTGTTATTAAGGTTATTTAATCAATCGTGCTATGTATTAATTGCCGAATACGATGTACATATCGGCATCGACCTGTAGGCCTGATAAGACGCGACCGCGTCGCATCAGGCACCGGTTGCCGGATGCGGCGTAAACGTACGTAGCGGCATCAGACATGCACGATGATTAACCGCGCCACGCCTTATAGCGGTTAATCAGACCATTGGTCGAGCTATCGTGGCTGCTGATTTCTTTGTCATCTTTCAGCTCCGGCAGAATACGGTTCGCCAGCTGTTTACCCAGCTCAACGCCCCACTGGTCGAAGGTGAAGATGTTCAGGATCACGCCCTGAGTAAAGATTTTGTGCTCATACAGCGCAATCAACGCCCCCAGGCTGAACGGGGTGATTTCGCGCAGCAGGATGGAGTTGGTCGGACGGTTACCTTCGAACACTTTAAACGGCACTACATAGTCGAGCGTCGCCGGATCTTTACCCTGATCGCGATATTCCTGCTCTACCACTTCGCGGGATTTACCAAAGGCCAGAGCTTCGGTCTGAGCGAAGAAGTTAGACAGCAGTTTCTGGTGGTGATCAGAGAGCGGGTTATGGGTGATAGCCGGCGCGATGAAATCGCACGGCACCATTTTGGTTCCCTGGTGGATCAGCTGGTAAAACGCATGTTGCCCGTTTGTACCCGGCTCACCCCAGATAATCGGGCCAGTCTGGTAATCCACTACGTTACCGTTACGGTCAACGTATTTGCCGTTGGATTCCATATTGCCCTGCTGGAAGTACGCCGCGAAACGGTGCATATACTGGTCATACGGCAGAATCGCTTCAGTTTCCGCGCCAAAGAAATTGTTGTACCAGATGCCGATCAGCGCCAGCAATACAGGCAGGTTTTTCTCGGCTGGCGTGGTGGAGAAATGCTTGTCCATCGCGTGTGCGCCGGAAAGCAGTTCAACGAAGTTATCAAAGCCGATGGAGAGAACAATCGACAGACCAATCGCTGACCACAAAGAGTAACGGCCGCCGACCCAGTCCCAGAACTCGAACATGTTGGCGGTATCAATACCAAACTCGCCAACGGCTTTCGCATTGGTGGAGAGCGCCGCAAAGTGTTTCGCAACGTGCTTCTCATCACCGGCCGCTTTCAGGAACCAGTCACGCGCGCTATGGGCGTTGGTCATGGTTTCCTGAGTGGTGAAGGTTTTAGACGCCACCAGGAACAGCGTGGTTTCAGGGTTCACTTTTTTCAGCACTTCTGCGATGTGAGTTCCGTCAACGTTAGAAACGAAGTGCATATTCAGGTGATTTTTGTACGGCCGCAGTGCTTCGGTCACCATGTACGGGCCGAGGTCAGAACCGCCGATACCGATGTTCACCACGTCGGTGATTGCTTTGCCGGTATAACCCTTCCACTCACCGGAAATAATCGCTTGCGAGAAGGTTTTCATCTTCTCCAGCACCGCGTTGACTTCCGGCATTACGTCTTTGCCATCAACCAGAATCGGCGTATTGCTACGATTACGCAGCGCCACGTGCAGCACGGCGCGGTTTTCGGTGCGGTTAATCTTCTCGCCAGAGAACATCGACTTAATCGCGCCAGCCAGATCGCACTCTTTCGCCAGATCCTGCAATTTCGCCAGAGTTTCTTCGGTGATGCGGTTTTTGGAGTAATCCACCAGCATCTGATCGTCGAAGGTTGCGGAGAACTTAGAAAAACGATCGCCATCTTTAGCAAAAAGATCGGCGATCGTAACGTCTTTCATTTCATCGAAGTGTTTCTGTAGTGCCTGCCAGGCAGCGGTCTGCGTTGGATTGATGTTTTTCATTAGCAATACTCTTCTGATATTGAGAATTGTGACTGTGGAAGATTGTAGCGCCAGTCACAGAAAAATGTGATGGTTTTAGTGCCGTTAGCTCAGCTAACTACTGAAGAGGATAAAAAGTATAGACGTTATAAGCACAATTTCTGACCTCGCCCGCTGCATGAATAATCCGCATAATCCCGGCGTTGACACACTCCCCTACACCTTTTATTTATAAATACGGTCTGCGCCTGCACCGGTTTCTATTTTGCCTTTGTGCCAAGGTCGCTTCTTTCATTCCCTGACACGAGGTTGTTATGCCCGATATTGTTGTCTCCAAATTTGGTGGTACTAGCGTGGCTGATTTCGACGCCATGAACCGCAGCGCCGACATTGTGCTTTCTGATGAGAATGTTCGTTTAGTTGTGCTTTCTGCTTCTGCGGGGATTACTAACCTACTTGTTGCACTGGCTGAAGGTCTGGAACCGGTTGAGCGTTTCGAAAAACTCGATGCTATTCGCAATATTCAGTTCGCCATTCTGGAGCGCCTGCGTTACCCGAACGTCATCCGTGAAGAGATTGAACGTTTGTTGGAGAACATTACCGTTCTGGCCGAAGCGGCGGCGCTGGCAACATCTCCGGCTCTGACGGATGAACTGGTTAGCCACGGCGAACTGATGTCTACTCTACTATTTGTTGAAATCCTGCGCGAACGCGATGTCCAGGCGCAGTGGTTTGATGTGCGTAAAGTGATGCGCACCAACGACCGGTTTGGTCGCGCGGAGCCAGATGTTGTTGCACTGGCGGAACTGTCTGCGTTGCATCTGACTCCACGGCTCAGTGAAGGTTTAGTCATCACCCAGGGCTTTATTGGTAGCGAAAGTAAAGGGCGTACTACAACACTTGGACGTGGCGGCAGCGATTATACGGCAGCCTTGTTGGCGGAAGCCTTACACGCATCTCGCGTTGATATCTGGACTGACGTCCCTGGCATCTACACGACCGATCCGCGCGTGGTGCCGGCAGCAAAACGCATTGATAAAATCGCTTTTGAAGAGGCCGCTGAAATGGCGACCTTTGGCGCGAAAGTGCTGCATCCAGCGACGTTGCTGCCCGCAGTGCGCAGCGATATTCCGGTGTTTGTCGGTTCCAGCAAAGACCCACGTGCTGGCGGTACGTTGGTGTGTAATAAAACCGAAAATCCACCGCTGTTCCGTGCACTGGCTCTGCGCCGTAAACAAACGCTATTAACCCTGCACAGCCTGAATATGCTGCATTCCCGTGGCTTCCTCGCGGAAGTTTTCGGTATCCTCGCGCGGCATAATATTTCGGTGGATTTAATTACTACGTCCGAAGTGAGCGTGGCATTAACTCTTGATACGACTGGTTCAACTTCCACTGGCGATACATTGTTGACGCAATCACTGCTGATGGAGCTTTCGGCGCTGTGCCGCGTGGAAGTGGAAGAAGGCCTGGCACTGGTGGCGCTGATTGGTAATGACCTGTCAAAAGCCTGCGGCGTCGGCAAAGAAGTATTTGGCGTGCTGGAACCGTTCAACATCCGCATGATTTGCTACGGCGCTTCCAGCAATAACCTGTGCTTCCTGGTGCCGGGTGCTGATGCGGAACAGGTGGTGCAGACATTGCATAGTAATTTGTTTGAGTAAACGACCAGTACAGGTGAATAGCGAGCCACGTCGCTATTCACCATGCCTGATCAATTACGAATTACTACGGCGCTGTTGCTTTTCCGCATGTACGCGTTTCACTATCTTATAAATCCATTGCAGCGTCAGATTATATTTCTTCGCTAATTCGGCGTAGTTGCGACCATCGCACTCGCTATAGATTTGGTAGTCACGCTCCGACGCCCGTCCAGAGATCCCTTTCGGGAAATAAATGCTTTGCCCCCCCAGTTACGCATCATTCGGTCAGCAATGGCAAAGCCCACATTTTCCGCCGATGAGCTGTCGAGATTGATGCTCTCAATCAGAACTTGCGATGCATGAAACGCCAGGTCGTTAATGATCTCCGGTGTCCGGGCCATCTCTTTTGATTTTCGTATCATTTTTCATCTCCATATATCTTGCATCCTGTATAAGACCCGATGCGTGTAAAACCACGGATATACGCTAAGCAATTGTCATTACTGCTACTCAATACATTCAACAAACAAATAAACAACCAAAGAGTTACCTTTGTTACTCTGCATCACTACGCGATCGCGGCGTTCGGGGAAAGATAATGCCTTTACCGCCAGATAAGTGGGATATGCTGCCGCTCCAGGCCGGCCTTCAGGACGTGGAAACGTTTTTCCATAAACATGATGGCAAAAAATACGACTGGCGCGGAGCCTTAGGAATTATCACCGGCAATAAAGAACAGTGCGATCGCCTGTTTTGCAGTGAATTTTGTGCTGAATTCCTGCAATTAAAAGACAGCTGGCGATACTCACCAAATAACCTGTATGCCTTAGTAAGTAGCTGGCAATCCCATCCGTAAATCACACCGGGCACAATGCCCGGTTCCTTATATACTCTAAATAGCTTATATGGACACCTCCCCAATGCAAGCACGGTTAGACAGAGAAAATGGTCTCTGTGCCTTACCCCGAAAGGGCTGACCGAAAATGGAGAACTATTCCGCTTGGCTATTTAGAATTAGGTATAACATATTTATAAAAAAGATCATCCCAAACAAAGCATTCACGTGAAGAATAAAAGCAATTTTTAAACATAAATATATTGCGTTATAAATCACTTCAAATATAGTTTGTCCTTTTGATACCCTCATGGACGATGCGAGGAAACAGCGTGTTTACTATCTCACTCCTCTGGAAAAGTAAGGTTATCACTAATAAAAATGAGTCAGATAACACGTTGCCGCTGGCACACCATAAAGATAGAGGCTTAAGTAGGATAACATTCACATACTATGCATATACACTGATTCCTCATTTGCTTATAAAAATTCAATAAAGCAAAATAACAATAGAAAGGATAATACGTCATGGTTGATAAAATAATTTTCACTGTTACGCCAATTTTTTCCATTCCTCCACGTTGCGCAGCTGCTGTAGAAACCTGGATTTATCAGGTTGCTAAGATGACAAGAATACCGAATAGAATTGTTTGTATAAAAGAAGAAGGTTATTCTGATATCACCACTGTCAGTGAACGATGCTCAATTCATCGCATCGGGTTCAGTCGAATTTATAAACGCATATTTCAGAAATTGACGCGTATAGATCCCCTGCCTTATTCTCAACGAATTTTGAATGTCGCTAACGATTTCAATATTACGGATAACAGTGTAATCGTTGTACATAATAGCATGAAATTATATCGCCAGATTCGTGAGCGTTCACCTCATGCAAAAATAGTGATGCATATGCATAACGCTTATGAGCCAAAAGGAATGGATGATAATGTCAAAATGCTCGTCCCCAGTAACTATTTAAAAGACTATTATCAGGGGTTTCTTCCTGATGCAGATATCGCTATAGTCCCAAATGGAACAGATCCATATAATACGGATAAGCACCATGTAAAAATCAACAGTTCTGAACTGAACATCTCCCCTGAAAAGAAGATTGTATTTTATGCGGGAAGAATATCTCCTGAAAAAGGATTGATGTTACTTTTACAGGCGTTTGAACTACTCATCAGAACCCGTGATGATATAGAACAGGTTGTTATAGGGGATTATGCGAGCAAAAGTAAGGGGGAAAAAGGAATTTACCAAAAGAAAATTCGAGAATTAGCAAAACAACTAGGTTCACACTGCCATATGTTAGGAGGTGTCGCTCCTGAGGAAATGCATCGCTATTATTCTTTGGCTGATTTAGTTGTTATTCCATCTCAATTTCAGGAGCCATTTTGTATGGTGGCAATAGAAGCTATGAGCGCAGGTAAACCTGTACTGGTGAGTACTCGAGGTGGAATGATAGAATTTGTAAAAGATAAAGATACTGGCTATCACCTGCAAGAGCCGATGACACCAGAAACGATTGCTGTGGATATAGAAAAAACACTTAACAATCCTGATTTACTTAGTATTGCCCATCACGGAAAACAATTTGTCCTAGAAAATTATTTATGGTGGCAAGTTACTCACAAGTTTGAAACTGTAATTAGCAATTGGTTTGACTGTTCTAATTAGAACTTTAGTGACGAATTTTATTTTGAAAAAAATATTACTGATATGGATAAAAACAATACCGGGCTGTATGCCCGGTATATTACTGTTTATCCTAAAATCACAACCAGATCTGAAGCCACGAATTAAAAGAAACAGTCAAATGGATAATTTTTTCAAAAAAAAACATCCTGACTCATTCTCCTATTCTGCTCTGGGGTAAATTCCCGTACACTGAACATTCTGGCTCACTGAGGGCACCATCATGGCACTCCCCCGTATTACACAAAAAGAGATGACCGAGCGTGAACAGCGCGAATTAAAGACGCTACTGGATCGGGCGCGTATTGCGCATGGTCGTGTGTTGACCAATGCCGAAACCAACAGCATTAAAAAAGAGTACATTGATAAGCTGATGGTTGAGCGTGAGGCTGAGGCGAAAAAAGCCCGCCAGTTGAAGAAAAAGCAGGCTTACAAACCGGACCCTGAAGCGTCATTCAGTTGGTCGGCAAATACATCGACGCGCGGCAGACGCTGATTAACGCCCTTTTTTCTTCCGCCCCGGCGAGGTGAAACGCTTACCGTTTGATGCCGGGCGACTCCCTTTTTCCGCCGTTTTTTCCATCTTCACCACCGGGCGCTTGATACCCGCCGTTTTCGGTTTGGCCTTCGCTTTGGGTTTTGCCTCGGAAGAGGAATTTTCGATGAGCTTAAAAAGATCGATGAGTTCATCGTCAGTTAAATCGCGCCACTCGCCCAGTGGAATGCCGCTTAAGCTGACGTTCATGATGCGTGTGCGTTCCAACTTCTTCACTTCGTAGCCAAAGTGCTCACACATGCGACGAATCTGACGGTTCAGCCCCTGCACCAGGGTTATGCGAAAGACAAATGGCGCTTCTTTTTTGACTTTGCATTTTTTGGTCACCGTCCCGAGGATCGGTACGCCTGCGCCCATGCCACGAATAAATTCATCGGTAATCGGTTTATCCACCGTCACCAGATACTCTTTCTCATGGTCATTACCCGCACGGAGGATCTTATTCACCAGATCGCCGTGATTGGTGAGAAAAATCAGTCCCTGAGAGTCTTTATCCAGGCGACCAATCGGGAAGACGCGTTTACTGTGATTAACGAAATCGACAATGTTATCTCGCTCGCCATCTTCGGTGGTGCTTACAATGCCAACAGGTTTATTCAGGGCGATAAGCACTAAATCTTCGGCTTCCCGTGGCTCAATCAGTTGACCGTTTACTTTTACAACGTCACCGGGTTTCACCTGATCGCCAATGGTGGCACGCTTGCCATTAAGGAACACATTGCCTTGCTCGATATAGCGATCCGCTTCGCGGCGTGAGCAAATTCCGCTTTCGCTGATGTATTTATTTAAACGGACTGATGAGTCGGGCAGCATAAATTCTCCTGTAAAACGCGGAATATACCGTACCTCCTCCTCCTGAAAAACAGGATTTATGCGGGATACGATAAGTTACGTGCCAGCATTAATAGCCGTTTAATAGAAAATCGATAGCATCACGCAGTACGATTCGCTGTTGACTAAGATCAGCTATACGTTCTCCCAACTCTTTTAGCAGTATTCCTGTCATCATATGAGTCATCACCATGTGGTCCAGGCCAGCAATTGAAACCACCGGACAAACTTTTACCGGCGGTTTACCGCCAGGTAGCTGATCAAGTCGGATCGCCGGAGCAACAATGGCATGCTTTAATACATTGGCGACAGGATGTTGGAGATTGATGAGATAAGGATAAACATGCCGCCCACTCCCCAGGTTTTCATAAGCACAATATTGCTCCATTAGAATGACCTTTGGTAATCGCTAAATGAACCGTTCTCATCCACCCACTGATTAACTGCGTCGACGGATTCTTTGTTTTCTCGCAACCAGGTTTCTCTGTGATTCTGACGTATTTTTTCCAGTAACGCTTCGGTTAATACCGCCGAGAGATTGAGTTTGAGTTTACGTGCCTCTTCCAAAATCTCTGGTGGCAGCGAAACATTGACAGATTTTTTAACCTTCGACATTGTGCGCATAATTCCCTCCATCATGATGCGCATACTCTGTCTAAAAGTAGCGTAATTAGCGAGCATTTTTCCTCCAGTTCCCTTAGAAATTTGTCGAAAAATACCTCTGTCGCGAATACCTGTCACGCCTGATCATTCAAACTTGCGAGGCGCTTTCCAGAAGCAATACACGACATCGTGAGCCATGTCAGTAAGTGGTGAAATTCGCGGTGGTAGCATGGCTCCCGTGATTTCTTACTAACCGGAGAAGTAATGGAACTGCTTTTATTGAGTAACTCGACGCTGCCGGGAAAAGCCTGGCTGGAACATGCGCTGCCGCTGATTGCTGAACAGTTGCAGGGTCGCCGTTCAGCGGTGTTTATTCCTTTCGCTGGCGTAACGCAAACCTGGGATGATTACACCGCCAAAACGGCTGCGGTTCTCGCTCCGCTGGGTGTTTCTGTCACCGGTATTCATAGTGTTGCCGATCCTGTTGCCGCGATTGAAAATGCGGAAATCGTGATTGTCGGCGGTGGCAACACTTTCCAGTTACTGAAGGAATGTCGTGTGCGCGGTCTGCTGGCACCAATTGTTGACGTGGTGAAACGCGGCGCGCTGTATATTGGCTGGAGCGCAGGCGCTAACCTCGCTTGCCCAACTATCCGCACCACCAACGATATGCCGATTGTCGATCCGCAAGGTTTCGATGCGCTAAATCTGTTCCCGCTGCAAATCAACCCGCACTTCACCAACGCGCTGCCGGAAGGCCACAAAGGTGAAACACGCGAGCAGCGTATTCGCGAACTGCTGGTGGTTGCGCCAGAGTTGACGATTATTGGTCTGCCGGAAGGTAACTGGATCACGGTGAGTAAAGGTCACGCTACGCTGGGCGGCCCGAATACCACCTATGTGTTTAAAGCGGGTGAGGAAGCAGTACCGCTGGAAGCCGGGCACCGTTTTTAAGTAAATTGCCGGATGCATTATCCGGCATCTTGTACACAATGCCTGATGCGACGCTTGACGCGTCTTATCAGGCCTACAGGGTTCCTGTATTAATACTCGTCCCGCCCCTCATCTTCATCTGGTTGTTCCAGCACGCTGTAAGCCACCGAACAAAACAGCGAGTTCAGACGCTGCATATCTCCCAGCAAGCCTAAATGTAACGAACTGGTTTCAATACTCTGCACGTTTTGCTGATGCAAGCGATCGACGTGAGCGTGGGAATAACGGCGATTAAGAATGCGAAAACGATGCTTACTGCGGCGTAAACGACGGGCGCTGGTGACATCGCCAGAGAAGAAAACCGACATAGCCAGCTTTAAATTGCTGAGCAATTGCTCATAGAGCGCATCCAGTTCCTTCAACCCATCAATCGAAAATGCCCGCCGCGCTGCCAGCGATTTGTCAGCAATTTCGCTGCCCATACGCTCGACAATATCGGAAGCCTGTTCCAGATTGAGCGCCATTTCAATGATTTCCGCCCAGCGACGAGACTCTTCCTCCGCCAGTTCCTCTTTTGGCATCCGTGCCAGGTAAAGTTTAATCGCGGTATACAACACGTTGATATCATCCGCCAGCTTGCGCAGCTCTTTCTCTTCACGAGGCGCGCCGTGCATCACTTTATTCAGCCCTTCCATCATCTGTTCCATTGCGTCACCGATGCGCAATGTTTCGCGCGCCGCATTGGCCAGGGCGAGCGTTGGCGTATCCAGCGCGCTAACGTCCAGATGTTTCGGTTTCAGATGGGCGTCCAGTTCGGGTTCATCGCGAATAATCGTTTTGCAAAACCGCGCCATCGGGTCAACAAATGGCAGCATTACCAGACAGCGCACAAGGTTGTAGAAGACGTGGAAATAGATAACCAGTTCCGCTTTTGGCAAAGGCAGTTTATCCATGGATTCAGCCAGAACATGGACAAACGGCAGGATAATCAGGCTTCCCACCAGCTTAAACAGCAGGCTACCCAGCGCCACGCGACGTGCAGCGGCATTGGCGGCACTGTTGTTGAGCATCGCCAGCAGGCCGGAGCCGAGGTTAGCGCCGATGACCAGGCAGAGCGCCACCGGGAAGGAGATAATGCCTGCGGCGGTCAGGGTGGCGGTCAGCAGTACGGCGGCAAGACTGGAGTAACTGATAATGGCGAACATCGCGCCAATCAGCGCATCCAGTAAAATATCGCCAGTCAGCGAGGCAAAGATCACCTGAACGCCGTTAGCCTGGGTGATCGGCGTTACTGCCTGCACAATCAACTCCAGTGCCAGCAAAATCAGCCCAAGACCGATACCGACGCGCCCCAGTTGCCCGGCGCGCGACTGTTTGCGTCCGAGGAAAAAAATCACGCCGATAAAAATAAGTAACGGTGACAGCCAGGATAAATCGAAGGTAAGAATACGCGCCATTAGCGCCGTCCCGACATCTGCCCCCAGCACAATGACCAACGCGGGTGCAAGGGCAACCAGATCCTGAGCGACAAACGACGTCACCAGCATGGTGGTGGCATTACTGCTCTGTACCAGTGCGGTAACGCCTATCCCCGCGCAAAAGGCGAGCGGCTTCTTTTCGACGCTCCGGCTGAGGACGGTACGCAGGCGCGCACCGAAGACGCGCATTACGCCGGTACGAACAATATGTGTCCCCCAGACCAGCAGGGCGACGGCAGAAAGCAGGTGAAGCAGTGTTAACACGAGTTCAGGTTCTCCTTATCGTTATATGCTCCTGAAACAGATACCGAAGGGGGCGAGCTGCGCTTTTCCGGTTCGATATAAGACCAGTATAAGTGTTTCATATTAATAAAGAGACAGGGCACTCATTGAGCGCCCTGTTTGTTGTAAGGAAAAGTGACAGATTTGTGAATCAGTCCGCGTCATACCCCAGATTCGGCGCCAGCCAGCGTTCAACATCAGCAACGCTCATGCCTTTACGGCGGGCATAGTCTTCCACCTGGTCGCGCTGAATTTGCGCCACGGCGTAATACTTGCTGTCCGGGTGGCTGAAATACCAACCCGAAACCGAAGCACCAGGCCACATCGCGAAAGATTCCGTGAGTTTCATGCCGGTGTGTTTTTCCACTTCCAGCAGCTCCCAGATGGTGGCTTTTTCCGTGTGTTCCGGGCAGGCTGGGTAGCCTGGTGCCGGGCGGATTCCCTGATAGTTTTCGCGGATCAGCTCTTCATTGCTGAGGTTCTCGTTCGGCGCATAACCCCAGTAAACTTTACGTACCCGCTCATGGAGATACTCCGCAAAGGCTTCAGCCAGACGGTCGGCAAGGGCTTTCACCATGATTTTGTTGTAATCATCGTGCTGCGCTTCGAACGCTTCTGCCAACGCGTCCTCTTCCAGCCCGCCAGTCACGGCAAATGCGCCAATGTAATCCGCTTTACCAGAAATCTTTGGTGCCACGAAATCCGCAAGGCAGTAGTTGGCGAAGCCGGTTTTTTCCGTCTGTTGGCGTAGATGGTGGCTGACGTTGATCACATGGGTGCGTGTTTCGTCGCGGTAGATTTCAATGTCGTCGCCCACACGGTTTGCCGGGAACAGACCAACCACGCCGCGTGGATTCAGCGTTTTTTCGGCGCTTAATTTATCCAGCATGTCATTGGCGTCTTTAAACAGGCGTTTCGCCTCAACGCCTACCACTTCATCTTCCAGAATGCGCGGATACTTCCCGGCCAGCGACCAGGTCATAAAGAACGGCGTCCAGTCGATGTAATTACGCAGTGTTTCGATGCTGGCTTCGACTTCCTGCACGCCGAGACGGTGTGCCACCGGCGGCGTGTAAGCCTGCCAGTCAAAAGCGAAATCGTTATCACGCGCCGCTTCCAGCGTGACTGGTGGCGTGCGCGGTTTCTTGCGCCCGTGCTGAATACGCACGGTTTCGTACTCTTTGCGGGTACGAGCGACAAAGTCATCACGCTGAGTATCGGAAAGCAGCGCCGCCACGACGCCAACGGTGCGTGAAGCGTTCTGCACATACACCGTCGGGCCGCTGTAGTTCTGCTCGATTTTCACCGCCGTGTGCGCTTTTGAGGTCGTCGCACCGCCAATCAATAGTGGAATAGTAAAGCCTTGACGCTCCATCTCTTTCGCCACGTTAACCATTTCGTCCAGCGACGGCGTGATCAGCCCCGAAAGGCCAATCAAATCGGCATTCACTTCTTTGGCAGTGCGGAGAATTTTTTCCGCAGGCACCATCACGCCGAGATCGACAATTTCGTAGTTATTACATTGCAGCACCACGCCAACGATATTTTTACCGATATCGTGGACGTCGCCCTTCACGGTGGCGATCACCATCTTGCCGTTGGTTTTGCCCTGCTCTTTGCTGGCTTCAATAAACGGTTCGAGATAGGCCACCGCCTGCTTCATTACGCGCGCCGATTTGACCACCTGCGGCAGGAACATTTTTCCTTCGCCGAACAGATCGCCGACCACGTTCATGCCGTCCATCAACGGGCCCTCAATCACTTCAATCGGGCGCGTAGCCTGCTGGCGGGCTTCTTCGGTGTCCTGTTCGATAAACTCGGTAATGCCTTTGACCAGCGAATATTCCAGACGTTTATTCACTTCCCACGAGCGCCACTCCGCCTGCTGGGCGTTAGCGGTGTCGTCGGTTTTGCTGCCGCGATATTTCTCGGCAAGCTCCAGTAAACGCTCAGTGCCATCGTCGCGTCGGTTGAGGATCACATCCTCCACCGCGTCGCGCAGCTCGGTGGGTAGATCGTCGTAAATTGCCAGTTGCCCGGCGTTGACGATCCCCATATCCATACCGTTACGGATGGCGTAGTAGAGAAACACTGCGTGAATAGCTTCGCGTACCGGATCGTTACCACGGAACGAGAAGGAAACGTTGGAAACGCCGCCGGAAATCAGCGCGTGCGGCAGTTCGCGTTTGATGTCTTCACACGCGCCGATAAAATCCTGCGCGTAGTTGTTATGCTCTTCAATGCCAGTTGCGACCGCGAAGATGTTCGGGTCAAAGATGATATCTTCCGGCGGAAAGCCAACCTCTTCGGTGAGGATTTTGTACGCCCGACGACAAATCTCGATTTTCCGTGCGCGGGTATCAGCCTGTCCCTGTTCGTCAAAGGCCATCACCACCACTGCAGCACCGTAACGACGCAACAGTTTCGCGTGATGGATAAAGGCATCGACGCCCTCTTTCATTGAGATAGAGTTAACAATGCCTTTGCCCTGAATACACTTCAGACCTTTTTCAATAACGTCCCATTTTGAGGAGTCGATCATAATCGGCACGCGAGCGATATCCGGTTCACCGGCAATCAGATTGAGGAAACGCACCATCGCCGCTTCGGCATCGAGCATCCCTTCATCCATGTTGATATCGATAATCTGTGCGCCGTTTTCCACCTGTTGACGCGCGACATCCAGCGCCTCGCTGTATTTCTCTTCTTTGATCAGGCGTTTGAACTTAGCGGAACCGGTGACGTTGGTGCGTTCACCCACGTTCACAAACAGGCTATCGTCGCCAATGTTCAGCGGCTCCAGGCCTGATAAACGGCAGGCTACGGGGATCTCCGGCAATTTGCGCGGCGCTAATCCTTCTACTGCACGGCTCATCGCCGCAATATGTTGAGGAGTAGTGCCGCAGCAACCGCCGACGATATTCAGGAAGCCCGCTTCAGCCCATTCGCGAATCTGCTTTGCCATCGTGTCAGCGTCGAGATCGTATTCACCAAAGGCGTTAGGCAGCCCGGCGTTCGGGTGCGCAGTGACGTAACATTCTGCTATACGCGACAGCTCCTGAACGTACTGGCGCAGTTCGTCTGGCCCCAGTGCACAGTTGAGGCCGAAAGTCAGGGCTTCGGCATGGCGCAGAGAGTTGTAAAACGCTTCAGTGGTTTGCCCGGAGAGCGTGCGCCCGGAGGCGTCGGTAATGGTGCCGGAGATCATAATCGGCAGTTCAACGCCCAGGGCTTCAAACTCCGTTTTCACCGCAAATACCGCCGCTTTGGCGTTGAGGGTGTCGAAGACGGTTTCAATCAGAATCAGGTCTACACCGCCTTCCACCAGGGCTTTGGTGGATTCGCGATAGGCTGCTACCAGCTGATCAAAGGAGATGTTACGGAATGCCGGATCGTTTACGTCCGGAGAAATAGATGCTGTGCGGTTGGTTGGGCCGAGAACGCCGGCAACATAGCGCGGTTTATCCGGCGTGCGGGCGCTCCACTCGTCGGCACAGGCACGCGCCAGTTTCGCCGCAGCAAAGTTGATCTCTGCCGACAGGGATTCCATCTGGTAATCCGCCATCGCAATGGTCGTGGAGTTGAAGGTGTTGGTTTCGATGATATCCGCGCCTGCTTCAAAGTAAGCGTTGTGGATAGCGGCGATCACGTCCGGTTTACTGAGCACCAGCAGGTCGTTGTTGCCTTTGAGATCGCATGGCCAGTCGGCAAAGCGTTCACCACGAAAATCGGCTTCGTTCAGTCGATAGCTCTGGATCATGGTGCCCATACCGCCGTCCAGCACCAGAATACGTTCATTTAACTGCGCACGCAGTTGTTCCACTTTGCTGCTCACACTTGCTCCCGACACGCTCAACCCAGATTTAATAAAAATTCAACAAACCATACTGGCATAAACGCATCTGCGGTAAAAGCGACCACCACACAACATGAGATTTGTTCAACATTAACTCATCGGATCAGTTCAGTAACTATTGCATTAGCTAACAATAAAAATGAAAATGATTTCCACGATACAGAAAAAGGAGGCTGTCATGGTCGCACCCATTCCCGCAAAACGCGGCAGAAAACCCGCCGTTGCCACCACACCTGCGACTGGACAGGTTCAGTCTTTAACGCGTGGGCTGAAATTACTGGAGTGGATTGCCGAATCCAATGGCAGCGTGGCGTTAACCGAACTGGCGCAACAAGCCGGATTACCCAACTCTACTACCCATCGATTGCTCACAACCATGCAGCAACAAGGCTTTGTCCGTCAGGTTGGCGAACTGGGTCACTGGGCGATAGGCGCACATGCTTTTATGGTCGGCAGCAGCTTTCTCCAGAGCCGTAATTTGTTAGCTATTGTCCATCCTATTCTGCGTAATCTGATGGAAGAGTCTGGCGAAACGGTCAATATGGCGGTGCTCGATCAAAGCGATCACGAAGCGATTATTATCGACCAGGTACAGTGTACGCATCTGATGCGTATGTCCGCCCCTATCGGCGGTAAATTACCGATGCACGCTTCCGGTGCCGGTAAAGCCTTTTTAGCCCAACTGAGCGAAGACCAGGTGACGAAGCTGCTGCATCGCAAAGGTTTACATGCCTATACCCACGCAACGCTGGTTTCTCCTGTGCATTTAAAAGAAGATCTCGCGCAAACGCGCAAACGAGGTTATTCGTTTGATGATGAGGAACATGCGCTGGGACTGCGTTGTCTCGCGGCGTGTATTTTCGATGAGCACCGCGAACCGTTTGCCGCAATTTCGATTTCCGGGCCGATTTCACGTATTACCGATGACCGCGTAACCGAGTTCGGCGCGATGGTGATTAAAGCGGCGAAGGAAGTGACGCTGGCATATGGTGGAATGCGGTAACTTTTCGCCTCCGATTTATACAAACCGCACGCTAAACCGCTGCCTGCGCCGATAAGCATAGACATCTTCTACATGTCCCTCGCGGATACGTTTTTGTAAGGCGCGCCAATAATCGGCGCGGAACAAGTCAGCGTGCATATCTTCAAACAGCGAGCCAATGCGCGGATCGGCACATAACCAGTGACGGAACTCTTCCGGGAAAACATCGCCTGGCGAGACGCTGTACCACGGTTCGCTGGCGAGTTCGTCTTCCGGGTAGCGCGGCGGCGGGATGTCACGGAAATTAACTTCCGTCATGTAGCAAATTTCGTCGTAATCATAAAACACCACGCGACCGTGACGAGTGACGCCAAAGTTTTTAAATAGCATGTCGCCTGGGAAGATATTGGCGGCGGCAAGCTGGCGAATGGCGTTGCCATACTCTTCAATAGCGTCGCGCAGTTGCTGCCCTTCAACTTGCTCAAGCCAGATATTGAGCGGCACCATCCGCCGTTCGATATAGAGATGGCGAATCACAATTTGTTCTCCAAGATCGGTGATTTTTTCCGGCGCTTCCTGGAGCAGTAATTCCATTAATGCCGGGGAAATATGCCGCTTCTCTAGTACAAAGTTTTCAAATTCCTGGGTATCCGCCATTCGGCCAACACGATCGTGTTCCTTAACCAGTTGATAGCAGGCGCGGACATGAGCAGCAGACATCTCTTTCTGCGGCGCGAATTTATCTTTGATCACTTTGAATACCCGATCAAAACCCGGTAGCGTGAACACCAGCATCACCATTCCACGAATGCCCGGCGCTTCAATAAACTGTTCATTACAGCCCTGTAGATAAACGAGATATTCGCGGTAACTTTCGGTTTTGGCGTGTTTCTGGCAGCCGATAGCCATATACAGTTCTGCGGTGGTTTTTCCCGGCAGAATTTCCCGTAACCATTCGACCAGCGCAGCAGGCAGCGGCGCGTAAACCATAAAATAGGATCGCGCGAAGCCAAAGACGATGCTCGCTTCGGCGGTCGTCGTCAGGCAGGTATCAATAAACAACTCGCCGTCGTCCGTCTGGTGGATCGGCAGCAAAAATGGCAACGTGCCGGAAGGCGTGATCAGTTTGCCCACCAGCCAGGCGGCTTTATTGCGGTAAAACAGTTCGTTCGCCACCTGTAAATGACTTTCGGCGAGGTTGTCTGTCCCCAGCGTTTCCGTCAGATGGCGAATGATGTAATGAATGTCACGGCTTTTATTTTGCCAGCGCAGACGCAACGGCAGGTCACTGATAACGCGCATCAGCAAAGATTCCCAGCCGTGATCGGGGTAGAAATCTTTCGCCAGTGGGCGTGGAATGGTACGAAAGCGGCGCTCTGGCTGGGAGCTAAAGATAAAAAGCCGCTCGGGAGTAAGCGAGCGGTGGTCAAATAACCGACAGTACACGGAGTTAAAAAAGCTCTCCGCAATCTCGAAGCGCGGGTAATCCGGCAACAGCCGGGTGTAATGCTCTTTGACGTGTAGTAAAAATGCCGCGTCCGTGCTTTGCCCGTTGGTGATACAGCGCAATTGCTCCACCACCAGACCAACGTGATGATCATAAAGATGGATACGGTTTTTCATCGCCTGCTGGACAGCGTGCCAGTCGGCTTGTTCGAAACGCTGCTGCGCCCCGGAAGTCACTTCGAGGAATCGACCATACTGGGCATCGAAACCTTGCAAAATTGTTTGTGCAATCAGTAATTCCAGGCCACGCGGCATTTGTCGCCCTCATCAGGGAGCAGAGAATTGCCGGAAAAGACGCGCAAGCGTCACATCAGGCATCATGCGCCGATTGCCGGATGCGGCGTAAACGCCTTATCCGGCCTACAGTCAGCAACGTTTGTAGGTTGCTTAGAACTGCGATTCT
>ERZ1034901.408-NODE-408-length-34738-cov-6.808062_pt1 | contig 34738 bp, 25 predicted proteins | sample MGYA00520628_ERZ1034901 | MGnify/ENA primary metagenome ERZ1034901 (study PRJEB33766, sample SAMN09781783) | gut metagenome | biome: gut microbiome | host: Homo sapiens | place: Madagascar | study: EMG produced TPA metagenomics assembly of the PRJNA485056 data set... | reverse complement strand
TAATTAGCCTTTGAAGTCGATAAGCTCGCGGAACTCGTCGTAATAGTCGTCCTCCGCAGGAACGAAGCACACCTTGTCAGAGGTCTTCGACCAATTGCTTACGGTTTCTTTGTCGTCAGGCGACGGGAAAATCTCCGGGTTCGATGCAACCTCGTCGGAGCACATGTAGCTGATGATCTTGTCATGGATCTCAGGCGGAACAGTCGCGGTATTGATGCAGATGGGAACAGCGGGAACCGGCAATGCCTCGATGATGGTGAACTCTTTGCCGACAACGGCATCAAGCGGGGAGTCAACGCCCTCCTTCACGCGGTAAACCGTACCAGGCTGCGCCGGCTCGCCCGAAACGAGCTCAACCATCGGGTCAACCAGATAATCAGCGAAGACAGCCGCATCAGCATCCCCGTTGAGCAGGTTGAACAGCGAGCCAGGATGGGATCCGGGGAACAACACCGTGTCGAAGAAGGCGCCCGATTCGCTGCACTCGTCGGTGCTCGAAAGCCCGAACTGCTTCTTGACCACCGTGGCCGGCATAACAAAACCAGATGTCGAATTCAAATTGACAAAGGAGAAGTTCTTGCCCTTGATGTTGTCCAGCGAGAAGGAGGAGCCGCTCTTGTATTTGTCGGCATCCTCGCTGCGAACGCAAATCTGCGAGTAGTATGACGCCTGGTCAAGTTCGCCGTCTTCGTTGCTCAGCACGAATGCAATGTTGACGTCGGGGTTCTTCGCATGTGCTTCAACGTACTCCGAAGCGCCGAGAGACGCCATGTCCGCCTTGCCCGACACCAATGACTCGATGGTGACGTTGTAGTCGGTCGTCGTCATCATCTCGCAGGGCAGCCCGCACCCCTCCTCGATGCACTCGGCGACCGCCTCGCGCATGCCTTCATAGGTAGTCGTAGACTCATTCGGCTCCCAAATAAAGATGATTTTATCCTTTGAAGAGGAGTCGCTTCCCTTGGAACCGCCATCCGACGACGAGCAGCCAGACATCGCACTTGCCGCAACGGCTCCCATAAGCGCAGTCGCGCTAACGGCAACGAACTGTCGGCGGTTTAGCGAGTTTTCTTCCATCGCTTTTTCCTTTCCTTCTGAATAAAAGATGAGTGAATATCAACTAATTGACACGGTCGAATATTGTATTTTATGCTTAGGCTACGTCAACTATTAGTTCGGTGAGTGTAGTCGAATAAAGCGATTATTACCCTAACACCGAACGGATTCTCGTTTCGCCTATCGATCGAGTACTTCGAACCCCTCGAAAACGGCATCGTCGTAAGTGGTATCGGGACCCGCAATCGCTCTCGGCCTATAGCTCTGAGCTGCCGGGGAATCCAATTCCCAGACGGAATCGAACCAGGAGATAAACGCGCCTTGATCGTATCGGACAGGAACCGCCTCGACGAATACGCCTTTGACTTTCGCGCGATACACAGCATCAGGATGCGGAGTTTTAGCCACTCGATTTACCAGGCCGAACAGCTTGCTCTTGTATTCTGGGAGCCCAGCCGAGCCATTGTTTATGACAACTCCATGCGAAAGAGCGAGCGCGGCAGCCGCACAGGTGTGGGTCGTAGAAAGAACATCGATGCTTCGCTCGGAGAAAAACCGATCGAGCTCTGCTTTCCTTGCTGGATCTTGCAGGTTTTCGACGGAGCAGCCCCACCCCGAAACCGATCGCTCGTCACCATGGGTAATTCCGACCCGAGCTTCGCCGACTTCCACAACGCCCCATGCAGGTCGATTGCCGATCGCTCTCACTTCGGAAAGGTCTTTGACCGATTCCTTCATTCTGCCGAATATTGCGTTCGAGCGCCCAACGAAAGCATCCGACATCGTCGTAGGATAAGAGCAACCGCACCCCACGCCGCAGTCTTCTAGACGAGCAAGCTCCAGCTCGACATTTCCATTCATGGGAATAGACCCCTCGAGCAAGCGTTCAACTTCTAAAAAGTTCTCAGCCGTCCCGTCAAACCAGTGGTAATCGCCGTTATAGACCACGCAAACATCGCCCTGCTCCGATTTGACCATCTCGCGCACCGTTTTCATTGCCTCGATGTTTCCGTACACACCTCCAACCGAATACAGAACATCGCATTTGGCAACTGGCGGTTTGTCCCACTCTTCTGGCGCAATCGCGTAATCCTCGGCGCCAACTCTCCCTTTGATGCCCGGTGTCGCAACTCCTCCAGAGTCGCAACCGCACTTGTTGCCACCTTGCACGATGATTGCGCCGTTGACGTCATCGTTCACCACTTCATCCATCAGGAGTCCTTCCTCACATGCGACCTTTCATTCCGACCAACGAAAGGTCGTCTATATCGGCTGATCATTATTATCAACCGAAAGTATATGCCTATGTCATATATTAGCCTAGGTGTATTCTTCAACTTACGTTTTTTACGCGCCGAAAGCCAGAAAGCGGGCTTCCCATCGACAGGAAAAGCAGGACATCCCCCGTTAGCGGCATTGAACTCGGGGGGCGAACTCCCGTTTGCCAGAGGTTTGATTAACTTCGGAGGCGTCTTCGTCCTACAACTAGCCGCGTTCTGCTATTATGTGTCCGCTGTTTTTTCATGCAGCAAAGCGTGCGGGCGTGGCGGAATTGGCAGACGCGCCAGATTTAGGTTCTGGTGGGCAACCCCCGTGAAGGTTCAAGTCCTTTCGCCCGCACCAGCTGGGGGAAGGGTGCTTTTCCTGCACCCTTCCCCCAGCTTCGTTTTATGCAGCTTTCTCTAATGAAAGGACCGCCAGTGGATACCATCAAGAAGATCGGGCGAACCTGGAACTCGATCAGCCTCATCAAGCGCATCATCGTGGGCTTGATCATCGGCACCATCCTCGCGCTCGTCATCCCCGGGAACGAGATCATCGAGATGCTCGGCACGCTTTTCGTGAACGCCCTGAAAAGCGTCGCCCCCATCCTCGTGTTCTTCCTGGTCATCAGCGCTCTTTGCAACGCGAAGGGCGGCGGGCAGATGAAGCTCGTCATCATCTTGTACCTGGTGGGCACCTTCATTGCCGGCGCCGTCGCCGTCCTGGCAAGCACCCTGTTCCCGGTTGATCTCACGCTTTCCGCTGCCGCCGAGTCCCAGTCTTCACCCTCCGGCATCGGGGAGGTCCTCGCCACGCTGGTCACCAACGTGGTGGCAAACCCGGTTACGGCCCTCATGAGCGCGAACTACCTGGGCATCCTCGCCTGGGCCATCGTTTTGGGTATCGCCCTCAGGCGCGCAAGCGATCAGGTGAAAGACGTGTTCACGAGCATCTCCGACGCCGTGTCGACCGTCGTCCGTTGGATCATCGCGCTCGCCCCGTTCGGCATCTTGGGCCTTATCTACACGGCAGTCTCCACCAATGGCCTCGAAATCTTCACCGAATACGGCCAGCTGCTGCTCGTGCTCGTGGGCTGCATGCTCTTCATCGCCTTCGTCACCAACCCGATCCTCTCCTTCGCGTGCTTCCGCAAGAACCCCTATGGCCTTGTGGTTCGCTGCCTGAAGGATTCCGGCCTCACCGCGTTCTTCACCCGCAGCTCCGCCGCTAACATCCCGGTAAACATGGAGCTGTGCCGCAAGCTGGGTCTCAACAAGGACAACTACTCGCTTTCCATCCCGCTCGGCGCGACCATCAACATGGGCGGCGCTGCAGTCACGATTTCGGTCATGGCCATGATGGCGGCGCACACGATGGGCATCCAGGTCGACATCCCCACCGCGATCATCCTGTCGGTCCTCTCCGCTGTGAGCGCATGCGGCGCTTCGGGCGTCGCGGGCGGCTCGCTGCTCCTGATCCCGCTCGCCTGCTCGCTTTTCGGCATCAGCAACGACATCGCGATGCAGGTCGTCGGTATCGGCTTTGTGATCGGCGTCATCCAGGACTCCTGCGAAACTGCGCTCAACTCCTCCTCCGACGTGCTCTTCGCCGCATCTGCTGAATACAGTCAATGGAGAAAGGAAGGCCGCGACTTCAAACCAGGAAAAGACATCGAAGCCGCGTAGAGCTTTACCGAAAGACAACCGAGCCTCACCAGAAAGCGCCCCGTCGAGGGCGCTTTCTTTTTTCCTGCACCCCCTGCGTCAGTTCTTATCCTAAATCGAACATATTGCCTATATTTCGCATAATACTTGTTTTCAGATGTTCTAATTCTGGTATAGTCTCCTTTGGCTTTATTTGGCATTACGTATATTTTGATTTAGGGGATTTCAATTACGATGCAGAAAAGCGCGCAGAGCATCACGGCGCCCGACTTCAGCGAAGAATACCGCGAGGCGCAGGCGGCGCTCGGGAAGAAGGTGCCCTTCGGCGTGAAGCTCGGCATCGCCGCCGTGCTCGTCATCATGCTCTTCGTCTCGTTCGCGCTCGGGAAATACCCCGTCGCTCCCGACGAGCTCGTGAAAAACGTCGTCGCGCAAATAACCGTCGGCGTGTACAACCTGTTCAACGATCCCGACATCGTCATCTCCGACGCCGCGAACACGGCGCTTTTCAACATCCGCCTGCCCCGCATCGTCGTCGTGATGCTCGTCGGCGCGGCGCTCTCCGTCGCCGGCGCCGCCTACCAGGGCATGTTCAAAAACCCGCTCACCTCGCCCGACCTGCTCGGCGCATCGGCGGGCGCGAGCTTCGGCGCGTGCCTGGCTCTTCTGCTCGACATGCCGAACTACATGGTGCAGGTCTTCGCGTTCGCGGGCGGCATGGTGGCCGTCGCATGCGCCGTGTGGCTCAACCGCATGGTGCGCTCCGACGCCATCTTGGGCCTCATCCTAGGCGGCATCCTGGTGTCGACGCTCTTCCAATCGGGCACCTCGCTCATCAAGCTCATGGCAGACGCCAACGACAAGCTCCCCACTATCACCTTCTGGCTCATGGGCAGCTTCGCGAGCGTATCCGACGTCGACATGAAAGCTATCATCCTGCCGATGATCGGCGGGTTCGCCATATTGCTGTTAGAGAGCTGGAAGCTTAACGTGCTCTCGTTCGGCGACGAGGAAGCGCGTTCGATGGGCGTGAAGACCAAGCGTGTGCGCCTCGTCGTCATCTTCGCGTCGACGCTCATCGTGTCCTGCTCGGTGGCCGTGTCGGGCATCGTCGGCTGGGTGGGCCTTGTCATCCCGCATCTCGCCCGCGCGCTCGTCGGCCCGAACTACCGCGTGCTGCTACCGACCTCCATGGTCATCGGCGCGAGCTACCTGCTCCTCATCGACAACTTCGCGCGCCTTTTGGCCACCGTGGAAATCCCCATCGGCATCCTGACCTCAATCCTGGGCGTGCCGTTCTTCATCTTCATCTTCAAGCGCAACCAGAAGGGGTGGTAGAACGTGGCATCCCTTCATAAGACAAGCGTGCAGAAGCAGACGCCCGCCCCGGCAGACACGGCTGCCGCCTCCAACGCCCCCGCGGCGACCCCCGCGGCAAGCGACGCTCCCCTGCTCGAGGTGCGCGATCTGCACGGCGGCTACCACAAAAAGGAAATCGTCCACGGCGCATCGTTCACGGTGGAGCGCGGCGAGTTCGTCTGCATCATCGGCGCGAACGGCTGCGGAAAGACCACCACGCTCAAGAACATCTTGGGGCTCATGAAGCCGACCGCGGGCGGGGTGTTCATCAACGGCGTGAGCACGCACGACATGGAAGAACCCGAGCTCGCGCAGCACTTCGCCTACATTCCCCAGGCGCACACGCCGCCCTTCCCCTTCAACGTGTCCGACGTGGTGCTCATGGGGCGCACGCCGTACGTGAACCGCCTCGCCATCGTGAAGCCCGAGGACCGCGCCATCGCATGGCACTCCATGAAGCAGATGTCGATCGAGCACTTGGCCGACCGCCCCTATACCGCGCTTTCGGGTGGCCAGCAGCAGTTGGTGCTGATTGCACGCGCGCTCACGCAGCAGCCCGACCTGCTCGTCATGGACGAACCCACCGCAAGCCTCGACTTCGGCAACCAGCAGCTCGTGCTCTCGCGCATGAAGTCGCTCTCGCAGGCGGGCATGGGCGTGGTCATGGTGACGCACGATCCCGACCACGCGCTTTTCTGCGCCGACAAGGTTGTCGTCATGCAGGAGGGCAAAGTGACGCGCATCGGCACGGCGCGCAAAGTGATAACCAACGAGGTGTTGAGGGAAATCTACGGCACCAACGTGCACGTGCTCGACGTGGAAATCGAGCCGGGACGCACCGAGCGCGTATGCATCCCGCTGTAGGTTCCAACCATTTGGAGTGAGAGATTTGACGTATTCGCATAATCAATCGAAGCCGATGAGCCGCAGGAAGTTCTTGCAATTCGGCGGTGCCGCGGCGATGACCGTGCTTCTGCCCGCAAGCGGGCTTTTGTCGGGCTGCTCGGCCGACCAGGTGACCGAAACGCTCGACAACATGGGCGTGAAGTCGGGCCTCGACGCCACCTTCCGCGGCACGCGCGAGTTCACCGACTCCTGGGGCCGCACGCGCACCATCCCCACCGTAGACAAGCTCGAGCGCGTCTACTTCACAAGCGCCCTCGCGCAGATCTTCGTGTTCACGTTGGCCCCGCAGCTTCTTGGCGGCACGGGTATGCAGTTCACGCCCCAGGAACTGAAGTACCTGCCCGCGGGCACCGAGAACCTCGTGTACATGGGCTCGCTTTCGGGCGGCGGCGAGATCGACCGCGAGATGCTGCTCAAGCAGGACATCCAGCTCGTGATCGACTGCTCGGGCACGACGCTTTCCGCATCCGACGTGTCCACCGCGCAAAAACTCGAGGACCAGACGGGCATCCCCGCCCTGTGCATCGACGGCTCGTTTGACAACATCCGCACCGCCTACCAGCTGCTCGGCGAGATCCTCGGCGCCGAAGAGCGCGCGGGCAAGATATCGGAATACCTCGAGCGCGTCTACAACGACGTGACCGCGGCAACCGCAGGCATCCCCGATTCCGAGAAGGTGCGCCTGTACTACGCGGAAGGCCCGCTCGGCCTGCAGACCGAGCCCGATCGCGGCCTGCACGCGCTCACCTTCGACGTGGCTGGCGCGAACAACGTCGCCGCCGTCGAGGAGACGCAGGGCATCGGCATGACCAACGTGAGCCTGGAAACCGTGCTCGCGTGGGACCCCGAGGTGATCATCGCGTGGGACGACGTCATCCGCGGCGGCGCCGACGAGATCATCCGCACCGACGCGAAGTGGAGCCACATCTCCGCCGTGAAGAACGGCCGCGTCTACACCATGCCGAACGCCCCGTACGCATGGTGCGACCGCCCACCGGGAGTGAACCGCTTCTTGGGCATCCAATGGATCGCGAACATGCTCTACCCCGATCGCTACGACGTTGACATGGTGGAGGAAGTCAAGAACTTCTACTCGCTTCTGTACTGGGTCGACATCACCGACGACGACGCGCGCGAGCTTCTGGGCAACTCGTATCCGCCCTACGGGAAGAACTAGCGATGCCCATGCAAACCGCGAAAATGAAACGCCTGGCCACCGACGCGCTGCGCTGCGCGCTCGTTTTCCTGCTCGCGTTCTCCCTCACGTTCTACGCACAGGGAGCCGCGTTCGCGGAAGGCGAGGCGGACGGCGGTGCAAGCGAGCAGCCGACCCAGCCCGCCGAGCAGACGGTGGAGGGAATCTCGCTTTACTACGAGACTCCCTACGTCGGAAGCGGCTGGAAGGTGGCGGCGAACAGCTGGGAGCCCGTACCGAGCGAGCACGGCACGCTCACGAAGAAGGGCGAATCGCTGCAATTCAAGGTGCAGTTGGTATGGAACGACGGCTCGACCTCGTGGGCGGGCGACACCGGACACATGACCTCGTGGAGCTCGAGCGACCCGAGCATCGCGCACGTGACGACTTCGGGACAAGTAAGCGCCATCGCGAACGGCACGGTCACGCTCACGGCGACCTGCGACAACATCTCCGTCGCCTATGTGATCGACGTCAGCGGTCAGAACAACGAGCTCTACGTCGAGAGCATCACCATCTGCGACGAGGGCGGCAACCCCTACACCGAGGCGGGCGCACGCCTGTACAGCACGAACCAAACGCTGCAGCTCAACGCGCGCGTGACCGTGGTGAACCCCGCCGACGGCACGTCGAGCGACTACCTCACCGCAAACGGGCTGCTAAGCCAGCAGACGAACGGCGCGATCGCCGATATCTCCTGGAGCGTGGACGACGGCACCTTCGGCTACGTCGAGCCGACGACGGGCCTCTACCGCCCCGCCGAGGAGGCGAACGTGTGGGTCACGGCGTCATCGACCGCGGGTCTTGGCGGCGCCACCGTCGCAGGCAAGGTGTGCGTGAGCACCGCAGGCGAGGAGAAGCCCGACCCCGTGTCGCGCCCGCAGGGCAGCCTCACCGTGAAAGTCGTCTGGGAGGATGCTCCCGACCAGGTCGTTTCCGAGAAAACCTTCTCGCGTGGCGAAATCGAGGCGATGGGCATGGTCGAACAGACCTACACCGTCATCGGATCCGCGAACCGCTTCGCCACGGCGAGCGGGCGCGGCGTTCTGCTCTCGACCGTACTCGAAGCTGCGGGAGCGAACCTCTCGGGCATCAAGGAGTTCCGCTTCGTCACCGCCGACACGCCCGTAGGCTCATCGGATTTCGGCACAGCGGTGAGCTACAACATGCTCTTCGGGTCGATTCGCTACTACTTCCCGCAATACGACGCGGGCGGCAACGTGAACGACGCGGTGGCCGTATCGCCCATGCTCGCCGTGCAGTCGAACTTCCGCTGGTACAAATACGGCGACTCGATCGACCCCGACTACTCCGACATGAACGACAACGCCTGCTTCCGCCTGCTGTTCGGCGCGACGGGATCGGGCCAGGTCACATCTAACGCTCAGATTTACTGGATCAACACGATCAAAGTCGTGCTCGCAGGCGCACCCCCCACACAGACCGGCAATGGTGACGGCAACGGAACCGGATCCGGCGGCTCGGGCGGAGGCGAAGGCGGAGGCGAAGGCGCGAGCACCGGCACCGACAACGGCAACGTCTCGGGCGTCGGACAAAGCAGCGCCGAGGAAAGCGACGGCGGCGGCGGGTCCACCTCGGGATCGTGGCAGGTCTACCAGGTGATGAACCCGAACGCCTCCAACGTCGACGCGATCGACTACGAGAACCCCTTAGCGCCCTTCGTCCTCCCCTTCGCCGTCGGCGTGGCGGTGGCGGGCGGCGTGCAGATGGGCGTCAGATACCGCAGACAGAAACTACCGTTGAGATAACTTCGGAAGGAGATTCGAAATGAAGAAGAGCATCCGCACTCAAGCAATGGGCGCAGCGTTCGCATTCGCCCTCACCTGCGCCGTGCCCTGCTCGGCATGGGCGGTCGAGACGCCGGACGGCGTGACCACCCTCGACGAGGCGCAATCGTGGGCCGAGGCCTATCTCGACGAAGGGCCATCGCTGCTTTCCGCCGACGAGGGGCAGACGGGCTGGGAGCTGCTCGATTTGGGCGGCTCATCTTGGGACTTGCAGGCGGTGAGCGCCGACACCTCGTGGTACTCGTCAGGCGCGTCGAGCTACACCATCACTTCGGGCTCGCAGCTCGCGGGGCTTGCCGAGCTCGTGAACTCGGGCGTGACCTTCGAGGGCAAGACCGTCACCCTAGGCGGCGACATCGTGTTCATCCACGCAGAGCTCACCCCCATCGGCGGGGAGGGCGGCGCCTTCAACGGCACCTTCGATGGCGCGGGCCACACCATCCGCGGCTATTCAATAACCTCCACCGCGGACACGGGCGAGCGCGCGACCAACATTGCGCTTTTCGGCGAATGCGGCGAGAAGTCCCTCGTGAAGAATGTGAACGTGAGCGGCGCCTCCATCACCGTGCATCGCTCGGCGTCGTCCTCCCAGGCGGTTTCGAACGTCGCCGCGCTCGTAGCCATCTCGAAGGGCTCGGTTGAGAACTGCACGGTCGACGCGACGATCGACGTCGCCGTCGACACGCCGCAGACCGACACCCTGAAGTGCGTCATGTCGAGGATCGGCGGCATGGCCGCCAACGTCTACGGCAACGTGAAGAACTGCGAGTTCTCAGGCTCCGTGAAGGCGATCACGAACACTGCGGGCTCCGACGGCACCGACGGCAACGGCCGCTCGCCCGGACTCGTCGTGGCGAAGAACATCGGCGGTGTCGTGGCGTATCTGGGCGACCCCGCGAAGGAAGAGGTCGTCGGCGGGAAGGGTCACGGCGAGATCTCGAACTGCGTATTCTCCGGCAGCATCCTCTCGCAATCCCCCTGCGAGGCGGGCACCGACCGCTTCGGCGAGGCGATCTCCGCAAAGACCGAGGGCGTCGGCGGTATCGCGGGCTTCTCGCTCGGCAGCATCTACGACAGCGTGTGCAAGGGCAGCGTCGTGGGTGACCAGGCGACGATGACGGGCGGCATCGCGGGCGCGCTTCGCGGGCTTTCCATGGGCGGCGCAGGCGACACCACCGAGATCGACTACGGCTCGGCCGACGACGTGCTCTACGTGAAGCGCTGCACAACTGAGAAAAGCGCCCAGGTCACGGGCTTGCACGCCGGCGGCGGCATCGTCGGCAGCGCGGGCAGCTACACCGTGGTCACCGAGTGCGCGAACGCGGCGAACGTCACCGTGAACCGCTGGAACAAGCCCTCGGGCGGCGGCGTTGTGGGCCAAAGCCACGGCACCGTGTCGTTCTCCAGCAACACCGGCACCGTGAAGACGGCCACGGGCGCCGGCTACTACGTCGCCGGCGTCGCGGGCATGCTGCTTCAGTACGCGAAGGCCGACGGCACGCCCACCACGCCCACGCCCGAGATCTACGGCTGCTACAGCGCCGGCAAGATCGATGCGCTTCCCGGCAACAAGAGCGCAGGCCTCGTCGGTCAAAACGAGGGCAACCTGCACGACTGCCTCGTCCTGAAGGACACCTGCCCCGACGGCGAGATCTACCATGTGGTCGACTCCAGTTCGGGCACGTATTCCAACTGCGCCTACGTGAGCGCCGCCGACCTGCGCGCGGCAAGCTCCGTCGCCGTGCTGAACAAGCAGCGCAACGGCGCCGAGTGGGACAACTACTTCATGATCTCCAACGGCCAGAACAACGGCTACCCCGTCCTTAAGAGCAGCGCCGCCACATCGTCGACGACGAAGCTCACCGGGGTTTCCGCCACCTGCAAGGAGAACGCGACGTACTCCGGCGGCGACGCGGTGCCGCGCCTTTCCGTGACCATGGGCGGCAAGACCTTAGTCCAGGACGTCGACTTCTACGTGGTGCCGCAGAAGGGCGCCACCAACATCGGCAGCGGGTACCGCGCGAGCATCGTCGGCATCGGCACCTACTCGGGCACCCAGGAGAGCGTCTGCGCCTACGGCATCGACAAGGGCGACCTTTCCACCTGCAACGTCTCTATCAAGAGCAGCAAGTTCGATTACACGAAGAAGAACATCACGGCGAGCGACATCACCGTCACCGACGCCTACGGCAACAAGCTTCCCGAGAGCTGGTATACCTTCTCGTTCAAGACCTGCACCTACAACGGCACGGACGCCACCTACAAGGGACGAACCATGGTCGAGCGTTACATCTCGCCCACCAAGTCGGTGAACATGACGCAGACGGCGCCCGAGTGGTCCGCCGACGGCGTGGTCCACTACGGCTACTACCCCGTTACCATCACCGCAACCTCCTCGTCGCCCTACACGGGCGCGACCGAGGGTCTGTTCAAAATCACGCCGGCAAGCCTCATGAGCGACGTTGACATCGAGTACATGAACTGGGACGGCCAGAACGTGGCGTGGAATGACAAGGCGAGCGCATTCGAGAACGGCGCTCCCGTGTTCAACTACACCGGCGAGCAGATCCGCCCGACCATCTCCAAGGTCATCTACAAGGGCCACACGCTCACCGAAGGCGTCGACTACCAGCTTGTCTACGGCAACCCCAACTCAGACACGAACACGAGCAACTTCACGCAGTACGCAAACGTCGGCTCGGCTGACACGAACGAAGTCGGCTGCGTGACCGTGCGCTTCAAGGGCGGCGGACGTCCCTTCGACTTCGACAACTTCGTGAACATGTACTTCATCATCCACGGCGAGAACGCGCCTGCGCCGGCGAGCATCGGCAACTGCACCGTCGTCGCGAACGACCAGGCCTACACCGGCAAGGACATCACGCCCGTGAAGGTCTACGCACCCGACGGCACCGAGCTCAAGGGCGAGAACTACAATGTGAAGTACGAGAACAACAAGGAAATCGGCACGGCGACCTTCACCGTCCGCGGCTCGCGCGACTACACGGGCACCTACTCCGGCAGCTTCACCATCTACGACAAGGCCGACGCCCTCGGCTACGACGACGTGAACCCGACCGATTGGTATGTGAAGGACGGCACGCTTAAGTTCTGCAAGGAATCGGGCCTCATCAAAGGCACGAGCGATACCACGTTCCTTCCCTACGGCGAGCTCACCCGCGCGCAGCTCGCGACGATCCTCTGGCGTTTCGCCGACTCGAAGGCCGCCGAGGCAAGCGATCCCGCAACCACGGTGAACGAGACCGGCGTGGGCGACGTCATGAGCAACGTGTGGTACACGGGTGCTGTGAACTGGGCGTTCAAGAACGGCATCATCACCGGCTACAAGGACGGCGACGGCAACGTCACGGGCTTCGGCCCCGACGACCCCGTCACCCGCGAGCAGGTGTGCGTCATCCTCATGAACTACGCGAAGACGCAAAACGCTGCCGACATCGCAGGCCAGACCGACGCCGGCAAGCTCACGTCGATGCCCGACGGCTCGCAGGTGAGCACTTGGGCGCAGGAAGGCGTTGCCTGGGCGCTCACGCGCGGCGTTATCGGCGGCGTCGAGCACGCGGACGGCACGAAGACGATCGAGCCGTTGCGCAGCATCTACCGCTGCGAGATGGGCGCCATCATGCGCAACTGCACATCGAACAACGACATCATCGTGCCTCCGACCATGAAGATGCAAATCCCCAGCTCGGAGGACGCAGCTAATACAGCAGGCTCTGCCGAGTCCATCCTGAGAACGGCCGAGTCGGAAGGCGCGGCGACGGCGAACGGCGCAGAGGCTGCCGCCTCCGCCCAGACGCCCGCAAGCGTTTCCGCAACCGAATCCCCCGCAACCGAGACCACGACCAAGGAAGACTAACCCATGCTCGAAATCGCACAAGCACTCTATCTGACCGACATCCTGCATGCGGTGTCGCAGGGGCTTTTGGCTCCCGTCATCATCATCTTGCTCGCGTTCGTCGTCTACGCGGTGTTCCTCATCGGGAGCATCATCGTCGAGGCGGCGACCGAGCGGCGCAACTTCCGCATCGTGATCTCGAAGTTCTTGGCCTCCATCGCGTGCGCTAAGGAAGAGGACCTCGCCGACGTCGTGATCGACTCGGGCCTTCTGCGCCGCCACAAGGTTTCCCTGCTCACGCTGTGGAGCTACCGCGCCCTTCCCACCGAGACGCTCGAGACGCTCGCGAAGCGCCTGCTCGCGGTCCAGGAGCTGCGCCGCAGCCGCATCACCGGGCGCACCGACGCGGCCGTGCGCCTTGCCCCGATGTTCGGCCTCATGGGCACGCTCATCCCGCTCGGCCCCGGCATCGTCGCGCTCGGCCAAGGGCAGACCGATGTGCTCGCCGCCTCCATCGGCGTCGCCTTCGACACCACGGTCGCAGGCCTTATCACCGCAGGCGTCGCCTACGTGGTCGGGCGCATCCGCGGCAACTGGTACGAGAATTACCTAGGCGCCCTCGAGGCCGCCATGTGCACCATGCTCGAGAAAATCGAGAAGGAGCGCGCGGCTGGCTCTATCGTCACCATCGGCGACGGCGTCGACGTGGAGGCGATCATCGAGAAGGCAGAGAAGGAAATGCGCGACAAGGGCATCTCCTTGAAGGAGCTCACGAGCGCTGCGGGCGAAGAGCCCAAGGAAGCAGCCGCCCCCGCTAAGGAAGGCGAGTAACATGGCCCTCTCATTGCGAAGCGGCGGCGGGCTTCGCGGCTCGCGCCTTCGCGGGTCCGAAGATGTCGACCCCATGGCGTCGATCGCCAACATCGCCGACATCATGCTCGTGTTCGCCTGCGGCCTTATGATGGCGCTCGTCACCGTGTGGAACATCGACTTCACTCCCCTGTCCGAACTTGAGGACAAGCAGCTCGAGGCGATCGATACGCCCGAGGACATGCCGGAAGACATGAACGAGGCGGGCAACGCCTACGTGGAGAAGGGCACGGTGTATCAGGACCCCAAGACCGGCAAGTACTACATGATCACCGAGGACAAGGACGCCATGGACAGCGATTTGGCTGGTCAGGAAGCCACCTCGGGCACAAGCTCATCGAAGTCTGACTCGTCGAGCGCATTGGGTTCTTCGAGCTCGTCCACCAAGTCCCGCGCCGCAAGCCCTTCGGGTGCCACGGGTTCAGGCTCTTCTTCGTCGAGCTCTTCCGCACCCGACAGAAGTACAGGAGCCGATTAAATTAGAGCTATTCTTCCCAAGTCGCATCTGAAAGGGGAATAGTTCACGCTATACTATCCATAGACCTGGATATTCAGGTTTTGGAATAAGGGAAGCAGTAAAGGAAAGAAGGAGAAGGAGGTTTCCATGCTATCGAACGCTAAAAAGGCCTGGCATATAGCGCTTGCATTCGTTCTTGCGACTGCACTTTCGCTGCCGAGCCTTGCATTCGGTCTCGATGGAAAAGGAGACACATCATCTGCCGCAGACGGCACGATGAAAGTGTACGTCGAGGACCAGGCGGGCAACACCGCGCTTATGAAGTCCTACACCGCCGACGAGTTCGCGGCGCTCGCCGCCGAGGTCGATGCGGGATACCAGTACGGCAAGAACGGCAACATCAACCTGATCGCCGTCAACAAGATGGTCACGTTCGACAAGCTCATCGCCGACGCCGGCGCTTCCGCTTACTGGAAGGCGGGCGCCAAGCTGCAGTTCACCTGCACCGACGGCGTGTACAAGAAGAACGTTCCCACCTACGAGCAGGTAAACGAGCCGGGCTACTTCTACCCCGAGCGCTCCAACACCGATTCCGAGAGTGTGGCGAACCCCATCGAGGTTCCCGCGGGCATCGCGATCCCCGGTTGGTACGCGTCGGTGAAGACCTCTGGCGAGACGTCCGCCGACGCGCTCGCCACCGCGCTCGCGAAGCTCGACGGCACCATTACCAAGGATAACGGCGCAGGCGACTCCACCAAGGTTGGCCTCGGCATTGCGCGCGACCTGTCCGCAAGCGATGAAAACGCCGTCATCGACGCAGGGTGGCGCCTCACCGGCAGCGTGATCTCCGTCACGATCAAGGCCCCTGCGGGCATGAGCGTGAAGGGCATATCCGACTGCGTCGTTTCCGGCGACGACATGCAGTACTGGACTGGATCGACCATCACGCCCATCACCGTGTCCGACAAGGAAGGCAACCTGCTTTCCGAAGGCACCGACTACACGATCGAGTACGCCAACAACGTCAACGCCGGCACCGCGTCCTACACGATCACCGGCGCGGGCGCCTACGTGGGCCAGCTGAAGGGCACGTTCACCATCACCGACAAGATCCTGAACGTCCAGCTCAACGGCAAGACCGTGAAGTCCTACACCGCAGCTGACTTGAAGTCGAAGCTTTCGACCGACACGCAGTACTACCAGCAGTCCAACCACGACAAGATCGTCGGCTACGCCGCAACCGACTACATCACCTTCGCCGACCTTCTTGACGACGCCGGCATCGGCCAGTACTGGACGGCAGGTTCCAACCTGCAGTTCATCTGCACGGATGGCCTGTACAAGAAGAACCAACCCACCTACGAGGACGTGGCCGAGCAGAACCTGCTCTACCCCAACCAGACCCCGACCGACGAGAACAACACGACTGACGCCGTGGAGGTTCCCGCCATCCTGGCGTTCACCTACGGCCAGGCCAATTCTGACGGCGCGACCGTGCTCGACGCCGCGAAGTCTGCCGCTGGCAAGATGAGCGCACATGCCACCGCCAAGGTGTTCCGCGGCTGGAAGGCCACCGACGGCGAGATCTCCGCACCCGGTTGGCGTCTCGCCACTGGCGTCGTGAACGTGAATCTGCAGACCACGCACGCTTCCAAGCTGTTCAGCGATGTCGAGGAGGGCGCTTGGTACGAAGAGGCGGTCACCTTCTGCAACTTCAACAAGCTCATGACCGGCTATGCCGGAACCGACACCTTCGGCGTTGGCAAGAGCCTTACCCGTGCTGAGTTCGCCACCGTGCTCTACCGCATCGCCGATCCGACCGGCGCTGCCGTCGACCCGACCACGGTGAAGAACACCACCAAGTTCTCCGACGTTGAGGACGGCCAGTTCTACACCCCGGCCGCCAACTGGGCCGTCGCAAACGGCGTCATCTCGGGCGTCGACACCGCCAACGGTAAGGAGTTCCAGCCGAACACGTCCGTGAGCCGTGAAATGGTCTGCACCATCCTCGCCCGTTACATGAAGGCTGCAGACGACCAGCCGACCGCGAAGCTCAACGCGATGCCGGATGCTGCAAGCGTTTCCGACTGGGCCACGAACTCCGTTGCCTGGGCGCTCAACAACGGCGTCATCAACGGTTACAACGACAACGGCACCCTCAAGGTTGAGCCGCAGATGACGCTCACCCGCGAAATGGCTGCCCAAATCGTTGCCAACGCTTCCTACAAGAACATGCTGTAAGCCTATTCACGGCATCGTTCGCGTAAAAAGGCTCGACCCTTCGGGGCCGAGCCTTTTTTAATGGCTGGAATTATCGAGGCGAATGCTCCTCACCGGCATCCTGAAGGAGAACCCGATGCGCGAGCTTATTGAGCTTTACACCTCGCGCTCGTCGAAGTCGCCCACGAGCGCGCGAGCGAAATCATGCGCGTCGAAGTCCTTCAAATCATCCATCCCCTCGCCCACGCCGATTTTGAGCACCGGAAGCTCAAGCTCGTGACTCACGGCGAGCGCGATGCCGCCCTTCGCCGTGCCATCGAGCTTCGTCACGATAATGCCGTCGAGCGAGAGTGCCTTGTTGAACTCTCGTGCCTGCTGCATGCCGTTTTGGCCGGTCGTCGCATCGATCACGAGCACGGTGCGCACTGGCAGCTGCGAGCGCTTACGCACGACGTTCACCACTTTCTCGAGTTCGCGCATGAGGTCGGCAGACGTGTGCAGGCGGCCTGCGGTATCGATGAGCACCAAATCGGCACCTGTTTCCTCCGCACGTTCGATTGTGGCGTAGCATACGCTTGCGGGGTCGCTCCCCCGCTCGCGCTCGACCACTTCAACGTCCGCGCGGCGCGCCCATACCTCAAGCTGCTCGATGGCAGCGGCGCGGAACGTGTCGGCGCTGCCCAGGATGACGTTGCGTCCCGCGTCGGAGGCTTCTTTGGCAAGCTTGCCGACGGTGGTCGTCTTGCCCGTGCCGTTGATCCCGACAAACAGCACGAGTGAGGGTTCGCCTCCGAACACCTCTTCCCCGCCTTCGGTGAACGTGTCGGCGATCTGATCGTTCAGCAAGTCGAGCACGGCGTAGGCGTCGGGAAGCGCCTTGCGCGTCGCCTGGTCGCGCAGGTTCTCAACGATCGAGCTTGCCGCCGGGGCGCCAACGTCGCTCAGGATGAGCGTTTCTTCAAGCCCGTCCCAAAACTCGTCGTCCAAATCCGGCCCGCGGTCGAGCAGGACGTTCATCTGCTCCTTGAATTTGTCGCGCGAGCGCGAAAGACCTTCGCTGATACGGTCGAAAAAGCCCATGGAGCATCCTTTCACTATGTGAGGAAGGGCATGTCAGCCCGTGAAAACATCCATCACACAGCATAGCAAAGAAACGCCTCCGGCATTCGAAAATGCCGGAGGCGTATGCAACCTGCAGGTTATGAGTCGCACGTTGCGAGCACCCTAGATGCGCGGTAAAACCGAAAGCTGCGCTAGCGCAGAGCGTCGACCATCTCTTCCGTCGGAGGAAGCTCGGGATCGTAGAGGTGGCAGGCGCATTTGTGGTTTTCCTTCACCTCGCGCAGCTCGGGTACCGAGTTACCGCACACGCCGAGGCGCTTGAAGCAACGACCCGCGAAACGACATCCCGGAGGCGGATCGATCGGCGAGGGAACGTCGCCCTCCAAGATGATGCGCTCACGTTTCGTCTTCGGGTCGACCGAGGGAATGGCCGAGAGCAGCGCCTGCGTGTACGGCGACAGCGGGTCGGCGTACAGCGAGCGCTTCGGGGCGATTTCCATCATCTTGCCCAGATACATGACGCCCACGCGGTCGGAGACGTGCTTCACGACGTTCAATCCATGCGCGATGAACAGATACGTGAGGCCGAACTCCTCCTTCAAGTCGTCGAGCAGGTTCAGCACCTGCGCCTGAATGGACACGTCAAGCGCGGAAACCGGCTCGTCGCACACGATGAGCTTGGGGTTTACGGCGAGCGCGCGGGCGATGCCGACGCGCTGGCGCTGACCGCCGGAGAACTCGTGCGGATAACGGTTGCGCATGTAGTTCGCCAGGCCGACGCATTCCAAAAGCTCGTTCACGCGGTCCTCGACCCTATCCTTCGGCACGATGTTGTTCGTGATCATCGGCTCGGCGATGATGTCGCCGATGCGCATGCGCGGGTTCAAGGAAGCGTAGGGGTCCTGGAAAATGAGCTGGATGTCCTTGCAATACGTCTTACGTTCGGCGTCCTTCATCGCGGTAAGGTCCTTACCGTCGAAGATGATCTTGCCGCTCGTGGGGCGAAGCAGGTTCACGAGCATCTTGCCCACGGTGGTCTTGCCGCAGCCCGACTCGCCGACCAGGCCGAATGCCTCGCCCTGCTTGATTTGGAAGCTCACGTCGTCGACGGCGTGCACATACGACGTCGCCTTGCCGAAGAAGTTCGTGTCGGCGGCGAAGAGCTTCGTTAGATGCTGCACGTCGAGCAGCACGTCGTTCGAGCTCTCGACGGCTTCGGTAGCATTCTCGTTAGTGCTCACGAGCGCCTCCTTCCTCGGCTTCCTGGTTCTCGTCGCCCATGATGAGCGCGGCCGCGGTTGAAACCTCACGGGCAGACTCGACGTCCTCGCGGGCCTTCTTCTCGTTCGCCTCGACCTCAGCGGCATCCTTCGCATGGCCCGCTTGGTCCTCGTACAAGAAGCAGCGCACCTTATGGTCGCCCACCTGCACCAAATCGGGCACCTTCTCGCGGCAGATCTGCATGCAGCTGTCGCAGCGATCGGAGAAATGGCATCCCGGCGGCATCTCGAGGGGGTTTGGAACCATGCCCTTGATCATGTAGAGGCGCCTGCTGTCGTCGTCCGCCAGACGAGGGATGGACTTCAGAAGACCGAGCGTGTAGGGGTGCATCGGGTTGTCGAACAGCGAACGCACCTCGGCCTCTTCGACCACCTGCCCGCAGTACATGACGACGACGCGGTCGGCGGTCTCGGAGACGACGCCAAGATCGTGCGTGATCAAAAGCACGGCCATGCCGGTGTCCTCGCGCAGGCGGCGAAGCAGGTCGAGGATCTGCGCCTGGATGGTCACGTCGAGCGCCGTCGTGGGCTCATCGGCGATCAAAAGCTTGGGGTTGCATGCGAGCGCCATGGCGATCATGACGCGCTGGCGCATGCCGCCCGACATCTGATGCGGGTAGTCGCGAACGCGCGCTTCGGGACTCGGGATGCCCACCTTACGAAGCAGGTCGATGGCACGCGTGAGCGCGTCTTTCTTGGAGATCTTCTCGTGCGTGCGGATGGCCTCGACGATTTGGTCTCCGATGCGATAGACCGGGTTCAGCGAGGTCATGGGCTCCTGGAAGATCATGGCCATGTCATTGCCGCGCATCTCGCGGTATTCCTTGTCGGAAAGGTGCACCATGTCCTTGCCGTCGAAGGTGATCTCGCCGCCGGCAACGTGACCGGGCTCGCCGAGCAATCCCATGATCGACAGGCTCGTGACCGACTTGCCGGAGCCCGACTCGCCCACGATGGCTAAAATCTCGCCCTCATCGACCTCGAAGCTCACGTCGTCGACCGCGCGGACCACGCCGCGCTTCACCGGGAATTCGGTGCAGAGGTTCTTCACTTCAAGCAACATGGGCTACCTCTTCCTTGCCTTCGGGTCCAAACCATCGCGAATGCCGTCGCCGAGCAGGTTGAACGCGAGCACGGTGAGCGTGATGGCAAGGCCCGGGAAGATCATGAGCCACGGTGCGCGGAACAGCTCGTTGCGGCCGCGGCCGAGCATGTCGCCCCACTCGGCGTCGGGCGGCTGCACGCCGAGGCCCAAGAAGCCGAGCGCCGCGCAGTCGAGGATGGCCGAGGAGATGCCGAGCGTCGCGCGGACAATGATCGACGGCAGCGCGTTCGGCAGCACATGGCGAAACACGATAAGGAAGTTAGAGTCGCCGATCACGCGGGCGGCGGCGACGTAGTCGTTTTCCTTGATGGACAAAATCTCCGAGCGCACGATTCGCGCGTACTCGGGAATGGCGACGAAGCCGATAGCCACGACCGCCTTCTCGATACCCTGGCCGAGCGCCGCCATGATGGCGATGGCGAGCAGGATCGAGGGAATGGAGAGCATCATGTCCATGATGCGCATGATGACGGTGTCCCACACGCCGCCCTTGTAGCCCGCGATCGCGCCCAAGATCACGCCGACGGTAAGCGAGATGGCGACGGCCGCCAGGCCCACGACGAGCGTGATCTGCGTTCCCACGAGCACGCGGGAGAAGATGTCGCGACCCTGCAGGTCGGTGCCGAACCAATGCGCGGCCGAGGGGCCCTGCACGGATTCCGCGAGGTTCTGCTCATAGGGATCGTAGGGCAGGATGCCGGGGACGAGCTTCGTCACGATGGCGATCACCGCGAGCAGGATGATGAAGATGGCCGACACGAGCGCGGCCTTGTTGGAGACGATGCCGGCGAAAACATCTTTCCAGATGCTCTCGCGTTTCTCGACGACTGCCGGGGCCTCGGCCTGCGCGACCTCGCCCGCGGCGCCCTCGGCGGCCAGAACGGTCTTCTTGCTCATAGCTATCACCCCTCTTCCTTCGCGCCGTACTTGATGCGCGGATCGAGCCATGCGTAGACGATGTCAACGAGCAGGTTCATGAAGACGAAGATGACGGCGACCAGGAGCACCACGCCCTGCACCACCGGGAAGTCGCTCTTCAACACGCAGTCGACGGCGTACTTGCCGATGCCCGGCCATGCGAACACGGTCTCGGTGAGCAGTGCGCCGCCGAGCAGGCTTCCGAACTGCAGGCCTATGACAGTCGACACGGGAAGCATGGCGTTGCGAAGCGCGTGCTTGATGTAGACCGACCTCTTCGAGAGTCCCTTCGCGCGCGCCGTGCGGATGTAGTCGGCGTTGAGCGTTTCAAGCATCGAAGAGCGCGTCATGCGCGTGATGATGGCCATGGAATACAAAGACAGCGTGACCGTCGGCAGGATGAGGTGCACGAGCACGTCGCCGAGGGCCTCCATGTCGCCTTTCGCGATGGTGTCGATGATGAAGAAGCCCGTGCCGCCCGAAGGTTGCAGTAGCGGTGTCACGCGGCCCGACGACGGCAGGATATGCAGCGTCGCCGAGAACAGCAAGATGAGCAAAATGCCCGACCAGAAGACCGGCATCGACACGCCGATAAGCGCGATCACCATCGACACGTTGTCGGCGAGCTTGTTCTTCTTCACCGCAGCGAGCACACCGAGCGCGATGCCGCAGATGGAAGCCACGATAATGGCGCACAGTGCGAGTTCGGCGGTTGCCGGGAAGCGCGCCGCGAGCTCGGCGGCGACCGAGGTGTGAGTGTAGTACGACGTGCCAAGATCGCCTTGGAGCGCCGCCACCAGGAAGTTGATGTACTGCATCCAGATGGGATCATCGAGCCCGTAGTCGGCTCGCCATGCGGCCATCGCCTCCGCCGTCGCGTGTTCGCCTAAGACCACGGGAGCCGGGTCGGAGGCGAGGACGCGCGTGATGAAGAAGATGATGATCGTCACACCCAGCAGCACGGGAATCACCATGAGGATTCTCTTGAGGATGTATTTGAGCACCGTAGTCCTTTCGAAACCGCGGCCCGCTTCTTCTCGTCTGAGAGGGCCGCAAAGGCGCAGTTCACGCGGATCCTGCCCGGAACCGAATCGCGTCGATTCAGCTCGGGGCAAGGCCGCGCGCCACGCAACAAACGGGCGCGCGGGGCTGCTTGCGAGCCCCACGCGCCGCAAGAGGGCAAACGCTGAAATCAGCGCGCTTTACGCTTCCTTGGAAACGCCCTTGAAGAAGACGACTCCCGTCGGGTGATAGTAGAAGTCCTTCACCTTCGGGCTGTAGCCGAGCAGGTTCTTGGAGTGGGAGATGAGCAGCCACGGCTGTTCGTCTGCCACCATCTGCTCGCACTCCTTGTAGATGGCGTCGCGATCGTCGCCGTCCGGCGTGTCGACGCCCTTGGCGATGAGCTTTTTGTACTCAGCGTTGTCCCAGTGAGCGACATTCATCGACTTATTGGAGTCGGCGAGCAGGTTCATGAAGTTGTCCGGGTCGCCGTTGTCGCCGGTCCAGCCGTAGAAGCAGATGTCGTAGGGATCGGTCTGCACCTTGGACTTGTAAGTCGTCCAGTCGTACTGGGTGATCTGCACGTCGACGCCGACCTTGGACAGGTAGCCCTGAATCATGTTGGCAAGTTCCACGCCGCCCTTGGCGTTGTACGGGCGCGCGGTGGAGTACGTGATGCAGGTGAGCTTGGTGACGCCCTTCGCGGCGAGGGTGGCCTTCGCGGCATCGGGATCGTAGGCGGTCTGCTTGATGTCCTTGTCGTAGGGAGCCATCCACAGCGGCATGACGGAGTTCGCGACGGATGCGTACTCGCCGTAGATCGCGCTGACCATTTCCTCAACGTTCACAGCCTGGGCGATTGCCTTGCGAACTTCCTTGTCGGCGCAGATGCCGCCCGCATCGGTGTTGAACGCCATGTAGTTGATGGTCATGCCGTCCTCGGAGAACAGCTCGTAGCCGCCGTCGGTGATCTGGCTTGCGGAAGACGGGTCGACAGACGAGATGATGTCGCACTCGCCGTTCAGGAGCGACGTGATGCGGGTGTTGCCCTCGGCGATGACCTTGAAGATGATGTTCTTGATCTTGGGGGCGTTGTCCTTATCCCAGTAGTCCTCGTTTGCCTCGAGGGTGATGGAAGCGGACTTCGTCCAGTCGACGAACTTGTAGGGGCCGGTGCCGGAAGGCTCGGTGATGGCCTTGCCCTGACCCGCCTTCTCGGCGGCCTTCGGGGAGACGATCGGGGCGGCCAGGCACATAGCCAGGTTCTTCAAGAACGAGGTGTTCGCGGCGCGCAGGGTGATCTTCACCGTCTTGTCGTCGACGGCCTCGACGCTCTTCACGCCGGAGTTCGAGGCTTCCTCGCCGTAGACGAAGGAGGCGTAGGGCTGGTCGGAGGTGCGGTTCGGCTCGAGCTGGCGCTCGATGGAGGTCTTCACGGCGGCGGCGTTGAAGTCGGAGCCGTCATGGAACTTCACGCCTTCGCGAAGCTTGATGGTGTAAATAAGGCCGTCGGAGGAAATCTCGGGCAGCTCGGTTGCGAGGACCGGCTTGACGGTGGCGTCTTTCTGGGCGAAACCGTAGAGGCCTTCGTAGATGTTGCAGGAAACGACTGCGGACTCGCCGTCGTCGAAGTACGCCGGGTCGAGGGCGCGGGGGTCGGCGGTCAGGCTGTAGGTGATGCTGTCGGCACCCTTAGAGCCGGACGCGGCCTTGTCGTCGCTCTTCTTCTCGGAGCTGCCGCCCGAGCAACCTGCCATGCCCATCATGGCCGTGCCCGCAACCGCAGTTCCGAGCAGACCCATGAACTGGCGCCTGCTGAACTTGAGCTTGCTTTCTTCCATTGGAATACTCCCTTCCCATTACGGCTCGCCCCGAGGCGAGTCGTTCGCACGGGCACCCATGCCCGCGCTGCCGGACGAACACCTAGCGAATACTAGGAAATTCGTATCGGTACACTTTAGCGGAGAAAAGCGAGTTATGGAGCCTAAATGAAGATATTAGTGGCTCAATTATTCAGATTTTGGCGTAAACGGCGCTTTGAGCACGAGATTAGACGTTTCGCGGACGGGTAAAGGGCGCGTAAAGCGCCCCTTCGCATGCGCCCGGCGTGAAGTTATCCGAGCGTTACTCGGCGTACTGCAGGGCGCGGTCGAGCTTTTGGCTTACGACTTTGGTCACGCCGTCGGCCTGCATGGACACGCCGAAGAGCACATCGGCGGTCTCCATCGTGCGGCGCTGATGCGTGATCATGATGAGCTGCGTGGTGTCGCGCAGCGATTCCACGAACGCGATGAGGCGACGCAGGTTCGTGTCGTCGAGCGCGGCCTCGACCTCGTCGAGGATATAGAACGGCGTGGTGCGGATGCGGTAGACCGCGAACAGGAGCGCGATCGCGGTAAGCGACTTCTCGCCGCCGGACATGAGCGTCATCTTCGCGATGCGCTTGCCGCGCGGTTGCGCCGACACTTCCACACCCGTGTTCTCCAAGTCCTCCGGATCCACAAGCGACAGATGCGCAGAGCCCCCGGGGAACAGCGTGGCGAAGATTTCCTGGAAGTTTGCGTTCACGGCGTCGAAGGTACGCACGAAGTCGTCTTTCATGCGCGCGTCGATGACGCGGTTGATCTTCGCGAGCGACTTGCGCGCCCCGTCGAGGTCGGCGAGCTGACTTGCCAGATAATCGTAGCGCACCTTGAGCGCGTCGTACTCGTCGGCGGCGTCGGGGTTGATCGTGCCGAGATTGGCGATGCGGCGGCGCAGCTTGAACGCGGCGTCCTCGACCTCGTGGCGATCTTCGAGCGCAGGGAGCGCGAGCGCCGTCTCGAGCGGCGTACGGCAACCGTGGACAATCTCATTCACCGCAGCCTCGACCTGCACTTCCAGGCGCCCCTTGTCCACACGGGCGGTACTGAGGCGCTCGTTTGCGGCGTCATAGGCATCGCGCGCGGCGCGGGCCTTCGCGCGCGCGTCGTTCGCCTGGGCGTGCAACCCCGACTGGGAGTCCTCGGCCTGGGACGCCTTGTCCTCAAGGTCGATCGTCCATCTGCGGGCGCTTTGCGCGAGCTCTTCGAAGATGGCGAGCAGCGGGTCTATGCGACTTGCGGAAACCTCCTTCACCCTGAGGGCCACGCGCTGCGTTCGCGCCTGGGCTGCGAGCTGAGCGAGCTCGCCCGCGCGCGCATCGCGCACGCGAACGGTGTAGGTCTCGCGCTCCACGAGGGTCGCCGCGGCAAGGCGCGCCTCGGCAAGGGCGTCGGTCGCCTGCTGCGCGGCATCGCGCAGGGGCGCCGCCGCGTCGAGCGCGACGGCAAGGCTCTCCTTCACGCCTTCGAGCTCACACCCCAGCTCATCGGCGAGCCGCGCGTATTCCTCCACGTTGGGACGGGCCTCGGCGATGGTCTGCTCCGCCTCAGTGCGCTGGCGCTCCACGTCCTCGAGCTCGCAGCGCGTCGAGGTGAGTTTGCGCGAGGCGGCGTCGGCGGCGGCGCGCGCGGCGTCGGCCTTGCCCTTCGCTGCGGCGAGCTCCTGGCTTTTCGCCAGGCTTTCCCCCTGCGCCGTGCGCAAGGCGGACTCGGCGGCATCCGCCGCCTCGCGCGCCTTTTGGGTCGCTTCTTTGGCAGCGTGGAGTTCGCGCGAGAGCTCCTCGATGCGACGGGCGCGCACGAGAGCACCCTGTCCCTCATCGTTTACCTGCTGACCTGCGACGACTTTGCCGGAAGGCCACACCATGCACCCATCGGGGACGGCGAAGCGCAGCCCGAGCGCATCCGCCTCGTGCGCTGCGAGCGCCTCTTCCAAGCACTCGCACACGACGACGTCGCCTAAAAGCGCGCGGACCGCACGGGCGGAGGATTCAGGGAAGGTGAGGTCGCTTATGAGCGCGCGGCCGGGGGCGCCCTTGGGGCGCGCCGTGGCGTCGGGGGCGGCGCAGGCGTTCCCGTCGTCGCGCAGCACGAGCGTCACTTCCCCGCTTTTGCCCTCGCGGGTGAGCGCGGACACCACGTTCGCGGCGCAGGAGCTGTCGGCCACGAGAAGCGCGGCCACATCGGAGCCGAGCAAGAACTCGACGAGCGCCTCTTGCCCCTCGGGCGCGGAAATCTCGTGCGCGAGCGGGGCAATCGCGGCGTCAAAGGAAGCGGCATTGGCGGTGAGCCACTCGAGCGCGGGGCCCTGGGTCTTCGCGGACGCGCGCTCCACCTCGCGAAGCGCATCGATGGACGCGGCGCAGGCGCGCTCGGCGTCGATCGCCTCGTCGCGGGAGGCACGGGCCGCCTCGGCTGCGCGCATGGCCTCGCCGACGCGCGTGCGGATTTCCTTTTCTGCCTGGTCAAGCGAGGAAAGCTCGCGGTCAAGCTCGCTCGCGTGCGCTTCTGCCTGCTCGGCTTCCGCCTTCGCGCGGTCGAACTGGAGGGAAAGCTCCTGGGTGCGCCCCTCGATGATCTTCATATGGGCGAGGCCGTTCGTGAGCGCCTCTTTGAGCTCGGCGTGCTTGGCGCGCGCGGAGTTGATGCGCGCTTCCAAATCGCGGCTCGCGCGCCCGAGTTCGGTGGCGCGCTTCTCGGTCTCGGCGCGGCGCGCCGTCACGTCAGCGTGGTCGGCGGCAAGGCGCGAAACCTTCTCCTCCGCCTGCGCGCGCTCGGCTTGCACGCCCGCAAGCTGCGCGTTCGCGGCGTCGAGGTCGGCCTGGGCCGTCTTTGTGCGCACGGCGTTCGCCTCGAGCGACACCGCAAGCTCACCTGCACGGGAGGTCGCTGCGCGCTTGCGCTCGCGCATGACGAGCTCAGCGGACTCGATGCGCTCAACGGCGCCCGAAGCCTGGCGATGCTGGCGTGTGAGTTCGCCGGCACTGGCTCCCTCTTGGCGGATCTTTTCCTGCAGCGCCTCGGCGGCAGCTTCCGCAGCCGAAATCTCCGCGCGCTTCGCCTCGAGCTCGGCAGCAACGGCTTCCTCGCGCGCCGTGGCGGCGGCGTGCTTTTCCTGTAGCTGTCGCAGGTCGTCAACGGCGAGCTGCAACTTCAGCTCGGAGAGCTCCGCGGAAAGCCCCTGGTAGGTGCGGGCGCGCTTCGCCTTGCGCTCGAGCGGCTTCAGCTGGCGCTCCACCTCGGCGGTCACGTCGCGCACGCGGGCGAGATGCTGATCCATCTGGGCCAGCTTGCGCTCGCTTTTCGCCTTGCGCTGCTTGTGCTTGAGCGTTCCCGCGGCCTCTTCGATGAGCGCGCGGCGGTCTTCGGGCTTCGATTGCAGTATGGAGTCGAGGCTGCCCTGCGAGATGATCGAGTGCGTGCCCGTCCCAAGTCCCGAGTCGTGAAGAATGTCGAGCACGTCCATGCGACGCGCGACGGTGCCGTTGATCAGGTACTCGCTTTCGCCCGAGCGGTACATGCGGCGCGTGATGGCCACCTCGTCGTAGTCGACGGGAAGCGTGCCATCGGAGTTGTCGAGCACCAGATCGACCTCGGCGAGCCCCGTCGCGCGACGAGCGGATGAGCCCGCGAAGATGACGTCTTCCATGGCCTGGCCGCGCAGATGCTTGGCGTTGCGCTCGCCGAGCACCCACAAGACGGCGTCCGAGATGTTCGACTTGCCCGAGCCGTTCGGGCCCACGATTGCCGTGATACCCGGCTCGAGCGTGAGCGCGCTTCTGTCGGCGAAGGACTTGAAGCCCTTCAAGACCAGGGACTTGAGATACATCCGCTAGCCCTGCTTTTTCTGGTGGCGCGCGGCTTCCTTTTCGGCCTTGGCGCGGGCGCGCTCGGAGGCCTTCTCGGCCTTGGCCTGCGCCGCAGCCTCTTCCTTAGCGGCGCGGGCGGCGGCCTTCTCCGCCTTCATCTGCGCGGCGGCCTCCTCTTTGGCGGCCTTTTCCTCCTCGGATAAGCCCAGCCCGAAGAACTCGCCCAAACGCGCAAGCGTGCTTTTCGCCGCTTGGCTTTCGGCTTCCTTCTTCGTGCGGCCGGTGCCGCGCGCAAGGCCCTGATCGCCCGCATACACCTGCGCGACGAACGTGCGGTCGTGCGGTGGGCCCTGCGTCTCGATGAGCTTGTAGGTCGGCGTGATGCCGTCTTCCTGCAGCTTTTCCTGAAGGGCGCTCTTGGGGTTTTCGGGCTGCGCGGCCAAATCGAGCGACATGTGCGGAATGAGCGTGCGGCGCACGAATTTCACCGCGGCATCGATGCCGCCGTCAAGGTAGAGTGCGGCGACAACCGCCTCGTAGACGTTCTCGAGCGCGGAGTGCAGGCCGCGCTTGCCCGTGCCGGTCTCGGAGGAGCCGAACACGATGACGTCGGCGAACCCGAGGCTCGCGGCCACATCCGACAAGCTCGAGCCCGCGACGAGCGCCACCTTGATGCGCGTGAGCCCACCCTCGTCGATCTCGTGGTAGCTGTCGAACGCGATGGCGGCCACGATGGCGCCCACGATCGAGTCGCCGAGAAACTCCAGGCGCTCGTAGGAGTACTTGACCGGGCGACCCTCCGTCGCCGAAGGGTGCGTGATCGCGGACAAAAGCAGCTGTTCCTGCTTGAATTCATAGCCCAGGATTTCCTGGGCGCGTGCGAGTTTTCCCTGCTGTTCTTCAGTCAGCGCCATGAATTTGCGACCACCTTGCGTCTTGTGCGGCTAGATTGCTTAAAGACTTATTCTACCTGTTCAGAATCATTCATGTCAGCGCCAGATAAGGTTTGCGCGATTATTTCAGAAACATTCTCGCGCGCGGCGCGGGCGGTGACGAGAATGCCGTTTTTCACGGCCTTCGCGTTCGAGGAGCCATGTCCGACGACGACGGCGCCCTTGCAGCCCAAAAGCGGCGCGCCGCCGTAGGTGTCGGCGCTCATGCGGTCCTTCAGATCGTAGAGCCCGTCCTTTAGCGCAAGCGCCCCGAGCTTCGCCTTCGTCGAGGACATCATGGTCTCCTTCACCATCTTGAAGAGCACTTTCGACGTGCCCTCGATGGTCTTGAGCGTCACGTTGCCGGTGAAGCCGTCGCACACCACCACGTCGAAGGCACCTGTTAGGAGGTCGCGCCCCTCGGCGTTGCCCGCGAAACCCGGCACCTGCTTAGCCATAAGGCCGTGCGTCTTGATGGAAAGCTCGTTGCCCTTCGTGTCCTCCTCGCCGATGTTCAGAAGACCGATGCGGGGGTTCTCCACGCCCAAGATGCGCTTGGCGTAGATGCCGGCCATGCGGGCGAACTGCACGAGGTAGGCGGGCTTGCAGTCGGCGTTCGCGCCCACGTCGCACAGAAGCACCGGATGCGCAGGCGCGGGAAGCGGCATGGCGAGCGCGGGGCGCTGCACGCCCTTTACGCGCCCGATCACGAGCGTGGCGGCAGCCAGGCAGGCGCCGGTCGACCCCGCGGAGAAAAAGCCTGCGGCTTGGCCTTCCTTCACCAGGCGGCACCCCACCACGAGCGAGGAGTCCTTCTTCGAGCGAACGGCGCGGGCGGGGTGCTCGGCCATGTCGATCACCTGGGTGGTGGCGTGCGCCCCGCAGCGCTCATGCGCGTCCGCGAAGGGCTCCACGACCTCGGCCGGCCCGGTGAGCACGATCTTGAGCGAGGGATCGGCATCGAGCGCCGCCGCCACGCCTTCAAGCACGACGCTCGGCGCATTGTCGCCGCCCATGGCGTCGACGGCGATGACGGTCCCCGTGAACGCCTCGGCCTGCGCGCGTGCGGCGGCCATCTCGCGAGCTTTCCTTCCCATAGTGGGCTCCAATCCGGCGGGCGCGCGGCCCACCTAGTGAAAAAGCCTCCCGCCCGCGCGCTTTCGCGCACGGAAATGGGAGGCTTCAGGCTTGCCTATGTAGTAGAAGCTAGGTCGGACTCGGCGAGCCCGCAAGCCGCTTATTCGGTCTCGATGACTTCGCGGTTCTTGTAGTAGCCGCAGTTCGGGCACACGCGATGCGGAAGCTTCACTTCGCCGCACTGCGGGCACACGGAACGAGCGGGCGCATCGATGCGGTCGTTAGCACTGCGACGAGTATGGGTGCTTGCACGACCCGTTTTTTGCTTAGGTACTGCCATGATCTAGCTCCTTTGTAAAACATCGGGCGGATTTCCGAACCGCCCGCTTATCACTGGGTAAACACGCGAAGAGATATATTAGCAAAGAGAACCGTACGATGCAAGGCCTTGCTCGCGTTTTCGCCCCAGCTTACCACATAATGCGCAGAAAACCGCGGACATCGCAATATAGCGAGGGCGCAAACCATTCGCACAGCATGCGCCCTCGCCTACTCGCAGCCGCAGAGAGACGCGTGCTGCCCACCATGATTCGGCGCTCCTGCAGGCCCGAAAGACCGCAAGCTACGTAATGCGCCGCGTGCCTCTACAGATACGACGGCACGAGCTCGATTTCAGGAAGCGCCGTGCGCGGATGGGCGCTGCGATCGATTCCCGAGATCTCGTCGGCGAAATCGATGAAGCGGTCCATGTTCTCCGAGGTCTTGAACCACTCGTCGCCGTGCACGGCGCCCTCGACGAGCTCGAGAACCGCGCGCTTGCCGGCAAGCTCGCCTTTGAGCAGCTCGTATTCTTTATGCGGATCGGCAGAACGATACGCAATGCACTCGCCGTCGCCTAAGCCCTGCAGCGTCTCATAGAGCGCCACCGACTGTTCGAAGGGAACGACTGGGTCGCCTGTACCATGCTGGATAAGCATCGGGGGCACCCCGTCGGGGCGGCGTTTGATGGCCTTCACGGGGCTCGCCATATCACAACGCTCCTCCGGCTCGGCCACGATGCAGAAGCCCATCACCTGGTCGGGGGGAGACATCGGGTTGTCCCCGTCGTCGCGATGGCCCGTCTGATGCTCGCAGACGTAGATGTCGGACACGCCGTACATCGAGAAGCAGCCCTGGACCGACGAATCGCCGCAGTCGCCGAGCAGGCAGTCCTCGAAGTCGGTGTCGTCGTTGGTCGCGGCAACGGTCTGGGCGATATGACCGCCCGAGGAGTTCCCGCACACAATGAAGCACTCGGGGTCGAGATGGTATTCCTCGGCATGGTTGCGAAGATAGCGGATAGCGGCTTTCACGTCATTGACCTGGGCAGGCCACTTCGCATGCGAGCTCAAGCGATACCCGACGCTCGCGACCGCGTAGCCCTGCGAGGCCGCCTGGAAAAGCCCCGCGATGTTGTCCGCGCGCTTGAAACGGAACTTCCACGCGCCGCCGTGCACCGCGACGACTACCGGGAAGGGGCCCTCGCCCTTGTCGGGAAGCACGAGGTCGAGCTTCTCGCGCTCGTGCGCGTCGGCGTAGGGAACGTCGAGGAACGTGCGTTTGAACTGGGACATGTCGACCGCCTTGAAAGGCGCCTCTTTCATTTCTTCCGTCATTTCACTCGTCTTCTTTCTCACACTCGGTCATTTGGCTAGGCGGCCTGCTCGGCGGCGTCGGACTTGGAGGCGGAGGATGCGCCCTTGCCCTTCTTCACCACGAGCGCCACGATGCCGACGATGCCGCAAGCGATGCACAGAAGCGCGCCCGTCCAAAGGTCGGCGGAGTACTGCGCGGCGGACGGCGCGAAGGCGTAGAGACCTGTCGCGGGCGCCACGGCGAGGGAGGCGGCGGTGAAGTAGGACACGATGAACACCGCGATCTTCACGCCGGTCTGGCAGAAGGCGCCGATCTTGCCCTTCACGGAGTCGGGCGCACCGGTGGCGGCCGACGCCATGGAGCTGATCATGACCTGCAAGCCGAAGAAGCTGAACAGGCACATGGAGATCGCGATGCCCACGAAGGAGCGCATGTTGACCATGATGAGCAGCGCTGCGGCCATGCCGAACAGGCAGAGCACGCGGCCGCCGAGACGCTTGGTCACGCCGAAGATCGGGCCGAAGAAGGCGCTCACGATCATGCCGAACACCATGGAGATGGAGGAGAGGGTGCCGGTCGTGGCGGCGTCGCCGATGCCGAGTTCGCTCACGAGGGAGGAAAGGCTCACGGTCAGGCCCTGGAACACGAGGGTGAAGAAGAACACAAGGAAAATGCACACCCAGGAAGCGAGCGGGATGCGATCTTTCTTGGCGGAAGCATCGGCATCGACGGCCTTTGCTTTCTTCTCAGGGGCGACGACCTCGGGCTCTTTCATGAACAGCAACACGAGCACGAACGCGACGGTGACGATGAGGTACGCAAGGAAAACCATATGCCAGCCGATCGTGGCCAGAATGCCGCCGATCTGCATGAACACGATGTTACCGAGCGAGCCCGCGACCTGCGTAAAGCCCATGTAGCGGGCGAGCTCTTTGCCCGAGAAGAACATATACATAAGGCTCACTTCGACGCCGAGACACGATGCTTGCCCGATGCCGAACAGGAAGCGGCAGGCGAGAATCGCGTAGAGGTTGTCGATGAAGAACGGCGCTATGCCCATGACGACCATGAGCGCCGTCGCGGAAAGCAGGATGGTGCGGTAACGCACTTTAGTGCCGGCGATGAAGCCGATCAAGATGGTCACCGGGATGCCCACAAGTGAGGGCAGGGTGTAGATGTACATGATGGTGGTGCGGTCGAAGTCGGGGAACGCGTTGTAGAGCGTCTGCAACGCCGGCGACACCGTCATCGTCGAGCACACGACGAAGTATAGCGAGAGGATCGCGATGAGAATCGTCGTCTTCTCCCTTTTCGATAAGTTGGCGATTTGCTCTTTCGAGAGCTTCTTCGATGAGGATGCCATGCATGCCCTCCTTGGGTTTCGCGGCCGCAGCCGCACGGGGGACGGGCCCATCGCGCGGCCGAGGCGCTTTTCGCCCCCTCCTTACGCCGCACCTCTCGCTGCCCCTTGCTGTTGTTGCCCGTTGCGAGACAGCGCGAATTATTTCGCAACACGAATGCGTGAATCCAATAGAATGGTTCTACGCGTTATAAAAACGGCTTATAATTGCTGCTCACAGGCTTGATAGTTCGATTTTCGCCCTCGATACCCCCAAGGAGCGCCCCGCATGGACTTCGACCATTTACGCTACTTCCAGACGCTTGCGGCTTGCGGCAACTACACCGCTGCGGCCAAGCAGCTCTTCATCACGCAACCGGCGCTTTCCTACGCCATCTCGCAACTCGAGGCGCGCACGGATATCAAGCTGTTCGAACGCACGGCGCGCGGCGTGACGTTGACCCCTGCGGGCGAGGAATACCTCAAGCACGTCGACCGCGCGCTTGAGGAGCTCGAGGTCGGGAAGGCTCGCGCGCGGATCATCGCGGGCGGCTCGTCGATCGTCCGCATCTCGCTCATGCGCGTGCTCGGCGCCATCTTCCTGCCGAACGTCATCACGCGCTTCAGGGCGGCGCATCCCGAGGAAGACTGCAAGTTCGACCTGCGGCTCGGAGTATCTTCCGAGGTGGCGGCCGACGTGGAGGAGGGCCGCTCGGGAATCGGGCTGTGCGCGCGTGCAGAAAACGAGGCGCTCTCGCAGATGGCGGTCGCCAAGCAGAAGCTCGTCGTAATCACTCCCAAAGACCACGAGCTTTCGGGGAAAACGAGCGTGAATTTGCTGGAAGCGGCGAAGTATCCCCAGGTGGGATTCGAGGCGAACACGGGCTTGCGAGCGATTGTGGACAAGATGTATCGCGACGTCGGGGTTTCGGCGCGCTATATCATCGAGGAGCGCGAAGACTACGCGGTAGCTGGCATGGTCGCCATCGGGTTCGGCATCGCCGTGGTACCGCGGCTCGCCATTTTAGAGCAGCTCGATGTGAGCTGCCTGGAAATCGAGAACGACAACAACTACCGCACGTTTTACCTGACGTACGCGAAGAACGGGAACCTGACAAGCGCGGAGCGGCGCTTCATCGACTTCGCGCGTGCCGAAGTGGCCGAGCACGGCCTCGCGAACGCCGAGGTGAGCTAAGGGCGAGCGTTTCTTGAGGTCAGTCGCCAAAGGATTAGCTGTCGCACATCTTAGAAAGACAGCCCGCTAACAGATGCGGGGCCGGCTCCCGCAAGGAACCCGCCCCGCATTCAAGATCGAGGCTTATTCGCCGTCGGAGTCGAACGTGTAGTTCACGAGCGCCGCGAAGGGGTTTTTTGCCAGCTCGAACTCGTCGGGATCGTGCGAGGTTTCCTTCTCGCAATCGCACGGCCCCTCGTTTAAGTTCGCCCCGCACGCAGGGCAAAGTCCCTTGCAGTCCTCGCTGCACAAAGGGACTAGCGGCAGCTCGAACACGATGGCGCCGCAGATAAGCGACTCGAAATCGAGCACGTGGTTCGCGGGCAGGCGGTCGAACTCGTCCTCGTCGGCGCCTTCGGGAACATCCGCGCCCTCAAGCAGGAAATACCCCTCAATCTCGCCCTGTACTTCGAAGGCGGCATCCTCGAGGCAGCGGGCGCAGTCGGTGTGCGCCTCGCCCGTGACGCGCCCCGTGACGAGCAGCGCGTCGCCCGTGTTGGAGATGTCGGCGCGCCAGGAAAGCGGCTCGGCGAAGCGATATGAGTCGGGCCCGCACTCGAATTCATCGACGGCAACGGTGCCTTCAAGCTGCATGAATTCCGCCGGCGAGAACATCTCGGCGGGGACTTCGAAACAAAGAGCATCTCCCGAAAGGACGCGGAAGGTGCTCTTAACGGTGGAAAGCTCTTCCATTAGTTGCGACCGACGTTGGTAGAGCCAGCGTTCAGGCGGTCGCGGCAGCGGCGCACGTTGCCGAGCAGCGTGTCGAGACTCTGCTCGACGTGGCCGAACACCTCGTCGGCGTAGTCTTCCGCACCGGCGCGCGTCT
>ERZ1034901.406-NODE-406-length-34827-cov-38.561170_pt1 | contig 34827 bp, 34 predicted proteins | sample MGYA00520628_ERZ1034901 | MGnify/ENA primary metagenome ERZ1034901 (study PRJEB33766, sample SAMN09781783) | gut metagenome | biome: gut microbiome | host: Homo sapiens | place: Madagascar | study: EMG produced TPA metagenomics assembly of the PRJNA485056 data... | reverse complement strand
ACCCGAACCTGTGAAGGAACCTGGGCAAAACCAGCCCATTATTTTGGACTACGATGACGATGAGGAAGAGTTTTAAGGAGGTGTATCATGTTAGAGAATGGCCTTTTTATAACGTCAATGTCAAAGCTTGCGTCCATGTTGGGGGCAAGATACGGCGTTAAGGTACAGGTGTCAGGTGCATGTGCCTTTACAGATTACAGCGGTAAGAGTCCTACAATTAATCTGCCGCTTGTCACTGCTAAGGGTGGTCAGGAGGTGCTGCTTCGTGGGTACATTGACCATGAGGCTGGTCATGTCCGGTATACGAACAGAAAAATATTTAATAATTCCAGAGTGCAGAAGGTCTATCTTGTGAAGACTCTCTGGAACATCTGCGAGGATGTGTATATAGAGCGCCGTATGTCTGCGGCGTTCAGGGGGTGTGGGCAGAACTTACGGCGTATTGCTATCGTACTGTTCCGTGGGAAGATAGAGCCCACTACCAGTGAGCCTGTGCTTGAACAGGCACTGAGTTATATCCTGTATGGGTGTAGGAGTATTCCCATACAGGAACTCAGACCGGAGGCGGCGGTTCTGCGGGACGCGTTCCCGTGGCCCAGTATTCTCCCTGAACTTGATAAGCTTATAGCCCGTTCGGCTGTGACGAGAAACTCAGATGAGTGCCTGTCCCTTGCTGAGGAAATGGAGGCTCTTATTCTTTCTGCCTATAAGCAGGAGTATGGTGAGAAGCAGAGTCAGCAGGACAGTCAGTCTGGTCAGGGTCAGGACAGTCAGTCTGGTCAGGGTCAGGACAGTCAGTCTGGTCAGGGTCAGGACAGTCAGTCTGGTCAGGGTCAGGGTAGTCAGAAACCACTCACTAAGGCAGAGCAGAAGCGTGCCGCCTCGCTGAAGAAGAAGCTTGATAAGGCCATTAACAAGATAGCAAAAACGCATATCGATAGTGACAATATAACCCCCGGGGAAATGTGGGAGATAATGAAAAAGGACATGGCCGAGAGTATTAACGTTGGTCATGGCTACTATAGCTACGGAGCGGAGGATATACAGCATAAGCTTGATATTGGTAAGGCTATCGCTGACCAGATTGATCCAAATAATGACGTCTATACATATACGGGATGCCGTAGTATGACTATAAGAAAGGCTGCTGGTTGTAATCCGCTGTCACAGGAAGATATTATCCTCGGTGATAGAATGGCTGTCCAGCTTGCCAGCCGGATGTCATCCATTCTTCAGACCCGTTCTCTTGTCAAACGTGGTACTGGGGCAGTAGGAACAAGGCTTGATAACCATAGGCTGTATCGCCCCGCTGTTGGTGACGCCCGTATTTTCCGTCATGATATACCGGGACGGACTCCGGATGTGGAAATCATGTGTCTTGTGGATACATCCGGGTCAATGTCCGGGGATAGTATCTCTACGGTTAACCAGACCGTGTATGCTATCGTGAAGGCCACACAGAATATCCGTGGCTGTGCCGTGGGTATCATATCTTTCAACTCGACTATGGAGTCAGTAAAAGATATGCATACTCCGGTGCCTCCGGTACGGCTGACAAAGATGGAGGCGAACGGCGGCACATACCTTGGCAGTGCGTTGATGCGTGTGCTGGACTGCTTCACGGAGAAGGCGCGCCGTCATGTTGTTATCATACTGACTGACGGCATGGCTGATGACCTGCCTATTCTGTCTTCTGCTCTGAACAGGGCGGAACAGAATGCCGTTGAGGTGTATGGCCTCGGCATTGGAGACGGCGGTAGTTATATCGGTGACGTCATGGGCAGGAAGCATTTCAGAGAAGTTCGTCAGAACAGTGCGATTCCGGCGGCTCTGCTTGGTATGCTTGGGCAAGCTCTGCGTATCTAAAGTAAATAAATATCCCGTTAGGTGTTGACATCTAACGGGATATGAAATAAATAAAACAAAAGGAGGCAAACGATATGGAAAAGTATCTTATGAACATGGCCACGGGTTCCATCGACACGGAGGAAAACTGGGTCAGAGACTGGCGCAGTATGTCAGAGGAAGAGTGGGGGTCGGATGAGTTTGACCCGTTCGGTCTGCTTGTCGAAGTCCGTAAGAATGACAACGGTGAGTGGGAGGAGGCTGAGTAATGGCCATGCGTGTGATTAGAGATTTTATTTCTGACCTTAAAATGCCGCTTACCAAACTGGAGGTGGCCTGTGAGCTGGGGCTTCTGGCTTTTGTTCTGACTATCTGTATCATAGCCATACTGGTACAGGATTCGGCTGTGGCCGGGGCGAAGAAGCCTGTCTTTATTGAGCGTATACATACTGAAGTCAAGGAAGTTCCTGTGTATATCGCTAAGCATGACGGCGTTAAACCGGATAACAAGCTGGCTGATAAAAACATTAATTTCCTTAATATCAAAGCATTGCCCAATGGGGAGAAGTGGAAAGGTCAGGTAGGGGTTGACCGCAGGGGCTTTGTCATATTCTCTTCACCAGAGTACGGTATACGTGCGGCCGCGCATATTCTCACGGCGTACTACCTACGGCATGACAAAGATACTCTGGCAAAAATTGTCAGAAGGTTCTCGACATCAGACCAAAAAGACTATACGGTCTTCCTGTCACGGCAGATGAAGCTGGGAGTGAATGAGCCTTTCCATGTACTGGAGAGACTCCCCGAGCTTATGCGCTGTATGGCACGTTACGAATGTGGACGCTGGCTTCCCAAGCGCATGTTCGTAGGTTACGACATAGCCTCGGCCAGTTACAGGCTGGGGAAAGAGGAGAGATAATGAATATTGTCTGCGTGGATGACGGACAGCGTTGGATTTACTACGCCCGTCTTGGACTTGGCTTTTCTTATGGATTAACGTCTTACTACTCGGACGTTAATGATATTCCCATGGGGATTGTTGATAAGCTTAATGCCGTGATTGACAAGCTTGCGGCTGTAGGTGGCGGTGAGGATAAGTTTCTCAGGCAGATTCCTGTATGTTATATCATACAGGCTCCCCTGTACTGGTGGTCCGAGATGGATACGTACAAAGTCGGTACTACGGCACAGAGTGAGAGCACCATGCACAATCTTGGCGGCGTGCCTGTGTTCTCCCAGTCCATGTTTGAGCGGACTGTCCCGTCCGATATGCTGGACGAACTGAATATGGTTCTCAGCCGGTACAAAGTGTCCCATAGCAGTAAGGATTTCCTTTCGTTGAAAGCTATGCTTCCGTCCGGATGGCTGCAACGCAGGATGTGGACTGCTAATTACGCAGTCATTAAGAATATTTACCGGCAGAGAAAAAACCACAGGCTCCCGGAGTGGCACCAGTTCTGCGATTTTATCAGAACCAATACTCCGATGATAATTCAGTCTATATTCAAGGAGGATTAGGCGATGACCTTTCAGGATCAGATGATGAAGATTGTTCTTCCCCGTCTCATTGACGGGCTGAACAATCTGAAGAAGGAAAATACGTCCCTTGAAGCACGTATTAATATGCTGGAGGAAAACGTACAGGAACTTACCAAGCAGGTACAGGAACTGTTTGTCGATACGGATGACCATGTTAGCCGGCTGAACAGTCTTGAGGCTGCGCTTGTGCAGATGCAGGAGCGGCGCAGACGGGGACGTCCGCGTAAGAGCACTGCCGATACTACTGAGGAACCTGCCGGAGAGTAATTATGAAAATCGTTGTACTGGATTTCGAAACGTACTGGGACAGTAAGAACTACACCTTGTCGAAGATGGGCCCTGTATCTTATATTAGAGACGACAGGTTTTCCGCTCAGCTTTTGAGTTTCATTGTGACGGATTCCAGTACAATGACGTATGACAAAGTGAGGGTGGCTGAGCATGACAAAATTCCTGCCGTGCTCAGCGCCCTTCGACTGGACGCTCCCGGTACTATGACAGTAGCGCACAATGGGAACGGGTTTGACTTTCTCGTGCTGTCTGAAATTTATCATGTCATTCCGTGGCTGGCCGTGGACACCATATGTATGGAGAGATGGACGGGTGTGTCCCGTGTACAGAATGAATCGCTGAAATCCATGGCAAAATTTTTCAAGTGTGGCGAGAAGGTTGAAGGTACAGTTATATCTGATGGCAGAAGATGGCCTGCTGACTTCTCATCGGAAGAGCGTATGGCGTTCGCGCAGTACTGCTGCAACGATACGGAGCAGTGCTTCCTAAGCTTTAGAGAGATGCTCCCCTACATGACAGCGGACGCGCTTCTGTTTAGTTCTGTGACGGCTAAGATGGCGTGTAATCCTGTGCTCAGACTGGATGATGATATGCTTACGGCGTATCTCAATGAGCTGGCTGAGAAGGTTACTAAGGCACGGATGGACATTAACAAGCTGTTCATGTTTAAAACGGATGAGGATTTTCTGAAGGCCATTCGTTCTGCTCCTGCGTTTGTCCGCATGCTTGAGCTTCTCGGGAGAAAGCCCCCGATGAAATACAGCGTGGCAAAGTCAGAAACGAAGAAGAAAAAACTGGAAGCAGAGGGGAAGCGCAATCTTAAGGAAGAAGATTACGCAGTCTATACTCCGGCTCTGGCCAAATCCGATTTGGATTTTACAGCTATGGCTTCTGATGCTGATGAGCGTGTTGCTCTGCTCGTCCGCACCAGACTGGAGAACAACTCCAGTATCCAGAGGTCACGGGCTGAGACGTTTCATGCGTTGGCTAAGAGCGGCAAGCCGATGCCTGTTATGCTTAATGCCTTTAGGGCGCACACGTCACGATACACGGCCGGCAACTCTGAAGGGAGCAGTGACAAGCTTAACCTCCAGAACTTGAGCAAGCGTGACCCGAGCCAGCTTACTTTGAGGAAAGCAGTACAGGCACCGGAAGGGATGGCCCTTGTGGCCTGTGATTCGAGTCAGATTGAGGCACGTATCCTTGCCTATGTCGCTGATGAGACCGAGCTGGTTGACGCATTCAGGAGAGGGGCTGACCCCTACGCTGACCTTGCGGAAAAGATTTTCCAGATACCGAGTGAGGAGATTCATAAGGGCGCCAAGTCTGGAGACAAGAAACTGAAAGTGTACAGGAACGTTGGCAAAACGGGGATTCTTTCCGCTGGATATGGCGTTGGCTGGAGGAAGTATGCCGACACTCTGTTAAGGCAGGGCGTGCGTTTGAGCAGTGACATCGACCAGCATTACGAGATGGCCCACCATGCCCACAATGTTTACCGTGCCAGTAACCCGAGTATTGTGAATTTCTGGGATACCTGTCAGGCTGTTATCAAAGCCCTGTATCTTGGATACTGTGGAGAGTTCGGCGGCCCCAATGATAATATCTTCCGGTACGGGATGGGGCCTGTATGTGGGCGGGACAAGGTGCCGACTATCGAGGGGCCCAACGGGTACGCTCTGCGGTATTATGGTCTCACGTGTCAGGAGTCTGAGGAGAACGGACGGGTGGAGTTTTATTATATTCGGCCGAAGGGAAAGTCAGAGCTGAAGACAAAGATATACGGCGGAGCCCTTACTGAAAATCTCTGTCAGTATCTTGCTTTTGCTTTGCTTCAATGGCAGGCTTGTCGTATGACAGAACAGGGGATACGGCTTATCGCCAATATCCATGACTCATTCCTTGCCATTTGTCCGGAAGAGTATGCAGAGCGTACTAAGGCTGTGATGGAGTCCTGTATGTCCAGCGTACCGGACTGGCTTAAGGGTTTCCCCGTGGCATGCGAAGCCGAGATTGGTAAAGATTATTGTATCGCTTAGGAGGTAAGATGTTTGTTTTCTCACCGAGCAATATGATGGCGTTCAGAACCTGCCCCCGCAGGTTTCAGGCACAATCCATAACGAAAGAAATTAAGTGGAAAGCCAGCGTTCAGAAATCCCGTGGCACAATTGTTCATGGGGATATTGAGAAAGCTTTCTGTAAAGGCATGCAGTCCGTGACTCACTGGGATGACAAGCTTGATACTTCTTATGTGTCAAACCTTATTGATACCGTGAGGGGTATAAAGGGACAGCTTCTTATTGAGAAAGAACTTGTCGTTACGGACAAGTTTAAGCCTACTAACGACTGGTGGGATGGGCACGCTCTTCTCAGGGCAAAGGCAGATACGCTCATCATTCCTGATGACGGCGACCCGTGGCTTATTGACCTTAAGACTGGTAAGAAATGGGATACTGAGGACTTCCAGCTGCGTGTAGAAGCTCTGCTCGTACATCTCATTTATGGCAGGGATGTCATCCGCTACTCATATGAGTATGTTGATATTGGTGAGCGTGTCGAGGGTGTGGTTGACATGTCCCGTGGGCTTCTCCCCGTACAGGACGTGGTTGATACCATGAGGGATATGAAGACGGCTATCCATGACAACTGTTTCTTCCCTGTCCGGAACAAGTTCTGCCGCTTCTGCGATTTCAATGGCAAAACAGAATGCGGGTTGATGGAATGACCCCTGAGGGAAAAGTCAAACAGAAAATTACTGCGTGGCTAAAGGCTCATGGCATATGGTACTTCATGCCACGAGGTACAACATTCGGCCGTTCTGGTATTCCTGATTACATCGCCTGTCTCCATGGCAGACTGATTGGGATTGAAGCTAAAGCCGGGAGTAACAAACCAACGGCTCTGCAATTGCTGGAACATAAGAAGATGCGCTTGGCCGGGGCTGTTGTGCTTGTCATTAATGAACATAACCTCGGAGAGCTGGATGCTATGCTGAAAGAGGCAGAGAATGGAAACACCTGATATAGCTGTCCTTAGCGACAGCAACTGGATTTATCTGGGGGTCAGTGACCCGAAGATAAGAAAGCTTGGGAAATCTGTACCGGGCATTGTGTATAAAGATTATACGAACCCTGACAAAACGCTGTTCGCCGTACCGCATGATAATGATGGCTGCATGATAGCCGCTAATCTCGGGGCGGATGTTACTGACCTTACGCCGTTTATGGCAGATAAGCACCCGCTCATTGAGGGTCGGTACAAACCCATGAAGCATCAGCTTAAGACGGCCTCGTTCATCACACTGCACCCGAGATGTTATGTTCTGTCTGACCCCCGTACAGGGAAGACGGGAAGCCTGATTCTTGCTATGGACTACCTTCAGCGGCATGCTCAGGTAACGGGTGGGTTTCTTGTCGTCACTACTGTGACTACAATTGATAGCGTATGGATAGACAGCATAGAGCAGACTCTTCCCAGAGCACGGATTGTAAGAGTGCATGGCAAGGGTCGCGAGAAAGCGCTGGAAAGTCCTGCTGATTTTTATATCACTAACTATGACAGTATCCGTTTATCGGAGAAAGCTTTTGTAAAAGCAGTACTGGAGAAGCGTATAGGCGGTATTGTTATTGATGAGCTGACGCATGTGGGCAACTCGACAAGCCAGAGGTTCAAAGCTCTGGACAACATAGTCAACAAGTTGAACGTCCGGTATGCCGTGGGAGTGACGGGTTCCCCAGCTGATAACCCTGAAGCCGTGTATGGTATGGCCCGCATGATTAACCGGAGTAAACTGCCATGCCGTACCAAGACAGGCTGGCTTGACCTTGTGACGTACCAGTACGGGCCGGAACCGTTCATGCGGAAAGCGTCCCCTATGGCGGCTCCCCGTATTTTCCAAACGCTTCAGCCGGCTATCCGTTTCAATAAGAATGATGTGATTGACCTGCCTCCTGTTGTTACACAGACCCGCCGTTGTCCTATGAGTACGGAGCAGAAAAAAGTTCATGACGACCTGCGGAACGAGGCCATGTCTATACTGGACAGCGGCGTCACTATCACGGCGGCGAATGGCGGTGTGCTCTTTCAGAAGATGATGCAGATGGCGCAGGGGTTTGTGACTATGGACGGGATGCCTGTACCGTTACAGCACAAACAGCGTACTGAGACTATAATAGATTGTATCAGTGAGACAAATCATAAGGTTGTTATCTTCGGGGTGTTCATCTTTTCAAACCATATGCTTGCGGACGAGCTGAAACACGCTGGTTTCTCTGTCGATATAATAGACGGCGGCGTAACGGCGAAGAGCAGGGCACAGCTACTGCATAATTTCCAGTACACTCCAGACCCGAGAGTGCTCATATGCCATCCGACAACAACCGCTTTCGGAGTTGAGCTATCGGCGGCGGACACCATGATTTTCAACGGGCCGCCTATGCTGGGTGGATTCATCTATGCTCAGGCTCTGGAACGTCTGAGCTCTGCCAAACAGAAGGCGTCCAAGATTTCCGTCATTAGAATAATTTCTTCGCCAGAAGAAGAAAAATCTTTCAGAAGTCTTGACGAAGGTAAAGAACTGGGGCAAACTGTAGCTATCCTATTTGAGGGGTGGAAAAATGAACATAGAAGTTAAAGACTCGGGTAAGGAGTTGAAGAGCTTTCTGGAGAGTAATCTTCCGATGCTGTTCCCCCGCTCCCGTATATCTGAATTAACCAATGGCATAATCAGCTACCGGACAATGGTTAATCTTGACTATAAAAGATTGGGCCCGCCCATAGTTAGGGTTGGCAGGAAGATTTGCTATAGCAAAAAGGATTTCATCGCGTGGGCGGTTAAATTCTACTGCATTGATAATGTAGAAAACTATTAATCTGTGTGGAGGTATAAGATGAAGGGACTGAACGAACTCGCTGCGCGTCTCGTACAGGTTAGGGCTAAGCGGCTTGAGCTTGAGCGTCAGGCTGATGACGTCAAGTCGGGGGAAGAGAAGGAGCTTACTGACCAGATTATGGCGCTTATGAGTGCCGATGGTCTGAAGTCCTGCAATATCCCTGGTGTAGCCAGACTGGCTACGAGGACAACGCACCACTATGAGATAACGGATATAGAGTCATTATCCATGGTGATGTTCAAGCAGATGATTCTTGCTCTGAAGTCGGGGCGGAATATTTCTGATGCTCTGATGTTTCAGCGGCGCCCGAGTAAGGAGAGCATTGAAGCGTATATGCATGATGCTCTGAACCTTTCGCCTAATGACGAGGGGTACAACACTGCGTGTGCCGGAGCTGGTATCACCTACGTTGATAAGGATGTCCTGTCTGTTACTAAGGCTTAAAAGGAATAAGGAGAAATACTATGTCCAATCTTCCCGTGTCTATGGATTCTATGTTTGTCACTTCTGGAAGTCTTGCTCAGCTTCCTGAAGAAATCACCAAAGCTTTTGCCTCCTCTTATGAGGATGCCTTTGCCGGAATGGGCGGGGCCGGACAGCGCAGGATTCGTATCCGCAAGACGGATTTCGAACTGCTTGACGGCGGCTCCTCTACCGTGATTCCTGCCAACGAGCTGGCTGGTGTTTTTGTTGGCGCCGCCAAGAGCAACTATGCTGTGTGGTATGAGCGTGATTATGCCCCCGGTCAGGAGCCGGAAGCTCCCGACCTTATCTGGAATATTGATAATAATTTCACTGTTTTCCCGGATGCTCTGCCTGAAGAATACAGGCAGAAGGTTATGCGCGGCGGCAAGCTCAGGTGGGCTTTCCAGATTCGCAAGCGTCTCGCCTTTGTTCTTCTGCGTAACTTTAACGGACAGAGCGTCCTTGACTGTGACCATCCGTACATTCTGGACGTGACTGCCATGTCCCTGTACGGGAACGGTCTGCCCCAGCAGAATATGTATAAGTGGTCTGGTCTGCGTGACCTGTGCCAGCAGTATTCCGCAGGGGGTATTCAGGTTACGCCCAGTATGTTCCTTACTCAGATTGTTCTTGACCCCACTGTGTCTGTTTCCGGTGTTGTCATGTTCCGTCCGTATTTCGACAGGAACAACCATCTGGCGTTCCTCAGCCCGGACATCATGTCCCAGGTGTACAATACTATGTGTGCTGAAAGCACACAGGAGCTTCTTACTGTCAGGGAGAAGCTGACCTATGGGGATGATGCTCAGGAAGCTCCCAGCAAGCCGGCTAAGCCTGTCAGAAAGGAAGCCGCCGCTCCTGTACAGAAGGCTGAGCCCCAGCCTGTCACGGTTCCCCATGCTGAACCCGCGAAGGATGCCGCTATGCGCACCCTGTTGGATCAGGCCGAAGCCGCTATGAGCAAGAAGGCTGGTGTCGAAGCTCCCGTACAGAAGACGGAAGCTGCCGCTGAAGGGCCTGTCGCTAGTAACGTTCAGGCTCTTCTTGACGAGCTTAGTTTCTAGCTGATATAAATTCTGACCAGTCCGGTTTCCCGGACTGGTCAGAAAGATTACTCCTCTTGCCATCTCTGTGTGAGTTTGATATATCACAAGTCACACGGGGGTTTGCCTGCTAAGAGTCCCGCCCCGAGATGAGTGGGGTTACGGGTCGCCTCTTCCCTGACTTCCACGTTGGAGACTTCTCGGGACGGGACTCTCATCAGGCAGGCCAGTGTCTCCAACTGGCAACAATAAGGGGTGCTTATGGACACTACAGAGTTTCTTTCGGCGATACTTCCTCCTCTGAAGAAGGGAATATTCGGGCCGGAACAGACGTATTATATTCTTGCTCTGAAGGGAAACGAGCGTTGTTCCTTACGGGCCGACAGTACTGACTTTATTATAGACAAGTGTAACGAGTTCAGTGCCAAAGGTTTCGATACCTATATGGCTATGGCCTCGTTCGACATCTATGTACCGGGGCGGAAAGCGGCGAATGCTGTTGGGGCCAAGTGTCTCTGGGCTGACCTCGATATAAACAAGGCTGACTGCCGCTATCAGACAAGGGAAGAAGCCCTTAAGACTCTGGTTGATTTTGGTAAAGCTACCGGGCTTAAGCCGAGTATCATTGTTTCATCCGGCAAGGGGCTGCATGTTTACTGGCTCCTTAACAGGGTCGTGAATGCAGCCGAGTGGAAACAGCTTGCCAATAATTTCCTCAACCTCTGCACCAAACACAACATGGATGTTGACAGGGCAAGGGCAAGAGATATAGCGAGTGTGCTTCGTCTTCCCGGTACGATACATCAGAAGACAGGAACCACTGTGTCAATCCTGCTTGCTACGGACAGGAAGTATGACCCTGAAGCGTTTGGAAACATATCTGTTCCAGCTCCAGTACAGCGCCCCCCCGTACAGGCTCCCGCTTCCCCGCAGGACTTTTTTGGGATGGGGCCGGAAGAACCAGTGTATGATGGGGTTGAGATTGCGCGGAACTGCAACCAGATAATGACCATGGGGAAGCAGTCATACCCCAACTGGTTCGCTGCTATGTCTGTGCTTCGCCGCTGTAAGAATGGGCTTGCTGTGGCCAAGGTTCTGTCTGGTGCATGCCCTGAGAAGTACAATGAAGCGGATACTGAGAAGCGCTTTTATGAGGCTTATCCAGACAGGCCCGCACGCTGTGATGTCTTCCGGGCAAATAATCCTGAGGGTTGTAAAGGCTGTAAGTATGCCGCTGTTCTGAACTCTCCGGCGTCTCTTCACCGTATCCTGCATTCACGGCAGGTAGAAATATCAAAGCCTGTCGTTCCTGAAGGTGATAGCCATATTGTTATCCCTGACTGGGATAAAGACTGCGGCTACACAGTTCTCAATGATGAGGATGACCACTCACATTTCTCTGTACTGGATGACGGGATTCATTGGTATCCATTTGACCCGAAAGCGAGAGCTGTTGATGATGTGAGGATATTTCAGAGCCGGCTCTATTACATACGGAGTGAAGTTTATATTGATGACGCTGAGCGTCCACACCGTATGCACGTCTTCAAAGTGGAGCGACCTTCCGGCTGGTGTGAGACGGTAAACTTCGACTGCGATAAAGACAGCGGGCAGAACGTTACGAAGTGGTTTTTGAATGCAGGTATTATACCGCTCACTTCCCGCTGTGACGCACGGGTTATGAACATGCTGATAAACGCTTACCTTTCCAAAGTAGAGACTGACCCGAGAGAACGTATTTCCTATGACCATTTAGGATGGCAGGATATTACTGACCCTGTATCGAAAGAGAAGCATAAGGGTTTCGTTACCGGGGCGGGAGCCGTTATGTCTACGGGTCTGCACCCCGTGGCATTCGGCGGTATTGCCCGCTCCTCCATACCGCAGATGTGCGGTCATGCCGGTACTGTAGAGAAATGGTCTTTCGTGCCGAAAATGTATAGGGCCCTTGACCAGAAACTAGGTCAGCTTGCCATGTGTTTTTCATTCGCCGCTCCTCTCATGGAGATAGGCGGCGGCGATGCGAACAACTGCATGCTGTCCATCTGGTCAAGCGAGACGGGCTGTGGCAAGTCCCAGCTCCTGAAGTCCTGCGCTTCCGTATGGGGCAACCCAAGAGAGATGTTCTTCTCTAAGGATGAGTCCATTACCGCACGCTGCCGCCGTATGGCTATCCTGAATAACCTGCCGGCATGTATGGATGAGGTCACTGACCTTACGGATGAAGACCTTTCCAATCTGGCGTTTGTTATCTCCTCTGGCAAAGAGAAGAATAAACTTCGTGCCTCCGGTGCTGAGTTTATCCGTACCGGACGATGGGCCACATGCACGTTCCTGACGGCTAACAAGTCTGTAAAGGAATGTCTTGCCCGTTATCATACGGACACAAGCGCTACGCTCCAGCGTATAATGGAATACCGCTGTGACTTTCCCCGGTACAATGACCCGAAAATCAGAGAGTTTATTCAGAAATGCGCGAAGCTCTATGATGATAACTACGGTATTGCCGGGCCAGAGTTCCTTATCAGGCTGTTTCAGTATCCTGAGCGTCTGGTATCTCTGCGTAACTACGTGGAGGACTGGGGTCGCCGCAACGGTTTCTATCAGGAAGAACGATTCATGTCGAACGCTCTGGCCATTGCTATGAAGGCCGGACGCTGGGCTGTGGAGTTCGGACTTCTTGACTATGATATGGACGCTCTTGAAAACTGGGTTATGAAAGTCTTTGTCCCGTATAACAGAAAAGCTACGGGCAAGGCTGAGACGAAATGGGCCATTGCTTTTGGCGATGTTCTTCAGGATATGAGCCGGAGCACTCTGGTTGTTTCCGGTGCCAGCCGTCTTCCCAACGAGCCTGACCCCGGCAACCTTGTCATGCCGGATAAATATGTGAAGTACAGGCCCAACAATGGGATTGTTCTGTCACGGTATGAAGTACGTAATAGGACACTGTACATATCCAGCAAGGCCATAAAGGAATGGTGCCAGAAGAACAATGCTTCTCCCGGCACCGTGCTTGAAGCCCTGCGTGTTGATGGCTTCCATATTAAAGAGGAGCGCATCAATCTGGGCAAGGGCGTGTCCACTATCCCGTCTGCCCGTATCAGAGTCTGGCGTCTGGATAAGGACGACTTGGACAGGCTTGACTATATCACGCCTTCAGGAAACGCATGATGTCATCTGCTGTATACAGCTTCTGATTGGACGAGCCTCGCCATTCAAGGTCAAGGCTTTTCTTCTCCTGTATGAAAGGGCCGTCTATCAGTGTGTCTATACTGGTGAGCAGAGACCTTATATCCGTATGGGTTCGCGCTTTCTGGATAAGCTCTTCCAGTGTGTAACCCGTATAGCACATGACCGACAGGTGAAGTTTGTGGTGTATGGCACGGGCCAGCAGGGATAAAGGGAGCGCTTTGTCAAAAGGCTCACCCCCTGAGAAAGTCACGCCGCTGATGAGGGGGGACTGTTCTATTTTACGAAACAGTTCCTCCAGACTCGTATCATGTCCACCGGAATAATCATGCGTCTGGGGATTGTGACATCCGGGACAGTTATGTCTGCACCCCTGTACGAATATGGTGAAGCGCATACCCGGCCCGTCTGTGATACTCTCGGGAATAACCCCGGCCAGTCTTATATTCATAGCAGTCTCCATAAAGAATCCCCCATACCGGAGGAACGGGCCAGCATGGGGGATTTTGTCATAACCGTTGGGCGGGGCGGTTTACCCGATACTGAATGTAATAGTCTTCACTGAGGTTTTCGTTCCATTCAGATTTGTCAGGGCAATGCTGAATGTAACGTCTCCGGCAGAAGTCGGGGTGCCAGTGAGCGAGAGCGTATTACCAGTACGGGTGACAGTAAGCCAGTCCGGCGCACCTGCGACAGTAACCTGTACAGGGTCAGTGCCCGTGAACTCTACCGTACCATGATAAGCGGTTCCTGTAGAGCCGGACGGCGTGTAAATATTCAGGAAATCAGCGGGAGTCTTGGGGCAGTCTCCATCTTCGCAGCAGTCATAGTTGCATATCAGGTCTTTAATAACCGCTATGACTGTAGGTGAGACAGACGATACACACGTACCGATAGGATGTTTTACTGCTTCAGTACCGGAAAGCCCACGGTCAATCATAAGGAAACCCTGTTCCAGATGGGCGCGGACTGTCTCAATATTTGCATCGTCACGCAGAGTTAGATAGATATATGAACTGCTGGACTTCAGAATAGACGCAAGGTCTGCGGCGGCTTCTTTGGTCAGAGTTATATATTTACCGCTTTCTTCAAGCGGGGCTGTAAGAAAGGCAGAGAAGAACTCTGTTGTCATGTTCATTATTTATTCTCCAGTGTGGCTACCCGTACTTCGAGTGCCTGTATTCTGGCTTCCAGCGCAGAGGTGTCAGCGTCTCTTCCCGGAAGTCCCTGTGGCCCTGCCGGGCCCTGCTTTCCCCTTTCTCCGGGGACTCCCTGCGGGCCCATAAGCCCTGTCTCTCCTATCGGCCCCTGTATCCCCTGTGGGCCTGTGTCTCCTTTCTCTCCCTTCGGGCCTCTGGGGCCTTCAGGGCCCCTGTCTCCCTTCTCTCCCTTCTCTCCCTGCGGGCCTCTGGCTCCTTCAGGGCCACGCTCTCCACGTTCCCCGCGCACTCCCTGTACACCCTGTTCCCCTGTATCGCCCTTATCTCCTTTGGCACCTTCTTTTCCTGTATCTCCCTTATCTCCTTTCTCGCCTTTAATGGCATCGCTCCATTTAAGCTGGAAGATACTGTTGGGGTCATAGGTCAGAACCTGTCCTTCTTCGGCTCCTCTGGGGATAATGAATGGGGTTCCGCATCCATCTGTACAGGAACCACAGGGTTCTATATCATGATTGTGAATGGCCATCTAAAGCTCCATAGTGCAGTTGTCGAGCATAAGTGTAACGGCGGTCTGGTCGATGAAATGGTCGGAACATTCCGGGCCGATGTCAATATCAAATACTGCCAGCGTACAACAGGCAGGTTCTGGCTTCTTCGGTTCCGGTTTGGGCTCCGGTGCATCGGAACAGCTGACTGCTCCAAATGCAAACTCCGGGGGGAGTATGGCTTTCTCTGGCGCCTTTGGTTTACCAAGTGAGTACAGAGGAACCATGTTGAGCGGTTTCATCTTGGGAACCAGCCGGACAATGCCGGTATATCTTCCGGGGGGAGTTGTACTGAGTTTGTCACCGAGCCGGAACACAATGCGTCCCTCGTTATCCGTACCGAAAGCGGGAAAACACATTACAGGCACGTCTGGTCTGGTGTTGGCCACATCTTCTCCTGTACGGACTCCGGGCCAGCATCCATAGAAGAACCATGGCGAGCCTCCGGGGTTGCAGTTACAGGGCTGTCCCGCTTCTCCGGCTACAATGAGAAGCTGAAGACCATGCCAGTCAGCCAACTGGGATTGGTTGCCATATGTTTTGATTCGGAATGCAATTCGGGAAATTCCCTGCGTAAGGTAAACAATCATATGTTAGTCCTGCGACAGAATAGCGACTGCCTTATTATATGCGTCATTCTGATTCTGATACCGCTGACGGAAAACTTCTTTAAGACCCTCGTCATCATCCATTTCAATAAGCCGGGCGATTTTATCTTTGGCTCCCTGCTGGGACTTCTTGATAGCGTTATCAGTATCAATAATGGTTAGTACTTTCAGAATGTCTGGTTCATCCCATCCGGCATCCCGAAGCTGACGTACACGCCACGCCCTGTATATCTCGGGTTTGGCTGTAATCTTTCTGTTGCTGGTCTTAAGAATGACACCTTCCTGTCTGATACGGGACATGTACTCACTCTTGTACTGGTCATACAGGCTGCGGCCTACGTCCGTAATCTCACCCCTGTACATCGTGCCGCCCAGTCCATACGCTACAGGGCCAAGTTTGTTGTACATGCCCTTTTCAGGATTGTTAGCGGGGTTCTTCTCGGCGTCAATATAGGACGGAATGAACCGCAGAAAGCCAGTAGCGTATCCCCTGAGCAAAGCCTTAAGCTGTTCCGGAGCGAAGTCGATACCCGTAGTCTGTAGTATTTCTCTGGCGAGACTCTTGTACAGGGGGGAAGTAGTGGCCCATCCAGAGTCCGCCGCTGATGTATATGCGCCCTCGTTAGCACTGTAGTAAGTAATGGGGCGCCCCTTGAAGTTCCTGTTAACGGCCACGTCTACGACAGGCCGGGCAAGAGCGGGGGAAAGAATCTGTATCAACCATGTGGACGGAGACATAGAGAACTTATAATCAGGGGCATCGGCAGGTGACATCTGTTTGGCAATAGCCGTCAGAAATTCCGGCATGACGTCTTCAGCGGAAGCAACGCCACGCTCCATTCTGTCCATGGCTATGGCCATACTGGAAGCCAGCTGCGCAATACCGAAGCCGATAGGCATCTTGAAGTAATCGCCAGAGTCATTGGTCGGTATCGGGATATACCGGCACAGGTCGCCGATAGATAGAGAGTCCATCCGGTACGCGCCTGTATCCTCATCCTGACCAAGAGCTTCACGGGCGAAGTTGTACAGCATGCCGCCTATGGCAGTCAGGCCAACAAATGTAGCCATACCTCTGTATGACATATGGAATCCGCCGTCTGCTCCCGGAGCGAGTCCTACGGTACGAAGCATGGCACGCGTGCCCTGTAATGTAGGGTTGGTGAAAGGGAAGAACATACGCAAAACGTTCGTGTACTGGCCTGTCTGGCTCTGGTCCATAATTTCCGATACAGCGTTGGCTGTCTGGGATGGCTCAATACTGCGTTTGCGCATGGCCACGTACTGTGCCAGTGACGGAGTAAGGTTCCAGACGTCATTCCATGCGTATATCCATTTGGAAACAATCCCACGCATTTCGCCGAAACGGGAGGCGATGCGGTCTATTATCTTCTCTGTTTGGGCATTCTTCTTATCAGCGTAGAACTTGTTGAGGTTATCAATGTTATTGATAAGGGAGGTACTCTCCTTACCGATAGCACGGGAGTATGTGTAGTGCAGTCCAGCTTCGGTGAATTCCCTGAAGTACTTCCCGTACTCACTGTTCGGGTCAAGCCTGCCTACGGTATGATGAACGACAGTGTTGAATGCTTTGGGAAGCTGGCTGAGATATGAACCAAGCAGTTTATACCCCGGAACGTGCTGACCATATGTATCAACATAATCCCTGTTGGCCATGTTTACGCCACGTTCCAGTATGTCACGCGCTCCGTTGCAGGGGGCGAACCCAATATTGAGGCTCGTACAAGAGTGACCCATCATAGCCGTGGCTTTGGCCAGAAAGTTCAGTCTCTCGTCTAGACGCAGTACGGACGTCATAGCATCATTAAGGCCTGCGCCCGTGATGTGGCTCTTCTCATCGCTGTACCGGACGTCAAACTGAATGAACCTGCGGTCATAGATTATATTGCCGGCTTTGTCTCTGGCATACTTTCCTGTAGAGTCCAGTCTGGGAGCGATGAAGTTAAGACCTCCACCATGTGTTGAAGAGCTGGTAATGGCATAATACATATTGCGTTCAGCTTCGTTCGGGCTGAACTGCATACGCATGAGGCGTTCATAGCTGATAGAGTAGAAAGGATTGTGCGTCATGGCGTATTTGTCTACGTCCTTGCCACCTTTCTTCATATTGCGCTGGAGTTCTCTGGCGTTGTTTATGTCTTCAATTGTATAGTTTCTGAACCTGTCCCGTGCGCTCTTGGGAGCGTTTTCCGAGAACGGGTCTATGCCCTGCTGAATGTAATCGTTATAGACAGCGAGCCTGTTTTTGATACGGGAGTTATAGTTCATGGCCTGTTCCGCCGAGTACATAGCCATAGCAGCTTTGGACATGCCAACACGGGCCGCGGCTCTGTTGGCGAAGTGCTGTATCGTATACCATGCACTGACGGGCGGCTGTTTCATGCCCTGAGCCTGATGAAATTTGCCGGGAAGGTAGTTGTCCGTATCGGTTACTGACCTGCTTACGTTATCCTGATTCGAAGCGAATGGAACAAAGTCATCGTAGTCAGCGAAGTATTGAAGCTGTTCAGGAACAACCTGTCCGGCTTTGGACAGGTCAGTCATGGACGCCCTGATAACGCCAGCCATACTGCTCATGATTTCCTGCTGCTGCTTTTCGCTCAGACCATGACGAATAAGGAGCTCTTTGATTTTGGCGTCCCGGGCGGCGGCGTCACTGTCCAGAAGTCCCGCAGTAGGATGTTTGGAGTCATAGAAGAACGGGCCCTGTATGTTACGGTTAGCCGCCAGCCATTCATGATTAGCGAATAGCTGCGCATATTCCTTACTGAGATTGATATGTGCTATGATGGCATCCGGCTTGTTGATGTCAAACTTATCTTTCTCGGCAATGGCCAGAATTTCATTCATGCGCTGCTGCCAGTTGCGCAGAATAATGTCAGTATGGACAGGCATCTGGGACAGGTTAAGCCGGTCGCCAATAAGTTCAAGTGTCTTATTGACTGACAGAGTGTTGTCTTTAAGATACCGCTTTGTCAGCTTGCAGATGTTGTCGAGTTTTTCAGAATAGCTGCTGCGGAGACCAGAGACAGTACGGAAGCCGTCCTGTATGGAACTGACCAGAGGATGTTCCATAATGGAACGCCCCTGTACGGGAAGGGTGCGGGCAAGGAACATATATACAGGGGCCAGTCTGTCAGTAAACCTGCGGGCCAGACCGCTGGAGAATCTGGTATACAGGTTCATTGTTTTAGCAATACGTCCCGTGAGATTTTTAAAATTGTCGAGCATGCGCTTCTTTTCCTGCTCACGGTAATTGTTGACTTCCCTGATGTATTCGGAAGCCATTCTGCCTACTGTTCTGGTATCTGCCTGTGTAAGACGTACACTTCCGCCGGAGGGTACTGCGCCTATATTCTCGTTGATGTTGTTGGCCGCTTCCGCTTTGGCCGCAAGATTGTCGGCTTCCGCATCTGGGGAAATGTTTTCCCCGTTGTCTGTATCTGAGGCGTTATTGAAACTGCCCTGAGTGAAACCGCCGCCATCCTGTCTCATCTCGTTTTCAACATCTTTGCGTCCGTAACAATCACTCATGGCTACCTCTATGAGATACAGGGATTATCACCGTTGAAGGCTTCCTTGGTCTTATCATTTTGTACAGTCATCTTTTCAGGTGACATAGTGTCTGCGCTTTCGTTATTCAGGGCTGCGTCACCCTGTACCATATCAGAGAAATACTTGATATTATCCACATCTTCCGCTGTGAACAGAGCGCTGGTATCCTGTCCGTTTGATTCTTTGTACCGGTTCATTCTGTCAGCGATAATATCACCGACTTCTTTCGGGAACATCTGTGCAATGCTCTTGGAGGCTTTCCTGCCAAGTGTATACTGACCCCGTTTATAAATCAGGGACGTAAGATTAGGCGCGGATTTAACAGCGGATGAAGCCGCTTCATCTTGTCTCAGGAACAGGGAGTTGATCATATCAGCCGCCTGTTCGTTAGAAAGATTCTCCGTACCGGTACTGGAGAAGTATTTCTGTAGGGAGTCGTGCATCTTCTGCCGCTGGACTTTTGTCAGCGGCTTAGGCTTCTCTCCAGTATCAAGGCTTCTCTGGCCTGTGCTTCTTTCTGTCCCAAGGCTTCCTGTGCTCTGACCTGACTCTGCATTTCTAGCGGTTGCTGATTCAGTACCTCGTCCTCGGTCAGCCGGCTCTGGTCTTCCTGCGGTACTCCCCTGTTCTCCAGCATTGACCGCATAATTTTCAGGCGCAGGGGTGTTTTCATTGGGCCGCCCGCCGCTCCCTGCCTCTGTATTTCTCTGACTATCTGCTCCAGTTTCCGCAATACCTCTATCGGAAGCGGGTTCAGCAATGTTTGCGGTATTGGCTGCCACTGCGCTATTAAGGTCAGTATTTTCTGTATTAATTGCTCCTTCTCTGAGTCGTTCAGCAATTCCATCGGGGGAAGTTGATTGCGCTCTCTGTACGTTTGTCGTATTGCGTCTCTTGTTTCCATTGCGAGTTCTCTTTCCGGCAGTAACCGGAACTGCGGATGCCGGAGTGTTGGTTCCGTTGATTACATCGAGAAGAGTATTCTGCGTCAGTGCGGTATCAACGGCTGGCTGTGCCGCCGTAGCACGCTTCCTGTTCCGTGTCGTTCTCTTTTTCACGGCAGGAACGGGCGTAACCGGTGCCGCCGATGCGGGAGTATTGGTTCCGTTGATTACGTCAAGAAGCGTATTCTGCGTCAGTGATACAGGGGCTTTGTTTGTTTGCGCCTTTCTTTTGGCCGGAGCCGCGGCAGCCGGGGCGGCAGTTCTGTTATTAATCAGGTCAAGGAGCGAGTCCTGCGTCAGAGGAATGACCCCGTTACGGGTGTTGTCCCCGGCAAGAATATTCGCGATATAACCGTTCCTGTCTACAGGAGTAATGTTTCTGGCTCTTCTCTTCCGGGTGGTCGTCCGGTTCTGTCTGGCGGCCTGTTTAGCCTGTGCCGCTGTCTCGCTGGCAATTACGGAGGCTCTCTGCTCAGGAGTCAGGAAGTCAAACATATTCCTGCCACCGGCAGAAGCCACACGCTGTACTGTAGTATCCGGTACAGGAACCGCACCGGCCATAGCTATAGGAACGTTGGGAGCGGCGTTCGCAGGAGCGGCTGGGGCTTCGCCCAGAGCCAGAGGAATATTGGGAGTCTCGGGAGCGGCGGGAGCGGCGTAGCGTCCGGTCATGGCTATGTGAGTACCGGGAACGGGATTCATAGGAGCGGCAGGAGTTTCGCCTAGAGCCAAACGTGCTTCAGGAGCTGTCAGAACCTGTGGACTGCCCGGAGTCTGAGAGTTCGCCGGAGTGGGATTATCTACTGTAGTGGAGGAGTCTCCCTGATTAACGGGGTTCTGCGTAACAACAGGAAGCTTTTGAGCCGCCAGTTTTTCCGGCTGGAAGTCGGAAGGATTGTATTGAGTCGGTTCCGGAACTTCGGGTTCAGCCGCGTTCCTGTTGAGGATATGTCTGCCAGCCACACCCATAGCGCCACCGATACCGGCCATAGCGCCGCCGTACAGGGCGGACTCGCCTATGCCGTTTGTAATGTCGTTATCCTGTCCGGTAGCGGCGTTATAGTTAGCGTTGCTTCCCATGGTATTCAGTGCGTTGGAAGCGGCGCCTTCGGCCATAGAGGGAACAACACCATACTTCACAGGATGATTAAGAATGTCTCTCTGAATGATATAGGGGGCCGTCTCCTCGCGCATAACCTGATTAACCATCTGCCGCTTTTCCGCATCAGTAACAGCCTCTTCAGCTACATCTGCGCTCCTGCGGGCAATAGCTCTGTTGCTCAGAGTTTTGTCAACGACTTCCTCTGCCATGGAACGGGCTTCGCGTCCCGCGGCTCCTGTACCGGAACGGATAAGTCCGGAACCGATACGGGACACAGCGGCGGGAACAACGCCAGATACACCGCCTATAGCGGCATTCATTGCGGCTTCCCTGTATTTGGCATCGTTGTAGGCAGCAATACGCTGGTCTTCATTGAGTGATTCATCTTCGGCCAGACGCTGACGGAGACCGACATCACCGCTGACAGCGTTACCTGCCGCTCCGGCCAGAACACCGCCAGCCAGACTGGCCAGAGGAGCGGCGGCTACACCGCCAGTAAGGGCCGATGCACCAACGATACCGGCTCCGGTTCCAAGCATCTGCAACCCAGTACCGGGGTCCTGTACCATAGTGTTGACCATATTGCGAGCCGTACCCATGAAGTCATCGTTACGGTCAGTAAGACCACGGCCTTCCTTGGTACGGAGCTCCGTTTCCTTAAGGTCGGGGTTGCTGTCGATAATGGCCTGAATACGCTGTTGTGATTCTTGGTCTTTCCTGTCCCGTGTCTTATCATCATCGCCTATGGTACTAATCCAGTTAGATAATGACTCCGCACCAATACGTGCGCTGTCAATGAGGCTGGAGAAACCACTGGTATCATCAATGGCTTTCTTCTCAGTCTTGACCTGATTGTTTGCTCCGGACAGTTCACGTGATATAATAGCGGACGCGTCATCGCTTCCGCCGTATTTCTGGTTAAGCTCTTTCCTGACAGCGGCAAGAGTTTCCTGTTTTGTCTTGTTACTGGCTTTAGAGTCGTTCATCGTGGTAGCGAGTCTGCTGAGCGCAGGGTCAGCACGCACGCTGTCAACGGTCTGGTTATGCTGGAGAGCCTGAAGGTTGGCTTTGCGCTCATCCTTGGAATTGCCTGTGATGGGAACCTGTACGTACTTCCCTGTCTTCGGGTCAAGGACATTGGCATAAGTGACTTTCTCTGTACCGGACTTACCACGTCCCCCGCTCCGTCCGCCACCGCCGCCAGCGGCGGCACGTGCCTGCGCGAGACGGGCGGCAAGTATCTGTTTGGCCAGCGCAGCAACAAGCTGGGTATCATCGGGAATTTTATTGGGTTGTATTGCGCCGGAAACACGGGGGATGTCAAAAGCCATGGATGTTACTCCGCACTTACTGAGTCTATAAGGTCTCTCAATTCGTTGTCATATTCCGTAGGATACTCCTTCGGAACCGTTACTGGATTAATAGCATTTTGCGCCGCCATTAGCAAAAGACGGTTACGTGCCGTATCCTCGGGGGACATGGACTGATACCTGTTCTGGAGCTCAATCCGGTCCATTACCGGAAGGACAACATCCACCGCCGGACTTTCTGATTTGTCATTGGACAGAAGAATATCTTCTAACATGGGTCATTACCGGGTTGTAATCTGTACAGGACTGCGGTTATCGGCGTTCTGGATGTAGTCATACCCATTGCGGAGAATAGCATTTTCCAGAAGATCGCCAGTTGCGGCCGAAGCGTGCGTGTTGAGAAGAGCGTTACTATTAGCAACGGGGCCGGTTGTCGCAGGGTAAGGAATGGGGATAGGTGCAATGAAACGGAAACCGGCTTCTTCCTGTACAGGATAATCATAAAGACCCATAGCGGCGTTATATCTTTCCTGCGCCTGTACCACATCCGGACGAACCTCTGTGTTCAGGAGATTAGGAAGCATCTGTACAGGAGCGCTCGGCTGTACGGGATAATCCGGAAGCCCCATAGCGGCACCGTATCTTTCCTGCGCCTGTACCACATCCGGACGAACTTCCGTGCTCAGAGGAGAGAACGACTGTACGGGGGCGCTCTGCTGTGCAGGAGAAGGCATGTACGTACTGAGCGGGGGCAGACCAACATGGATAGGCTGGTAGGCATCCGGCATCTGCCTTATTACCGGAGCAGTAATAGTCACAGGAGTAGCAGGAGCGGCAGGAGCGGCAGGAGCAACGGGTTCCGCCGGTGCGGCAGGAGCCGCCGCGCGTGCGGCCTGTAAATAGCCGTATGTGGAAGGAGCCTGAGCTGGTGCTGTCTCCTCGCGTCCGGATGCGACACGGCCAAGATAGTTGCCATCGCTGACATCATTGATAGCATCGTTAACCATCGTCAGGAGAATATCCTGAGCGGATACGGATTGCTTTCTTCCTCTGGTAGCCATTGATATTAACTCCTTAACGAGAGAACGGATTCATTCCGGCAAAACCCCTGTCGCTGGCATCCATGAAAGGACTGATGCGCGCAGGGTCATACAGAGACGGGAGACGCTGGGGAGCGTAATCTGCCCCGGCAGGGACACTCTGACTGACCTGAGGCATCGTCAGATTATACTGAGGTACAGAGGGAGTCTGGAAAGGACTCTGTAACTGGGGTGCTACTCTCACAGGTTCATCCTGCGCAACGGCGGTGCGCTGTACGGGGACGCTCTGCTGTACAGGAGCGCTCTGCTGTGCGGGGTAATCGGAAAGCCCCATAGCGGCGCTGTATCTTTCCTGCGCCTGTAAAACATCAGGACGAAGCCCGTTATTGTTCTGGGGCGGGAAGACCGTATCGCTGAGAGTCTGATTATTCGCTGCGTAATTGCCGTTGCCTGTGATACCGCCCCAGTAGTCAGTCTGGTTGGCACCCCATCGCGGCATCCGTTCTTCAGCAGGAGTAGTCCTGTACGCGACACCGGGGAGTGTCTGCTGACGGGGGCCAAGGCGAAGACCAGCGCCGCTGTAAGCAGGGGCAGGCTGGGAAGGCATAGCTACAGGAGCAGGGGTTCCTTCTGTACGGGGAGCCCCACTTCCAGCGCCGCCTCCATGGTTTACAGCACCAGCAAGGGTAGCGCCGCGCCCACCCGCACCCATTACGGGAATCGGACTCCAGTTAGCCATAGCGGCGGCCAGAGCGGACAGGACAAGCGGCTGGCTGTAGTCGTAATAATTCCCATCAACGACATGGGGATATACAGAGGGGAACCCAATAAGCGGCGTGACAGCGCCGTTCGTCTGACGGGTAAGACCGATACGGGCATAAGGGCTGACCTGTCCCATAATCGGGGGAATGCCAGCCTGAGTGTAACCCTCGTAAGAACCGGGGAGAGAGTAGTTGTACCCGTTGTTGAGAACTACAGGACGGGGGGTGGCAGGGTTAAATCCTGCGGGCCGCTGTACTACTGTACCCTGCATCTGATAGGCCGGGGTGGTCTGCACCTGTATTGCCTGTCCGTTGGCGTTGACAGGTTCGTAAATGTTCCGCGCCATATTATCTCCTACATTCTACTGGGATAGGTGTTGACACCGGCCATACCACCTGCGCCGCCCATACCGCCGAGACCCATAGTACCGAGCAGGGACATGGGATTATTCATCGCCATGTTCACCCCGGCAAGCGTGAGTCCGATACGGGCATTATTGAGCTGGTCGGCATAAGCCGTATCCCATTGGGCACGCCTGATTGTATAAGGTTCGTACAGATAGTTATTGAAAAGGGAAAGGTCAGAGTTCGCCCTGACGTTGCTCTGCATGAGTGCATTATCATGAGCCATGTTGATACGGTCGTTCATAACGCGTTCATCATACATATTCTGAAGCTGTCCGGCCTGAACCCTGTTGTAGTTGCTGAGGTCATTCCAGTTATCCTGTACGGCCTGACGCTCGCCCTGCATATAGCCGGGGAGCAGCGAGCCGAGAGCTCCGAATATCGAACCGAGACTGCCGAGAAAAGCCATAACTGCCTCCTTATCGGCTGGCATCCAGAGCGGAACTGGCGTCCAGAGCGGACTGCGCGCCATTGCCGGCCATGGTGCCTATATTAGCGAGCGGGGCATTCGTCTGCCCCAGATATGAAGTCGGGTAATATGTGTCATTACGGGAGCCATAGTAGCCAAGAGCGGACATCAGACCCTTGGCGGCATTCTCTATCTGCGTACTGACATTACCCATAAGGGAACGGGCCACGTCTCCGTAGCTGGTAGCCTCGGAACCAAGATTGCGTCCGAGATTCAGTACGGAACTGCGGCGGTTCCAGCGCTTGTCATTCCTGTAGTCGGTATACCACTGGTCATCAGCGAGATTGTAATTCGCCGTATCAGCCAGAGCCAGAGCTTTCTTATGGCTGAATAGGCTGACAAGCGAGCTGTCTACGCATAGATGGAACTGCTTCGCCTTGCGGGACAGGTAGGATTCCGCTTCGTTGTACGCGCTGTTCACCGCCGCTTCAGCACGGTTGCGCGCACTGCCACACTGGAGTGTACGTACAGGCTCAGAGCTTACCTCGTTGAGCAGTTTCTTTTCCAGCGGCACATATTTTCTGCTGAATCTGTCCCACTTGTATTTGGCCATATCATAATAGGAGTTGGCCAAATCCTGCTGCATGTCAGCTATCTGTCCCTGAGCTATACCGTTGGCGATAGCAATAGCCAGAGCCGCGCCCTTGAATGCCAGAGTACGGAGGTTCTCACCTTCGGGGCCATACTCCGGAGCGGCCCAGTTACAGAACCGAAGAGGGCCAATAGCGCCGTGATTCGCCTGTCCTGTACCAGTAGAACGTGAGTTGCCCCCCGCAGTGCCAGCGCGGAGAGTCTGGCCATAGAGAGTCTGGTCAAGTGTCTGGCCATGAGCGTTGACACTGGAGGAGAGGTTGCTGCTCTGCTGATTAATAGCGTTAGATACAGCAGTAGGGTCAGCACATGTACATTCGGGCATTAGAAGCTCTCCTTCATCAGAGACTCACTGGCGGCGGCTGTATCTTCAATAGCTCCCCGTACCTCGCCGCGAATGGCACTGCGTGTATATCCGAGGTTAATGTCAGTACGGGACAGATATTCTGTCGGGTAGGACGGCATGTTGCGGTTGGCGGCATAGCCCAGATACTGACCAGCTCCGGCCAGTCCTTCCCATGCCTGATTATACAGGTTGCCGTAAATGCCGGCAGAGGTCTTAATCAGGGAAACGTTGTCGGCTATAATGTCACGCCCCCGTTTGGCCGTGTTCAGCATCTTGCTGAAGCGCACATCATCACGGGATTCAAGATAGGCACGCTCGTTCCTGTACCCAAAACCTTCAGCAAGGCTCAGAGCGTCCGCCTGAGCGGAAAGAATATTAGTAAGCATATCCTTGCGAAGCCCTGTACAGTATCGTGAGGTACAGCGCATATTCTTTTTGAGCTGGCCACGGAACTGAAGCATAGCGGCGGTTTTAGCCCGTCCCTCTGTAACATCATACAGGGGAGTCTCCGCCGGTATATTCATAGACTCATTAATTTCCTGGTCTTCTACAGGAGCGTAGTAATCTCTGTAATGGTCAAGCCAGTTACGGGCAATACGCCAGTATTTCTTGGCCATGTTCCATTCTTTGGTTGCAATATCCACAGCCCTTGCCGAGTTGTATGCCGCGGAAAGAATAGCGGCATCAGCAAGGATATTGGCGAACATGCCATATTGCTGGTCATTCGTGCCATGCTTCGGGTTGCATTCCAAATCATCAGCGTACATTACTGCACCTTAACGAACCTTCGTGTCGTGATGGTTGTTTCCTGCTTCCAGTTTCCGGGAATATCCGGAATACCCTCACCCTCAGTATTGGAGATAAGAATTTCATCGGTACCGAGAAACTTCACGGCTTCGGAAAGAAATTTAAAAAGCGCTTTCTCCACTTCCGGGTTATTCCCCGTGTACCAGTCCTGTATCTGAAACACACGGGCGCTGTACTGCATGGGTCTGTACGCAGTACCGGTAAGGAAGCCGACAACATTATTGTTGTCGTTATCATCATAGGCGACAAATATTTTCATGTCCTTGTTTATCCAGAGCTGGGTAAACACATTCACATTCAGATTGAATGGCTTGTCGTCATACGCTTTGCGCTTGTTTTCCCATGCCTTGCCGAGCATGGGGCCAAGTACACGCCCAAGAGTATCAATGGCTTTGTTAAGGTCAATATCGGGTTCAAGAATGTCTACTCTCATAATCTGCTCCTGACAGCATAATATTAAAATACCCAGAACATGTCTATTTGGCGATTATAGCCGTTCCGAGTTCGGCGAACTCTACTGTCTCTGTACCTGTAAAGTACAGCCTGTAACTGAGGTGCCTTCCACATTTGGGGAGTCTCACAGGTTTGTCACCCGAGATAGTACGTTCGTACACTGTATGACCGTGGTCGTCTTCCACACGTACAAAGGTCTGTACAGAACGGAGACGGAGCGCGGCAGGACTGTAGAACGAACGCTTATTTATAGTCTCAGTACCGGGGCTGTACAGCTCTCTGCTCTTCCACTCGAAAGGCCGGTATGTGCCACTCTTATCCCAGAACCAGACGGCGTTGTCCTGAAGGAACATCAACTGTCCCGTGTTGGTCGTCTGCATGGCTATGGGAGCATCCGTTATATTGGACAGCTCCATGCCTTTGACGTCCCCATACGGATCGCCGTCTATGTCAAGGATAAAACTGGTCTCATCTGTCACGATAAAGAGGTACCCGTTCCAGTACTCGAACCGTGCCGTTTCCGGCGCAAGCTGGTGCCATTGCTCGGCAGTGAGCCATTTGGCCGTCAGGATATGCCAGCGTGCGGAGGGGTCGATAAGAATAACGCCAAGGTCTGAGGAGTAGACAAGACCAAAAGGCGTAATAACAGCACTGTTATAATGCCCACAGGATATGTCAGGAAGCGGTCTGCCTATGTCAGTTACGGGCGTACACTTCGTGTCATCACAGCTGGATACGTCAATGACATAAGGCGTTGTAGATGTCGTGACATAGAGTTTCTGGTCGAGGCATTTCATGTGAATGACACTGCTGTCCAGAGTCAGCTCGTATTTGACGGGCCAGTTATACGGCTGGAAATTTTCCGAAAGGTAAATCCTGTTGGCCACAGACCCGGCCAGACGGATGACGCCTTCAACAGCGGTGATGTTCCGGAGCGCGTCAGGAGGAGGCATAACATCCGCTGTCTCAAGCGGCCTGCCGAGCTTCTTCGTGAGAACATTGTCCGTATAGGAAACGGACGGGAAATATATTGTATCGACAAACAGATAGTCAGTAAGTGGTGTCTGATTCTTGCCATCAGTAGGACGGAAACCCGTAGATGTCCTGTACAGGTTAGCTCCGATTATCCCGTATCCGTCAGGGGGAAGCGAGATACCTGTAACAGTAACAGACGTACCATCAGCAACCATAATCAGATTGCTGGCGGGAGACGGAGCGGACTCTTCCCCCCACTGGTTAACCCATGTGTAGACATATGAACGGGTATCGGACGCTCTCCCGCACTGCTCCTGTCCGGAAGCTCTGGGGGGTGTAGGCGGGGTCGGGACACCAAGAGTGTAGTATGTCATATCACAGCAGGAACCCCGTACCATAACCTGCGGCACGGCGCTGTTGCCCGTAACATACAGCCTCTGCCAGTCTGGGGAAAGCTCCGCTACAGAAACAACACTGTCCCATGTGTAAAGGCAATGCCCGTACATATATAGGGATACGGCTGTAGACGGTACGTCTTTATACCTGCAAAGCTCCCGCCATGGCTCAAGCTGTCCCCGGCGCAGGTTAACATTCAACGCCAGTGTGGCCTGCGTGACAGAAAGATTATGCTCCGGAGTACGTGGGACAATACCGCCAAACTGTGTAATTACTGTCTGCATTAGTAGGCCGTCACAACTTCAATGTCCATGTAACCCACACCGTTCATATCCCCGATAACCTGTACTGTGTGATTACCGAGACCGTAACGGGCTGTAGTCAGGGCTGTAAGCTCATTATACATGACTACATCAGTATCAACGGCTTTGCCGTCAACATAGATAGTACCGCTGATAGGTGTAACCGTGGTCTTTCCGGAAGAGTCACTTGCAGTCGGGCGCTTGCAGTCTCTGTACCGGATACGGAAAGAACCAATACGGGCAAGGTCGAAGGTTATGATATACGCGTCTGATTTAGTTCCGGATGGGAAACGTTTGGACGCATGGTCATAAACAAGTATCTCAGATGCCGATGTATCTACTATTTCAGTAAGCGTACCGGACTCTGTGAGAGTCACACGCTGTACGCCAAGGTATCTCTCACCGGGAGTTACCGTGATTTTCTGCGTGATGTTCGTGATGAAATTTTTGTCATCAAGGGTGAGGTCGAAACCGCCCAGCCTGTACTCTCCCGCGCGATTGTACATAGGGTCAGCGATATTGAGCGTAACAACACCCGTGGACGTAGCAAGGTCAGCCTTAATATGTCCCTGACCAATAACGCCATTGACCGTACTGACCGTGGAAGGGGCCGTATAGCCGGTGAGGTGTCCGTACCGGTCGAAAGACATACCATTAATATATCCTTCGTATCCTTCCTCAATATGGGAGATTTTAACCGGGTCTTCACGGGTGCCGGTGCCAGACACCGTGACACCGGAGTTACCAGCGCTGATACTGAAAGACTCAGAAGGGTCAAGGTTAGTGGAAATAATCAGCGGGTCACGCTGGGTTCCTGTACCCTGAAGCGCAATGCCGTCTCCAGCCTGTGTGTTCAGCGTGGTAAGGAGGGCACCCGTAGCGTCTTCACGGGTCAGGTTCCCCGCCTGAGAAGATATGCTTACAGACCCTTCACCCCCGCTGTCAGAGCAGGAGCATGGCTCGGGAGCGCAGGTAGGAGGATTATAAATGGGGAGCTGTTTACCCTCCAGCGACACAATACAGCCGTTCTGAATAACAACACGGTCGTAAACGCCATCAGCAGGAGGCGTGCCTTTCTCCACATGAACGCATCCCTCACGGGAATACATCCGCCCTCCGAAAGGAAGACACATACTCCAGTCGGGACAGGTGCCTTTCTCCGTAGCAGATTTAATTTCCCTATCGCACTGGGGTGTAAGTCTGGGGGTACAGTCAGCCATTACATAACCCTCCCGAACTGCATATGAACGCTCCCACGCATCTTATGCGTAGCAGTCTCTACAGCGGCGGCCGTTATACGTTTCTCGAACTCATTCATATAAGCTCTGCCCATCTGAACATTCGTCCATGGCCGGGCCGGTATGAGCATTATATAAGCCCGCACACCCATAAGCAGAGTATCCAGCCAGTCAGTGTACAGGACAGCGGGAAGTTCACAGGCTTTTTGTCCGGGCATAACGGCAAGCTCCATAAGCAGACGTCCCGGAGCGTTGGCATGTTCCACATGCAGTACTTTCTCAAGGTCATCATACCAGACGACTTCTCTGCCGCAGGGGCACAGACCCTGCGGCAGAGTGAAAGTCTCTCTGGCGTCATGCCCGCCGCAGCAGCCGGACGGGATGATATATGAACGCAGGATACCGCATATCTCCAGCCCGTCAGGAGACTCCAGACGGTATCTGGTGACACACGGTTCCAGATTAATGACCGCACGGCGGCGTATCAGATTGCCCTGCCGGGACATGCTCCTTGCGGCCTTTAAGAGATAGAACTGAAAGAGCTGTACAGGAAGAGTAGGATACTCGAACCTGAGCTCTTCCAGAAAGCTATCGAGTGGTCTGGTCTCGAATGGCTCGTAGATTATCTGCGTCTCGCTCACGTTCTGCTTTCTCCTTCTCCCTGCGGTCAACAGCTCTCTTCAGCAGATTGTCATGCGTAGTCAAGTGTGTTCCGGCTATAGTGCTGATAGTAGGTGAGTTCTCAGAGTCCATAATAAGCGCTCTGTACAGCATCCATTGTTTGACAATGGCAACCATCTCATCCGGTACGTTCTCGGTAAGGGAACGCCCAGTGGGCATCTTATAGCATTGCAGAAGCACAAACCTGCTCTGTCCCGGAGCTACCGGGGGCATGACTTTGAACCTGTTTACGTCTACTGAACTTATAGCGTAAGAGAACGGCTCATCTGTATCCGGGTTCGTACACATAGGATATACGGAACCCGGCCAGTTGAGCCGTTCATCGTCATATGTTCTGGTGAAGAACCGGTACACTTCCCCATCTTCGGTGCATTCGCCGACAATACGGATAATCTCAGAACAGTCGCAGACTTGCTGCCAGTCCCCTCCGGGTCTGAGCCGCACTACCTTCTCAGTATGAAACAGGTCTTTAAGCAGATAACTGTCGTTAATGAGCGCCTCAGAGAGGTAGGTCTGAAGCTGAGCTACAGACCAGCGGGTGTATTCATATCCCTGTTCCTGATCATTCAGGTCGCGGGAGACGTCCTCGATTATGTCTCGTACTGTCATTAAAACTCCGCTTTCGACAACAGGTTGTCAATGTCTTCGTAAGACACGGCGTCATTCCCGTACTCTCCAGACTGCTTTGGCTGTTCGTCCCGCCGCAGGGTGGGGCGGAACGAACTCATATTTTCCTGAGCAATCTGGTTCTGACGGGACGTAGCCTCAGTAAGAGCGGCAGTCATGAGTTCACTGTCATCTTCGGAGCTGTCTTCCTGTACTTTATCCTGCCATGCTTCGGGGTCAGTATCGCCCGACTCATCGCAACATTCCAGTATATCTCTCTGCTCCGCAAGCATCGGGTTCCACGGAAGAATAAGTCCGGTCTTTTTGTTCCTCAGACAGGGGGAATGTGCCAGCGGAGGTGTGGCGTTCTTAACCCCGAGATGCTGAAGAAACCCGGCCCGTTCCTCAGAATCGAGATTGAACACAGCAGAAGCGTCCTGACTTCCTACTGTAGTTGTGTTCTGTTTCATGACTACCGCTCCTTCTATTGCTTACTACTTCGCTGCGGAGCTGGGTCTCTGCCCTTTGACAGAGTTCTCCGTAGCGGGAGTGAAACCACCATGCACGCCCTGACTCCATTTGGTACGCATGATAATGCCACGGGCTTTATCAGTACCGTTAGTCATGGTCAGGTCAATGCTGTGGTCACTGCCAATCTTCTTAAGCGGGAACTTCTTCCCACCCTTCACCGTATCCTTGGATGCCGGGCCCGTATATGTACGTGCCATGGTTATCCTCCTTAGCCAATCTGCGTGCTGCCCTCAAAGGCAAGCATCTTGGAAGAGAAGTACAGAGCGAACGTGGACTTCCACAGAGTGGCAATCTTGCCAGCATCACCAGCGGCAACCTTAAAGCCAAGCAGAACCGTACCGAAGTAGTCATCATAACCGCCAGTAGGCTTGCCAGTAGAATCACGCTTGACAATGTTGTGGCCGAAGGTAGCAAGCGGGCTGGCCAGACGGGTGAACCCGTACAGCTTATCGCCATCCTGCGGAGTACCAATGGGGAACTGGGTAATCTTGGCCGTAGTCATAGCGTCCGCAAACTTAGCCACATCCTTGTATTCCCACTCCTCAGTAGTGAAGTTCCATACCACACGCTTTGCAATGGGGGTAAGATACACGCCATCAAGAGAAGCATCGGTCTTAGTGACTTCATAATACACGGAGTCCAGATAGGAACGCTGGGGAACCCAGTTGGTCAGAATCACATCGCCGACAGCTTTGACACCTTTCAGCAGGTTCTGCATCCAGCGATGACCCACGGTATCATTCAGGTTCGGAACCAGAGGGAACTGGAGGTTGAGAAACCCCTGACCCATAGCGGCGTCAGCATGGGAGTCAAAAGGCGGAGTGAAGTCCGCATGCGGGGCATCGTAGGGCGGGGTAAATTCCGCAGACTGGCCATCACAAAACCAGCCTTTGAAATCAGGCATACCGCCACGGGCAAGATTAATAACTGCCATAGTCATCTACTCCTTAGTTAATAGGGTCGAAAGTCCAATAGCCCATCGCAAGGGCTTCAGGATAGATAACCTCAGCACCCCATGCGGCGAGGAACTGATACCGGATGCCGAAGCTGTTCGGGTCATTGGTAATCAGACGGGACTCGATGATATTGCTGGCGTAGGCAGTAGCGTCCTTATTACCAGCAATAATATAAAAAGACAGAGAACCGGACTCGTCACGGCGAACCGGAACATGGATAGACTCAATGGGACGGAAGCCAAAGAGCTCATGGTCCCACATACCGGAAACGATACCGCCGCACTTACAGCTCCATTCAGAGTTGGCATAGTTGCTCATGGCAAGATACGTGCGGAGAATGGGCGGCACGATAATGAACATCTGACCGTCAATCCAGCGCTTCTGCTCAATCAGGGCACGCTGAAGATTGGCCAGAACAACGGGAAGGTTCTGCGGAGTCACATGAACAGAATTGCCCGGAGCACCAAGGTTGATGTCGTGCAGACGTCCGGCAGCGCTGAGAGAGGTCAGGGGGGAAACCTGAGCCATCATGCGGCCGAGAACAAATCGTCTCTGTTCATCAACATAGGACTGGTAAATGGCTTCCAGCAGTTTCTCTTCGTAAGCGGACCAGTGGTCACAGGCCTGCTTGACATCGAGAGAGTCAAATTTGATGTCCTGATAGGAAGCGAAACAAATCTGAAGACAGCGGGCTTCAGTCGTAACCGTATTGGGAACCAGCTGCTGGTTCTTCTGGTAAGAACGCATAGGCCCGACTTCAGGAGCGCGCATAAGCTGAATAATCTGGTTGCACTGCATGACAGGCTCAAGAAGTTCAGAGTTGGTAATACGGGGAAGCCAGTCTTCTTCGTAGATTTTAGAAAGGATAATGTCGCTGTACCCAACTCGGGCAAGCGGAGTTGCTTCCATTCCGGTATAACCGGAAGCACTGGGAAACATAGGCATAAATTATTCTCCTAGGACATGGATGACAGACTTTCGAAAGCCGCTTTGCGGGCGTCAGGAAGAAGCTTCCTGTACTCATCAGCGGAAATCTGTCTCGTCTGAAACAGGTTGTTGAGTTCCCGCAGGGTGTAGCGGGTGGGAGTAGTCTGCGCCGCAGAAGGTGCGGCACCGGGGGCTACCTGTACGGGGGGTACTGTAGCAACGCCTCCGGCATTGTTACGACTCTGCTTGAACTTACTCAGGAGGTCGATAACATAATCAGTATTGCCGTTGAGATATTCCCGGCTGGCACGGGCGTCACGGGTCTCGGAGCTGAGGCCGTCACGCTGTGACATGAAGTTCCGGTACTCAGGAGTATTGACCATCTGGGCAAAGTCGGGATGAGCGGCAAAGATACGGGCGTTAAGAAGGTCTTTGCGGGTATTCTCAAGCATCTGCTGATTATACCGGGTACGCTCCTCAAGCTCTTTTCTCTGCTGCTCAAGCTCTTTCTTGAGCGGCTCTGTCTGAGCCATAGCCAGATTGGTAGCGGATTCAACAATGGCCGTATAGTCATCAGGGCTCACAGTCTCCAGATTATCAATGGCCTGCTGCTGGATGTCAGCCCTGATACTGGCTCTGCGCTTAAGGTCATTAAGTTCATCCGCAGATTTCTGGAGGTCTTCCATACGCTTGCGGTCAGCAGCCAGCTGCTGCCTGAGCTGGTCACGCTCATACGCCAGACCCTGAACAACAGACGGGTCATAATATGGTTCCGTCTGTCCGGAAGGATAGGCGAGAGGCTGGGGAGCCGGAGTAGGCTGGGGCTGGGTC
>ERZ1034901.403-NODE-403-length-34960-cov-199.839565_pt1 | contig 34960 bp, 78 predicted proteins | sample MGYA00520628_ERZ1034901 | MGnify/ENA primary metagenome ERZ1034901 (study PRJEB33766, sample SAMN09781783) | gut metagenome | biome: gut microbiome | host: Homo sapiens | place: Madagascar | study: EMG produced TPA metagenomics assembly of the PRJNA485056 data... | reverse complement strand
TTGATTCAGACATCTATTTCCGTAAGGATGGTTGCCAATGGATTCAGATGCAATCTAATGAAATGCTATCAATGGTAGCGTAACAATATACAAGGTGAGGCACACCTGAACAACTGCACATTATCTTTGATGTTTAACTATTAAATTCCGTGAGCAATGGAAAGAAGAAGTAATGTGCAACAACGTGCCACGATAGCTGGTCGTGCTGGCGAGGGCAGAAGTCCTCCAAAGTAAAACAAACGTTAAGGTTTTGGATAAAACACTAAAACGTTTGCAAGTTAAAGAGAAAAGCATTAACTTTGCAACCGAAAATGATAACGGTTGTAAGGTAAGAGTGCGACCAACAAGGATATAGATTATAATTTAAAATTAAATATTTTCATTTTCACTCCAAGCGTGGAGTATCGTCATTCTGCCCATCGCCTCAATATAATGGGCGAATGACACAAGCCTTGTCCGTCCACTCTTACAATATGACGGATGAGGCTTTTCCGTTTTTCCTTACGACCAAAGTTTAATTTTAATTATAAATAGAATAAAGAAATGACAGAATTAGTATTCAGAGGTGAAAGTGATCAGCCCCTTACAAATAGTAAATTGGTCGCAGAAGTGTTTGGTAAACCTCATAAGGTTGTTTTGGTAGCCATAAGAAATCTACTAGAGGGGAGTGCCCAAAATTGTGCCGTCCTCGAAATGTTCTCAGAATCAACGTATTTGAACGAGCAGAACAAGGAGCAGCCAATGTTTATAATGAATCAAGATGGCTTTACTCTGTTGGCTATGGGCTTTACTGGTAGTAAGGCTATGGAGTTCAAGTTGAAGTACATTGCCGCTTTTAACAAGATGAAGAAGGAAATCGAGGCGAGCAAGCAAGATGTTCCTCGCAATTACTTGGAAGCCTTGAAGTCCTTGGTTAAGTCCGAGGAGGAGAAGCAAGCCTTGGTTGAGACTAACAAGAAACAGACCTTGATGTTGGAGTAAAAACAGATAGAAAACGACCAGCTAAAGGATGAGAAGCGCAAGGACGAGCCTTACACCATCTTTGGCAAGGCTATGGTTGGTTGTACGAATAGCAATATCTACGTTGACCACTTGGCGAAGATTATCACTCAGAATGGCTACAAGATAGGTGAAAAGCAGCTTTTCGCTTGGTTGCGAGACAATGGCTATTTGGGCAAGAACAAAGCGCATAAGAATGTTCCGAACCAACAATATGTGAACAGCGGTTATTTTTTCATTAGTCATAGTGTGTTTACAGGTAAAAATGGGGAGTTGAAACAAGGCAGCACAACGTTGATAACTCCAAAGGGACAAATCTACTTCGTAAACAAGTTCCTAGCTAAAACCAACAAGCAGACCGACTTGTTCGGATTCAGTGAGGCACACTAGGACAACTGTAAAAGCCCCAATCTCGTTAGAGGTTGAGGCTTTCTTTATATTTTACATTTTCCTTTTATCTACTCCATAGAACAACAAGCACTTTTATGCTAATATTCAATGACTTGTATTTTTGTTACAGAAGTATTGTTATTTTACTTTTCGGCTTCATTATACTCATAATCCCAGAGAAATAGCTTGCCTTTGACGTTTCTAATCGGCTCATCGAACAATTTAGCATCCTTCAAGAACCAATGATATTGGAAATCTTCAGCAAACGCATCCGGATAAGCCTCATGGAATTGAATATCATCCAACTCTACGCTGCCGATAATGGCTGACGTTGGCAAGTCTTTGAAGTCCGGAATAACAATACCATGCTCTTGACAATACTTCTTCATTGTACTTTCCTGCCATCCGTCAAGTTTTTCGGGTTTAGCTTGGCTTGCATGGATAAGAAAACGACCACGGAATTTTCTGTTCCATGTTCTGTTTTCAATGGTCTTGCAGCCGATAGCGATTAACCAAGCATACGGCTGACGAATTGATAATACTTTCATAAGCTCATTGTTTTATTATTTGCATCCGCAAAGGTAATAAAAACCTTCGAGAAATGCAAGGAAACTCTAATTTATTTTCATGTTTTCTAAAAATAATCTTGAAATAGTTTGCATATTTCAAATGTTTTTCGTATCTTTGCAGTGTAATCAAAGAGAGATTGCAAAGGGGATGCCGAAAACCTGAAAGAGTAGGTAAAATGAAATCCCAAAGCCGTATGAGAGTTTACATTTCAGTTCGGATTTGGAAAATCAAAGTTGCTCTTACAATTGAATTGTAAAGCTTAGATTTCCAACAGGGAGGTGGTGTTACCCCACCGCCTCCCACCTTGGGATTTCGTTGCAAAGGTACGAAATTTATTTCAAACCACCAAATTTTTAACGTATGGACACAAACGAAGAAAAGACAATCAAGTCATGGGGAGGTGCAAGAGAAGGCTGTGGACGAAAGAAAAAATGCGCTAAACGTATGTTCTTTTCTGCAACAGAAGAAACGCTCGACATCCTCAATTCCTTAGGCGGAAACAAAAGTGACTTCATCAACGAATGCATCCTAAAGGCGGTAAGAGGTTAGACCCTCTTCCGTCTTTTCTTTCTGATTCTATCCCAATCCGGTTTAAGCACATCCATCGTGCCGACCATTGCCTTATACTTGTAGCCAAGTTCACCCTCGTTCATAGAGGAACGGAAAGTGTACATCTTGTATCGTTCATGCTCAGGAACATATAATCCTACCATCAAGGAACGGATACCATCCACCTCCTGCTCCGGTGCTATCAATACAAGCCCCTCGTTCATGCTTTCCAACTTGGAAATCTTTGAGGTGACAACCTCATAATAATCTAGTACATCCATATTCTTGTCTCCTATAATTAGTTTGTACACTCAAGCACTTCAATATACTGGATAGAACTACAATCAATATATTTACGAGTAAACACTACTGTACTTCCGCTCCCAATCATAAGTGTTCTGTTCTTTGTATTGCAATTGAAAGAGGTTTCACCACCAACACTATTGAAGTCGAAACTTATCTTTGCCCCACCTACCAAGTTGATAGTTCCTCTAAGACCTTTGTCCTCGGCTTCGCCCAATATCACATTCACATGACCAGCATCCATATTCTTATCTAATCAATTGTTAAACACCTTCTTTACTAAATATGCGAATGATGGAATCGCTATCAATGTAGTCACAACTTCCATCCGTATCAATTATTGTCACAATATGTTCCTTTTCGTTGTAGATAACATCATCTGTAGTAGTAAACTTCTTTATATGCTTACTAAAATTTACATGAGATACCTGCCCATTTACAAGTGTAATTGTCACAAGGCAACCACACTCCTTCGCAACTTCTATAATATTTTTGATAAAATCAATCTTCATCGCTTTATTATTTTAATTCTTGTTCTACGATGTCGAAATTGTCCCACGTTTCTCCTTCGCTGTCTGAGATATGGAAGAAAGAATCTGAGATATTGTATAGATAATCATTGCAATTCAAAACTCGCTTGTAATTCTCCAAAGTGTTCATCCCTTTGTGTCTTATCGCTTTTCTTGCCTTATCTATGGTAGAGAAGACTTCTGCATCAACCTCAACTGCTTCACCCAATCCATGTTGGTATGAAGAAATTACTACATATACTTTCATAGCTTAAACCTCCTTCGCTACCTTAGATAACGTTTCTTTGTCAATCTCAATCCATTGGCAAGCATCCTTGCGAAAGAAGATTTCACTCTTGATATGCTCACCATCCACATCAATGCTATCATCCTTGCAGACAAATGTATGGTTCTTCGTTAAAGGTACAAGAAGGTACGTTTTACCCTCTCTTTTGCGTTCTACAAGTGTTTTGTCTGTCCCGAGTATAATTGATACCCTTTCGCCCTTATCGTCCTTTAGAACGCCTATTTTGTCTGTATGCTCGATATAGAGCACGTTCAGAAAATTCTCATCCATTTTCTTATGCATTAATCATTTTGTTATACTTCTTCTTGTTTACACCTCGTTTAACGGCTTCATAGAGTAAAGCCAAAGCAAATGCTTCATCCTTGACTTTCAAAGCCTTCAAGGTATCTCTTTTGACGTTATAGTTCTCATCAACCTCACACAATGGTACGTAGCCTTTGTGCTCGAAATTTCTTCGACCAATCGCCCAAATCTCATAGCCATCCGGAAACTCGTTTGTTGTCTCGAATTCATAACTGCCATCAATAAACTTTTCCATAATCAATTGTATTAAATTCTTTACCTTATCTTTTCTTACTCCTCCCATCGGAAAGCGTTAGGGTCTTTTACGACCTTCTTGCTGGCTTCGTCCCACATATAACCATCATTAAACCACTTAGGGGCTTTACCATTGATTACACGTTTTGCATCGGCTATGCTAGCATAGTCCGGTTCAACAACATTATCAATGCGAACGGCAACCTGACCGAATACATCCTCCACCTTGGTAATATGATGCCCTTTGTAGAACACTTCTTTCAAACACTTATCAATTGTCTCCATATCTCAAATACTTTAAAAGTCCTAAACTATAGGGGTGTTTAAAGGCACACCCCATATTAAGCCTCGCCAAACACCTTCGAACGTGAATATATCTTTATGCAACTCGCAAGAAGTTGTAAGCCTTGAATTGTCTCCATGCGCCCTTTGCTTCATCCCAATAGCGGATGCAATCTCTTGATGCTGCATGACCAGTACCATTTGGAGTGTAGTCAATGTGGCTCTGAAGGAGAGTACCAAAGGCTTGTCTTACCTCACCATTCATCTTCATAAAGAAGAACTCTACTACCTTGGTCTTCATCGCTGCCTCAAGCTTTACGACCTGCCAAGCCTGTTTCAAGCACTCAACCCAAGACATTGAACTTGATTTCAACTGATAGGCTCTATGTGCCAACTGCATTACCTTTCTCATCTTGTTCTTAATTGAAGTAGTCATATCCTCAAACCGTTTTACGAGTGCCGACTCGGCTGCATAACAGCAATTAATAGTTAAACTTCAAAGCCTTTCTCTCTTAAAGGCATTGCAAAGATACGAAATAAAATCATACCCTCCAAATAATTTGCAACAAAATGAATGACTTTAATCATCTTTTAACATAATCGGTTGATGTATGACCTTTTTCTTAACACAACTTCACACAGCATGATTTAATTCTATCAAAACAAGAGAAAAGTTTGGTGGTTTCAAAAAACTTTCTTATCTTTGCAGCAGAAATTCAATCATACATTATTATATATTATAAATATGGACGTAAAATCAATAATCAAAGAAAAAGGCTTTACTATCGAACAGGTAGCTAAAGAAATGGGTATATCAAGAGTTACTTTTACCCAAAACCTCAGCCGTAACCCTACGATGAGGACACTACAGCGTATTGCCGATGTGTTAGGATGCAAAGTTGGTGACTTCTTCAAAGATGAAATAGTGCCATCTATTCCGCAATCTCCGGCTATCATCTGCCCTCATTGCGGCAAGCCTATCGAGCTGGAGATTAAGGCAAAGGAGGGGAAATGATATTCCTCTCCTTCTATTCTTCTATTCTTTCTCCTTCAAAAAACCTATACCTGCATGAACATTACCCAACTTATACCAAGACTGATCTAAAGTCATAACATAACTACTGAAGGATTCTTCCCCAATATCAAGGGTGAAGTCTTCATCTACATCTGGCTCTCCATGTCTTACGTACCCCTTATTCGGTGTGTATAGCAATCTATGATATGAGCCACTCTCACAAATATAAAGTCCGCTATTACGCCAATCGGAACTCCAAAATTCCGGTTTGTTCACGTAACAAAGCATTACATCACCATCGTAAATAGGAATACTATGACTCCGCTCACCCTTTTCTCCAATAAATTTTTCGCTGTTAACATTGTCAGACTGACGGATAACTGATACGATGGTGTAACCATTTCCAATAAAGTCCGCTATATCAACATATGTTCTTTGCTCTCTAAGGTCAAATTCCTGTTGGCTTCTCACGCCATCTTTCTCAAAGATTACAAGTATTCTTGTGTACTTATCACCAAAATTGACCATACTTAGAATCAAGCCGTTGTTCATGTAAGACGCATAAGCTTCTTTGGCTAATGTTAATACACGATCTAGATATTCCAATGGCTTGTATCTAACTAGCCAAGACTGACCTTTATGCATCTTTTGCAAGTACGAATACATGTTCATCGCCTCGCATTCATCAATTCCATGCTTCTTGCAGACCAACTTGAACTTATCCGGATAAACACTAGTTACAAGTCTATCCAATTCATCCATAGCTTGCATGGCTTTCAAATAATCATTTGCTTCCATTTTACTAATCTTTAAGTTTCTCAATTATATAACCACGACCTGTATAGGTACAAGACAAGCCGATATACACTAGCTGATGTAAAAGCCACCATTCCTCAGTGAACGGCAATCTATCACACTTCACAAACTCATCTTCATCCTCAAAACCAGATGCCTTTTCCAATATTTCTTCCTTTGTCATTATCTTTAAATTTGTGCCCGAAAGCTGTTAAATATCCGTATCTTTTATTTTTTGTAATGTGTCAAATATCACATCTGCAATCTCAAACCTGCCGACATTTGGATTCTGTGGGACACTATAACATAGAGCTTTTAAAAGCTCAAAACATTGATTCTCATATAATATCATACGCTTACTTCTTTTGATTAAAATACTTTTCCAACTCTCGAAGAATGAACAACCCTCCTATCTTGAAAGATTGCTCTATCACCCCTCGATGTTCCTTAAATACGTTTTGACTTCTTGCAAACCGAAACGCTTCATTCTCTAGTATAAGCACAAACTTATTAAATTCTGCATCGGTCATTTGCCATCACCTCCTTCCTTTGGAAGTAAGTCTTCAGCATAAAGCCATTGAGTAATTTGCAGACATCTAACTAGTATTTCCCAACTACAATCTATGTATTCTGTTCCGAATCCATTATTGTTAGTGGTTTTAAACATGATGTAACTATGACGCTTTGGCTCTTCACTAGCAGGATGCCACAAATCCTTTAAAAATTCTTTTTGCATCCATTTAGCGCAATCCACAAAACCTTCTTTATAGCAAGCTTGCCAATATTCGGAAATAAAGGCTCCCGCCGCATGTTGCTTTGCAACTTCTTCTATTTTCTTATCATTTAACATATCTAACCCTCCACATTATTTGTAGTTCCAAGCAAGTGTTCATTGCCATCGTAAGGAATACATTGAATCCAAGGGATACCATTATCGCATCTATAGTAGAGTTCATCTTTATAACCAAACAAACTTACTTCCCATATATCATCTTCATTATCTCTAACCAACACCTTATCAAATGGTTTCAGCTCGACTTTTGGCTTCAAGTCAACAAATATTTTCTTGTCAGCATCCCAAGCCTTGTTTTCCTTTTTTAGAGCTGAAAAGAGTTGTTGTTTCTCTTCATCTGTAGCAAGATGAGATATAGATTTCTCATTTTCATCTATTTTTGTACCATAGGTTAAAACCCTGTGGAAATAATCAAAATACACATAGACATCTGTACCCCCCTTTGAAGATTAAAATTGCATGATAATGTTCTTCATCTTCTTGGATGCTAAGTATATCCCCATCCTTGAACTCTGGCTGCTTCTCAACCTCCAAGGTCTCACGATTGAGTTTGCCACCCAACTTTTCCTCGATAGTGTTGATGTAGGTCTGAGCAGCATCACCTTTCTCAATATCGAAGTCTTGTGTCATAGCAATATTACGTGTATGATCATAAGAATATCCAACCCTAGTAGCTTGATAGTTATGCTTACCTGTGAAAGTTGTATATGTATCATCATTAAACGCTTCAAAGATAATATGTGAGTTGACATCTTTACAAACCAACACATCGCCTTTCTTCCAGGCGAACTTAGACCAGTCTGCCATTTCCTTAGAAGGTTGCAATACACATTGACCTGCTCTAAAGAATTTGCCATCGTACCAAAATCTATGTTGGTTACTTGAATTGAGTTCTTTAACCACAATAGATTTCTTTTTACGTACATCAAGAACTTCTTTAAGCTCTACTGCTCCACATATTCGGGAATACAACTTAACTCCTTGTGGCTTATCCTTAAGGGTTGCCGCTACATTAATCTCAGTTTCCATATCTGACTTTTTTATATTCATTTATTCTTCGCTAAAATATTTCTTAACAAACGCTCGTTCTGTGAGCCATTTCCCTAACCCTACTCTAAAGTAACGCTTTGGTTTACCTTTCGCAAACCCATATTCGTCACGAGGTGTATTAACACTCATATGTATCTTCGGAACATTATTCACCGATACGTATGCGGTTATGTATTCATCCGAGAAAGCCAAATGCTGGACTTCACGGAACTCTACACTCTTAAAGAACATTTCCTTCATAAGCCTTAGTCCTTATAGATTGCATCAAGAATGCTTCTGAAATTCGGATTATCAATAACGGCTTGGGCATCTTCTTTGTTCTTGAAGTAAATAGCACCTTCGTTATAATCACTACTAGAAGTAATACCGTATTCGCTGGTTCGCATGATATTATGCTTATATTCTTGAGAATTCCAGTCCGGTTTCCAATCTTCATTATAGTACTTAGCTATAGTCATTAACCTAGCTAATGCAATTATCTTTTCAGCAATCATTTCAGGAACTTTCATATCGGCAGGACAAACACCTTTATCTGCTAGAGCAGATAAGGCATCCGCATAGCAGATTTCCTTCTTTCTAAACTTAATAACACCAGCTTTCAAGTCACTTTTTTCAACGTCCACTTCCATTCCTTTGGGAATATCAAGGACTATTTTGTTATCTTTCATTTCCATCTTTCGTTTTCAATATATAGTTTTTATTCACAACCAACTCGAAGAACTTATATTTAGCATGCATGTAGTTGCGACCTAAATCAACTCCACCAACAAATTCTTCTCTATACCAAAAGATTGCCGTATATCTTACAATATCATACTCTTCCGGATGATTCACACGACCTTTCCACACATTTTCGTATCTTGCGGCTTTTCCACTTTTTTGTAAGACGAATAGCCTTTAACAAACGATGGTCTCCGGCTAGCTTTCCAGCATCCTTCTTGCCACAATAATAGCCTTGCCTATAAGCCCAATATCTGGTTTTATAGACTTTTTTCATTATCTTCTTAGCTTGTCTTATTTTCATGTTAACCTCACTTTCTATAAAAAAACGTTCCATGACACCAATCGTTGCTTTCAACATACTTATGTAGTTTAGTACATCTTCCTGCAAACATACCATTGAAATGTTTACAACGACCGCATTCCTTTGAAGTTCTCAAAATTGAACGAAACAAACTAACGTTAGCAATCGGCATATTTACCTTATTCCATCTGATAGTTGCTTTCTGATAGAGATTCTTTAATCTAGGAATGAATCTACTCTCTTTCTTGAATGTATATTTTGAATCGAAGTAACGTGTGTCCGTTCCTCTCGCCATCATATTCAAAATTTTCTTAGCTTGTCTTATCTTCATATACTACTTGTTTTTATAAATACTACATGTCCCCTCATAAATTGTGCTATTTGTATAGATGTCTTTATATTGCGAAATGGAAACCAATCCATTTGCCTTCATTCCCTTAAGAATCCCATCATACACACTTTCTATTGCTCTTCTCTTCAATTGCTCCATGCCAAATTTGTCACGGCAATAGTATTGCATTTCAAAATTCGACATTGTAACTCTTGAACGAAGCTTAATAACTTGTGGCTTTATGTATCTAACCTCTATCTTTGGTTTGATGCCTAGTTGGTCAGCTAGCCATTGTTTCCATTTTGGTTTGACATCTTCTCCATCCAAACAAACAAGAAAGATGTAGATAAAACTCATACTAAGATATAAAATTGCTATATTCATACGTCATATTATTTTAGATGAACAACAAAGTTTTTTGGCTATCGCCTAGGTGATTCAATGGTCTTTAGAACGCAATTGGTCAAATCCTAACTTATACCATTATCTTCTTGACCACCAATAATCATTCCGTCTCTTCAAAATCTTCTTGGCTTGCCTTATTTTCATCTTGCACCTCCTTTTTTGCGTTTCGTAAATACGACAAGCATTTCTTTCCAATAGTGCTTACAGCCTTGGAATACTCATCATCATATAATGATTCATTACCATCGTATCTACTTAGATATTTCTTTCTTTTAATATCTGCATCAACCATGATTCTAAGCTTTGCAACAATCATTTCATTACTGGTAGCCTTGCCAAGAAACCACAACAGATTAGTTAATGCTAACTTGTTTGGTTCATAAGCGTCAACATTAGATAATTCCGACAGCCTTCCTTGAATGTATCTCGTTAGTACCTTTTTGTAAATCATACCTTGTCCTCCTTATCGTATTTATTGCCAACAACTTTGAATTTGTATACTGACAATATAGAGCCTAAGAAATTCAATAAGTGCCCACCACCTACTGAATCTTTAATAACAAAACCTCCATCTTCATACCAAACAACCTCATAGATTGCTTTTGTTTCTTGGCTTTGCAGAAGGTCGTGTTCCCAAATTTCATTACCCTTGCAGTCTTTCAGACCTGTAAACTGACAGATGGTAGAGGGGGCAATTGGTGATGTCAACCGTTTCTCAAAGTCTGTCATCCAGACGTTATCTGAATCTTTATGATGAACCAAGTCACCTTTTATCCATTTCCCATCCAATGTCTTCTTTGCCTTGAATTTTATGTTTTCTATTTTCATAAGCTATTTCTTTTAATCGAATTTATTGCCAATGATTTCCATATTTTCAGATGGAAAATGGCATAAGAAGAAACCATACCCAAAGCAGAATGCTATTGATTTATTATCCCAAACAATAACGCCTCTTCTCTCGGCATTGTTATCTTTGTATGTAACTATATCCCCTTCATAGATAGGTGTTCCATTCTTATCTTTCAGTCCTGTGAACTGGCAGACTGTAGAAGGGTCAACACCAATAACACTATAATCACTCATACTGCTAAAGTTATCTACTATGTAGGCTCTTTCTTTTACTCCAGCAGTACTTCTGATTAGGCTACCATAAACCCATTCCCCGTTGTCAAGACGTTTTGCCTTGAATTTGATATTTTCTATATCCATATCTTCAAACCTTTAATATTCTTTTCAACAGGTTCATCCTTCCATGTAAGAGAGTGACCTATTAATTGCTTTATTCGTCCTTTTGGCAGTTCACACCAATAGTCAACTGCGTCCATTTCCCAATAAGGCTTACCATCGCCAATGTCTTCACGATAAGGCTTTTGAGCAAAGACGAACTCTTTTCCATCTGGATTACAACAAAGAAATGCCATAACTATCCTCCAACTCTTTAAGTACATCCTCGATATTACCCATAGCCTTCCAAAGAAGGTTATGCTGAGTAGCACCACCTTTATCGTACTCGTCAAGCAGATTGCATGCTTGACTTAATAATTTCTTAACTTTGCTCATTACTTATCCTCCTTTGCTTTTTTAAGATAAAATTCTCTCCAATCTTCAAAAGTCCAATCTCTTGTATTATGAGTAAGATTGAAAACTTCCGTATCTTTCTCTAACTGGAGTAACAGCCAAGCGTAATCTTCATATCGCTGTCTTAGCAATCTTTTGCGACACAATCTTACATGCTTGTATAACTTATAATCAGCGGTTGCAGCATCAAAGATTATTTTACCTACTATTGCTAACAGATAAGCAGATATAACACCTAATGCAATCCAACCTAATATTGTAATTACTAAGTCCATATTCTCTTCTTTTTACCCTCCTTAGTAATTGATAATCTTCTGTGTCTTGCGAACCTTGGCAAAGAAATCAATGATTTCTTGTGAAGTTGCTTCTCTACAGAACCCTTCCTTCATCCAGTTACCAATACCATTGGACTTCTGAATCATTCCATCAGAATCTTCACCAATAATTACACCATATCCATCAGCATTAGTATATCCATCGTGGATAAATACTTTGCCGAACATATCTACCAAGATAGTACCTACCTTAAAATCACTTAATCTCATATTCTATTCTTTTTACCCTCTCCCTTTTACAGGAGAGGGTGGTTAGTTAATCTTTTTTCGGCTTAATACCCCATGCAAGGCATCCAAATCTAACATCAGTACTAATGTTTGAGCCATCAAAAACTCTCTCTTCTCCTCCAATAGACGTTAGGGTGATACCTATAGGCAATGAAGGGTAGAGATATAGTGGAATCAAACGAAGTCCAAGAGTATTTTTCTCGTTGGCAACCTTCTTATCAAATTCCTCCTTTGTAAGATGTCCCTTGTCTAATGCAGATTGTAAACAAGAAATTTCTTCCTCAACATCTTCTTCGGATTGCCAAATTCCAAAATGTAAAGCCTTACTCTGACTTTCCGTAAGAGCATTCCAATCAATATCTTTCTTAAACTGTTCTTGAACTTTTTGCCAAGCATTATTGAGACTTTCCTTTTTAAATTCTTCGTCCCACTTTTTATATACTTGAATACACGCAATTTGATTTGCGAGCCAACCCAAAGTTTTACTAACTTTGTCTTCTAATGAAATTTGTTCCATATTACTACATATTTATATCCTTTGCAGGATGGTTAGTTACTCTGGTGTCTTCGTTGTGTATTTATCAGAGGAAATGTGCAGAAACACATAATCGCCATCACTGGTAGTCTCGTTAATATCACAAGAAACACCTTCTGCTTTGTCGAATACAAGCATTTCGCAATCTTTGCCTACGAAGCTGATGTAAGATTGCAAATGCCCTATCAACTCACTTGCTTTCATATTACTATCTATTTATATCCTTTTATATCCTTTCTTCAATCTTATACAATAATCAATAGCTTTGATTGCTAACCAAATAGCATGCTTCTGCTTATCGTCAATAAGATTTTTTCTAATTTCAAATAGCGTCTTCTTTGCTTCTGTTGCATTCATATTACTATTTATTTATGTCTGAAGGCGTTAACCACCTAACATATCGCTAATGTTTAAATACTTCTCTCCTACACCTAAGTTTCTTACCTCACAGAAACCTGCTTCTGAAACAGTACTATCATCGTCATATACCTTTGTGACGTGTAGTTTCTTTATAGAACAGCAATCATCATCGCTTATCTCAAAAGCAATAGGTAAGTCTCCGTGTTTTGCCTTTATTTTCTCTAAGCTTTTAACCAAATCACTTATTTTCATACTAATATCTTTTATGCCGCAGGCGTTAAACTTTAAGTTGTGCTCTTATGAGTTTTACTCTTAGAGTTTCTTTCATCTCTTTAGCTTCACTCCAAGGTGTATATGTTCGAGTAAAACAATTGTAAGTTCTTTCATCAACACAATGCAAGCTTGTTATGAGTAATTCCAACTCTTCATCGGATAATGTAACATTCTTTTCCATACCTACACCTCCATTTCTGAGTTAAGTCCAAGACCGAAGAGAAGGTGCTGTAAATCAGAGACGCTATTGATACCACTACGTAATGGATAGCTTCTCATATAAGCATTCTAAACATAACCAGTTTGGCTTGTCAAGCCTACTACTGCGCCTTCTTCATTTGGAGACCAGTAGAATCCATTAATAAGCTTCCATCCGTTCTTCTCTAAAATCTCTTGAGTAAGAGGGATTGGTTTTAGTTCATTTGGACTATACTTATAGACATTGCCACTATGAAACATTACATCATAGTTATTAATGATTTTCAAGAAATAGTTAACACCTCTAGTCATAACTTTAACTATATCATTGTCAACCATTACTAAATCTCCTGGAATGTATTCTAACTTATTCATACACTTACTTTTTATCAATGTTAAACCAAAACTCGCCATTCTCGTTCTTTTCAAGAAGGCTAATTATCTTCGAGAATAGCTTAACGTTAAATGGGCAGTATGTTGTTACTTCATACTCACCTTTTGCAACCTTTCTCATTCTATAAGACTGGCTTTTGAACTCCTTCTTTTGCTTTCTGTTCTTCGGCTTCACTCTTATTGTTGACTTGACGTACATTACTTCGTCTTTATTAGATAAGCCTACGACAAGGATAGTTTTTCCACACGTAGCCGTTACCTCTTTAGTTAATCCACTCATACGCTTTACTCCTTAACTTCTTTAAAGATTATATTCTTGTGGTCTGAACGCTCTGTACCAAAACACGGGAAAGGACATCCATAACATAACTCAAAGAAACATCCTTTACAGCTGTAACCTTCATGTTTAACAGCTTTAAGAGTAATAGTAATCTTTTCTCCAACTTTAAGCTCTTTCATACGCCTAGTCTTTTATATCTTTAATATAACACCACTTTGTGATATTGTTTCTTTTCACATACTCATCCCAGTTTGCAGAAGGAGTACCAAAGTCTGTTTCGTACTTATATTCTTTTTCATCCCCATCATACCATTCTGCAACTATCCACTCATAGAGGTCTGGGGCTTCTTTTGCAGAGTACCATTTGGTCATTGTTCACCTCCTTCCTTTGGAAGTAAATCATCTTGGTAAGCCCATTTCCATACACTATAGAAACATACAAAATCCCTCCATCCCTCTTTGTAGTCTTCTTTAGTGTATTGTTTGCCGTAAATATTTTCATCAGCATTCAAGTATAGAATATTAGAACGATTTCTTGGTTCTTTGTTGTATGGATGCCATAAATCCTTCAAGAACTCTTCCTTAGTTAATCTCTTTTCCATTTTTCAGTCCCCTTCACATAAAGTTTCGTTAACCTCGTCATTGTATGTACGAGTAACCGGATTGTACTTGGAATGTATTGCATCTACCCTACCTTTCCGGTTAGTGAAATAGATAGCATTTCCTTGGTCATAGAACCTGTACACTGTTATGCTATCCACGACAAACAACTTCTCAACATTGAATCTGTCAACAGAATCCGAGATTTGGACTCTTGTACCCTTACCTTTGCAACCTACCAAGATAGCGGCAACGGCAATTATCATAAATACCTTTTTCATATCAACTTCTTTTCTTCTTGACGAATCCGTCATTCATCGTAACCTAATATACTAAAGAACTCATCAATTTTTGGATTTAGATTGTTTGCCATTAACATATATGCCGGAACAGAACGACCGATGTTGCACTCTAACTTCAATGCATGTATCATTACTGAAGCTTGATGGCTTGAAATCTTAACCCTATCCAATCTGGAAAGTATTTCGCTCTGCGAATCTGCATTACGAAATACTTTCTTGATAAGACTTTCTATGTACTTACGCTGCTTGTCCGTCATTGCTCTTATTGTGCTCAAGAGACTCAACCAAAGCCTTAAGACCATTGAACGAGGCATTCATCAACTCCTTGCTATCGGATGCATCAAAATACCAATTGCCAATTATCTTACTGTTGTTTTCGGCAAACATCGTAATACTCGTATGAGTATTTGAAGACGACATCTGAATAGACTCCTTTGTTCTACCCATAAGGCTAGCAATCTTTGCCAACACCTCTACATAAGCATTATTCTTTTCCATATCTACTTTATATTAAATAATCAAGTTCAAAATTATCTACAAAATCACTAGTCCATTTCAAATCTGGAAACTTTAACCTAGCAATAGGATTGAAAGCAATCTCCGGATGGTCAAACTCAAAGAGATAGTCACTGCGTCCATTGTTATTGCCATCAATATGATGATAGCCTATGATTTTCTTACCCTTGGAAAATCCAAGCACATTAGCAAGATATTCATTGATTTCGTCAACTTCGCCTTCATCATTAATAATCAAGGCAACCATAACACAAGAGTTGCTATCGTTGAAATTAGCCAACTCGCTGAATGAGATAGAATTATTTTTCATAACTAATCCTCAAAGTTAAAGAATCACACAATCACAACCTTTGATGTTGCGAGTCTTTGCCTCGTTGATTACATTATCCAACCACTCGTTTGAGAAGAGGATAGCTTCGTCTCTTCTACGAACCAAGATAAAGTACATGCCATCCTTTACGTAATCAATATAATACTTTGATTGTTTCATATCTAACTTACAGTTTTTGTGGTGTGTCTCACCATTTTAATTAGTAACCTTGTTTCTTAACTACGATGCAAAGATACAAAGAATTATCGAAATATGCAAGTTATTTAATGTGTTTCTTTTATTATTTAACATACTATAATAATACAGACGGGTAATTTGCTGACGTTAACACAAAAATCCCCACCACTACATTATTATATATAGTGATGGGGTAAACATTTAAAACAAAATAGCATTATGGATTTCTACGATTACTATCAAACTAAATCGTCAACATAAGCCCATTTATAGATGGCGTTTGACTTCGTGAACTTCTTCCACCATTCCTCGCCTAAGAAATTCAGATGCTTGAAACGCTTGCGAACCTTGGTCAGACCGACAATGCGTCTGTTGTGCTCAGGTAATTCTTCTACCGGATGCCAAGCATTATCCTTTTGGCATTTTATTCCCAACTCCAAGGCTTGCTTGGCTATCTGCCTTGCACCTTGACTAAAGTCTATCTTATCAATCAACAATTCTAAGTCCATAATCAAATAACTTTTATGTTAACTTTGTCTTCAAAAAACGCTTCTAGCACTTCCTTGGCTTTTGCATCTGCTTCATCCAAGTCTTTGCATTTGACTACTTGAACACCATAGCCTATAGGGTTACGCAATTCGTAGCAGCCATCAGCCTTAACCAAGCGAAGGAAAATATCTCCACCTTTAAATCGGTACGAATACCCTTGCGAAGCTTCGTTCCATTGCCTAACAATGTTCCTCACCGCCATAATATTTTTGCACTTTTACCAATGTAGCACTAGCACCCTCAATATAGGCTGCGATAATGACATTTCTATATAGCTCACTATTTTCCTTGTCAATTCCTACCAAGCCTTCTGTTGATTTCAAAGGCTCAATTGTAAATTTATAAGCCTCCTCTACTATCCAGCTAGGAACTCCATTTGAAATCAAATTCTCACAATACTCATTCATAATTTAACCTTTTAAAATTAGTGGATGACAAGGGATTTAAACCCTTGTTGGTGCCAAATCCTCCCCAGTGACTCAGTACACGGAATGTTTAATCAGAAAATCCGCTCCAAGTTTGCGAGGCTCGCATTGCTTTCAGTTGCCAATGCCACTCATCCGTTTGCCAGCGACAGATGCGAATTTGAAGACTGTGCACCATTCCCAACCTTGCCCAAGGGTTTCTGCCGCTGACTTCTGGGCTTTTGCCAATGGTTGTCGGCAAATTTTAAGTGTTCACATCTTACGATGCGGTATTAACTATCTCCCTGCCCAAGGGAACAACCATTAGCGATAGGCTATCTGTAGTTATGAAACTTCAAAATAAAGCCGTGTGACTCCTAAGTTTACAATCCCGCCCCCACGCAAGGCATCACACGGCTTTGACACGTGGGTATTTGGTAACTTATGTCAATCCTACCTCGTCTTTCTTATATCATTCCGCTGCCATCCTGCCGCCCAATCTACCGGAGCTGCATTACAGCAGTGAAAAGATGTATTCACATTATACAAGGCAGCTCTGAACTCATCCGTTCTTCTGCCGAGAACGGACAATCCTTGTTTACTCTCCTTGTCATAATTTCACCACCTTATAGCCAAGCCGACTTGCAAGGCCAAGGAATACATTAAAGTCTTCCTGTGCAAGTTCTGTTCCTGATACCACTCCATTCTCTATAGTGAAGTAACGCTTTGTATTGTAAAGCGTATCCTCCAAGCAATAAGTTTCTTTCATTTCTTCTTTCTAATCAATAGTAAACAACCTTTCGACTGGTCTCTTTGTGATATTCGGGTTAAGAGAGTTTGTTGCTTCCTTTTCCCAAACACATCTGAACTCTTGTGGCATCTGGTACTCACTGATAAAGACCTTATGACCTCTTCTAGCCATTTCCATGCACCAAATATAGAAACTTTCATAATCGAAGTTCTTTGATACATCGTACTTTTTCGTCTGGGCATACGGAATATCGCATTGTCCACACCAAATTGGCTTTCCGTGTCTTTTAACAAGAACAGTATGCCACTTAGATAACGTAACACAATTAACCATATCATCATAATCTATCATCTTCTGATTATCTTTAATTATGCTAAGATAAGGCTTATGGTTTATAGATAATATATACCAAGGCTTCTTCGCATTTATCCACCTATTCTCTGATTTAAGAAAACTCTTGCGTGGATTTTGCTTTCGAATATTAGCACTTAACCCAACTTTGTAACATATTTCTTGGACATCATCAAGTAAACCTTTTGCTGAGTTTATGATTTTTCTTCTCTCGTTATCACTATCACCATCAAGCAAACCTTCTAACAATCTTTCAAGATACGGGGCATCCCAATTTTTAAATTCTTTGGGAATACGTCTATTTTCTTTGATATAGAATTGCTTAAAGAATGGCAAGTACTTGCGACAAATGTAGTAGCATTTAGCGTTATTACTTCTCTTTACATTATAAACACTATGTTCTATGCCAAGTCTTTTTAGTACAGACTCTATTTTTTTGATGATATTTGGTTTCTGTTGAGATAATGTGATGCCACCTTTGTTGTTTACACTACCATCTGTAAGGAATAACCCTAATAAGTACGCAAAATCACCTTTATCAAAAACACGACCACATATTTCTATCGTATCCAGATTGTCACCTACCCATTTTCCACCAGCAGACACAAATCTGTTTTTCGATATTTTGTCGAATATTTCCGATGCTTCATGGAACTCATCGTTTGCAACATTCTTATTTCTTCCATGTATATGATTAGTAAACAAACGATGATTAGGAGTTACACATAAATCAACGTTTTTCCCATTGTATTTATACATTTTGCCTTTATAATGATAAGATATTAATCTGACAACATCAACATATTCTAAAACCCCAGTGTTTGGCTCTCTGCTAAGACATAATTCACCCATCTTTACATCACTTACATTTTTCCAACCATCAATGGTAAGAATTTCTGTTTCTTTATCAAAACAGTAAATGATACTCTTTGCAGGAATGTAATCGTTCAATTCCTTGTAGTCGTAATTAATAAACTGCACACCTTTGAGAAGAGGCACATCACGCATAGTGTTTTCAATCTGCTCCCTTATGTAATCTCTTGCCTTTCCGTTCTTGCCGACAACATTATGTCCGCTATAGCCACCATCAAAGAAGCGACCATTAAAGCTTGCCATGAAGCCGACTAGTCCTACACCAGCTTCCGTAAAGAAATTATTCTTTCCGTGATAGCAATCTCGTGCCTTGTCATACGTCTCCTTGCTAATATGACTGAAGACAAATCCTCCATTCTGAAGATGCTTCCACATTTCGATAAGATACTTATTCTTATCGTTGGCAATCCTGCGATACGTGTCCGGAACGTTCTCAATAACACTACAGCCACCACAGAAAGCATCTACAAACGTATCATGTTCCTTGTCCAGCATAATCGGCAATATCTCATGCACGATTCTCGCTTTGCTGCCCATATATTTCATCCTAATAACTTTTTTATCAGTTTAACCCCTCGCTTGCCAAACTTTCGCTCGACAACTGCATTGTAACTCACTCCATCAATGAAACACTCATCCGGATAACGCACTTCAAGCCAATCCGTGAACTTAAGCAAGTTGAAGACCAGTTCTTTTCTTGCCAAAAGAAACCGCATATCTATGAACTTTCCAAAGCTTTCCCCAAAGATTCGCTGAAATTCATTACCTATCGGCAATAACTCATTTGGGTCTATTTTCATCAGCTTGCTTTCTTTGATGTTGTTCTCTCCAAAGGAAAGTCACTCTTCATAAAGTCATTAATCCCTATGTAAGTCCGCTGCAAATCCTTCTCTTCGCCTTTTAAGTCTTCCGTTGCATTAATAGCAGCCTCATTTAATGTCTGCTCGTCAAAGACACCTTTTCTCACCTTGTCGAAATAAGAAAGAATTTCTTTGGTCATCAAATGGTCTGCCAGTCTCTCGAAATCCTTATCCATCACTAACGCCATGAAGTCATAGGAGTTTTCAAAAGCAAGTATTGGGGCAAAATCCTTGAACGCTTGCATTAAGTTAACGTGCAACTCTTCAAACAGCTTACGGATGATATTCTCATAAGTTCCCAGACAAAGGTTGGTGAGATTATAAAGGATGATTGCATTCGCATAAACTCCCGATTTTTCACCAATTCCTAAGTTCTGTAACCTCACCGCAATCTTATCTCGCAACTTATACAAGTCTCCACTAATCTTGTCATAGAACGTCATTGCAAATTCATTATTGAAATCTGCATTAGGAACATAAGCGTCATAATACTTAACCGCCTTGCGAAGGTTCTTCTTGCAGTCTACCCACTTCTTCTTAACTTCAAACCTAACGCATTTCTTCTTCAGAATACTCTTTTCGATTTTCTGAATGAAACACTCTGCCAATATCATTTCGACATAGACATACTGCTGTAGATAGGCTCTGGTAACAACCATAACCTTATTTACTTCGGTTTCGGACATTTCATGCGGAACACTGATGATTGTCTTCTTGCCACCGACATCTAACAGAACTCTTCTGAAACAATTAACACTAGACATGATGTTTTCTGTTTGAATATTCAACAACCTTGTTATAGCACTCTGTTCTTACCAAATCCTCGACCTTATTCAATGTGCAAACCTCGTGGGTATCATTCATATTGACTTGTGGACAGCAAATCTGATAAAAATACTTTGTCCTGACGGTGAAACCAAACAACTTGATTTGTTCTCTCATTACCCGACCAGACACCACCTTATCAAGTTTCTTCTTTCCTTCAAAGAGATTCAAACTTTCCTCTCTTCGATATATAATATCGGTCATAACCGAAAAAATCTTTCCGAGCATAACTATTCCTCCAAATTTCTTAGTGTCTCCATACTCTCTTCATTATCAGCATCATAGCCGATATGATACTCGCTACCAATTCTTGCACCAACATATATCTCTTCTGCATCTAATATGTAGCGGAACATCTGTTCACGTACCTTTCTCTGCTCTTCATTCAATTCGAGCATATCAAAGCACTCTTCTTGTAAAGACTTATAAGGTTTCGCCCCCATATATGCTACATAAGCCAACTTGCCTTCCTGGTGCAATGGTCTCCACTTCTCCCACCAATGGTTGCGGTATTCCAAGATACCCCTTTCTACTCCATCGGCACAAACATGTTTAACTATTCGTATTTTCATTATCAACCTTTTTTAAAACAACTTTAACTGTCTTTCCTTGGCACTTGAACACACGAGACTTAATCTTGTATGTAAGATTGTTAATCATGACTTTATCCCCTACACAAGGCATGAAGTGAAAGTCGTAATTTTTCCAAATGATATTTCCTTCAAAGTAAAATTCTACCAATTTTCCTCCTCTTTTAAAGCTTCAAACTTATCCTTCATAATAGAATTGGTCTCTGTCCAAAAAACTATGATAACCTTTTTTACATCAACCCCTTCTCCTTGTGCAATATCCTTTGAGGCCTTAACGAAATCAAAATATCCTTCATCTGATTCTAAAATTCCGGCGGAATACGCCATACGTCCATTCTTGATGAATCTTGCGGAAAAATAAAAGTATCTTTTCATCGCAGTAACTCCCTAATAAATTCGTTACGCATCGGCTCTACGATGCTTGTGTACAAACTCTTCTTGTCTTCCGGAATATCATCCGGTGTAATAGAGAACATCAACAAGTAAGACATCGGAATCCCTAACACCTTGCATATTGCATCTATCTTACTCTTACGTGGAAACGTTCTTCCTGTCTCCATAAACAACATATTCGTCTCGCTACACCCGATAGCTATAGCCAGTTGTCGTTGAGTTAAGCCCTTGCTTACCCTAATTGTTTTAATCGCCTTTCCTAAATCCATTTAACCTCCTATTTTAATTTTTCAAATCTATTCTTAATTGCAATCATCGCATCCTTGACTCCATCCTTATATCCAACAGAATACAAGGAACAATCCTCTTCGCTCAGCTTTCCGGTTTTTGATTTCAAAAACTCTTCTATCTCACGGATGCCATGTTCTAAGAATCTAAGGAACATCGCATTCTTCGTAATAGCTGGTCGTAGGGTATCTTTAACCCAATCCCAGCCATCACCATATCCCAAAGTGAAATTTGAATTGCCACAATATTTCACTTTCGGCTCATCAAGCCATTGTTTTAAAATTTCTTTCTTTGTCATTATTCCCAGTTTTTAAGGTGTGTCTCACCATTTTAATTAGTAACCTTTATTTCTTAATTACATTGCAAAGATACAAAGAATATTCGAAATATGCAAGCATTTTAATGTGTTTCTTTATTAAATTAGTATATTTTAATTATTAGATATAGTTTCTATCATTTATTTTACAGTTTTTACATTTTTCACTTTCTCAAATACTCATGCTACCAATTACCTTTATCCTTAATTTCGTCTTACTATGTTCTTTAACGTGTGCCTCACGCTTTGTAATTTTTGCATCTTGCAGCGATTTCTGTCAGTCGCTTCCCCTTTACTTCCACTGTGCTACCTTTCTTGCATTTCAAAACATTTCCTGTGCTTGTATTTTGTATTTCCAAAAAATGGACGCAACAAAAACAACTTCTAAAATTCTTATCCATTTGACATTTCCTTTTTAAGTTTCTTTCTTTGAGCCAAGAACATAACAATCTCCTCGAAATCTTCGCAATTCAAGAGTATTTGACCAGCCTGCCATTCCGCAGCTTTCTGCTTTGCATCCTCCATGCCCTTTGCAAAGAATGTGATTTGCTTGCCTTGGCTTCGATTCTCTACAGTTACTTCAAGTGTTCCGAATTCAAGTTCGGTAGTGTTTATACAGAGACCCTCATCAAAGAGCCTCTGTAGATAATTAAAAAGGTTACTCTTTTCCATTTTTCAATCTTTCATTTTCCTCCTTCAATAAATCATCAATCTCCTTGCGCTTTGCTCGCATGTCTTCAAACCATTTTTTTGGTGTTCTTGGACACCCTATAAGCCAATGATCGAAGTTTGGAATAGGTAAATTGAACTCACTAGCTTCAATAGTATAATCGTACCACTTCAACAACTCTTCTTCGGGAGCTTCCTTGTCAATATCAGTTACAATAGTAGCCATATCGAAAGTTAAATCACCGCAATTGGCTATTCCACCTGTATCAATCCAATATGTCTCCGGATTATCCAATCCGTAAAATTCATGCTTCTCACAAAATGCCTCCAAGTAAGCATTGCAAGCATTCTCGTAATCTTTCTTTAATTTTTCCTTATCCATAATCATAAATCCTTAAAAAGTTTCTTAACCTCGCTCTTCTCCTCCTTTGGATGTGAGCACATCACAACTTGCGCTCTTGGGTTGTGTCTTACTTGCCATTCGCAAGTGTTGCAACCCAAATCACCGACCTTATTAACGGCATTGGTATATCTTCCTTTCTCCCCATAGGGACAATCGGTAACAAAATCCTTTCTTCCCCAGATAAACTCATCTATCTCGTATGAGATAGCATTTACTTTCTCCTTTTTCTCTTTATTATTCAAAAACATCATATCATCATTATTTAAAATAGACATAGCTGACCATCATCAGCGACCTTAACATTACTTTCAGGAAACAAAAGTTCCTTGAATATCCTCTCCATGCATGCTACAACAATCGAATTTCCAGCAGCTTTTTGAAGACTCGACTTCGATACACCGCTTTCAAGCATCCGGTCTATGTATTCTTCGTCAACGTCCATCAAACGGAAGAGTTCTCTCGGAGTCAAACGCCTAATGCGCAACCTTGTCTCTCCAAGCACAACCAAGGAGTCCTTGCTCGCAGATGTAATGGTATTGGCTATAGTCTTTCCAAGCTCAACTTTTGGGCTATGCTTTTAACCTTTTATCCACTTCCCTTCAGAACGAGTCCTTATAGCTGCACCCATAGGCTCTTTCCATTCATTTGGTACAAATTTCTCTTTACATAGCAGAGCATCGCTCAAAAAGTACTTCTCGTCCACATTTTCCTCCAAGACATCAACCAAATGTTTCTTCAGCTTTGTCTTTCTCGGAAAATGATAATCTATCTTATCACCATCATTTCGTATAGAGAGCATGAAGACACGTTTTCTGTTCTGAGGAACACCGCAGTCGGCTGCATTTACCACCTTAGCATAGTTAACATATCCGTAGGATTCCAACTCCTTGCGCCACTTATTAAAGAACCCAATGAACTTTGTTTGAACCAAAGCCTCTACATTCTCCATCAAGAGGTATTTCGGTCTCTTGGTAATAATGGCGTTTCTTGTGAACCAAAGGATAGAGGAACGTGTATTGCTTCCCTCCTCTATTCCTTCATGCTTTCCGGCTTGCGAAACAGACTGGCAAGGTGTTGAGTATGTCAACAAGTCAAAGTCAGCAACCTTGCTCCAATCTATCTTGGTCATATCACCGAAATTCTTGCCGGACAGACTAGGAAAGCAAGCATTATGCAAAGCTATTGCACTTGGCTCTATCTCAGACCATCCGATGCACTCGTAATCGAAATCAGAATGGTTCTTCTTCAACCGCTCTAAAGCCATCAGTTGTGAGTCGTATCCGGCACATACTTCAAATGTCCGTATCTTCATTAAATATCATGGGTTTTACAAAAATCCTCTACAAAGCCATCACCCCAATCATCCTCATGCCATATCTTTGCAACTTCAAGCTGTCCCATTTCCTTTATGGCCAACAAAACTTGCTTTATATCGTTTTCATACTTAGGCAATGAGTTCTCCATAATCGGAAATAAGTCCTTTATCTCTTCAAAAGACAACACAACATCAAACGAGCCACCTCCACTTGGCGTTACTTCAAACAACTCTTCAGAAAGATTCTTTGCGGATTTTAACCACTTCAAGAATTGCTTTCTACTACGATACTCACAATATAAATTGCTAAACTTTACGTATAGCTTATCAAAACCTAACTCTTTCATAATAAATCAAATTTATCTTTAATTATCTGTTTCAAAAACCGTCTGCTTGCCTCGTCTCATAGCACGATACTTCTCAGGAGCCATTGGTAAGCCATTCTCTTTTAAAGCTTTCTCGTAAGCTCCAAAAGCTAAACAATCGGCTTGTTCGTTCAAATCATCACCATTATGTCCCTTTACCCAAGTCAAAATAACAAGCTTGTCCTTTGCACACTTACGATACAACTTGATTAAGTCTGGGTTCTTTATATCTGCACCTATCTCCCAATCTGTATAGCGGAACATTTTCAATGCGTACTTAGAATCACTTCGAACCTCTATGACAGAACCTTTCGGGCAATAATTAACGGCTGATATTATCGCCAACATCTCCATTCTGTTATTTGTCGTATGCAAGCAATGATGTGTCTTTACCTTTTCAAGTTCACCTGTAGCCGTGTTCACAACGATATAAGCCGAACCGCCAGCCTTATGAGTGGAATAATTATCACAACTACCATCGGTATAGCAAATATAGTTTGGAAGAAGCCTTTTTCTTTCCACAACAGTTTCTTCTTTCTTAGGTTGAACCTTTCCATACTTTGCATTCTTGCCTGTTCGCAAAACGGAGTTGTAAGCACCTGCCAATGTTCGCCAATCATCACAATAGTTTCCATCTTTCTGTCTCCATCCGTTTTTCCATAACAAGTCCCACAAATCTTCGATAAAGCCCTTTTCTATCCAATTTTTCTTTATACAGAAACCCGAAAAGACTCGGGAAGATGGTATCTTCGCATACAAATCCTTTGCCATTTCGTCAATAGCATAATCTTTTTTGTTTGCGGTACACCAATTGGGAATAACAATTATCACCTCCCTCTTGCCAAGCAGACGTTTGAATCTAGATATATTGCCAAAGTAGCGATTAGACTCTTCCGCAAAGTCAGCATTCTTCACTAAATTCGCAAAAGTTTTGTTTGAAACACGAATCGTAAACAAGTCTATATCCTTACAAGTTTCCAATATTCTATTAACCAAATCAAACATAGCCTCTATTTTGTCGGATTGTTGTTCGTTGACCAGGAAGTTGTCACGAATGAATTTATCACCATCATACAATCGACTACAAGCCAACACTCGATTTGCACCTTTCACACGATATGAACTCAGATAAACATCATAAGCTCTAACTTGATGTTCTGATTCCAAGTACTTTTCTTCTATCTTCTTCATAATCTCGTATATATAATAATAACACGTAATATACCAAGGAACACGTTAGCCTCCTAAAGACTCCTATACTAATACCAACTAACTACTAATATGAAAATGTCCAAAATAGAACTCGACCTTTAATCAGGCATATTGGTTAATCCTATTGAGCCATTATAGTATTTGTTCGTGCCTTCTTTAAAAGCACCATGTCCCTTCAATTTATAACCATAGATTCTGTGCTTGATAGCAACAGAAGTCTCTCGGTCTCCAAAAGAGTAAGAGCAAGGTATGATTAAATAGTGCAGGTTACCTACGTTAAACGTAAAGTTCCTACGACCAAACCTTTGCAATGTTCGTTCCATCTCTCCCTCGTTTCTATCATCTGCCATGTGCATTTCCGCATACGTGGACTTAATCTTACCTTCGCTGATAAGATTCTTCTTGATTCGGCATATAGAGCCATGACCCATATTCACAACCTTTGCAAACGAGTTAGTAGTTAGTTGATGCCAAGCACAATCATTGTTACCAACGTTAAAACAGTCTTGACGAGCACCACTAATAACCGATGTGTACAAAATGTTGTTGACTATAGAATATAACTCCTTTAGCTTATAGTCCTTGTTAATAGGAATACGACAAACATAAGCCCCTTGGAAGCGACCACCCTTTTTGTTGTGCTTCTTTTCTTTATTACGGAACGTATTCACGAGAAATCGCCCGTTACCAAGTTCTGTAAAGAGTCCATCCTCCTTGACATCCTTTAGCAATTTTCTTGCCTTGGGATAGCCTACACCGAGTTTTTTCTTTACATCCTTGATGGTTAAGTTAAAAATAACGGAATTGCGACGTTGCATCTTACACCAAATAGCAAAGCAAAGCGTCTCCTTGTGCGCCTTCACTTCTTGTGATGACGCACCATAGGTGTACTTCTTTACCAAGTCCATACGTATATGTAAATAATGCTTTCCCATAAATTCCTTATTTGTTTAACTTATCTGTGTTTCGCCTACTCCAACAATCATAGCCCATTATTAACTTAGAACTATCTAAGGATGTTTCGACTCAAAACAAGGATTCTAAAAAGAAATCCTTACCCTTCATTCGTCTGACCCCGAAATCTAGGTAAGGATTATCGTAGTATGGCTTTCGCCACGGGAAATCTTATTGATTCTTGTAAGCGGGTCAGCACCAACAAAGCACGTTGCAAAGTTACTAATTTATTTTTAAATTGCAAGAGTATTAGTGTGCATAATTATATGTATTATGCTTTCTTAACACAGAATGCCATATTTAGTTATATATATGAAACTATAAATATATTAAACCGCTTGCATTTATGATATTTTACACACTAAGCTGTTCTCAAGACTAAAAAGAGCAGCCACCATCACTGGCAGCTGCTCCATAAGTTGTTACCTAAAAACCAATCTTAAACCTTAATAACTAAAAACCAACCTAATGAAAAAACTTTTTCTTGTATTTTACCGTGAGAAAGAAAATCATTGCTACCAGCGTCATGGAAACGACCCAAAAGGAAATCATTCCGAATTTCCAATAGAATAAGTCCCATCCCGCCAAGTCTTTCTCGATATATTCCTTTTTGGTCTGGACAATACTCAACTCTCTGTTGAGACTATCCCTCTGAGCCTTGTATATACTTGCTCGCTCTGCTATCTCCTTATAATGAATAAGGCTATCACGAACCTTGGATAGTTCCTTGCTATCCCTGTATCTAATCTCTATATGAATAGAATCCTTACCTAGCACTTTACCACTCTCATCTACCCTTGTCTTGACATCATCCTTTATGTATGTGGAATCCTTAACATGCTCTTCGGTCTGCTCCCAATGGTAAGAGAGTAAGCTATCCTGAATGAGCCTGACCCTTTCATTGACGATAGAGTCCCAGTGAGCATAAGTAGTAGTGTCTCGCACCACCTTTTCCACTTCTACATATCTCGTTGTCCGGCATCCGTACATCATCAGCATGATGAAGAAACCTACCAATATGGTAACGAGCCAACGCCACCAATCAAATCTTAGTTGCATATCAACCTCCTTTTTGAGTGCAAAGGTACAAATAAAAACTAACAGGAACTATTTTTTAGACCTTATTCTCTTTTCCAAAATTTCAAAAGTGAAGAAAAACCACCACCCAATTAAGGATGATGATCTTGCTAATGCCTTAGTTGAGCCTGTATCTCGTAAGATTACCAAGTGATTAACTTTCCGTTATTACATACGAGCTTCCCGTATTGTATATTTCCAACCCTGCGAAGCCATCCATGCAGGTTCACGCTTTGCTTTTGGTCATTGTTCACAATCGCATTGAAAAAGGCAATTCGTGACACCTTCAGCTTATCGAACAACGCCCATTGACCTTGTTTGTATGAATTGATAGCAGCTAAGGTCATATTACCCATGATGCCATCAGCTTTTGTTCCTACGATAGTTTGAATCTTTTGTACAGCTCTGCTTACTCCACTATTATAAGCAAAGTCAACCAAGAGATTAGCCACCGACTGGTTGTTGATTTGGTCAGCCTTGCAAGCATCCCAATAATATTTCTTGAAGATGTGATGCCATTGTTCATCGGTTATCTTCTTCAAGTCCGATGCGGTCTTGTTTGCTCCATACACTTTGCGGAACGTCTCTAGGGTAACGCCTTTCATTGTTTCGTGTCCCCTATCACTCTTCTTGTTAGAATAACCACCCTCGAATGAGAGTATGAATGGTTTTAAAATACTTGAATCTGCCATAGTCTATTTATCGTTTTCGCTTTGATGTTCGCCACGTTCCCCTATAGTCTTGGTTATGCCAGCCGTGACGAACAAACTAGCCACACTACCAACAAATGCACTTAACCCCATCAAATCGGTCTTGATAGTCCCATAAGTTACCACTTCCCACACTAAGATAAAGCAGACAACCAGGAGCATCAAGAAACCTATCAATGTAACGGATACTAAAAAGAATGCCTTGCTTGAATGTCCGCTATTAACTTGTATGAGTAATCTCAAATACTTTATCATAATTTAATCCTCCCTATCACGATATATCGCATCTTCTTCCTTTTCAACCAACGATTCTAAGGATTCTCGCTTTCTTGGTGGGGTCCTAAGTTGACATCCATCCTTGATGCATCTATTCCATTGTGCCTCATGCAAGGCAAGCTTCAAATCGTTCTTCTCGTCCCTAAGATTGCGTATCGTAATTCTGTATTGGTTGATTTCCTCATACAATTCATCTACTTTACAGTTAAGATTAACGACCGACTCGTTGGAACGTTCATAGAGAGCCTTCCACTCATCGGCATATGATGAAATAGTCTTATTCTCTTCCTGTGATGCGAGTGCCGCCTCCTTTCGTTTTCTACTATTATAGTACAGCAACGTGGAGATAACTCCCGATGCGCAAAGAAGATTAATTCCCGTCTGTATTAATTGAATAGTTTCCGCTGTCATTTCCTTATGTTTTTTGTTGCAAAGATAGCTATTTATATATAATAATGTGAAAATAGCCGAGTCAGAAAACTACACAATTAATTTTTGTGCAAATAATTAAATTTTTCCTTAAACAAAGTTATAGCACATTAAATTATTTGCTCTATCAATAAAATCTCATTACCTTTGCAAATACAGGTGAGTCACACCATAAAAAACTGAATAAAAATGAAGATAATAGAACAAGACACAATAGACATCATTAAGACGCACATAAATGAGCGACCAAGATACAAGTTGGCACAAAGAATGGGTGTCAGCGTAAAATTTCTATATAAGATATTGCACGAATGCGATTGTAATTTTGAGCACAAAAGATTTGTTCCACAACCCAACAGGAAACGTGATGAACAAATCATAAATCTCTATCCTAACCATTCGGTCAAAGAGATTGCCGAGATTGTAGGGTGTCATCCATCTACAGTAGGAAAGGCGGCAAAAAGATTAAAGCTTACTCATTCGAAAGAAACTGTCGAAAGACTTAAAAAGAATAGTTTGGCAAACTTAAAGAAAGCGTATGAGAAAGCAATAATAAATAAGAGGGTAAAAAGTTGGAAAAGAACTATGCGTGCAGAAAAGCTCTGATTTATGTCCTGCATTCCGCAGAAAACGAATCTTAGATTTTCAAAGTTACCTGCAAAAGCATATCATGCCAAATACAATCTCATAACGAAGCATGGATATTTCGGTTTTGAAGACGAACCATACATCTTAGGTTATGACCGGAACACCCAAAGGATGAATGAGGAATACTACAAGAACAAATATGGATTTTCTTTTGAGGAGGACGAAGAATGCCAAGAAGATTAACACAGGAACAGGTGGACTACATCAAAGCCCATATCAATGACTACCCACGAAAGGAAGTAGCCAAGGCTGCTGGTGTAACCTTACATACATTATATAAGTATATCACTATTTTAGGTGGTACGAAAATAGACAATAAATTGAATAATGAGACTATCCGTAAAATCTCCGACATGTACCAAACGATGACGGCAAGAGAAATATCAGAAGTAACGAATATTCCTCAATCGACAATTTTAGGACAGGTCAGTAAGCTTGGATTGAAACATAACGCAGAAACGGCAGACAGAATTCGCAAAGAGCGTAACAAGTCTTTGAGAAACTATTGGAATAAAGAAAAGTATGCCAATAAAGGCAGAAAGTTGCATATGCAATATAAAATGGACGAACTTAGAGTGTTGTCGGGTAAGCCTCAAGAAACAAGGTTAAGAATAAGAAAACTCTCCCCAAAGGCTTTGAATGCGAAGATGTATTTGCGAAAGTCTTATAACTATTTCTACTCTAAGGGTGAGCCGTTTATTCTCTGCTATGACTCCGAGACGAAAAGACATCCGAAAGAGGAATACTATACACGAAAGTTTGGCTTTAAATTTGTGTGCGCTTAGTTTCCGTTTGCAATTCCGTTTGCATTTTTTTGTTTTCTGCAAACGGAATTTGCAAACAAGCCTTTGTTTTTTCGCCCATTCGAAAGTATGATATTACCTCCTATCACCTTAACTACTTGATTATTAGCGAATAAAAGAAAGTTTGATAGAGTTATTAAACCTTTTGCTTATTATTCGTAACTTTGCAGCCGTAACGTTACATAGAGTTAGTTTAATTAAGGTTTAACACAAAAAGATTATTCTTATGGAGACTTCAAAAACTTATGTTTTTAATCCAGAGGGTTCAGGTAACAATGGAGGAATGATGAGCTTGATAGCTCCTTTGCTCCAACAGAGAGGCGTTGACCCAAACGTTCTTCTTGCGATGAAGGGTAATAACGGATTCGGCAATGGTGATGGTTCTTGGTTCATTTGGCTGCTCTTTATCCTTTGCTTCTGCGGTTGGGGCGGTAATGGTTTCGGCTTTGGTGGCCGTGGCAATGGCGCAGGTCTTGCTAATGAAATCAACAATGACTATGGTCGTTCCTTGCTTATGGATGCAATCGGTGGCAATCGTAATGCACTCAGTAATCTCGCTACCCAGCTCAATTGTACAGAAGGACAGATTCAGCAAGCAATCTCTGCTTTGACTACCCAAGTCCAGAACGTGGGCAACCAAGTAGGTATGAGCGGAATGCAAACTATCAACGCTCTTCAGCAAGGTAATATGCAGATTGCATCACAACTCGCTGATTGCTGCTGCCGTGTAAATAACAATATTACGGCTATGGACGGAAACGTCAAGTTGGCTATGTGTCAGCAGACTGGCACTTTGCAGAATGCCATCAACAATGTAGCCGTAGGACAGGAGCGTGGCTTCTCTAACGTGGCTTACGAGACCCAGCGCCAGACTTGTGACTTGCACAACGCTATCAAGGAGAGCACTCAGACCATCGTTGACGGTCAGAAGCAGGCTGAGATGCGTGAGATGCAGAACAAGATTGATTCTCTTCGTGAGGAGAACAGTACCTTTAAGTCTTCCGCTATGACATCACAGATTGTGGGTCAGGCTGTAGCACCTATCAATGCGGTATTGGCTGGCTTGCAGAGTGAGGTGGCTGGTATCAAGTGTAAGTTGCCAGAGACGGTAACTACTCCTTACAGCCCATTTACTGCGGTTCCTAATTGTGTCGCTTATCAGGCTGGTCTGTATGGTTTGAATGCTGCCAACAACGGATTCTGGGGTTAAAGAAAGGAGGCTGCTATGTTATGGATGAGACCTTTTGCATGGGTTAATCGTAACGGCTCGGCAGCTATCGCATCTACAGGCGTGGTGGTGAACACCGAAAATGTTGTTTTCTCGTTCAGAAACCACGCCTTCGTGAATGCTAACTATAGGGGAACTATCTTTGTGAACCTACATCAAGCCATTCCGACAGGTACGACAAATACGCTGCCAATCCTTTTCGAGACCAATGGCGTAACCCAAGCTGTAACTAAGTTCAACGGCAATCCTTTGACGGTAGCCGATATTGCAGGAACTGGAGTTTATCAGTTTTGGTTCGAGCGAGATACTAACACCCTTCAGCTAATGACGGGTATTGTTTAACAATTAACATTACAAAGCTATGTTTCAAGGACTTCGACCTAACAGCATATTCTATGTGCTTGACAAGGGTGAAAACCCAAGTCTCAAAATCGGACAGGTTGTGTCGGTCAGTAACCCACAACCTAAGTTCCCAACATATACTCCTGGGCAATTCAACCCACAACCAATGGAGACTACCGTTGATGTTGTCGTGAAATTGCCGAATGAGCAAATGGAGTTCAAACAACTCCCATCCAATATGCAAATCGCAAACTCAGAGAACCTCGTGGTTTCTGAAAGTCGTGAAGCCATGGATGCAGAAGTTGAGGCTATGTATCGGCATTCTAAGGAGATTGTGGAAAGCGAGTCATACCACAAAAAGGTTATGGAAGAGTGCGCAAAGATGCGTGCCATCTTGAATCCACAAATAGCCAAAGACAGACAACAGGAAGAAGACATCAATAACCTCAAAAGCGAGGTCAGCGGAATGAAGGGAACTTTGACCGATATTAAGTCTATGTTGTCAATGGCTTTGGAGAAAGTTAATACAAAAAAGTAAATCATTATGGGATACATGATAGAAATTACCGAAAACAAGGTAAATGAAATGTCAGAACTTGTAGAGAAGATGCTTAAGTATGGTGGTAAACTCATGCACTGCATTGATGAAATGGGTGATGACAAGTATGGACGAATGGGTCACAGAAACCCAATGCCGGATTACCGAGACAATTGGGATGACGATGAAGACCGCTATGGTGAAAGACATGGTGGTCGCAGAGGTGGCGGTTATCGCTATTAGTATTACACTTTGAGGTGGGGAGAAATCTCCACCTCCTTAAAAATTTCAGTTATGGGAAGATACAAAATACCACTTGATGCATACGACATGAAGCCCGAAGGAATGATTGCATACCTTCGCTATAATGGATGGCACTTCAATAAAAAGATGTGTGATTGGGCTATCACCTTAATGCGTAAGACAAACGCAACGACAGGCAAGTTAGAAAGAGTAGAACCTACAGAAAAAGACACTGTGGAGGAACTCCTTAAAGTCAACAACGTAAAGTTGGAGAATGCTGACAATTACGATTTTGTCTATGTCGCAAACATGGCTAGAGCCGATTTCTTTAAGTCCTCTTTAAAGGATGAAGCTGCTTTGGCTCAATTTATTAAGGATATGGTGGATGACCCAGACCAAGAGGATGGATTCATTTTCAATAGATTTTATGCCGATTGCAACCATAACGGTATCGGCATTCCATGGGATGATGTATTATGATTAAACAAGAAATTTACTTAGAGAAATATGATTGGAATGTGATTGTATGTCATGTTGTTAATCAAGAAGAGGTTGATGAGGCTATAGATGTACTAAGTTCCATTGATTGTAAAGGGCAACCATTGCTGGATGCATACGACCACATCTCAACCAATTCACCAAACAAAGGCTTGACATACACAAATGTTTCAAAGAACACAAGTGTCGTCCTTATCTGTAAGTCAACATCTGAAGGTGAGTATATAAACAGCCTCACACATGAAATGTTCCATGTGGTTGCACATATATGCAACCATCTGGGAATAGACATGCAAGGCGAAGAACCATGCTATCTCATGGGATGGCTTTGCCAGTCTATATTATAGAAGATTTCCTTATAAGTTTAACTTGGCGGGCAGACCTTGGATTTTTCCATCTGCCCTCCTATAAAATTACAAGAATATGAGTTGTTCTAGCATTAAAAATTATCTTTTCGAACGTTATAACGAGGATTACAACGTTCTTTCCGAGAATGAAAATCAAGTTATCATCACATTTGATGATTCAGACTTGTCTGTACTAGTGAACAAGAAGGAGAATAATATGTTTATTCTTGTTCCGTTAACTAAGATGCATTCATTTGAGTTTCATTCAAATTGGCTATTAGTTGATGGAGAACGTATTAATAGCAATTTGTTTTGGCAGGAATGTGGCAACCAAGTAATAGAGTACCAAGGCGATGCTCCTATGACGATCAAGGAAGATTCTATTACGAGAATTATTAAAGATTTCATTAAAAACAGATAATGTTTTAAAATTTGCATTAATTTATTTGCAAGGCTGTCTTTTTTGTCGTATCTTTGCATTATTATAAAGGTGAGACACACCATAACAACTGTGTTTTTTCGAACACTATATTAGATAACATAGCTATTTAATACCTCAGTTCGGGATAAGAAATAGTGCCTAAAAAAGTTGGTAATCTCCGATATTTTTTGTATCTTTGTAGTTGAAATCCAATTAGTTACAAACATAAAAAGATATCATTATGGAGATTACCAAGGACAAAGTTACAGAATTATTTTGTATTATTGATGAATTTTACAAAGTTTTTGATGCTGAAA
>ERZ1034901.402-NODE-402-length-35084-cov-20.849011_pt1 | contig 35084 bp, 53 predicted proteins | sample MGYA00520628_ERZ1034901 | MGnify/ENA primary metagenome ERZ1034901 (study PRJEB33766, sample SAMN09781783) | gut metagenome | biome: gut microbiome | host: Homo sapiens | place: Madagascar | study: EMG produced TPA metagenomics assembly of the PRJNA485056 data... | reverse complement strand
CTCCTGCTGGCGCAACTTAGCAAAAAACCGCATGAATGCTGAAAAATCCAGTGTTCATGCGGTCTTTTTGTTTGCTTGTGGTTTGCAAATAGATGCAAATGCCTGCAAATAAGCACGCATTACTGCGTACCAAAAGTAGTAAAAAAGTAGTAGTATGTTATCTACCCGCCGGGATATGTTCCCAGTACTCCACGAGCTTGTTGTCTACAGCGTCTTTGTCGTGCAGGAAGGCTGCTGCCATATCGGCATAAAAGGCGGGGGCGTCGGCCCCGTACTCTTTGGCTACGGCGCAGTAATCGCTGTACATCATGCAGAGTGTGACCCAAAAATCGGTGGAGTGGCAGGTGATCTTGCGGGAGCTCATGAGCTGAAAAGCAGTCTCATAGCTCCAGTGCGGCCCGGTGGTACCGTCAGCGTTTTGCATTGCGCCTACCCACTTTTTAGCCTGATCCATGGTCAGATGCTCAGACCCGGCATTGGCTTGTGTCGGCTCTTCACTGTGCGGGTTCAGCTCCTTTAAGCCGTTCAGGCCATTGATGAGGTCGAGTGCATCGCGCAGATCGCGGTGGCAGAGCTCGCCTTTCGCTCCGATTTTTTTGAGCTCCTCCAGCATCTGCTGGCGCAGATTCTCAAATTCGCGCATGGCTTATGCCCTCCCTGCCTGCTTCACAGTGGCCATCTGAGCAAAGGTCACGCTTGCGGCAGCGGCGCCGACGACCCACCCATAAAGCTGGAGGGTGTGGGAGTTGCAATCGCAGGGAATGCTGCGCAGCATATCGGTGGTGATGGACACGGTAGCATCAGCAGCAGCGGTCACGGTGCGCCGAGTTTCGGGCAGCAGCACACCGTCCAGATACAAGCCGATGACGATATCGCCCGCAGCGGTCGCCAGAGCCTGGACGTTTGCCCGAGCCTGATAGAGCCCGGCGTTGTTGATTTTTACCGCTGCCTGTTCAGGACTGAGGGAGACGCCCGTATTGGTGAGGACGGTGCCAGTCAGGCCCAGAGGGGCCGGGGTAGTGGTCAGCACCTGCGTGGCGGTGTTGTAAGACTCGACGGCGCTCTTATAGTGCGGATTTTTCATGCAGGAAGTCATAAAAGAATCATCTCCTTAAAATAAATGCCCCCACAGCGCTTGCCGTGGGGGCCGTGCGCTGTTATAGCGAAGATGTGGGGGATTTAAGCCGCGTTGCCCCAATAGGGGCCGGGGCCATAACCGGGGTTAGGAGCCGGGCCCCATGCGGGGGCCAGCTGGTAGGCAAAGGGCGATGCCTTAGGGATGCCGCAGACAGCCTGCTGGATGGCGTTCTGCATATACTGCTGAGTATATGCCCGCTCCAGATCGCCGTAGCGATTGGCTGCCAGCTGTTCCAGCACCTTCTGGATGCCTGCCGTCTGGTTTTCCTTGATCGCGGCCGCAAAGTTGCTCATGTCATAGCGGACAGAGTCGATGTTGCGGTTGGTCTCACAGCAGCAGATCTGCTGCTGTGCAAAGCCAGCGTTGGAGGCGCTTTCCAGGTCGCGCAGCTCGCCGAGGATGTTGTAGTTGCCATCCTTCACGGCGGCAGCAACGTCATAGACGCCCTGCCGGGTCGCGGCCACGCCCTCGTTGTTCTGCCGCTCCAGCGCGGCAAAGTCCGTGGAGCGCTGCACGTCGCCAGTAGTAGCCACGTTAGGGGGCACGCTCATGCCGCCGCCAAAGCCCAGACCGCCGCGCATACACATCACGACGATCAGCACCAGGACAACCAGCGCGAAGATCCAGAAACCAGCGCCCATGCCGCTCGTAGTCTCATCGGTCATTGTCAAAAACCACCTTTCAAAAATTTTGTAAGCTTATTCCCAAGCCCCTGTGCACCGGGGCCGTGGAGCATCGTGATGACGTCGTCCAGAGGGACGCCGTTCTTTTCGGCCAGCCATCTGGCCATGCTTTCGGGGTCGCGGCTGCCCGTGTAACCCTCAAAAGCGCCGGATTTGTCGCAGTAGTCCATAAGGGCCTTCTGCGGGTTCTGCGCCGCGTTGATGACGGCGATAACCTGCCGGGCCTGCTTCATGATGCCGGGCAGCTGGCTCATGAGCGTGTTCTGAGCCGCCTGCGGGGCTCTCTGAGGGCCGATTCTGTTTGCAAGAGGATTGCTCATTGTGCGGCCTCCTTCTTCGTCTTGGCGGTCGGCTGTGCTGCTGTGGGCTGTGTTGGCCTCATGGCCAGATACTGGCCTATCAGCTCTTGGGCTTTGGCGTCCACGATTTGCTCCACGTCTGCCCGGGTGAGCTGCTGCCCGCCGGGGACAGATGCGGCAGTGCTCAGCATGGCCGGGTCGATTTGCTCAAAGCGGTAATACTCCGCCGGGGCGTAGCCCATGGCGTTTGCGGTCTTAACGGCGAAAATTTGATCGGACTGCACCATGATCCACTTTGTTTCGCCCCGGTCCACGCTCACTTTGTCCACGTCGGCGATGGTGGGCACCATGATCCACGGGTCTCTTTGTTCCGGCTGGGCCTGCGCCGCCGTTGATGCAGCAGCGGCGGATTGCATCCAGCCATACTCCCGGGGCGGTGGCGGTAAAGGCTTGCCTGTGTAAGGATCATACAAATACGGCATATAAATCCCTCCTTGTGGCTCCATCTTACCAGCTTTCCAGAATCTGTGCGTTAAGTGAGCGTCAAACGAAGGTCAAACGAACGCCAAAAAGAAAAAGCGCCCACTCGGCACAAAGCCACATGAGCGCTTGAAAAATCACCTGTAAAATAAAAAATCCCCCGCTTTTTCTACAGAACACCTCGCGTGTCACGCAAGGCTTCAGAAAAGCAGGGGATTTTTACTCTAAAATTTTTGCAATGCCGTCCAGCCGGGCCGAAACCGACTGGCGGCAGTAGTGGACCTGCGCTGCAATGTCCGGCAGCGGGAGCCGCTCAACATACCGCAAAAGAGCTATCTTTCGGTCAACCCTCCCAAGCGGTGCGTTTTTGATGGCGGCGGTCATCTGCTGTCGGTCAAGTCCTTGCAGCGCAGCGGGCAGCACCACACGAGCCGCCGCCACAGGCAGCACCGAGCCAAAAAGGCTGCGGAAGCTGTCCGGCGTTGCGCTTAGATACGCATTTTGCCATATTAAGACCGTAAATTTGCACTTTTTTATCAAATTTGAGCCTTAACGCCCCGATTTTGTTGGCCTTAACAAAATCGCAGACCATTTTCGTGATGACACGAAATTGCTCTTGTGCGGCGTACATTTTGTTGGCGTCAACAAAATGCTCGTATGTAGTGCTTGCCATGATATCCTCCTTACTGCTTTTCCAGCGCCGCTTTCATGCGGTCAAAGAAAAACTGGATGACCGTGCCGATGGTTTCATCGGTGATGGCCCACGAAATGAATCTGCCCCACTTGCTGGCGTTCAGGGCCGTGCGGAGCATCTGCGCCACCCAAGCCTTGCGTTCTGCGCCGCGCTTGGTGCCCTGAATTTCATGCTCTGCCTGCTCGATCAGGTCAAGCACAGTGCCCTTGACAGCCGCGCCATAGCCCAGCCGGATGCAGCCCAGGGCGTAGAACGCAAAGCCGCCCAGCATGAGCACGAGGGCCACAGGGGTGGGAATGACGCCCAAAATGTTATTGATCGTTGCCATGTATTACTCTCCTCTCTCTTTTTCGAGGTCTGCAATGCGGTGGTTTGCCACCTTCATCTGTTCTTCCAGCACCGGGATGCGCTGAGCAAAATTGTTATGTGCCCGGACTTCCCGGGTCAGCTCGTCCAGCTTGGTGTCGGTAATGGCCTGCTGTTTTTCCAGCTTGGCGTCCATGTTTTGAGCGGCCCTGCCGTTAGAGATAAGCACGCCGATCAGGCTCAGGCCGCCAGTGATGAGTGCTACGATGATCGCGTCGCTCATGCGCCCTCCCGAAGACGGGTCAAACCCTTCTTGCGGATGATGCGGGGGTAGTTGAGGGTGGTCACGTTGAGGTCTACGTTGCCCGTGATGCCCGGCACGCTGCCCTTGCTGGTGTGCTGGTGGGCGTTGTAGTGGTAGCCGACGGCGGGAGTCTTGCCCGTGTAGTCAGCAAGCCAGACGTCCCAACGGTTTGCCAGACGGCCCATATCCAGCTCATAGCTGTAGCCCGTGTAGGTGTACAACTGGGCGTAAAAGCCCATCTTCTCCACCTGTTCCAGCGCATAGGCGGTGAGGTTGGTGAGGTCGAGGGTGGTCATGGGCTTGAGTTCGTTCTCTTCCACGTCCACCGCGAGGGGCATGGTGAGCTCCTTGCCGCGCACCGCTTCCCGCACAAGGGCCAGCTCTGCATCGGCCATTGCTTCGCTGGTGGCGTAGGTGTAGTAGTAAACGCCCACGTCCAGCCCTGCCGCTTTGGCATTGCGGTAGTTGGTCTCAAAGGTGGGGTCGATGTACAGCCCGTCTGCCCGCTTGGAAAGCCTGCGGTTGGTGGAGACCGTCTTGAGCATGGCTCCCTTGTAGCCCGCCGCCTTGACCTGCTTCCAGCCATCGAGGGTGATTTTGCCCTGATAGCGGCTCACGTCGAGGTAGCGGTAGGGCGGATCACCCGTCCAGCCGGGCACGGTGTCCACTGTGGACACTTTTTCAGGGGCGGGGGAGTCTGGCTCCGCTGCCTTGTCGCTGGCAGCGTGGGAGAGGGCTGCCAGCAGCTTGGAGATAAAATCAAAGAATGTTTTCATCCTGCGCCGCCTTACTGCCCGAGGGCTTCTTTGATGGCTTCCAGGTCGTCGGTGGTGAGGGCCGGGTAATCCGCCGCGATATCCTCAAAGGTCTCGCCCGCAGCCAGGCGGATGCGGAATGCCCGCATCATGATGCGGAGTTTCAGGTTGCTGTTCAAAGTCTTCATTTGTTGTTTCCTCCAATCAAATCGGCCATCATGAGCACGATATCGTCGTTTGCCGCTTCCAGCGCGTCCATGCGCTCCGGCACGGCTTCCAGCTCTGCCTTTTTCTTGGCCTGGGCGGCTGCTTCTTCCTTTGCCTTTTCCTGCGCGGCCAGCTCCTCAGCGGTCGGGGGCGGCACAGCGGCCACGGTGTAACCGTCCTCGCCGTCCTCAATCATCCACCGGGTGTCGCCGTCCATGCAGGCGGAATTGTGGTCGTTCACCGCCTGCGCCATCGCGGCGTAAGCGGTGCACTCTTCCTGTGTCACAACAGGTTTTGCGAGGGTGTAACCTAAAGTGATAGTGTCCATGTGTACCTCCTTACTTCCAGCGACCGATGGCAGTCCAGTTTGCATAAATGCCTTGATTGGAACCGATTTTGAATCCAGTCAAAAGCGTTGTGTCGTAAACCCACACTTCTGTATCAGCCGCCCCAGTTGGGCCACTCCAATGACGGACAGCCACAACCGAAGGCTCTGATATAAACGGTACAGGAAATGTTGCGTTGTGCGGGATAGCTCCATCACGAGCCAGTCCCCAGCAAATCTGCGTGCCGTCCCCAAAGCGGACGTAGTTGGAGCCGGAGGCGACGACGCATTTGTCCGCAAGGTCTGCTAGAATTTTTTGGTAGATTCCATACTCGTCTAACCCTGTTCCATTTTTGATTTCACCTAGTGCCATATATCCTCCTTACGCCGTGCGCATCCATGTATAAACAACGAGATACGGCGGCATGTTGTTGTGGGCAGCAGAGCCACCATTTTCTGCGAACCACGCAGTGCTAGTGATGTTCGGAAGGCCGTTCGCGGCAGCAGTTTGATTGATTGCTATGCTATTATTGGTTGTTAATAGCGCTGTTCCGTTACTGACATTATGGCTATGCTTCGGCATTTCATTTGCGGTCAGTGTGTGCGCAGCTTCGCCGCCCGTGCTGCCTTCCGCGTAGGAATCGCCCGCCGCAAGCAGAAAGCGGTCTTTGATGCGTTCCCACGTCCCACCGCCAAAAAGGTCGGCAGGATTGACGAGCGAAGAGGACTGATAGATACTGCCCACAGGATGTGCAGCAAGCAGAAAGTTGGAGTAAATGGAGCCGTCACCATAAAACTGCCCGCCGTACTTGACGGGATACCACTGGGCGGTGATGCTTGCGGTAGGGATGCTGTGCGCTCGCATACGAATGAAACCGTCGCCCGTAAGAGGGTTTGTAAGCATCGCGTCCCGTGCTACGGCTGCGCTTTCCGGGTCGATGCTGACAGACACGACAGTGGTAGACAAGACTCCATCGGCAGAAATATCTAGGTAGTATGGGTATTCTGCAACGGTGCTGTCTGTCTTCCAACCATCGGTCGGAATTGTCATGCTGTGAACGGTGATGCCATCTGCCTTTTTGTCAAGCGCTTCGCCTGTGGCCTTTGCGTCGGCGGGGGCGTTTTCGGTTTTGAGGGTTTTGTCCGTGTTCGCCCGGGTGCCAGCCAGCTCGGCAGCAGCCTCGGCCCGGTCGGCGTCGGTTCCGGCGCTCTGGGCGCTGGTTGCGGCGTTGCTCTCGGAGGCAGCCGCCGCGCTGGCGCTGCCGGAGGCGGCGGTGGCAGAAGACTCTGCGTTGCTGGCATAGCCGCCTGCGGCTGTGGCTGCGTTTCCAGCCGCATTGGCTGCGGAGGCTGCGCTCTCGGCGTAGCCCTTGGCCGTTTCGGTGGAGCTTTCCACCTGCTGCAAGGCGGCGTCGCGCTCATCGTCCACGGCCTTGACAGCGCCCGTCTGTGCTGCCCCAACGGCCTGTACGGCCTCGGTCTGCTTGGTCGTCACGGCGGTCGTGGCGGTGCTCTGGGCCTTCTGTACGGCATTGGTGGCCGTGGTCTGGGCGTTCTGCACCGCCTGCACCGCGTCGGTTTTGGTCTGCTCGATGCCTGCCACGGCGTCCGTGGCTTTCTTCTCGCTGGCCTTGGCGTTGGCGGCGTAGCCCTTGGCCTCATCGCGGGCCGCGTTGGCCTTTTGGCCTGCCTCCTCGGTAAACTGCTTGCAGTATTCGCCCATCTGTGCGAGGTCTTCGCGCACCTCCACGCCTTTTTTGGCGGTGCGGACGCCCGCGATGACCTCATCAAAGGTTTTGGTCATAAGCTAATCACTCCTGTCGGTGTGTCGTAGATGGTATCGGTCTCAAAATCGAAGGTGTCCCACAGCCAGTCCGCGCCCGCGTCGGAGGTAATGTTGCGCTTGTAGGGGTTGCAGGTGCCCTCGATGCTGAAGGTGATCTCCGTGCGCCCGCGCTCCACCACGTCCACCCGCCACAGGCCCAGCCAGTACCAGGTGCTGTCTTCATCAAAGATGCAGCGCAGCCACTGGCCCTGCAGGGCGTTTTCGAGGGCGCTCTGGATGGTGCTCCACTGGCTCTTTTTGGCCTTGCACAGCAGCTCCATCTTGATGGTGCGCTGCTTGTAGTGCACCTCGCCGTCCAGCGCCCGGGATAAATCCAGCATAAAGTCGGCCCCCGGGACGTTGACGAGCATCGTCTCAGGCTCTGCGCCGGAAATGGTGGGGCTGCCTACTTTGAGGTACAGCCCGAGGTCCTTCAGGGTGTGGATACTGCCGATCTGTGCGCCTTGCAGCATCAAGCATCACCCCCGGACCCGTATTTGGCGGCGTACTGCTCAGGGGTGAGCCCGGTCTTTTCGAGGTAGATTTCGCGCCGCTTGCGCTCGCGCTCCTCCTCGGGCACCGGGTCATAGATGAGCTTTTCGCCGTCCCACTTGTAGTCGCTGCCGCCATCCTTCGCTGTTTCATCGGTGGGAAAGGTGTCCAGCGCCACCATGTTGTCCGGCAGGGGATTCGGGATGCACTGCACGTTTGTCCAGCCGCCGTAGTAGAGCCGCCCGTCGGAGCAGATGTTTGCGAGGTATTTGCACTCGCAGCCGTCAATTTTCATCGTACCACCTCACAAAAAAGCATAAAGTTTGACCGGGATGCAGACGGTTTCGTCCAGTTCCCAATCGTCGGTTGCAATGTACCACTGGTAGCTCTTATCCGTGCCGTTGAGGTTGAGCCATTGCTGCTTCTCGCTTCCCTCTTGGGTGTAGTAGCGCACGTCCCGCTTGTAACCGTCGTAAATGCGGATTTTGTCCTTGAATACGGCGATATTTCGGCGGTGCAGCGTGTTCCACGGGAAAGAGATGGTCACAGGCTCGCCCGTGACGGGAATCACCATGCTGTTGGTGCCCACGCGGCCCGTAGTGCTGGAAGAACCCCAAAAGTGGTTGATGTAGCTGGTGCCGTAGGACTCGAACATCAACCAAACATAGTTGCAGTTGCCCACGTCGATGGAGATGTCCATATAACTGCCCGGAAATGACGTGTAACCGTTAAACTCAAACTGTTTGATGAGATAGTTTCGGATGCCGTAGAAGGTGATCTCGCCCGAGCTTATGGTACAGCTGCCGTTGCCGTCGGTGATGGAGATGGAGCCGGATTTGACATTGACCCGGCTGTTTCCGTCGGTGACGACGATGCCGTCGTTGGAGATTTGGACGTACTTGCCCGCGAGGGACTCATGGCCCACTTTCAGGCCCGTGGTTTTGTCAAACGCGAGGTAGTTGGTGGCCGTTTTGGCGGCTTCCTCAATGCCCGCCTTGTTCTCCTTTTGGTACTTGTCCACGAGTTTGTAAATGTTGCCGGAGTATTTCTCCGACGTGGAGGTCTGTTCCTCCAGCAGGTTGGTTTTGCCGAGGTTTGCCACCTGTCGGTCGGTCAGAGTCTGGCGCGTCATGCCGAAGGTGAATTCCTTCTTGCTGGGGTCGTCCAAGGGCTCCACCAGCTTTGTGCAAAGCATCACCACGTCGATGCTGTGGGGCTTGCTGATAATGTGGGCATAGCTGGCAAAGGTCAGGCGGTCTTTGTTAAAGCCTATGTTGCCCGCGTCCACAAGGTCCACCGCCTTCACGGTGTAGCTCATGGTCATGAGGGAGTTTTTCTGCAAGTCCTGCACAGCGGCGCCGAAAAGGGTGTCCGGGTCGTCGGCGTCGTAGTCGGCCACTTTGGAGATGACGCCAAATTTTGCCACCGCCGCGTCGTTCTGGATCCAGTTGCAGTCTCCATCACCCTGATACAGGCTGTAGGAGTAGCCGCTGGGAAGATACTTCTGGATGGCGGCAGAGGAAGTCTCTTTGATGCTCCACCGCTCTTCGTGGTCGGCCACCTCTTGGGTTTTGCCCCACCACAAAAATTTCCAAATCCACTCTGTGCGGGTCACGGTGTGCTTGTTGCCCGTGGGGTATACCCGGGTAAACATCGAATTGGTGTCGGTCTTCTCGGTGAAATCCAGCAGGTTCACGCCGTACTCAATGGTCTGGTTGACCAAACGGTCGGCCTCAAAGGCCTGGTCGCAGTAGTTGAGCACGTTGTTGCCTGTGGCAGGGTTGTAGGTACAGTAGGCATAGCCGCCGTACACCTTGAGCACCATCTTGTCGATGATGTCCCAGGTGCTGCCGTAGTCCTCGCCCACGCCGTAGGCGTCCATATCGCCGTAGTGCACCACCAGATCGCCCAGCGCGGCGGTCACGGTGCCCAGCTCAAAGCGTTTCATGCGCATTTCGCCGCATTGCTGGTTGTGGGCGCTGATCAGGTGCTGCAAAAACTGGGCCAGCTTGCCCTCGTAGTTAAAAGGCGTGATGGCCGAATCGTTGAAATAAGAGAGGGCTCCTTCGCAGTAAACCGCCCTGCGGTTGTACCAGTCGGCCTCATGGCTCAAAACGCGCCCGCGCCAGATCTCTTTTGGGGCGCTTTCGTTGCCGTTTGCGTCAAAGTCGCTTTGCTCCACCGTGATGCAGGTGGACATTTTTTGCAGATTGTTGTACTGCGGGTGCGTGCGGGCCATGGTAAAAGTAAGGCTGCCGCCCTTGCTCACCTCACGGGTGAGTTTGGGCGACAGCACAAACGTTGCCAGGCTTTCCGCATCCCCGCGCCCTTTTGGCCGAGGATGCAGCAGCCGCTTGTCCTCGGGGTTGCCAAATGGATACGCATAGATACGATACACGGTTTAGTTGCCCCTTTCGCTCAGTTCGCTGAGATATCCCATTTGCTCGTTCATGGCCGGGGCCAGTTCTCCGACCACTGCGCCGCTATCCAGTACGATGGGCCGTTTTTCTGCAACGGCAGGCAAATACTGCTGCACGGCGTTGTACAGCGCGTCCACGGACTGCTGCATTTTCTGCTGGTAGGCGTTGAGCTGGGAGCCGGAGCCCCGGGGATTGAAGCCGTAAGGGTCCGAAAGCAGATCATAGCCTGCATAGGCCCGCTGGTTGCCGTACCAGTAGGCGTCCTGGATGTCTTTATAGCTCAGGGTGCTGCTGGTTACGGCAGAGGCCGCAGAGGAGCTCTTCTTTTTGAGGGCAGAGCCAAAAGCGATGCCGCCAGCCAGCGCCGTCACGCCCAGGATGGCCGCCAGGATGGGGTGCGCCATCACCAGCGAGACGATGCCGGACAGGCTGGACATGATGCTGGCAGCCATGCCGGAGAAGCTGGAAGCAATGCCGGAAAGGGCACTGCCGACGCCGCCGGACTTGCCCAGACCGTCCAGAATGGCAGAAAAGCTTTGTACCGCCGTCCCGGCGTCCGTAACGCCCGCCGCAATGCCATCGGAGAAAATGGCTTTGATGGAAGACGCCGCAGAGCCCAAACCGCCGCTCGCGTATGCCTGGTTGACGGCGCTGAGAGCATCGGCGGCCCATTTGGCGATGATCTGGCGCTGGTTCTGATCCACCTGCCCCCAGATCAGCTTTGCAAAGTCCAAAGCCAGACCGCTCCAATTCTTGCTCTTGATATCAGAGACGACGCTGCGGAACAGGCCAAAGACGCCGCTGGACCATTCGCTTTTCGCCTGGTTCAAAGCCGCGTCGATGCGGCTTTGCGTTTCGGTGACGGAAAGCAGCACATTTTCGACGCTCTTCTCCACCTTCTTGGAGCCATCTGCCGCAATGGTCGTGACCTGCTTCACGGTCTTTTCGGTGCCGTTGATGATCTCCGTCCACGTGTCGGTGATGGTCTTGGTGGTCTCGTTGGCCGTGCCCTTCAGCTTTTTGGTGGTGCCGTCGTACACGTCATAAAGGCTGTTGGCCGTTTCCGTCACGCGCTTGATGCTGCCCACGATGTTGCCGGACCCCTGCACGATCTCCGTCGTGGTGTCCTTGAGGGAGCTGGTGAGCTTTTTGGTATCCTCGGCGGTCTTCTTGGCCGCGGTGGAGGCCACCTTTGCCGCCGTGCCGGACGACTTGGCCGCCTCGGCCAGCGCTTTGGCATTGCTGGCAGCGGTGAGGTTGTCCATGATCATGGAGTTGTACTCATTCTTATCCGCAATACCCTCATCCTCCGCCGTGATGCGGGGGACCTTGGAGCTCCCGGAACCGGGGTTAAAAAGCGTTAAGCCAGATTTTGCGGTTGCCGTGACCATCGCTTTTCCAGTCAAGCCGTTTATAAAGCTTTGATACATGTTTTTGGCAATGGTGCCCAACTGAGACGGTAAAGTTTTGAGCCAATTCAGTCCGCCAGCAACTGCCTTTTTGAAAGCATCCGTGACAAGGTTTGCCATGCTTTTAATGCCATTGGCCAATCCTTTTATTAGGCCTGCGCCGATGTTCACCCAATTGATTGCCGAAAGCACCGCCAAAGTGGCTTCCATGATTTTCCCAAAATTTTGGGGAATCATTGTGGCAGCTTGCAGAATACCCTTGCCCAACGCGACAACAAGCTTAAAGCCGCCTTCCAGTAGCTTGGGGGCGTTGTCGTTGATGAGCCCGGCAATGTTGATGACGATATCCGGGATGTAGGCAAAGAGCTGGGGCAGACCTTCCACGATGCCGTTTGCGAGGTTGAGAATGAGGTCGATGCCGGCAGAGACGAACTGCCCGAAATTGGCCCGCAGCTCATCCGTAAACTGCAACAGTTGGGGCAGAGCCGAGGCCAGGAACGCGGGCACGCCCTCGGTAAAGCCGGAGGCCAGAGACTGCATCAGCTCAGTGCCGCTTTGCAAAATATTGGGGGCCAGCGTGGCGATGACCTCCGGGATGCCCGCCACCACGTTTCCGACAGCGGGGAGAAGGTTGTCCAGCAGGTAGGTGCGGGCCGTGTCCGTCAGCGCCTGAAGGGAAGAGGTCAGGTCTCCGCCCGTGGCCAGATTCCCGAGCACGTTCTGGAAAGAGGCGCTCATGGCCGAGAAAGAGCCTGTCAGGGTCGTTGCGGCTTCCTTGGCCGTGGTGCCCGTGATATCCAGCTCGCCCTGAATGACGTGGATGGCGTTGTACATATCGGCCAGGTTGCCCAGCTCATACTTCTGGCCGGACAGCTTGGAGGCGTCCTCCAGCAGCCGCTGCATCTCCGCCTGTGTGCCGCCGTAGCCCAGCTTCAGGTTGTCCAGCATGGTGTAATTCTGCTTGGCAAAGCCCTGGTAGGCGTTCTGGATGGCCGCCATATCGGTGCCCATCTTGTTGGCGTTGTCGGCCATATCGGTCATCGCCATATCGGCCACGATGGCCGCTGCCTTGGTGTTGTTGCCCAGGCTGGACAGCAGGCTGGCCGCAAAGCTGGTGGTCTGCTCCATGTAGTCGTTGGCGCTCAGGCCCGCCGTTTTGTAGGCCTGCGCCGCGTTCTGCTTTACGATGCCTGCGCTGTCCTTAAACAGCGTTTCGATGCCGCCCAGGCTTTGCTCCAAGGCGCCGCCCGCATTGACGGACGCGGCAATGTTTTTGCCAATGACCGCCGCGCTCAGCACGGTTTTCAGGGTGCTTGCGATTTTTCCGCCAAAGGCTTTTCCGAGTTCGACGCCCGCGCTGGAAATATCGCCGCCCATCTCCTCTGTGATCTTGCCTTTGATGCCCTCTGCCGAGGGGATGATCTGCACATAGGCTTTTGCAAGCTCGATTTTTTTATCAGCCACAGCTTACACCTCCTTCCGCCGCACGCATGGCAGCCTCGTATTCTTCCGGGCTGTCAAAGCTCTGCACCAGCCCGCCGTCGTCCTCTGCATCTTCGCCCACCATGGCTGCCAGCAGAGAGGCGGGCCGCTTGCCCTGACATCCGCATACTGCCCAGTCGATGTGCCGCAGGCTGTCCACCATGGCCGCCTGCATCTTGGTCTTCATTGGGATTTCCTGCCCGGCAAAGTGCATCCGGCTGCGGCTTTCCGGCGGCAGCCCTGCGGCCAGGGTGGCCGCAAGGCGCACCGGGATGCTGCGCCAGTCCAGCACATGGTAGTACTGGGCAAAATCGCAAATCAGTGCATCCTCATCCGATGCGATCAGGTCGGCGAGGCAGAGGAGTTTTTTCCGGCCTTCATGGACTGCATCAGCTCAGAGAGTGCAGTGCCCACCGCCGTGGTGGAGACGCGGCCCTTCTCGTTCCGCAGGTGATCATACAGCTTCTTCTTGTTTTCCTCGCCCAGCAGCCGCTTCACAGCCGAAGGCATGGCGTAGGCGTTGCCGCTGTCCATGGCGGCAAAGTCCTCCAGAAGTTCCATATCGTCCAGAGCGGTCTCATCCAGATCCAGCTCAAAACCGTCATTCATCTTTGCGATCATGCCTTATCTCCTTTGCTTTCAGCAACAGCGGCAGCCTGTTCGTTTTCAGACTGGCTCAGTTCCTTGGCTGCTGCCGCAGCCATGATGTACTCGTAGTGGGTCTGGCCCTTTTCATCCGGCACAGCGGAAACGGTGGTCTCATAGCCCACAGCGCTGTTGTCGGCGTAGGTGATATCGCCCACCTCCGTCACGGCTGCATTGGGGATGACGATGCGCTTTTTGGTGTTGCCCTTCAGCAGCATCTCCACCACCCAGCTGCACGGGACGTTTTCCTCCGCGTTGGACTGGACGGAAATGCCAGTGGTCAGATCGCCCTTGACATTTGCGTCGCCGTACACTGCCTTGAGGACCTCCACGCTGGTGGCCTCGATGAGGGTGAACTTAAAGGTGTCGGCCTTTTCGCCCTGGGTGTTCAGCACGGTGTCGCCGCCCCAGGCCGATTCGCTGGTATTGGAGGGGCTGTTGGAGTTGGTAAGGCCATCCTTGGAGATGTAGCCCAAAGACTTGAAAGCCTCATTCAGCGCCGTGGTGGCGTCCGTGGGCAGCGTAGTGCCAAGAGGGGCGCGGAAAACCGCACCGCCCACTTTGGGCTTTGCAGCAGTAACATTATTTGCGTTTGCCATAATAATCTCCTCTCTAATCGTCGTAATAAGTCACGTTAAAAATCGCCTGATAGCGGGGCAGCTTTCGGGTAACGTCCTGGAAATCGTAGTCCGTCACAAGGTCACAGGCAGAAATCTGGGGCAGAGCGGCCGCGTCCAGCATCACCTGCACGATTTGGTGGTTCATCTGCGCCGATGCAAACGTGGTTTTGCCGTAAGACTGCACCGCCACCGTGGCGGAAAAAAGGCCGTCGATATAATCCGAGCCTGTCTTCTGGAGGATACAAAAATTGCCGGAGGGGTGCTCCGGCATGGACAGGTAGCAGGGAAATGCGTTTTCGGTCAGGTAGTCCTGCAAAATTCGTTCGATCATTTCAGTGCCTTCAAAATAGAGTTGGTGTCGCTGTTTTCTTTGATGGCTTTCGGTGAAACAGCCGTCACCTTTGCCACAGCGCGGGTCTTTTCGGTGTAGTAGGTGGCCTCGTATCCTTCGCCGAGACGACTCTGGGCTGAGTAAGCGATCTTGCTCAGCCCGTTTTTCATTTCGTCGCTCCGCAGCAGCTTGCGCACGCCGGAGCTGTTCAGCTTGATCTTGACGTTACCCATACCGTTCCACCTTCACTTTCTTGTTCCAGCACATGGGGATGAGATGGTCGATGCCCTGAGTGGGCGCGCCGTAAGTGCGGAAATCCTGCCCAAAGAACGAGACCCGGACGTTGTCCCAGTCATGGGTATCGCCTTTGGGCAGGGCCAGCACATAGGCCAGATGATGGCCGTTGAGTTGCAGCTCCGAAACCACGTCCTCCGTGGAGGGCTCGCCCACGAGCACGTTGTGGACGGTTTCCGCCGTTTCGCTGTAGAGCGGCTCCCGGGCCTCATTTTCGCCCGTTTTGGTTTTGACGTAAAGAATGACGTCGATGCCTTTAAGCATTGCACAGGCCCTCCAGAGGGCTGCGGGAGCCGATTCGGTCACCGACCCCCAGCAGCTTCTTTTCGAGTTTGGAAAGATACAGCTCGCCGGAGGAGCCGCCGCCCATCGTCCAGGACTGGGAATACCCCAGCGCCGATGCGGTGCCCTGCGTGGCCCCCATGGGGTAGGTGACGCCGCCTGCATCGCCGTCGTACAGCTGGCGGCGCACCATCCGGCAGGAGACCACTTTCTTGGCGTCTTCCTGGGCGTCCTTGTTGTAGGAGTCGATGATGAGGGCCGCTTCCTCCAGCAGGGCGCTGCATTTGGGTCTCTCATCCTCGGAGAGTGTACGGAAGCCCGCCTCCACGTCCTCCACGGTCGCGTAGCTCATGGTGTCACCCCCGGTCTGTTAGGCCTCGGTCTTGGTCAGCTTATTGAAAACGCTGGTGTCACAGCGGAAGCCCACCTCGATCTCAGCGCGGACGGCAAACATATTCTGCTGGAACAGGTTGATGGTATTGCTGCCATCGGTCAGGGTGGCCTGATCCGAAATGGAAATCTGCACGCCTTCCACGGTGCCGTACATGGCCTGCGTCCAGTCACCCGCAAAGCCAACGACGTTTTTCTTGGCAACAGTTGCGTCAGCGATGTAAGCAGCCTTGCTTTGGTAGGTGCGTGCGCCCAGGATCATGGGCACCGCGCCCTCGGCGACGCTGTTGATGAACAGGGGGCGCTTGTTGCCGTCCACGGCGCTCAGCAGAATGGATTTGCCTTTGGGCGAAATGACAAAGCCGTTCAGGATGCCGTCGTGATCTGCAATGTCGGCGTCCGCAGCCACCAGACCGTTGTAGGTATTGGTGCCGATCTCCTGTGCCGTGCAGTCCTTCAGGGTGTCAAAATTGGAGCCGGGAGCGTCCACAGCGCCAAAAACGGTGGCGTCAAACTTTTTGGCCAGTGCCAGAGGCAGGCGCTTCTTCAGCTCTTCGTACAGGCTGGGGACGTCGCGCTTGAACTGGTTGGAGAAGGGCACGATGACTGCCAGGGTGTACGGGGTCATCTGCTTCGTGGTCATGGTGCCGCGCTTGACGGGCTTCTTGTCGGTCTCATTCACCCATGCGGCCTCGGGGTCGCCAGTGATGACAGGGATGGTGACGCCCAGACCCGGCAGCTTGATCTGGCGGGCCAGCATCATGATGGCCGAGCTTTCCTGCGTCTTCTGAAGGATTTCGCTGGAAACTTCGCCGGGCAGGGAAATGGACGTGGTGCGGTTGATGTCAACAGCCATAATAAAAATCTCCTTTAGTTGTTGTGAGTGACCTGGTTGAACCAATCAGCGAATTGCTCACTGGTGGATCCAGTTACCTTGTGGGAGGGGTCTCCGCCATCGTCTACATTGGGATACCCGGCACCCTGAGCGTCGCCAAAGGCCCACGGATTTGCTTTTGCGGCCTCATCCAGAGCTTTGGCAATGTCGGTGGAGCGGTCCTTGGAGCCTCTGAGTGCATCCAGGTCCAGCAGGGCACGAACAGCTTTCACACTGCGGCCTTTCTTGCCGAAAATTGCAGTGTTCAGAGCGGTATCAAACTCAAAGCCATCGGCCTGCGCCTTCATATCGTTCTGGAGCTTAGTCATCTCGGCTTCGTACTCTTCCGGGGTCTTCTTGCCGTCAAACTTGGCAAGGCCGTCCTGAGCGATTTTCAGTTGAGCCTGAGCGTTTTCCAGCTGTGTCTTGTACTGGGCAGCAGCGGTCTTTTCACGGTTGATGTCGTTGCCGTTCTCGCTCATCAGCCAGTTCAGCTGCTCCTCAGTAATGCCGGGGATCTTGTTCTTTACGTCTTCACGTTTCATGATGGAAACTCCTTTCAAATTGTGAAATTGCAGCCTGAAGCTCCAGTTTGGTCACGCGGTTCTCACTCCGCAATGGTCAGGCAATTTTTTAGGCGGGGTACGCGCCGCCCACCGCTATGGAGCCCATTCCGTCCTCATGCGGGCAAAATGGGCATGAAAAAGGCAGAGCCGAAAATCAGCTCTGCTCTTTGGTATCGTTTTGGACTCTCGCCGCATACGCGGCCCGTTTCTGGGCGTTGATGGCGTCCTTGTTTTCTGCATAGCGGGCCCGGCGCATGGCGTTGATATTGCTGCCCGCATCCCGGTACTGCTTGAGGTACTTGTCTGGATCATATCCAGCCACGGTGGTGTTGCGGTTGAATCGGATGGCGTACTCGCAATTGCAATGGGCGTGGATATGCTGGGCGTGGCCTCCTTTCAGGGCCTTAGCGGAGGCTTTCTGCCAGCCACGGGAGGCCAGTGTGATGCAAAAGGCGCAGGTGTCGCCATTGGGGATCCATGCCCATTCGGCTCCATCCCGCCGGGCGTTTTGGAGCGTGGTGTCGGCCCCAGCCTGTTTCACAAGGCGGCTTACGCCGCCCTGCATCAGCGGTGGGCTGTTTTGTGTCCCATATACCATCTGCGCCACTTCGTCGTAACTGGCGGTGGCGGCAGGGACCGCTGCCGGAACGGTGACGCCCTCCGCAGCGGCCATGGCGTCGTACATCTGGGCGGCAAGCTCTGCGCTGCCTTCGCCGTATTTTGTAACCAGCGCATTGGCGTATGCGATGAGCGCGTCCGCGTCTTCCATGCCGTGGCGGTCGATGTAGTCCTTCATCAGCTGCCCGGCCTTTTGGTTCAGCCTGGAAAGCCGGGCGACGTAATCATTCCACGCTTTCGCCGACAGTCTCATTCTCTTCCTCCATCAGTACCCGCTGGCCGCGTACCCGCTGTTCCTGCGCTTTGATGCGCCGGATGTCGGCCTGGTCAAAGCCCAGCATTTCCAAAAAAACGTCTGTGCTGGCAAACTCCTGCCGCGCAGAGGCGATTTTAATGGCTGCATCTGCCGTGACGGCCACGCTGGGCATGGCCGGATTTTTGAAGTGGGCCATGATGCTGCGCTCTTCATCGGTCAGCTCTTCCAGCTTCACGTTTCGGGCAATGGCCTGTGCCATGCAGGCGATGGTCCGCAGCGCGTCGCCGTTGCTGGTGTTCAGCTGCTGAGCCATCAGCACCAGAGTCTGGCTCTGGGCCAGAATGGCGTCACTGCTGGTGGGGTTTGCATCGTTTACTACGCCCACGTCGGTGATGGTCAGGCCTGTTGCTGCCGCAAACTGTGTGGCCGTCATCCGCATCTTTTCCACATGAGGGGTCAGGCTTCCCTGTGCCAACTGCCCAAAAACGGGATTTTCGCCTGTGTCGGGGTTGGTCGTGGCAGCAAGGATAGAGCCCATGTACTGCTTGAACTTGTCCGATGTGATGGCGTCAAACTGTGCGTCTGTCACGCCGAGGATGTATTTTTGGGGCGTAGTATCAAACTCCAGTGCAATGGTGGCGTTTGCCACGGTGCGCACATAGTCGTCAATCAGGGCACGAATGGCTTTTTTAAGGCGGCTGCGCCCGAAAGGCTTGTCACTGGTGGCGTTCCAGATCATAGGCTCCATCAACGGGCGGCCCATCTTGTGCGGGTGCCGCTTTGCACTCCACTGGCTGCCCGTGCGAGTCAACACGATAATGGCGGAGTCTGTGTACAGATTCACAGCAGCCGGGATCCATTTGTCTTTGTTGGATTCGTCTTTTACCGTGTCCATGATGGCCAGGCCGCAGTCGATGCGTCCTTTTTTTCCGTTCCAAAGTGCCGAGGCAAAGCCGGGAGAGTGGAAACGAATTTTGCACCCCATGGCGTCATCCGAAGACAAAGTGGCGAAAACACAGCCATATTTGAGCTCATCCCGGCAAGCTTTTGCATACTCGGCCACAAGGCGGTTGTTTTCAACAATCCGGGAAAGTCCGTCGATGTTTCCGCCGCTGCCGACAAAACCGTCGAACATGCTGCGCGCCGCCAAGACGTCAACAGCTTTTTGCCCCCAGTTGCACCCAACATCCAGCTTCTTCAGGTCATTGGGAAGCGCGATGCCAAGATTGACATCGTTCAGCGTGATATGGCCTTCGTAGTATTTATCTTTCGTCGCATTCCGGCTCTGGTGATAGTCAAGAGCATTGGCCAGCGCAAGAAGGTTTGCCTGTTCAGTGGCCGTTAGGCCGTCCACGTGGCCGAATTGCAAATTTGTCATGTTCTTTCCTTTCAGCCGATGCGCATTTCGCGCGTCGGGTCGCGTTTGCAGGTTTTTGCTCCCCAAAGTGCCAGCGCACAGGCCTCAATGGGCAGGCTGTTTTCGCCGCCCAGGCCAAAGCCGCCGCCGATGGGCCGCTTGGTGGCTGTGATGGCGCTTTCGTTCAGGACCGTCTGAGGACGGTACCAGGTCAGCCCGCCCTCGGCGATGCTGTTTGTGAAAACACTGGCCGCCGCGATGACTTCGCGGGAAGAGGGACGGACGATGGACGGCTTTGCTTTCCACGTGTCCTTGATGCGGTCGATCAGGACGTCTACGCCGTTCCGGCCATCAATGACCACACAGCCTGCTTTCCTGTATCGCTCATTCAGCCAATCGGCCAGCCAGGTCAGGCCGTGCCCGGATGGTCGCATCTCAATCAGGGACACACGGGCAGGGCCTTCTTTCGGGATGACCGCGCCGCATAGGCAAACGCTGCTGCCGTCCGGCGCAAATTTGACGCCGTAAGCAGTTTTGCCTTCCGGCTTCAGCTCATCGCTGGCGCATTTGGCCCACGCCTTGCGGTCGATGGCATAGTCGAGGCTTTCCGATGCTACCGGGCTCCACCAGCCCAGACGTTCCCGTGCGAAGGTGTCCGGGTCCATCTGTTCGGCTTCGCCCTCGATGGTGGAAAGCTGAATGCGGCGGCCCAATGCCGGGTTGGTAGCAGCCCAGCGTTTTGGGTCTTTCACGTCGCCGATCTCCGGCACCGAAAACTCGAACCACGCCGCCTTTTGAGTTTTTCCGTCAAGTGCCCGCTGGCGCAGGCTGCGGAACACCGTTCCCACAGCGTCCGGCCCGGGAGGAGTGCCCACATAGACGGTCTGAGGGTTGAGGCTGGCCGAAATGGCAGGCAGGAAAGAGCCCTGTGCTGCTTCATCCAGCTCCTGCGCCTCATCAAAAATGAGGAGGTCGCCGTGCTGGCCGCGTCCGCCGTTCCGGGTCCGGGCCAAGAATTTGATGCGTGCCCCGGTCTTGAGGATGATTTGCTCACGGCCCAGGGCGGTCTTGATCTCGGCAACGTGTTTGCGGAGTTTCGGACTCTCAAAAAAATCCCGCATTTCCTCAAAGGTCTCGGTGGCTGTTTTTTGCAAGTGGGCGGTGTAGATGACCGTCTCATTGAGCATGAGCATCCCGGCCCCGGCGCGGCCCTGCACCAGCAGGCTTTTTCCGTTCTGCCGGGGCACAGACCCGCCGCAGGATGGAGCTGCCCACTTGCCGGAAGCGCTGCGCCCCATCCAGTCATCCAAGACGTCACTTTGCCAAGGATCCAGAACAATGCCGCCCGCACGAAGAATGCGGACGGCGTCCATACCGTCAGACGACTGATATGACGGGGCGATTCTTTCGGACGGCTCCTGGCTTCCCACTACTTTCTCTTTCCGTGAGGATTTTGCTGATCTCGTCGCCATCGTCTTTCGCCCCCTCGATCTCTTCAATTTCGCGTATGGTCTCGCGGTACTGCTTTGTAAGTGCTGGCAGCGCCCGGCAATCCTTGCAGGAGTCGATGCTGGCAGCAAGGACGTTGGCAAGGCTTTGCAGCTGTTCCAGCCGGGAGCCGTTTGCAGTGACTGTCTTCATTTTTGTCATGCTCTAGCCCCTTTCAAAATTTCCCTGTGTGTAAATCGGCGCTGGACAGCAGGAGGTTCCTGGGGTGGGGAGGGGGGTACCCTCCCCACTACCATTTCCCATCGCTGATTTTTGGCGTTTTTCTGATTCTTGGCGGATTTTTCTCTCGATTTTGTGCAACTTTGTTTCCCTTTTGGGAGTTGCAGAAATAGTGCGCAGGCTGGAGGTTGTTCCAGTCTTCCGCCGCCGCGCGGGCCGATGGATAGCCGAACTGTTTCCAGCGGGAAATAGGCTTGATCTCATCCACGACAAACGAAAGCGGATGTGCTGCATCCGAAGGTTCGTCATAGTGGATTGGTCCGAATCGACCGTGACAGATGCCGCATTCTCCGCCCATTGCCTTCAGCCGCGCCCGATTCTTTCGGCGCAGCGCACCGTTTGCGCTTCTGGGGTTCGTCATGCTGTGCGTTCGCCTCCGATCGTTTCCTTTCGTTTCTGTGCTATCCCCCGCATCTGGAAGGCCCCGCCGGGTGTTTCCCAGGGGAGGCCTATCTAAGAGAGGGGGAGGGGTATAAAACAGCCCGGGGGCCACAAAAGCACCCCCCGGGTATGCAAAAAGAAAAAGTGTCCACTGTGGACACTTTTGCAAATCATATTGTGCGCCGCTGGGTTTTGGAGCGGACGGCGCAGGATGTTTCCCCATTGAGCGCGCCGGATTGCTGAGGAGGAACTCTCAGAGCCGCGCTATGCTTCCCGCCGGGTAAATCGTTATGTACGCAAGAGCTGTGGGCCTCTGTCCGATGCCCGCATTATGATAATACCACATCATTTTCGGACAATCAGGACATTTCGCCCGTTTGCGGACATTTCGGACGTTTTGGGACAATCCGCCCGTTTTAGGACAAAACGGACGTTTTAGGACAAAACGGACGTTTCAGGACATTTCGGACGAAACAAAAACAGCTGGTGTTTTTGGTACCAGCTGTTAAAACGTATTGTTGCTTATTCCTCGCCGTCGAAAAGTTTATCAAGAGCTTCTTTGGTAAGTTTTTCGTCCTTTTCTGCTGCAATTTTTACAAGCTTATTCAGCATCAGCATATAAGCCACATATATGCAGTGTTCTTTTTCGGAAAGCTCTTTTTCTAAGATGTCAGACACTTTTACCAAAACAGCATCGACTTCTTCTTCGCTGTAACCAAAAATGCTTTTCATTACTTTTACCTCACATTCTTGTATTTTATCGCCTTCAAGCCAATTTGCCCTTGCATAAAACATTTGAAAGTATGGCTAAGGAGCATCTTTTTTCCTTATCACTCCACAAAGGGCATTTTTCCTGCGAGCAGGCCATAAAGCCATTCAGCGGACAGCAAAAGCTTCCTCCACACATTACCGAATAGGGCCGCGCTTCTTGTTTATCGCGCTCATTCCAGAGGATCATAGCTTCCACTTTGTCATTTGCGTGCGGGCCCTGCGCATGGCAATCGCCGCACTCACACCAGTAGTCATTTTTACCACCAGTATATGCCGCGTTTAGCCGGATTTTATGGGACCCGCAAAACGGTCACGTGTAATAAATTTTATCCATTGTTTGCCTCACATTCTGCCCGATCCATCAGTCTATCCGTTTGTGGACGGCTTCGGCTTCAAACTTTTTCTGCATCTTGGCTCTCAATGCCTCAATACGCTCTTTATCTCCCGTGATGATCTCGTATTTGTCGCCAGACCATCCCAAAGGAACATCTTCGGTGTATTCGATATAAACTTTTTCCGGGTGTGTAGGCGGCTCATAGGGGAACGTCACGTTTTTGCGCAAGCGGCCACTTGTATACCACGTAAGACCACCATTGTCGGAATAAGCGATTGCGTCAATATCATGTACTTCAATCGTGTTACCTTGTGCATCAGTGGTCTTGAACACGCTTGAGCATCTTTTGTTCTGAAAGCATTTCTGTCCCATTTTGTCCGACACTTCTGTCCATTCATCATCTTCGCCCGTCAGCGGGGTGAGTGGCTTAAACCGTAAAAGACGTTCAAGAATAGACATTTCATATCCGGCGGAAAACTCACTGTGTCCTTGACTTGCAAAAAGCTCAACAATATCAAGAATGTTTTTATTGATTGCATCCTGCATCCCATCTTCATCTTTTGAGATACGAGCAAGCTCAGATTTTGCGTATTCTATCATTAAGTTCTCCTTCCCAGCATTCATAAACAGAGCTTCTACGCCTACTTCTCCTACTTTTGCTTACCTCACATTCTGCCCGATCCATCGGTCTATTCGTTTGCGGACGGCCTCGGCGTCAATATCATAGCCCTGTTCCATGAGCTCCACGGCCACCTCTTGGGGCTTGCGGCCATTCAGGCACACGTCGGAGATCATCCAGCGCAGCATGGCGTCGTCACAGGTCTCGATGATGCGCAGGCCCTCCATGTACAGGCGCTCTTTTTCGGAGTTGATTTTCTTCAGCCGCTTGATTTCTTCTTCCCGCCGGGTGAATGCAGCATCTGTGCCGGATACCATAGCATGGCCGTTAATACAAGCGTTGCCTTCCCCGTGAGAAGACTTTACCACGTCCGAGGCAGGCTGTGGGCCGTCAGCTTGAGCTGCTTCCAGTTTGGCAATCGTCTTTTTTCGGGTTTTGATATCATACGGGATTGCGTACAGCTGCCTGAACTCTCGCGGTTTCATCCAAGGGCCTCCTCAAAAATCCAAATATCATATAATCAATTGATATCAATCCCGGTGATTTCCTTGAAAATCGCCGCATCGAAGTTCGGCAAACTGAAGATGATGTTGCGATCATCGGCACTAAGCCCCGCCCACCATTTCCGGGCGTTGTCCACCGTGGTGCGCTCTTTCAAATAACCGCCCGTAGTTTCGGCTTCAGGGTGCGCCGCCTTTTCTTCATCGGTCATAGTATCAAACCAGACGTATTCAAGCGGGCAATCTTCAATCCGATTCAGCAGATACCGGGCGCGGCAGTTGAACCACTGCTCAAACGTCCAGTCAGTAGGCTTGTTGAACATATAGATTTTGGGCGATACCGTATTGAAACAGCCATTGGAAAAGGATGTTTTGTTCCAGTCGCCGGAGTTGCAGTCGCCGGAGTTGCGGTCGCCGGAGTTCCAGTTGCCGGAGTTGCGGTCGCCGGAGTTCCAGTTGCCGGAGTTCCAGTTGCCGGAGTTGCGGTCGCCGGAGTTGAGGTCGCCGGAGTTGAGGTCGCCGGAGTTCCAGTTGCCGGAGTTGCGGTCGCCGGAGTTGCGGTCGCCGGAGTTGCGGTCGCCGGAGTTGCAACGTCCAGTGCAAGCCTTTCCCGTGTTCACAATCTCAAGGACTTCAGCCCAAGGGATTTCTCGCACGATTTCCAACTTGTTCGTTGCACACTTATCCTCACCCTCTGCAACCGTGCCGTTGGCGATCACTTCAGCAACGTGGTTGTTAGGGTCAAAATCGTAGTAACGGAAGCAGTCAGCGGCATTTTTGCAGAAGTGCATACCCACATTGCAGACGGACGGGTTTACATCCTCTTCAAACGTGCCGGGGCAGACGTACTGCTTGTTCATGCACGTCCAATCGGGTTTGAACACCTTATAGCCTTTTACGCTCATTTTTCGGCCCTCCTCAAAAATCAATTATCGGTCAAATTAAACCATTTCACCAGATCGTCTACAACGCACCCCATGCCGATCCAGCCGTCGGTATAAAAGCTTTTGTCTTGCAGGATAATGGCGTAATCTGCATAGCCCGAAGTACTCAGACGCTCTTTTGCGGTTTCGTCCAGCCGCATCCAGAGCGTGGCCCCGCCGGGCAGAGACTGCTTATAATATTCGACTCTAAATTCTGGCTCGCGCAGGTACAGCGTCCACGCTTCCTTGTCATCCAGAGTCTTCCTCGCCAGCTTGATGAGCGTGTTGAGCCCCCGGTTGCTGATATCCCTGGGGAAAGGCTTTGCTCTGGCCTGCGCTGCCAAATCCGCAGCAGGCTTTGCGGGTTCCACGGGTTTTGCAGCAGATTTTGCAACGTGCTTTTCTGGGGCGATACCCTCATCCATGCAAAAACTTACAAATCTTCCCCACGTCAGGAAGGTTTCTTCACCGCCGCTGTTATTTCTGAGATGTATTCCTTCTGGGCTGCACCTTATGCTTCCGCTTCTCAGGTTTTCGGCAATGCAGTGCTTTACGTGCCAGCAGGATTCTAAATACTTTGCCGAAAATTCAGGTAAATCTCCTACCCAACTTTTTTTGCACACATCGTCGGCTACAACCAGCACCCAAAGCGGAAATTTATCGGATTCTTTCGGTAACGTTTCCACCGATTCTGTTTTCGGTGCTTCTTCCGGCTCTTCCGGGGTCTCTTTTTGCTTGGTATACTGCGCATAATCCTGCGCGTAGCGGTAAGCCTCCATCAGACCAATTTCTCCAGCCATGAGCCGCTGCTTGATGGTCTCGTTTTCGCAGGTCGCAATAACATTCAGCCGGGCCGCCGTGCCTGCGCTCAGGCCAAGGATGCGGCAGCACTCATCCCGGACTTTGCCTTCCAGCTCGCCCCGCTTCTTTTTCAGGGTCAAAGCGTCTTTCAGGGCCTCATACTGGGCCACACGTTCACCGTCGGTCAGATCGCGGGCCGTAGCATTGGCCGTGATGAGGGCGATCTTGTCGTCCAGCTCGCCCTTGCTGTCCAGAATCAGGCAGGGGAGAGACTCAAAACGCTTGTCGCCCTCATCGGCCAGCTGCTTACAAGCTGTAAGCCGCCGCTCACCGCCGATGAGCTTGTAGCTATTGGCCCAGCGGATTACCTCCAGCGGCTGGCGGACGCCGTTTTCTCGGATGTCATCCTTCAGGCCGGACACATCGCCCACGATGTAAATTTTTTTGTTGTCCGGGTTTGCCATGATGAGCTCGCGGGGCACCATCACCACCTGCATCTTCTGCCCCGCCGGGGTGGGAGTCTGGCTCTGGGCGTTCAGCAGGCTGCTTAATAATCCTGTGCTCATTTTTCATTTTCCTCCACCCAAAGGGCCCACTTCAGATTGTCCACAATTTCTTGATACAGATTTGCAAGAACTCTGTCTTTTTCGGCTTCGGCTTTTCCTGTATAATAGCCCAAAAGATGAATTATTTTCCCGTGTTCTGTCCACAGACAGGTCTTTTTATTATCCATTTTCCTGTCCTCCCACCATCTTTTCCACGATATCGGCCAGCTGGCGATACTGCACGTTTGCCGGGACGCGGTAGGTATAGATCGGCTGGTGCTTGGTCTTGGCCTCCTTGACCTTGACGCTGTAGTCGATGCGCAGCACCTTGCCGTCCGGGTCACGGAAAACAGGAAGTTTGCTCTTGTCCAGCTGATCCAGCGCCCGCTGGGAATAGCCGCCCCGGGTGTACTTGGTGGCCAGCACGCCCATCACCTTGATGTGCGGGTTGAGCTCTTCCTTGACCTCGGCCACCTGCTCCATGATCTCTTTCAGGCCGTCAAAGGCCCATTCGTCACAGTCCACCGGGATGATGACCCAATCCGCAGCCACGAGGGCGTTGATGGTGGCCATATCGATATCGGGCGGGCAATCCATGATGCAGTAGTCATACAAGCCCTCTTGGTCGTGCAGGGCCCGCCGGATGCGGTTGTGCTGCGGGTGGGTGACGTCCAGCATCACCTGCTTGTTTGCCTTGAGCATCTCCATAGAGCACGGCGCGATATCCACATGGTCAAAGCGGGTGTTTACGATGGCGTCGGCCAGGATGTTCTCCATGGTCAGCACCTGGGCCATGGTGGTCATACCGGGGTCAAAGCGGCGGAAAAATTTGGAGGTGTTCGCCTGCTTGTCCAGATCCATCACAAGCACGCTCCGCTTGTGCATCTGGCCCAGGATGCAGGCCAGGTTGCAGGCGGTGACGGACTTGCCGACGCCGCCCTTGAGGTTGATGATAGCGATTCTTTGCATGGTCATAACGATTTTTCCTTTCTTCTTGGGTGTTATCTTTTCCGGCGGATGAACCGCTCGGCAGAAATCTGGATGCTCTGCCAGCGCTTTGTAAACCAGGCTTTCCACAGAATACACTTGGCATAGCAGGGGACCTTGCTGCAACAGCGGCAGGGGCTGTCCGGCAGGAGATAACGGTCATCCATCTTTTGCGGGCCTCTCACGTGCTGCCACCCCCTTTCCGCAGCCGCCGGGACATTGCCGCAGCGCCAATGTCAATGCTGGGGAGAGCCTCGCGCTGGGATTGCTGGGCACAGAGCCCCGAGGTCTTGGTCATCTCATAAAATTCCAGCGTCGTGGCCGCCCGCAGGATCGTAGTTTGCAGGTAGGCCAGGATGTTTTTGATGGGCGTTGTGGTCTGGGCCAGGTTGTCCATGATGTATTCAACGTGCCGCCCAGTCAGCTTGTCCAGCAGCTTGCAGATGCTTGCTGTGGTCTGAGGCGTCTTGCCGATGTACTGGATTTTGTCCTGACAGCAGTACATCCCGACGATGATGGCAAGCAGTTCTTCCAGCGCCGCCGGGTCATACCGCCCGGCCAGATCGTCCAGTTGCAGCTGCTCCCGGAAGGTCTCTTCCACTGTCTCCCTGTCCGGGTTGGATTCCATCCATCCATCCCGTTTCGGCGCTTCGCGCTGATAGATAGATATCCCATTATATTTCCCAGTTATATTATTGGGTACAATTTTCGTAGGGGTCGATATATGATTTTCAGAGGGGTCGTTATCTGGTTTTCGTAGGGGTACGATTTTCGTAGGGGTATGATTTTCAGATGGCCTGAGTGCAACATAGGTGTTAAAGATGACGTTCCCTTTTGTGGATTTCATCTCTTGCAGCAGGCCGGAATTGACAAGCTTTTTGACAAGCACCTGCGCCGTTCCGGGTGTCACTCCGATCCATTCAGCAAGGTATTTATAGCCGCCCCTGTATACACCCTTTCCGTTTTTGGAATATCCGTAGATTATCGCATATACAGAAAGTAAATTTCCGTTCAGGTCTTTTTCTTCGCCCTTATCATCCAGATAATGGAGTTTTCGCATCCACTTTTGGGTGAGAAAAAAATCACCGTCATCGTCTCGTTTCTTTTTGCTCGAACCGCTCACGCTTTTTCACTTCCTTCCCTTAAAACGGCAGATCGTCGCTGTCGTCGATGACGGCGAAGTCGTCGGCGCTGCCCTGTGCGTAGGCCGGGGCAGGCTCGCGATAGCCCGCCGGGGGAGCTTCGCCGCCGTCATCCATGGGCTGATCCTTGCGCTTGCTGGCTCCGGCAAAGCTGATATGCTGGGCCACGACTTCCACCGCCGTACGGCTGTTTCCGTTTCGGTCCTGATAGTTCCGGCTCTGCAAGCTGCCATCTACGGCGATGAGACCGCCTTTCTGGAAGTACTTGCAGACGAGCTCCGCCGACTGCTGCCACGCCACGACGTCCACAAAATCGGCCTGCCGCTCTTCGCCCTGCTTCACAAAACTGCGGTCGCAGGCGATGCGAAAGGTGGTGACTTTGGTGCCGTTTTGGGTGGTGCGCAGCTCCGGGTCGGCCACCAGCCGCCCCATGATCGCTACTACGTTGAGCATGATAAATAATCCTTTCCAAACTCGGTCATCCAGCGCTCATGCCCATACCGGGCCTCAAACGCTGCCTGTGCCCGGCGCTTGAGGAAAAGCCGGGTGCGGCTGTCGAAGTGGGCACTCTCGCCGGGCTCGTTGTGGTGACGATGGCAGAGCCAGACCTTCAGGCCGTAGTGCTCCGCCTTGGATCGCAGCGGCCCGCCAATGACGTGATGCTCTTCCAGCCCCACCATGGTGATAACGTTGTACTTGGCCCGGCACAGGTAGCACTCTCTTACGGTCTGCATGATCGATGCACTCATCTCGGCACCTCCTGCCATTGCTGATAATAGGCCGTGACGTTGGGGTCATTGACCCCCATCTCGGCCAGACGGTCAAAAATGCCGTCGATAAAGGCGGTCATCTGGGCGGTGGTGAAGCTGCTGGAGCCCATGGACGCCTTGACGGTGCAGCGGTCATTGTCCAGCAGCTCCACAACGTGCACAAGGCGGTACGCTTTGCGCAGGATGGGCACCGCCGCCACAGGCAGCTCCAAAAAATCGTACTCCAGCCCGTACTCCTCCAGCATCTGCTGGTAGCAGTCCTCGGGGCTCACGCCGCCCGCCCGGCCCGCGTTGTAGGTGTCGGCCATCACGGTCAGCAGCGCCCACATCATGCGGTTTTGGTTGAGGGTGCGGGCCTTGCGCTCCCGCTCCACCGTGACGGTGAGCCGCAGGGGCTGGCCGTGTGCCAGCTCATCCAGCTTCTGGCGGAGCTGAGTTTTCACAAATTCCGCCGACTTTTCCACCATGCACTCCCGCCGGGTGGGGTCGTAGGTGATGGGCAGCCGCCCGATTATGCTTTCTCGGGCCATAAGACTTTCTTGCCGTCGCTCAGGGCAAACTGCACCATGGTGATAGCCCCTGCCTCATCCCGGGCAAAGCGGTCCACCGTGAGCTTGGCAGCAGGGCGGTATTTGCCGCTTTTATCCTGCATCACGGGCACCTTGTCAGCCTTGAGGAAGATGGCAGGGAGCTCCATCACGTCCTCCGCAAAGCCCAGCATGGCCGCAGCGGCCAGAAAGCTGGTGTTTTCCTGCATTCGCTCGGGGCTGGTCGTGGGGATGTCCAGCGGCCCGGCGTCTTTGCGGACGTAAAGCCCCGGTGCCAGGGACAGCACCTCGATCTGACACCGCCACCAGCTGCCGGAGCGGTAGTAGGTATCCCCCCATCCCAGATTGCCATAGGTCTCGTTGAGCATCCGGCGCACATCTACCACGCGGGGCAGTACCATCACGCGGATGCCGTCGGAAGATGCCTCAATGCACCTTACCACGCACTCCTCCGGCTTGATTTGCGGGGCTTTAGGTCCGTTCATGGGAAATGTAATGGCGGGCGCATTCTGGGCTCCACAGGGCGGCTGTGCGCTCTTGGATGGCCCACGCCGCCCGCTGGGCGCTTTTGCAGTGGCCATGTTATCATCCTCTCCTGTCTCAAAATAACGCATTCCGCGCTGGCAGCGGCTTTTGTTTTACCACCTGCCGCCATTGGTGGAGAAAAATCACAGGGTAACGATCACATGGCCCTGCTCAATTTCGCTTTGCAAAGCACTGGTCAGATAATCGAGCGTGGCGACTCGCGCCTCCATCTTCCACATCCCGCCGTCGGCTGCTGTCAGACTGATACTGCGATCATCATAGACACGGAACACAAACTCACTTTCAGGCTGTGTCACCTCCTGAAAGGTACGGTAAGGGGCCAACTTTACGATGGAGCGTACTTGCTGGTTTTCGACAAAGCTCACACCCTTGCGCACCTGCACGGTCTGGGTCACGCCGTTGTCGTCGCTCTTGACGCTCTGGTCAACGCTCATGTGGGAGAGGAGACTAAGGATATAATCCACGTCGTTGACCTTCCCCTCAGGAGCCCGCTGGAACATAGAGCGGAGCTTGATCTGGGCTTCATCAAAGCTCCAGCGTACCTCCTCCACCAGCGGCGGAAGATCGGCGGCGACCGCTTCATAAGGGGTCCAGCGATGCAAGTCGTCGTCTGCGTCCGGCTTGGTAAAGGCCCGTACACGGTCGTATTTTTCACAGGAAACATAAATCGGGAGGTCTTTATACAGCGCTGCAACCTCAGTCTTTACCAGTGCAACTAAGGCGTTCAGACTTCGGGTGGTTGCTTTCTCCGGCTTGGGCGTCTCGATCGGCTCAATTTCTTCGAGGGATTCTCCGGCAAGAAGAAAACTGTGCCCGTTTACGGTAAGCTGCTTGGGCTCGGCTGCTTTTTTGCCCAGGTTTGCAAGGGCATTGATGGCGTCTGCAAGAAAACTGTTATTGAAGTCCATGATAGGCTCCTTTCGTTATGCGGTGTAAATTTCGTCGAACTTGAGTACTTTGCGCTGCGGTGCTTCTTCACCAGAAACATCGAATTGACCGGGAATCTGCGGAGTAAGCTCCACAGCCACAACGTGGCCGCCTTCGTTGCCGACGGCAAGGGCGGTTTTGACCGGGTGCATAGGTGCCAATGTGCTGGAAGCGGTGGCGCTTACCTCGATATGTTGGCGCTCTTCGTCCGGCTCAAGGGTAATTTTGACGGTGATCGTCCGCTTGGCCGCCGCCTTGGTGTTCGGGTCTCCGATGTTTTGGATGACTTTTCCCATCTCATAGTCAAGGCGCTCTTTGATGGCGCCGTTGGCCATATCGATCAGGCTGCTCATGCTGTTCATGTCCATTTCAATCGTTCCTTTCTTATTCCTTGTATGAGTTGCGCTTTTCCGCGCTGGCAGCGGCTTTTGTTTATCCTCCTGCCGCCAGTGGAGGGCTCAACCCTTTGCGATATCCAAAATCTGATCGCTGCCGAGAAAGTGCCGCCCATGCAGCTCTTCGAGGGCGCAGATCAGCCGGGCCAGCGCATTGGCCGTGGGGCTCATGTAAAGGGCTTCGTCCCGGGTGAAGGGGGCGGCGTCGGCCAGCTTCAGCAGCGCGGCCAGTGCCGCCGGGTCGTCGATGACAATGCTGGTGATACGCTCTTCGCCCTTGCCGGATGGCCAGTTCCAGCCCTCGTGGGAGGTGTAGGTGATGGCTACCAGCTGTAAAGTGTTCATCTCTTCCACCTCTCACTTTTCCGGGAAAATCGGGTTTCCCAGGCTCACAAAATACTGATCCAGCAGCAAACCCAAATTGATGGTCTTGCCGCGCCCGTTCCCGCTCCAACCGTCCGGGAATTGATCGCAGACGTTGCGGGTGGAAACGCCAGTGATCTTCGCCGCCGTCTCCACATCGGGGGCCAGCGTGCCGTACTTCTCGGCCATCACGTTGTAGGACGCAAACCAAATATCATTACGCAATTTTCTTGCCACGTCTCATCAACTCCTTTTGCCATAACTCAAACCACACCTGCTGCCCATACGAGCGGCCCGCCGCTTTGGCCCGGGCCACTACGTCGTGGAGGCTGTTGCCCGTGGGCAGGGGCTTTTCTTTTTCCTTGCGCAGTCGGGCCTCGCGGTGCTTCCTGCGGTGATACTCCCGGTCTACCGCTTTCCGGCATTCCGGGCAGTAGCGGGCGGTGTGGAAAACATGGACCATCTGCGCCCCGCAGCGCTCGCACTGCTTATTCACATAGCCCCCGGCGCACATCACCGCGCCGTCCTTTCCATGCGCCGATGTTTAGCGGCGCGGATGCGGGCGTTATCGTCCCGCTTCCAGGCGTCGTACTTCGCCAGCAGCATCGGAGCGCCCACGACGATCGGCGCGAGGAGGAATGCCAGCAGCATCGTCTCGATGCAGTGGGCCTGCCACGGGTCGGTGCCCGTCCAGACCATAATGTCGGCAATGATAAATGCAGTACCGCTCATAACAAAACCGCCTTTCCGAGGATGTATGTCAAGCTCAGGCAGATGGCAAAGTACGCGAACCAGCCCGCCAGCATCTTGCGGCTGGGCCGGGAGGCGCACACCGTGATGAGCACGGACAGGCACCCGCCGGAGACAAAGCACATGATGCAGATCAAGATAAACTTTCCAGCCGCCATGCCCTCACCTCATCCCCAGCGCCCGCTCAATGGGCTCTTTCGGGTTGTCGCAGGTGTATTTCCCTGCAACATACTTCTGCACCTGGCCGACGCCAAGGCCAGCCGCGCGGGCCAGCTGGGCGTAATTCCAGTTGCGCAGCGTCTTTTGCTTGACGACCTCGGCCTTCCATTCCGGCGTCCAAGTCGTAGCAGCCATTTTCATCACCTCATTTTTACAAGATGTTTCATTTTAAGGGCTTAAAAACATTGCCAAGCGGTTGAAACAGGTGTAAAATGAAATTGTGGATAAATCAAAATACAACGTGTCAGACTTGGCAATGCGTTTGGTCTGTGGAAGAAGAAAGGAACTGAACTGCCACAGGCCCGGCCCAAGCTCCTGCTGCGGTGTGGGCCGTTTTTCTGAACAGGGAACTTTGGAAGTACTTGCGGAGGTTACTAACAAAAAGCAAACCCTGAGTTTGCACCCCGGGCCAGACTCGCCATCTGGTTTCCTGAGCACGTCATAATTATAATCCAACTTTAGCGAACTTGCAATATCAAAGTTTGAAAAAGTTTGATGAGGTTGGAAAATCAGCAAAATATACAAAAAGTAGGTGGATAATTTGTTTTGGGAAAATTTCGTAAGTCAATGCGAGAAGCTGGAAAAATCACCCACAAACGTGGTCGAGGAATTGGGCTTTAAGCGTTCGGCTGTCACAAGCTGGAAAAGCGGCTCTTTGCCGCAAGTCAAAAACCGCAAGAAGATCGCGGACTACTTTGGTATTACGGTGGAGGAGTTGATGGGCACAAAAAAAGAGCCCACTTTGAAAAGTGAGCTCGGTTACGAGTGGCCGGATGTAGAGAATGCATATAGAGAAGCGTCGCCAGAAGCCAGAGCCGCAGCTAGAGCGGCAGCTTTGGCTGTACTAGAGAACGGAAAAAAGTAGAAGCAGCACAGGGCAAATGCTCGGAAATTCAATGTAATATGTAAAAAATCGGGAGGGATCGCAATATGTCATTGTTTGGCAAAAAAGAAAAAGAAGAAATCGCTCGTCTGAATGAAGAATTGCAGCGGTTAAGGGATTCTATGCCCTCGGAGAGCCGGACATTAGAAAAAATCAATCAAGAAATCGAGGAGAGCAAAGCGGAATTATCGTTGGTTGAAACACATTTGAAGCAACGGCAAGACGAATTAAACAACGCTATTGCAGACTTGCAGAAGACCAAGAGCGAAATAGTTGAAACGGAAGAAACCGTCCTCATGCAGAGTTTTGGAATCTATACGCCGCGATATTCATTTATGAACTCCGACGAATATAAGGCCCACCTGCTGGAGATTCGTGCAAAGCAAAAGAATATGGTAAAAAACAAAACCGCTGTTACTGGAAGTTCCAGCTGGACTGTAAATGGTAATGCGGCCAAAGGAAACAAGATGGTTGCGGATATGCAGAAACTACTTCTCCGGGCGTTCAACTCCGAATGCGATGATGTAATAGAACACGTCAAATATAATAATATTGCGGCCAGCGAAAAGCGGATTACTTCTTCTCGCGATGCTATCTCAAAGCTTGGAGCAATCATGAGTGTCGGGATTGTGCCGCAGTATTATCAGCTCAAAATCGAAGAGCTGCACCTTGCATTTGAATATGCTCAGAAAAAACAGCAAGAAAAAGAGGAGCAGAAAGAAGCCCGTGCTAGAATGCGGGAAGAAGCAAAACTGGCTAAAGAGATTGAGGAAGAACGTAAAAAGTTGGAAAAAGAGCAGCAGCATTATCAGAATGCATTACAGCGTATTATCGCCCAGCTTGAAACTGCTTCGGAAACCGATCGCACGGCAATTGAGGAAAAGAAAGCAGAGCTTGAGGCACAGCTGGATAGAATCGACAAAGAGTTCAAAGATGTTGACTATCGAGAAGCAAATCAGCGGGCAGGGTATGTTTATGTTATCTCCAATATTGGCGCTTTTGGCGAAAACGTGTATAAAATCGGCATGACTCGCCGCCTTGACCCGCAGGATCGCGTGGATGAGCTTGGAGATGCGTCCGTTCCGTTCAACTTTGATGTCCATGCTATGATCTTCTCGGATGATGCACCTCGGTTGGAAGCAGCATTGCATAACGCTTTCGCCGACCGCAAGCTGAACTTTGTTAATCAGCGTCGGGAGTTCTTCAACGTCACGCTGGACGAAATAAAGAAAGTCGTGAAGGAAAACTATGATCGCTCGGTGGAGTTTGTGGAGCTTGCTCCAGCGGAACAGTATCGTGAATCGCTGAAGCTGAAAGAGCAGATAAGGAGCAAAGTGTAAATAAAAGAGCCCGTCGGTCGTGGCGGGCGGATTTAGTGCGGGCCTCTAAGGCCGAAGAATTTTCATAACGACGTCCCACAGTTCGGGGTGAGATTTTAAGTATTCCAAAAATTCGTTGTCGGTCATTCAAAGCACTTCCTTTGGTTGTATTTATTGATTCTATTCTACAACTTGCATAGAGGAAAATCAAGTGTTAGGAGGAAAACACATGAAAATTGTAGAACGCGGAAAAAGTGTCGCTATAAATTTGTGCATTATGGCGCTTGCCATGGCCGTTTCACTCACGGGGTGCTCTGGAGGCGGGGCCTCAGTGCAAAGCCCAAACGCTTCCATCACGGTGCCGGGCAAAAAGTACGTTTGCTTTATTGCCGAGGATGGGACTGTCCACGACGGACGATTTGAGGACAACAGTTTTGTGGAGAAAAAAGGCATTAAACCCGCCGGGCCTGAAAAGCCAGCCAATCCAGATATTACCTACGTCTACTTTGATTCGTTCCCGGACGATAAAACCAGAGGGACGGATTACGTGTGGGATGGCTATACGTTAAAATACTCTCCTG
>ERZ1034901.395-NODE-395-length-35387-cov-20.143383_pt1 | contig 35387 bp, 27 predicted proteins | sample MGYA00520628_ERZ1034901 | MGnify/ENA primary metagenome ERZ1034901 (study PRJEB33766, sample SAMN09781783) | gut metagenome | biome: gut microbiome | host: Homo sapiens | place: Madagascar | study: EMG produced TPA metagenomics assembly of the PRJNA485056 data... | reverse complement strand
AGAAAAAGGTAAAGAACTATTTTTGAATTTACACCATTATACGGACATAAGCAAATTCTAGGCATATTAAACTTTCTGTTTCGGGTTATCTCTAATCTCTGAGAAATGGAAGACCAAGAAAAGAAGGGCGAACGGCGCGCTGCAGCAGCGCTCCTTTCGCCCTTCTTTTAGATTCATAATATTAAAGTGGTCGGTCTTGCCGTTCCATCTCGTTCACCTTCTTGTAAGCAGCCACATCCAGCGCCACGATGAACACCAGGAAAATGATGATCCAAATCGGCTCCTTCATGGATGCGCAGAAATCGTAAAATCCGTGCAGCAGCATCGGAATCCGAATGGCGTTGCGAAGATGCTTTTTCCGCAAGGGCAGATTCCCGTGCACCTCACAGTATTTTGCCAGGCTGAAGGAAATGCCCATGTAGATGGCAAAGATGCAGTGGCCCGGGATGGAGGTGACCGCACGGACTCCCGCCGTGGCCATTCCGTACTCCATCACGTAGAGCACGTTCTCCGCGGCGGCAAATCCGATGGATACCGCTACCGCGTAGACGATGCCGTCGAAGGTGTAGTTAAAGGCCGGGTGGTTCCAGGAACCCTTCTTTAGGGCGAAGTACTTCACCCCTTCTTCCACCAGTCCCACGCAGAAGAAATTCTCCACCAGGATGAATAAGGTGGTTTTCGGGGAGATGACGCCTCCCACCAGACTAATCAGAAAGCCTTCCAGAAAGGCCGCCGGAACGGTGGTCAGCACGCCGAAGATCAAGAGCTTTACGATCAGGCCGCCCGGCTCCCTTTCCACCTTGTCCAGCTTGTAGATTTTAATCATCAGAAACAGCGGCGGCAGCAACGCTGCCAGCAGTAGCATTGTCATTTCCGGTGGCTCTCCTTCCATTCTTTCAGCTGCTCATAGCGAGCCTTGAACCGTCCTTCGTTCCCCTGCTCCGTCGGGTTGTAGTACTGCCGATCTTTCAGGGAATCCGGCAGGCACTGCATGGCGGTCACTTTTTCCTCGAAATCGTGGGCGTACTTGTAACCCTTTCCGTAATCCAGTTCCTTCATGAGTTTGGTCGGCGCGTTTCGGATGTGCAGCGGCACCGGTTCCTGCAGGTGCTGCCGGGCATCGTCCCGAGCGGCGAAATAGGCCGTCTCCATGGCGTTGGACTTCGGTGCCAGGGACAGGTAAATAATTGCTTCCGTCAGGTGCACCGAACATTCCGGCATGCCGATGAAGTGGCAGGCCTGGTAGGCCGCGATGGCAATCTCCATTGCGCGCGGGTCCGCCAGACCCACATCCTCTGCGGCGAAACGGGTCACCCGCCGCGCCACGTAGAGAGGATCCTCCCCCGCTTCCAGCATGCGCGCCAGCCAGTACACCGCCGCATCCGCATCGGAATTCCGCATGGATTTGTGCAGGGCGGAAATCAGATTGTAGTGCTCCTCCCCGTCCTTATCGTACAAAAGCATTTTCTTGGAGGTGCACTGCTCGAAGGTGTCCCGAGTCACCGTAATGCGCTGGCGCCCATCCGCCTCCGTATAGTAGTCTCCGTTGAGAATCAGCATTTCCAAGGTGGTCAGCGCCGACCGGGCATCGCCTCCGGAGAACACGGCAATGGCCCCCAGCATTTCATCGGTGATGACGATATCCTTGTCCCCGTAGCCTCGGGGATCCCGGATGGCCCGTTTCAGCAGATTCACCACCTCTTCCTTTTGCAGGGCCTTCAGCACGAATACCTTGCAGCGGGACAGCAGCGCCCCGTTCACCTCAAAGGACGGATTCTCCGTGGTGGCGCCGATGAGAATGATACTGCCCTTTTCCACAAAGGGCAGGAAGGCATCCTGCTGCGCCTTGTTAAAGCGATGAATCTCGTCGATAAAAACAATGGTCCGCTCGCCGAATCTCCGGCTCTGCTCCGCCTCCTGCATCACCTGGCGGATTTCCTTAATTCCGCTAGTCACCGCACTGAAGGTGATGAACCGGGACTGGGTGGTATTGGCGATTATTTTTGCCAGGGTGGTCTTTCCCACCCCCGGCGGCCCCCAGAAAATCATGGAGGTCACCCGGTCGTTGGCAATCAGATTGGAGAGCACCTTACCCTTTCCGATCAGATGCTTCTGGCCCGCGAACTCCTCCAGCGTCCGAGGACGCAGTCGTTCCGCCAGCGGCTCATTCGCCGTCGTGTCCACATTGTCAAACATCGAAATCTGATTCAATCTCTAATTCCTTTCGTTTTTAGAAGTAACTTACTTTTACGCTCTTTCCCATTTTCCGGAGGCACTGGGACAGCTCCTCCACCAGAGACATCTTCACGTTAAAATTAATACTCACGTCCTGATGGGCCGGATTTACCGCACGGCCCACGAAGAAGTTGATATCCGTGGCCTCTTCAAAAAGGATTCGGCTGATCAGCGCCGAGGCATCGTGCTGTACGCTCCATTCGATGTAGGACTCGTCCCGAGAGACGTAGTCCTTGGCGTATTTCAGCACCTTGTCGATCGTCACCACGCCTTCCGTCACCAGGTCCACCCCGTCGATTTCCGACATCGGCGGTGCCCCTTTCACGTTGTACTTCGAGCTGGTGCGAATGCTCTTGCCCAGATATTCCGCCGCAATGGATGCGGTGGTTCCGCCGCAGACGATGTGTTTGCCCTCTTTGGAAAAGAACAGGGACATCATCCGATCGCAGTCGTCCCGGTTCGCCGGCGGTCCGAAGATTAGATTCACCTGAGACCGCTTAATCACCCGCACGATGCAGGCCGTGGTGTCGTCGATGGGCTTGCCGTCATACAGCTTGTTGCACTCCTCAATCAGGATGGACGCCAGGGTTTTGGCGGTATAGCCGATAGGGGAGATGGTTTCCATAAAATCCCCGATTTCCTTTTCCGTCCAGTTCTTGTTGTAGCTCAGCGTGTCGTTGGCCCCCGGGCAGCCGTCGCTCATGGCGATAAAAATATCATTTTCCCGCAACGGGATTTTCGACTGATAAATTTTCTTTCCGTCGATAATGCTCTCAATCTTCGGATAATCCACCACCTTGCAGTCCCGAATCATGATAACCAGCGGGTTATCGTATTGAATCAGGCTCATGGTCTCATTCTCGATAATGTGCATGATGGTGAAGGTGGAATAGGCCACCCCATACTCCGAGCTGATGGGAAGGGTGGCGGCGATGGTATGCACGCACTCCTCCAGAGACAAGCCATGAGCCATCATGGTGGAAATGATCTTTGCGGTGAGGGTGGACAGAATGCTGGCTTTCACACCGCTCTTCAGTCCGTCCGCCAGCACCACCACTTTGGAATCGCTGTTCTCCTGCTGCACCACATCCACATGGTCCCCGCACAGATACTCTCCGTAATGGTTGATGCTCTTGTATCCGATGTCAACGCTTAAATCATTCATCTTTCATGGACTCCTTCAGGTTCGTCAACGCAATCTTCGTCTCCGCTGCCGTCTCTCCCAGCAGGGATGCAATATCCTGAACGATACGCATCTGCTTCTCCACCACCTTGTCCGCAACTTCGGTGGTCTGGCGCCGCATTTCCGCTTTCTTTTCTCGCTCTGCCGCTTCGTCGCTCACGTCCTCCAGCATACAGAACAGCATCCGGTAGCTCTGGTCATACAGCACCTGTTCCTCCACGTACCGGTCGTACTCCGCCAGGTACGCGCACTGGAATACGCTCTTCCGGCTCTCCAGGGCATCCAGGAACGGCTTCGGATCCAGCAGTGTTACAATCTGAGATCCCAGCACATCGGACGGTCTGCGGATGTTCATGATTCGGCAGGCCGCCGGGTTAATCTGCTGAATCTCCAAGCGCTCGTTCAGCACCAGCAGTCCGTTCGGCGTGTTGTCAAAGATGATGTTGGAGAAGTTTTCCGCCTTTTCCTTCAGGTACGGCAGGCACATTTCGATTTCCGCCTTGCCCTGATAAATGGCGATGGCTTTCTCCCGACAAGTATCGTACCCGCAGGTACCGCAGTTCAATTCGTCGGACGGCTTCTTCTTTCCCATTTTGCTGAGAATTTCCTGAATCTTCCGCTCCGTCGGCATATCCTTCATGCCCTCCAGAATATCGTACCGTCTGGAAAGCTCGCTGATCTCCGGCTGCTCCACCGGGAAGTCCTTATCTCCCGCATACCGGGTCACCGACAGATAGTCGGTGATGAACCACGGATGGTATTTCTCCATCACCGGTCCGTTCACGCAGCTTCCCTTGCAGGCGGACATTTCCATAAAGCAATTGCTCACATGTCCGGCCGCCACATCTTCCAGGGCAGCGATGCAGTTATCAATTCCATCCACAGCCACGTATTCGTACTCCGGATCCCGGTCCTTCATGGTTCGAAGGATGCCCGCCACCGTCGGGAAGATGCGGGCCAGGCTTTCCGGATTGCTGTCCACCTTCTTCTCCAGCCGGACGTTTTCCTTCTCCAGCCATTCCGTCAGCTCCTCAAAGGTCAGGGCCGCGTCCACGATTCCCGGATACCGCTGTGCCTCGTCCTTCTTCGCCACGCAAGGGCCGATGAACACGGTCTTGGCCTCCGGATTCCGGCGCTTGATGTCGCGGCAATGGGCCTGCATCGGCGAAAGGGTATCCGCCAGATATTTAATCATCTCCGGATAGTGCTTCTGAATCAGCAGGTTAACGGACGCGCAGGCAGAACTGATGATCACCGGTTTCTGCTTCTCGTGCACCAGGCGTTCGTAATCTGTTTTTACCATGGTCGCTCCGATCGCCGTCTCTTCCACATCGGCAAAACCCAGCTTCTGCAGACCTTCCCGCATCGCATCGATGCCCACGCCGTCGTAATTGGCAATGAAAGAAGGGGCCATGCTGGCGATTACCGGCTCTCCGCTCTGAATCATCACCTTGACCTTCTCCACTTCGCTGACAATTTCCTTAGCGTTCTGCGGACAGACTACAAAACACCGGCCGCAGAGGATGCATTCGTCGGCGATGATGTGGGCCTGATCGCCGGAAAAACGGATGGCCTTCACCGGGCAGTTCCGAATGCATTTATAGCAATTCTTGCAATTGGATTTCTTAAGAGTAAGGCAATGTGCCATGGCTGCTCCTTTCCACAAAACAACGTATTAATAAATTATATAATGTAATTATCCGCCAGATTCCGCTGCATCAAATCCGCAACGGTCACGCTGTCCAGATAATTCTCAATCAGCTCGTCCAGCTTCCGCCACATGGGAAGAGTGCGGCAATCTTCCACCCGGTCGCAGGGCTCCGAACAGAGCTCCACGCAATTGACCGGTGCCAGAGTTCCCTCCGTCAGCCGCAAAATCTCCCCCACCGTACAATCCTGAGGCTCCTTCAGCAGCCGATATCCGCCGCCCTTTCCGTGAACCCCTTCCACCAAGCCGCCCTTCGTCAGCAGCGGCATGATTTTCGTGATGTACTTCAGAGAGATACGCTGGCGATTTGCCACATCTTTCATGGGAATATATCCCCCGTTGGCGTTCTCCGCCAGATCGATAACCACCCGCAAGGCATAACGCCCTCTCGTTGAGACCAACATTTTACACCCTCCTACTCAATGCTAATCCGTTTCAACTGGAATATACCACAAAGGGCGCTGTCCCGCAACCTTCTTGCAGAACAGCGACCCTCTTCATTTTTCCGTAAAAATAATTTCGCCTCGGCTTTCGTTATTCCGAAAACAGCGGTGTGGACAGGTACCGATCTCCCGTATCCGGCAGCAGTACCACGATGGTTTTTCCTTCGCTCTCCGGTCTCTTTGCCACTTCCACTGCCGCAGCTACTGCCGCGCCGGAGGAAATTCCCACCAGCACGCCCTCATGTCTTCCCACTTTGCGGCCGTATTCAAAGGCATCCTCGTTGGATACCGGAATGACTTCATCGTACACCTTTGTGTTCAGCACGTCCGGTACGAAACCGGCACCGATTCCCTGAATCTTGTGCGGACCGCCCTTTCCGGTAGTCAGAACCGGAGACGATGCCGGCTCCACCGCGATGACCTTCACCTCCGGCTTTTGGCTCTTCAGGTATTCACCCACGCCGGTGACAGTGCCGCCGGTGCCCACTCCGGCAATAAAGTAGTCCACTTCTCCATCGGTATCCCGGTAAATTTCCGGACCGGTGGTCTCTCTGTGTGCCGCCGGATTGGACGGGTTCACAAACTGTCCCGGAACGTATCCGCCCGGTGTTTCCTTCGCCAGTTCATTGGCCTTCTCGATGGCTCCGGTCATGCCTTTGCTGCCATCAGTAAGTACCAACTCTGCACCGTACGCCTTCATCAGCTGGCGCCGTTCCACAGACATGGTCTCCGGCATCACGATGATGCTTCGATATCCTTTTGCCGCCGCAATGGCTGCCAGGCCGATGCCCGTATTTCCGGAAGTCGGCTCGATGATGACGGAACCTTCTTTCAGGTCTCCGCGAGCCTCCGCATCCTCGATCATTCTTTTTGCCACCCGGTCCTTTACGGATCCTGCCGGATTGAGATATTCTAATTTTGCCAGAATGCGCGCCTTCAGTCCCAATTCCTTTTCCAGATTCGTGAGCTCCAGAAGCGGCGTACCGCCGACCAGCTGATCGGCCGATGTATATACTTTTGCCATGATTCAATCCTTTCTCTCATGATTCATCTTAAAATTATTATAATCGGGAAGGCTGAACGAATCAACCTTCCCCGCTCCCTAATCTTTCGTATACCCCTATACGAAACACCCCTATTTCACTGCGGCAAAACCCTTTTCCAGGTCCGCGATGATGTCGTCGATATGCTCTGTTCCGATGGACAGGCGAATGGTGTTTTCGTGAATGCCGGCGTCTTCCAGCTCCTCCGGTGTCATCTGAGAATGAGTGGTGGTTGCAGGATGGATGACCAGAGATTTCACATCTGCCACATTGGCCAGCAGGGAGAAAATTTCCAGGTTGTCGATGAATTCAAATGCCTCTTTTCTTCCGCCTTTAATCTGGAATGTGAAAATGGAAGCTCCGCCGTTCGGGAAGTATCTCTCATACAGCGCGTGGTCCGGATGGTCCGGCAGCGATGGGTGGTTGACCTTCTCTACCTTCGGGTTGTTCAACAGATATTCGATGACCTTCTTCGTGTTCTCCACGTGTCTCTCGATTCGGAGGGACAGCGTTTCGGTGCCCTGCAAAAGGAGGAATGCCGCGAATGGAGAAATGGTAGCCCCGATATCCCGGAGGAGAATCGCTCTGATATATGTGGCAAATGCCGCCGCACCTGCTGCCTCCGTGAATTTAACGCCGTGATAACTTGGATTCGGTTCCGAAATCCATGGATAGCGTCCGGAAGCGGCCCAGTCAAAGGTTCCGCCGTCCACGATGACGCCACCCAGGGTGGTTCCGTGACCGCCGATGAATTTGGTAGCGGAATGAACCACGATATCTGCGCCGTGTTCGATCGGACGAATCAGATACGGTGTGCCGAATGTATTATCGATGACCAGCGGCAGCCCGTGCTTGTGGGCGATTTCCGCCAATGCTTCGATATCCGGAATATCACTGTTAGGATTTCCCAGGGTTTCAATGTAAAGTGCTTTCGTATTCTCTTGAATTGCCGCTTCTACTTCATCTAGCTTGTGCACATCCACCAGTGTGGATTCGATACCGTACAGCGGAAGGGTGTGCTCCAGCAGGTTAACGCTGCCGCCGTAAATGGTCTTCTGAGCAACGATGTGTTCGCCCTTCTGTGCCAGAGCCTGGATGGTGTAAGTGATTGCAGCGGCGCCGGAGGCGACTGTCAGTCCTGCAACGCCTCCCTCCAGTGCGGCGATTCGATCTTCGAAAACGCCCTGGGTGGAGTTGGTCAGTCTGCCGTAAATGTTTCCCGGATCCGCCAGACCGAAGCGGTCTGCCGCGTGTTGACTGTTATGGAATACGTAAGATGTGGTGGCGTAGATTGGAACGGCTCTCGCATCGCTGGCCGGATCCGGCTGTTCTTGTCCTACATGAAGCTGCAGTGTCTCGAATTTGTAATTATTATTGTTAGCCATTGTTTTTTCTCCTTGTTTCTACTATTTCCGTCCGTCCAGTCTTTTGTTTGCTCGGGCGCTGCCCGGCCGGCGTTTTTTCTTTTGCCTACTTACTAGGTTGGTTGGTAGCATTATAATAACTCTATCCGAGCCTCCCGTCAATTTTCAATAATAAATAGTGGGTTATAGATTGTTCTTATATCTTGAGGCCGGGCCGGCTTTTCCTTTTCACCGGTCCCTCGGTTCGCGCTCAAAAACCGAATCCATTGGCTTTGCGGGGAGGCAGGCGCGAACTTTCCTTGTGCACGGGCCGGCTTTTCCTTTTTCCCGGCCCATCGGTTCGCGCTCAAAAACCGAATTCACTGGCTCTGCGGGGAATCAGGCGCGAACTTTCCTTGTGCACGGGCCGGCTTTTTCAGATTCCCGGCCCATCGGTTCGCGCTCAAAAACCGAATTCACTGGCTTTGCGGGGAGGCAGGCGCGAACCGAGATGCCCGCACAAAAAAAGGAAAGCGATGCTCGAGGCTGCGCTTCGGGCCTCGAGCATCGCTTCTCATCATCACTCTCTTCCACTATTTACATTATTCCGCCTGAAGCTTCCGGTGGATTTTCAGGAATTCCAAAATCACTGCCGCAGACAGGTCGGCGCTGGTGCGCTCGAACCGATCGTAGGATTCCGGTGCCGTTCCGTCGGCCAGATCCGAGATTACCCGGAGGATGCCGAAAGGCACTCCGGCGTATTGGCAGGTCTGGGCGATGGCCGCACTTTCCATCTCCGCGCACACCGCATTGAACGCCTCCCGGAGCTGTTTCTTCTTCTCGGCTCCGGAAATGAACTGGTCGCCGCTGACGATTCGGCCACGGTGCACGCCCCGCTCCGGCGCCGCCGTGCGGGCCGCCTGTTCCAGTTCCTCCACCAGCACCGGTTCCGCCGTGAAGCGGGTCGGCTCATTGCTGTTCTCTCCGGTGCACATATACCCGAGGGCATATCCGAAAGCAGTCACATCAAAATCGTGCTGCGCCAAATCCTCGCCAATCACGATATCGCCGATAGCCAGACCCGGCTTTGTTCCGCCGGCAATTCCGCTGTTGATCACACAGCAAGGACTGAAGGCGTCGATCAGCATCTGGGTCCCCCGCGCCGCATTCACCTTTCCCACGCCGCACTGCACCAGCACCGCCGGGATTTCCCCGAAACGGCCGCAGTGGAACTCGTATCCGTTAAACACAACATCCTCCCGGTCCCGGAGCTCCGCCAACAGGTCCTTCAGCTCCACCTCCAACGCGCAGATGATTCCCACCGGCCGCGGGCCTGAGGTTCCGACAATGCCGTTTCTCTTATTTTCCATAGTTGTAATCCATCCTTTCCACAGTCCAATCCTTCAGCACGTCCAGCATATCCTCTGCCGCCGCTTTGGCACCCGGCAGGTCGTGCTCCAAATAGTTGCCGCACTCCTCCCGGCGAGATCCCGGAATCTCTCCCTCGAAATCCCGGACGAACGCGAAGGATTCTTTTACCAGATTCAGCGCCTCCTCATGGCTCACGGTGTCCCGAACCAGGAAGTAAAAACCCGTGCGGCAGCCCATCGGTCCGATGTAAATGACGGAATCCGCCAACGCCGTGTTCCGCGCGTAGGTGGCAAAAAGGTGCTCGAATGTGTGGAGCGCTCCGTTGGTGAGGTAGTCCCCCATGTTCGGACGCTTCATGCGAATGTCGTATGTCACCACATCCCCGTCGATGCGGGAGATGTACATGCCCTTCTGAAGGGTGTCATGATTTACGGTAAAGCTTGCAATTTTCTTCATGTTTTTTCTCCTTTGTCTAAAAGAATCCCTAACATAATAGCATATCCGGGGTTTTTTGCCAACTTCCGGGATTTTTCGTAAAAAAAGCGGGCGGCGCCACAAAAATGTGGAGCGCCGCCCTGTTTCTGTTCAATTACACGTCCGACTAGCCGAAGTATTTCTTTCCCAGATTTGCGAAGGATTCCGCCGATCTCTGGATGGTCTCGTTAGAAATGCAGAAGGACAGTCTTACGTATCCAGGGCAAGCGAATGCGCTTCCCGGAACCATGAGGATTCTCTCCTCTTTCGCTGCCGCAACCAGCTCCTTCTCGTCTGCCACCGGAGATTTGATCCACAGGTAGAATGCGCCCTGCGGAACCAGTGCATCGAATCCGGCATCGGTTACGATTTTGTACAGGTCTTTCGCGTTCTTTTCGTAATACGGAATATCTACCTGCGCGTCCATGCAGCGCTCAACGACCAGCTGCATCAGGGACGGTGCGTTGGTGTCTCCGCATACACGGTTGGCAACAACCGCTGCGTTGAAGAACTCCTCGGAATTGTCGGACTTCTTCGGAATTGCAATGTATCCGATTCTCTCGCCCGGCAGGGACAGAGACTTGGACCAGGAGTATGCAATCAGGGTGTTGTCGTAAAAATCCGGAATGTACGGAACTTCTCTGTCCACGTATACCAATTCTCTGTACGGTTCATCGGATAGGATGTAGATTGGGTGTCCGTATTCCTTCTCCGCTTCCTTCAGAACATCGGCGATTGCCTGAATGGTCTCCTTGGAATAGATGGCACCGGTCGGGTTGTTCGGGTTGTTGATGATAACAATCTTTACCTTTGGATCCAGTGCAGCCTTCAGCGCTTCCGGATTCGGCTCGAATCCGTTGGCTTCGTTCGGCGGAACCACGATGGTCTCTGCACCGTAGTTGCGTGCCCAGTTGGCATACTCTACGAAGTACGGAGCGAATACCACCTGCTTGTCGCCCGGATCGAATACGGTCTTCATGATAACGTTCAGGGCGGATCCCGCACCAACGGTCATGATGATGTTGTTCATGTCAAAATCCGAACCGTAACGCTTGTTCAGATTGTCCGCTACGGCCTGTCTGGTGCTTTCATAGCCGGCATTTGCCATGTAGCCGTGAACCACATGGGGATCCATCTCGTTGTTGATATAGTTGATGGCTTCCTTTACTTCTTTCGGTGGGTGCAGTCCCGGGTTGCCTACACTGAAATCATATACATTCTCTTCACCGAAAACTTTTGCCATCTTCTTTCCTTCCTCGAACATCGCTCTGATGACAGAGCTTCCGGCGAGGAACGGTTCCATGCTTTTTGCAATCATGTCTTTTCTCCTTACTACTATTACCTCAGTACGTTGACGTTCGGATTTCCGAACAAAGTAATTTTAACACAATGAAGAAATATTTTTCAATAAATTGTGTTTATTTTTTGTAATTTGTAAAAAAATAACAACTGCCGATATTTTTTTACACCCCGCGTTTTGCATTCCAAAAACAGGAAAGGTCCCTCGGGCGTACGCCCAAGGGACCTTTTGCAACACATTACTATACATATATATTCTATACTTGCCAGATGCCGAGCTAGTATCCTGGGGGTGGTCTTTGCACAATACAAATGGCAAGTGTAGAATAACAAATTTAATGAAGCCCGTTAAAAACAAACTTTACTCACTTATTTTATCAGTTTGCTCGGCGGTGTCAAGAAAATTTTTCATTTTTTATCAAAAATATTAATCAAAGCAAAGCCCAATATTGGTTTTTCACATACATTTTGCATCAATAGTCTACCCGAGAAAATAAGACAAAGAATACAAATCTCTTCCGCACCGGACGTACTTTTCCCGAAGGATTCCTTCGACTTCCGGAAGGGGAATTCCCGTCTCGGTACTCAGCTTCAAAGAGGTAATCTCCGTCGGAAATTCCTGCCGCCCCAAGAAAAAGTCCTGATTGGCCTCCGTCAGAACATCCGCTGCCCGGAGGAGGAAGTAATTTCGCACGTTCAAATTGTAAATCAAATCCTCGGCCTCCCGGAAACAGTTGGAGAGGAAATCTATTTTTGTCGGGTCCGTCAGATCCGGAATCACCGACCGGTAGCGGTTGTCCACCAGCGGCATCGGAATACCGGTCATATCCAGGAAGGCATCCGCCTGCTCTCGGCCGCGCCGAATCACGATATCCGGCACCACGTAAGGCTCCGCCGCCCGGTCACGATACCGGATGCCCGGCTTCGGAATTGCCGGCGAACCTGATTTTAGCTGAAACCGAACGCACTGCTCCCCGTCTGTCGTGCCCACGCCGATGGGATCCATGGATCGGAGCATGCCCTCGGCCAGCTCCACGTCCCAGGAGTTGGCATAACAAATCTCCGCCGCCTCGTTTCGGTTGTACCGGAGGTAGCCCTCGTCGGTCAGCCGGGTAATCATGTAGCGGCAGGCGCGATAGGAACCGCTGCCCAAGCCGGAGTCCTCCAGCTGGCGAAGGAGATGGCGGTGCAGGTCTGTTTTTCGGGCAACCCAATGCTCGTAAGCCGCCACGTCCTTTCCAGTCTCCCGGTGGAACTTCTGCCACTGCAGGAAACCCTCGTAGCGGTCCGGGCCGGTAATCGCCACGGCGTCCGCCCACTTGCTGTTCTTCCAGGTTTCCGCCAAAAGCACCGGAGCCGCGGACATCTCCCAGTTCACGTATTCCGCCAGGGCCAGGTGGCTCATGTACAGAGGATGATTCACTTTTCTCGTCTCATTTCTCTCGTTCATACTTCGATTATACATGTGAAAGGCTTTTCTTTTCAACCCCGTATTGTGGCAACTTCCGGCGGTCTTTGTTATACTGGAAGAATATTGATTTCGGAGGTACGCATGGATAAGAAATACGACTGCATCATCATCGGCGGCGGAGCGGCGGGGCTTCTCACCGCCGCCCGGCTGGATCTGACGGCCTTTTCGCCGAAAGGGACCGGCCTGATACTGGAGGCGACGGATTCCCCGGGGACCAAACTCCGCATGAGCGGCGCCGGGCACTGCAATTTCACCCACGACGGTTCCGTAAAGGACATGGTGGCGGCCTACGGGGAACAGGGGCGCGCCATCCGCCGTGTTCTCTATCGTTATAATAACGAAGCATTCGTGGATTTTCTGAATCGCCACGGGATTCCTTCCTTCTCCCGGGATGGCGGTCGGATTTTCCCAAAATCCGAGAAGGCGCAGGATGTATTGAACCTTCTTCTGGATCTTTCCGCGGAGAACGGGTTCGCCCTAAAAAAAGGATTCCGGGTTTCCCAAGTGACCCGGCTTCCGGGCGCCGGCTGGCAGGTCACATGCGACAACGGCGCTGCCTTCCGAACCGCGGCGATGGTCATCGCCACCGGGGGGAAATCCTTCCCGGCCACCGGCTCAAACGGCCGCATGTGGGACGTTTTGAGCCGGGACCTGGGTGTGGAAGTGATTTCCCCCCGGCCAGTGCTTGCACCGGTAGCGGTTCGCTCGTATCCCTACGGCCCCGTGGCCGGATTGTCCTTTGAAACCGCGGAACTCTCCGTTACCGCTCCCGGAAAGAAAATTCAGCGGAGCGTGGGAGACCTGCTCCTTACCCATCGGGATTTCTCCGGCCCGGCCGCGCTGAACATCTGCGGCGCGGCCGAGCCCGGGGATACACTCCACATCAACTACGTGTATCCCCGGAGTCGGGAGGAAGTTACCGGAATTCTCTCCGAGATTTTCAGCGGGAAGAAGGGAAACCCGGTTTCCGCCATGGCATCCCGGCTGAACCTGCCGCGGCGCTTCTGCCAGAGCATTCTCCTACGGAGCATTGGAAAACCCATCGATGCGGAAAATGTTTTTAGGGGAAGCTCGAATGTGAACGGACTTTCCCCAAAGAAAGTGGCCGCCCTTCTCTGCGATGATACCTTTACGGTGGAAGGCCTCCCGGACTGGAACAAAGCCATGGCCACCCGCGGGGGCATCGCCCTGTCCCAGCTGGATCTGCGCACCATGGAATTCCGGGAACTTCCGGGCCTCTTCGCCGTAGGGGAAGCTTTGGACGTGGACGGAATTACCGGCGGATACAACCTGCAGTTCGCCTTTTCCTCCGCCTCGGTGTGCGCCGAAGCCCTTCAGAAAAAGCTCCGGGCGGATTCCCCGGCGAAGGGTTTGCGCCTCTCAACGGAAGAATAAGCCTTTCCCGGGAGTGAGGCGCAAACTCACACAGCCGTCAGGGGCTTTTCCGGGCAATTGGTTTGCGCCTCTCAACGGAAGAATAAGCCTTTCCCGGGAGGGGAGCGCAAACTCACACAGCCGCCGCCGGGGGCTTTTCCGGGTGAAAGGTTTGCGCCCCTACACATAGAAGAAGGAGGTGTCGCACCGATCATGCGACACCTCCTTCTTCTTCATTCTTCCTTTTATTACTTCTTTTCTTTTCTCATGGTCAGGGAGATCTTTTCCCGCTTCACATCTACGTCCAGCACGCGCACATCCACGATGTCGCCCACCTTCACCACGTCCAGCGGATGTTTTACGAAACGGTCCGCCAGCTGGGAGATGTGCACCAGGCCGTCCTGGTGTACGCCGATGTCCACGAAGGCACCGAAGTCCACGATATTCCGGACGGTGCCCTTCAGCTCCATGCCCGGCTTCAAGTCCTTGACCTCCATGACATCGGAACGGAGAATCGGCGCCGCCGCCTCGCTTCGAGGATCCCGGCCCGGTTTCTCCAGCTCTTCCAGAATATCCTTCAAGGTGTACTCTCCGATTCCCAGGTTTTCCGCCATTCGCTGCACCGCTGCCTCGCTGATTTTCGCCGGGGCTGCCGGCGCCTGTTTCGGCTTTTCCTTTTTCTTCGGGCGGTTCAGCGCCTTCAGCGCGCTGAGGCTGCTGAGGTTTCCTTTTTCGTTCACCGCAGCTTCCGGGGCTGCGTTCCGGGAATTCTCCTTCTTCCCCTTGCCGGCGGCCTTTCCGCTTCCGACACCCGCTGCGGAAAGCTTCGGATTGGCTGCCAGATCTCGGACGCCGCCGTTTGCCAGGTCCGCCTCGCTGTATCCCAAAGTCGCCAGGATGGTGCGGGCCGCTTCATAGCTTTCCGGGTGCACCGCGGTGGCGTCCAGCGGTTCCACGCCGCCGGAAATTCGTAGGAAACCGGCGCACTGCTGGAAAGCTTTCGGTCCCAGCTTCGGCACCTTCAGGAGTTCCTTCCGGCTCCGGAACCGGCCGTTGGCCTCCCGGTATTTCACGATATTGGACGCAACGGTGCTGCTGATTCCGGACACGTATTCCAACAGGGACGGGGAAGCGGTATTCAAATCCACGCCCACCCGGTTTACGCAGTCTTCCACCACGGCGTTCAGGGCTTCCCCCAGCTTCTTCTGGTTCATGTCATGCTGGTACTGACCCACACCGATGGATTTCGGATCTATTTTTACCAGCTCCGCCAACGGATCCTGAAGACGGCGGGCGATGGATGCGGAACTGCGCTCGCCCACATCCAGGTCCGGATATTCTTCCGTGGCCAGCTTGCTGGCGGAATAAACGGAAGCCCCCGCCTCGTTGACGATGACGTATCGGAGTTTTTTGCCCGCTGCCTGTGCGTACTCCTTGATAAAATCAACGATAATCTGCTCGGATTCCCGGGATGCGGTTCCGTTGCCCACGGAGATCACGTCGATGTCGTACTTCTTCACCAGCTTTGCCAGCACGGCCTTGGCTTCCCGCACCTTGTTCTGGGGCGCCGTTGGGAAAATCACCGTGGTGTCCAGGATTTTGCCCGTCGGGTCGCACACCGCCAGCTTGCACCCGGTACGGAACGCCGGGTCCCAGCCCAGTACGGTTTTGCCCGCCAGCGGCGGCTGCATCAGAAGCTGCTCCAGGTTGCTTCCGAAAATCTTAATGGCCCCTTCCTGGGCTTTCTCGGTGAGCTCGTTCCGAAGCTCCGTCTCGATGGACGGGGCAATCAGCCGCTTGTAGGAATCCGCCAAAGCCGGCGACAGGTAGTCCCCTCGACCCACCTGCTTCTCCAGGTACTGCACGCAGGTTTCCTCCGGCGCCTGAATGTGCACGGACAGCATCTTCTCCTTCTCTCCCCGGTTCATCGCCAGCACCCGGTGTCCCGGAATCTTTGCGACCCCCTCGGTATAGTCCGCATAGTTGGCATAGACCGGATTATCCACACCTTCTTTTGTGGCCACGGAAACCATCATGCCCTGCTTCTGGGTGCGGTTTCGAATCTGAGTCCGATACTCCGCATCGTCGGAAACGTCCCCGGCGATGATATCCTGCGCGTACCGGATCGCCTCCGGCACGGTGTTCACTTCTTTTTCCGGGTCCAGATACTTCTGCGCTTCCGCCTCCACGTCCGCCGCCGCTCCGTGATTTCGAATAAAATCCGCCAGCCCGCTGACACCTTTCTCCTTGGCAATGGTGGCTCTGGTGCGGCGCTTCGGTTTGTACGGCCGGTACAGGTCCTCCACGGCCACCGCGGTCTCCGCCGCCTCAATCTGCTTCCGCAGCGCCGGGGTCATCTTCTCCTGCTCCTCAATGGACGCAATCACCGTCGCCTTCCGCTCCTCCAAATTCCGCAGGTACTTCAGCCGCTCGTCAAACGCCCGCAGCTGCTCGTCGTTCATCCCGCCGGTCACGTCCTTCCGGTACCGAGAAATGAACGGAATCGTGTTCCCCTCATCGATTAATTTAATCACCGCCTCGGTCTGCGCCGGACGGATCTCTAATTCCTGAGTAATTTTCTTTTTAATATCCATATGTCGTTTCGTTTCTCCTAAAAAAATAAAACATCCCGCCGGCGTTTCCGGCAGGGCCGCGGGAAAGCGGCTTGTCTATGATACCACATTCTCGGCGTTTTGGGTATCGCTCTCAAGAATTTCCGATTGACGGCTCCCCCCCTGCCGGGTATATAATAAGCAGTAAATAAGTTAGAAACACAAGGAGGTTATATGAAACGAGTCCCTTTGGACCAGGAAAAGAAAACCATCCGCCTGTCCAGCTGGCTGGGCGTTACCGTGGCAGTCTTCGAGCTTGCCATGTTCATCGTCAGCGGATCTCAGGCGATTCTCATCGACGGCGTCTACGATGCGATGGATGTGGTTATTCTGGTAATCTATCAGATGCTGCTTCCGCTGATTTACAAGCCGGTCAGCGAGCGCATTCCATTTGGTTTTGCCCAGGTGGAAACCCTGTTCATCCTGATTAAGGGCTCCGTCCTGATTGTCGTCACCTCCATGATTATCTATAACGATATCGTCATCATCCTGAACGGGGGCACCTCCATCGATACGAAGCAGGTGCTGATTTTCGAAGCCTTCCTGACGCTGTTCTGCATCTTCGGCTATTTCGTGGTGCGGAGACTGGGCCGAAAGCTGAAAACCCCGATGATTAAGGTGGAACTGATTACCTGGAAGATTGACGTTTTTCTGAGTTTGGGTGCCTTCCTGGCATTCTTCATGGAAATCCCGTTCCTTCACTTCCACGTGCTGGAATGGCTGGTTCCGTATATTGACCCGCTGGTTTCCTGCGTCATCGCCATGCTGATGCTGCCGGAGCCGACCCGGGCATTTATCAAAGCCATCCGAGGACTGGTGCTCATGGCCCCTTCCGAGGAAAAACTGGAACGGATTCGCACCCTGTGCCACGAAACCCTTTCGGATTACCCGTATGAAATCGACTTTATCGATGCGGTTCGCACCGGCCGCAAAATGTGGATTTCCCTCTACTTCACCACGGAAGGAAACATGATCAAGGTGCCACAGCTGAAACAGGCCACCATGGACTTGAAGAAAGCCCTGTCCACGATTTACGTGAACCTAGATGTGGAAATGATTCCGGAAATCCATCCGGACAATCCGGCGGAATAGAATTTAGAAGAAAAAAGTGTGTTCTTCACGAACAGTTGCGGGATAGTTATTAGGCTATCCCGCAACTTTTTTTTGTAAAGAGCCAAAAGGTTGGTGCAAGCCGGCGAAAAAGGCCTATGACTTGGTGCAACGGAAACGGAAGATCAAGGCTTTGCGGATTTCCGTGCACCAACTCCGGAGCCCCAAGCCGGCGAAAAAGGCCTAATTCTTGGTGCAACGGAAACGGAAAATCAAGGCCTTGCGGGTTTCCATGCACCAACTCCGGAGCCCCAAGCCGGCGAAAAAGGCCTACGACTTGGTGCAACGGAAACGGAAAATCAAGGCTTTGCGAGGTTCCGTGCACCAACTCCGGAGCTGTAAGCCGGCGAAAAAGACCTACGACTTGGTGCAACGGAAACGGAAAATCAAGGCCTTGCGGGGTTCCGTGCACCAACTCCGCGCCGGCTCCCGGGAAACCGGTTTGCGCCCCTCGACGGAAGAATAAGGCTTTCCCGGGAATGAGGCGCAAACCCACCCAGCCGCCGGGTGCTCTTCCCGGCAAAAGGTTTGCGCCTCTCAACGGTAGAATAAGGCTTTCCCGGGTGCAAGGCGCAAACTCACCCAGCCGCCGGCGCCTCTTCCCGGCAATTGGTTTGCGCCCCTCGACGGTAGAATAAGGCTTTCACGGGAGTGGGGCGCAAACTCCCACGACCGCCGACGGCTTTTCCAGGCAAAAGGTTTGCGCCTCTCAACGGAAGAATAAGGCTTTCCTGGGAATGAGGCGCAAACCCACACCGCCGCCAGCGCCTCTTCCCTGCAATTGGTTTGCGCCCCTCGACGGAAGAATAAGGCTTTCCCGGGAATGAGGCGCAAACCCACATAGCCGCCGGGGGCTTTTCCCGGCAAAAGGTTTGCGCCCCTCAACGGTGAAATAAAGCTTTCCCGGGAATGAGGCGCAAACCCACACCGCCGCCGGCGCCTCTTCCCTGCAAAAAGTTTGCGCCCCTCGACGGAAGAATAAGGCTTTCCCGGGTATGAGGCGCAAACCCACACCGCCGCCGGCGCCTTATCCCGGCAAAAGGTTTGCGCCCCTTGACGGAAGAATAAGGCTTTCCCGGGTGTGAGGCGCAAACCACCACACCCGCCGACGGCTCTTCCCTGCAAAAAGTTTGCGCCCCTCAACGGAGAAATAAGGCTTTCCCGACTCCAAGGCGCAAACCACCACACCCGCCGGCGCCTCTTCCCTGCAAAAAGTTTGCGCCCTCGACGGAAGAATAAAGCTTTCCCGGGTATGAGGCGCAAACCCACACCGCCGGCGGCTGAATCCCTCCATTCCCGCCGTCCGGCCATATAAAAACAGTGCCGGCAATGAATCCGTTCATCGCCGACACCACTAAGCATCACTTCTTATTCCAACTATTTCATATTCTACCTATTCCGCGTCCAACTGTTCGCGCCTAGCCCTCGGCAGGCGCTACTCCGCATCCGGCACCCACATCAGGTAGATTTTGCCCTCTGCCTGTACCATCTGGAAGGTAATCGCATCGTCCTTCCGCAGGCCGAAATCCTGCTTCGGCGCTTCCAGCAGTTCGCCGTGAATCTCCGTCTCGCCGAAGCCGGTGCACTTCACCCACACGTATTCCGGATACAGTCCCGCCTTCTGCACGATGACGCTGACGTATTCCGGGCACTCCACGTTCCGGCTTCCGTCAATCAGTTCCAGGTCGTAAATCAGCTGGCGCAGTTTTTCCTTGGTTTCGAACTGCTCCCGCGTCTGCGCCGCAATTCCGTCAAAGGCGCTCCAATCCACATCCAGCTCGCCCTGATCCAGGAATTTCTTATAGCACACGTCGCCGTAGCGAACCCGTGCCATCTGCTCCGTCACATCCGATCCGGCTTCCAACTCGTTCCCGTCCATCTTTGCAGAGCACAGGATGTAGAAGCTGAGGCCCAGCCCCTCTTCGATATAGCAATATGTCAGAATTCCGGTAGCTCCTTCCATAACGGTAAAAGAATTTTTCAGTGCGTCCATATCTTCCGGGCATTCAATGTATTGATACCGGTGATACAGTTCCCGAAAATTCGCTTCTTCCATTACTCTCAGTTTCGCCGTCTGCGTATTCTCCGCCATTTAATCGTCCATTCCTTTCTCTAATTGCGTTATCATATCATCCGAGGACACGGACAGTGCCGAATCCATATCGAAACAGGACCAGATGGATGTTTCATCGTATCCGCTGAACAGAATCGCTTTGTCCAAATTCTGGAAGGATTCGTGGAACAGCTTCTTGCCCAGTTTCACCGTGATTTTCTTTCCGTTACGGGAATACTCATCGGTGATTTCATTGGTATTATCCTCCGACGGTCCGTATTCATTTTCCAACATGCCATCCTGCTTCAGCGTGGTCCCGTCCACCGTATAGGTGCAAATCCGATAGGTGATGGAGGAATCTCCGCTGGTTCGGTAAATGTAGAATTTGCCATCCTTACCGGTGAACACCACGTAATTTACGCCCGCGCCGGCTGCGACATCCGACAGCAGCGACTCCGAGCCGTTGGCATCGCTCTTCATCTCCACCGTCTCGCCATTCTTCACCGTATAGATGTGCAGGTCCGCCTGATGATTGTTCACCGCTTCCATCAAAAACAGCTCCGGCACGCCGTCCGAATTGATATCACACAGCGCCGTCTGGCGGTCGATGGTCACCAGATCCGAGCTCACCGCCCGCTGCCAGTTGTAATTATCCACCGAATATTTCTTGTCCTGAACCAGAGTATCGTACAAGGTGTACACCCGGCTGAGATCCACATCCTTCTTCTGATCCGTTTCCACCTGCTCCGTCTTCTGACCGTCATCCGCAGATTTGTCCTCATCCGCAGACTTGCTGCAGGCGCTCATGCCCAGCACCAGCATCGCCACGCAAAGGCACCCGATCCATCTTTTCATCTTCATGGCGTTTCCCCCTTCCAGAAGGTCATTTTCTTATATTATAGCGGAGAAAAACAACCCCTGTGTGAAAACACCGTACATATTTCCCCTAAAAACATTTTTCTTTCTCCCGAGTAAACCGGGCATTACCAGTTGGTGGCGATATCGATCTGAGTCGGATTCCGGCTGGCAAAACCGCCGGTATCGCAAACGATGGCCAAGCCCAAACTTGTTTTTACAATGGATCCTCTCGGATGCCGGCTGAGGTTCGCCGCTACCATGATGTAGTTCCCCAGCATTTTGCAGCCGTCCTTCCGTTCCCAATAGGCATCCGTATTTCCCATCCCACGCATGGTTCGAACCACGCCGGACATGTTCAGATTGTAGTAGGTTTCTTTTCCGTTGGGACCGCTGGCCGTTCCGCTGGACCGGGAAAGCCGGCCTCCGCTGTAGCTGTAGGCACTCTGCACGATGTCGTAGACTTCCGACGCCCCGATATTGGTGTCGGTGGATGCCGGCACGTATTCCAGATTCTCCGCCTTCTTGGCAATTCGGCGAACATAGGCCTTTTCAATCAGGTCGGCGCCGGTTTTCTTCGTTCTCTTTGCGGTTCCGGTAACTTCACCGGCAATCTGGTTCTGCACCAGGTCTACGGCAATCGCTTCCGCCTGCTTCTGCAGCCGGGCGTTCTGCTGGGTAAGATACACGGTGTAAAGAATATCCAGCACCATTCCCGCCGCCGCAATTAGTTCTGCGGCGAGAATCATCGCCATTATTTTCTTGCTGAGATTTTTTAATCGATGCATAGTCACTCCTGTCTCGTTCCCTTACGATAGCTGTATTATACCACAGGAGATTTCCAATCCAAAATTTTCTACAACTCCTCCAGCACTTCTCGGATTTCTTTCTCCGCCTCTTCCAGCTTCTCCAGAAATTCCCGGGAGGAATATCGGTCGGCCCCGTGTCCCAGTGCATTCTGCTGCACCAGCGCATCCGAAGAGACGACCCGGATGGACCGGGTTCCCTTTGCTTCATCCACCATTTTGCCGATGAGGATGTCCGCCGGTTCATCTTCCTTTGTATAGATCACCTGTACGCCAAAATGCTGTTCCGCGGATCCCACGCCGTACGGGACTTTGTAGGCATCGAACACCACAATCAGCTCGCATTGCATGTAGCCCTGATAGTTCACCAACCGGTCGATGAGCTGCTGCCGAGCCGCCCCCAGGTCTTGATTGGCCAGTCCCCGAAGGGTTTCCGAATAGTTGATCAGGTTGTACCCGTCGATGATTACCAGATCGGATTTCACCTCCCCGGTGCCCTTTGCCGGCCGCATGTGTTTTTTTCGGATTTCTTCATTGCGGGCCAAAGCCTCTGCGGACGCAATATCGTCCTGCTTCGTCCGCCGCTCCACCGGACCCTTGTGCATGACTTTCTTGCTTTTACCGTAAGTGCGCTCGAAAATCGCCCGAAGCTCTTCGTCGGAAGCCATGGTTTGGCGCAGCCGTTCCCGCCGCATATCCCGCACGCTTTCCTCCGGGGCGCCGCTGCGAAGGGCGGAAGGCAGGTGCATGTGCGCTTCCACCTCATCCCAGGGAACGATGTTGCCGGCGCCGTGGGACACGAACACCGAATCCGCCGGGTTTTCCAGATCTCGCTCCGGCTCGTAGGAACTGCGGGCCAGCACCTCCTCCGGATTGTGGCAGACGTCGTACCCTTTGAGAGAGCAGAGAATTCGTCCCTGACCGCCGGTGTAGGATGCCAGAGTCACCGGGTAATCCATCAACCCCGCCGCCGGCGCTTCTCCCGGCACCACAGAACGATCTCCGGACTGCTCCAGGTCGCCGATTTTTCCGCCCATCTGCTGGATATCCGTCATGGCTCTGCCCACATAACCGGTGGGCACCTCGATGCGGAAGGTGAACCAGGGTTCCAGAATCACCGATTCCGCCTTCATCAGCCCGTTCCTCACCGCACGGCAGGCGGCCTCCCGAAAATCTCCGCCGCTGGTGTGCTTCTCGTGGGCTTTGCCCGCGGCCAATGTTATTTTTACATCCGTCAACGGTGCCCCCAGCAGCACGCCCCGATGCTCTTTCTGTTCCAAATTTCCCAGAATCAGCCGCTGCCAGTTGCGGGCCAGCAGGTCTTCCGACAGGGTGCTGTTGTACACGATGCCGCTGCCTCGCTCCCCCGGTTCCAGAATCAGGTGCACCTCGGCGTAGTGGCGAAGGGGCTCGAAATGGCCCACTCCTTCCACCGTATCCAGAATGGTCTCCTGATAGATCAGGCTTCCGGTACCGAATTCCACGGTGTACCCGTACCGCTCCTCGATCATGGTACGCAGCACCTCCAGCTGAATCTGACCCATCAGCCGGATACCGATTTCCGACGTCTCGCTGTTCCAGGTGACGTGCAGCTTCGGGTCTTCCTCTCCCAGTTCCCGGAAATGGCGCAGCACGGTGTGCACGTCCATGCCCTCCGGTACGATGACGCTGTAGGTCATGAAAGGTTCCAGCACCTCGCCGCTGTCCGGGTCTGCGCTGCCCAGCGCGTCGCCCGGAATCACGTGGGACAGGCCGGTGACCGCGCATACGGCTCCCGCTTCCGCCTCATCGGCGGAACGGTATTTCATCCCGGAATAGAATCGAATCTGATTCACCTTCTCTTCCCACGGCTCCCCGTTCTCATCGGTGCCGTGCAGCAGGGTGCGCACCGCCAGCTTCCCTCCGGTAAGCCGAAGGAACACCAATCGCTCCCCCCGTTCGTCCCGGCTCACTTTGAACACCTTTGCGCCGAAGGTCTCGTCATAGGCCGGCTCCTTCGTATACCGATCCAGGCAGTCCATCAGGTATTCGATTCCCTGCATTTTCAGGGCAGACCCAAAAATACACGGGTACAGCCGCCGTTCCCGAACGGCTCGGGCGATATCCTCATCCCCTACCGGCCGGTCCATCAGCACCTGCTCCGCCAGCTCCGGCACCGCCAAAGTCAGGTCGTCCAGGAACTCCTCGCTGTCCCGGTTCCGGCTGAAATTCACGAAGCCCTCCCCGAAGGATTCCTCTAATTCTTCTATGATCGTCTCCCGCTCACGAACCGCCAGGTCCATCTTATTGACGAACACCATCACCGGAATGTTCCGCTGACGCAGCAGCTTCCACAGGGTTTCCGTGTGGCTTTGGATGCCGTCCGGCGCTGAGATAATCAGCACCGCCAGGTCGATTACCGACAGCACCCGCTCCATTTCCGCCGAAAAATCCACGTGTCCCGGGGTGTCCAGGAAGGTCACCTCCGTGTTTCCCGCTTGGAACCGGGCCTGCTTCGAGAACACCGTAATGCCTCGGTTTCGCTCCACGGAATTTCCATCCAGATAGGAGTCCCCGTGATCCACCCGGCCCAACCGTCGAATTTCGCCGGACCGGTAGAGCAAGCCCTCCGACAAAGTGGTTTTACCCGCGTCAACGTGGGCCAATATTCCCATAATCAATTTCTTCATGAATGGAATTCCTTTCGCCTTTATGATATTGTAATGATACCATGAGTGGTAGAATTTGTGTAAAATTTCCATAAAAAAAGGCCGGATTGGCGGAGATTTCCGACTTTACACAGATTTTACAGATTCATGATAATGTTCCTTACATTGAAGTTTTAAGATTGTACCATAAAGAAGCAAAGCAAACGAACACGAGGAGGTTTCGGTATGATATATTGCGTGGAAGATGATCAGAGCATCCGGGATCTGATGCTGTATACTTTGAACACGGCGGGTTTTTCTGCCAATGGTTTCCCGGACAGCGTTCCTTTCTGGGCCGCAATGAAACAGGAGACGCCGGAACTGATTCTTCTGGATATCATGCTGCCGGGGGAAGACGGCATCGCCATTCTCAAGGAACTGAAAGCCTCGCCTCTGACCCGGAACATTCCGGTAATCATGGCAACGGCAAAGGATTCGGAATACGATAAGGTGATTGGATTGGATCTGGGCGCCGATGACTACCTGTCCAAACCCTTCGGCATGATGGAGATGATTTCCCGCATCAAAGCCGTACTTCGCCGCACCACCCCGAAAGAGGATGCGCCGGTGCTGATGTGCGGAGGCATTACCCTGAACACCGTCAAGCATCAGGTTTCCGTCCACGACCAGCCGGTCACCCTGACCTTGAAGGAATATGAACTCCTTCGTACTTTTATGGAAAATCTGGGCAAGGCATTCACCCGGGAGCAGCTTCTTTCCTCGATCTGGGGCATTGACTTCGTCGGGGAAACCCGGACGGTGGATGTCCATATCGGAACTCTGCGGACCAAGCTGGGAAGCTGCGGCGGGATGATTGCCACCGTCCGCGGAGTGGGTTACAGAATGGAGGATACCGGTGAGTAAGAAAATTTTTCGCTCCATCTGGATGGTTTCCATCCTGGTGCTGACCGCCTCCCTGATTATCATCATGGCGGCATTGTACGATTACGTGGATACCACGCAGCGAGAGCAGCTGGTGGACGAAACCCATCTGGCTGCCAAGGGCGTGGAACTGAACGGCAAAAAATATCTTCATAAATTAGATTCCGACAGCTACCGAATTACCTGGGTCGCTGCGGACGGCACGGTGCTCTTCGACAACCGGGCGGACGCGGATTCCATGGGCAATCACAAAGGACGTGCGGAAATCAAAGAAGCGGAGAAGGACGGTTTCGGCCAAAGCGTTCGCTACTCCAACACCCTTTCCGTAAAACAACTTTACGCCGCGGAGCGCCTGTCCGACAAGAGCGTGCTCCGGGTGTCCATCGACCAGGAACCGGTGTGGATGGTGCTTCTGGGCATCGCCCCATCCATCGCATTTGTAGCAATATTCGCCATCCTCATTTCCCTGTGGCTGGCTTCTCGGCTTTCCTGGAAAATCGTGGAGCCGATCAACAAGCTGAATCTGGATGAGGCCATTCAGCATGTGGATGAGGATGATTTCAAGGAAATCGCTCCGCTGATCCGCCGTATGACCCAGCAGCAGGAGCAGCTGCGGAAGGACCGGGACGAAATTGCCCGGTCGGCGCAGATTCGTCAGGATTTCACCGCCAACGTGTCTCACGAACTGAAGACGCCGCTCCACGCCATCTCCGGATACGCGGAGCTGCTGGAAAACGGCATGGTTCAGGAAAAGGACATCCGGCCTTTCGCCGCAAAAATCCGCTCGGAATCCATGCGGATGGCCAAGCTGGTGGAAGACACCATCGGCCTGAGCAAGCTGGACAGCGGTGCCCCGGAAATGAAGTGGGAGGATACGGATCTCTTCACCATCGCCGAGAATGCGGTGGACTGCCTGGAAATTCCGGCGGAAGAGGCGGGCGTGTCCATTTCCCTCCAGGGAAAATCCTGTCCGATGTACGGAATTCCGGAAACCCTGTACAGCATCGTCTACAACCTCTGCGAAAACGGCATTAAATACAATCACTCCGGCGGCTACGTGCACGTGCACCTGGAGCCGACGGAATCGGAAATCCTTCTGACGGTGTCCGATTCCGGAATCGGCATCCCGGAGGACGCCCAAAGCCGCATCTTCGAGCGGTTCTACCGGGTGGACAAGAGCCGTTCCAAGGAGGTGGGTGGAACCGGACTGGGCCTCTCCATCGTAAAACACGCGCTGATGATCCATCACGCGACGGTTCACGTGGACAGCATCCCGGGCAAGGGCACCACCTTCACGGTGCGCATCCCGCGGCGGCCGATGTAGGCGCGAGAGGCGCGGGCTTCGCCGATTTGCAGACTTCGTCTGAGTGGCGATGGCTTCGCCGGACTTGGCGAGGCGCTGCCGGACGGCGTGGGCGTTGCCGGACGGCGTGGGCGTTGCCAGGCCTGCGGGGCGCTGCCGGACTAGCGGCCTTCGTACGAGGGGCAGGGCGCTGCCCCAGCGGAGGAGGCTTCGCCGATTTGAACTTATAGTCCAAAAAAAAGCATAATATATGAAAGAAGCCGCTGTGCACTTGGTACAGCGGCTTCTTTCATTGCGAGAAAACAAGGAATCCGGGCCGGAGGAAGCACCGAGTGGAGGATTTCCGGCGTCGGATTCCGGCGGAGCGGAGCTCCGCCGCTTCGGACGTGGTGCCTCACTCCCCGCAAACCCTTGTTCTTTCGTCCACAAGCACCACGTCTCTCGGGCCCAAAGCGCCGGCGGCGTACCGGACGTGGTGCTCCATCCCCCACAAACCCTTGTTCCTTCGTCCGGAAGCACCACGTCCCCAGGTCCGGATGGACCGACGCCGGCACTGACGTGGTGCTTCACTCCCCGCAAAACCTTGTTCCTTCGTTTCTCTTGCACCAAGTCCCCAGCCCAAGATGAACCTCCGCCGTTACTGACGTGGTGATCCATACCCCGCAATCCCTTATTCCTTCGTCGAGGGGCATCACGTCCTCGCCCCCGGATGGGATTGGAAAAGGAAGTGCGGACGAATTTGCCATTCGACTGCACTTCCTTCCACTTCTATTCTGTATAGACAGAAAAAGTAGCGGCGCCATCGCACCGCTACTTTTTCTTCATAATTCGATTAAGTTTTACTACTTTACTTTTCCGCTTCTCTTTGGTGCGGTATAAGCACTGTACGCGATTCCGGATTTTCCGTTGCTGCCGCGCAGTGCTTTTACTTTGTAATAGTATCGTTTACCTTTCTTTACTTTTTTATCTGTATACTTAGTTCCGGAAACCGTTGCGACTTTCTTGTAACCGCTGGATTTCTTTGTGCTGCGATAAATCATGCACTTCGTTGCGGCAGAAGACTTCTTGAACTTGATGGTACATTTTCTCTTTCCTCTGGAAACGCTTAGCTTTGTCGGCTTCGGCAGATCTTTTACCTTAAATTGCACAAAGTTTATTGGAATATCAAAAGAATCATACACATCCACCGAAGGAATCGTATAATAATCCTCCCAGGTATCCCACATGGTGAAGTCAAGCCAAACCCGCTGTCCTCGATATACGGTGAAATTATTTCGAAGATTAATGCGGACATATTTCTCGTCTACATCCGTTTCATACCCTCTGGCTTGAACCCCCTTGCGATTTACTTTTTTCTTTAATGCCAAATTCTTTTCACTTGACGAAACATCTAATGTTCGTTCATCATGGCCTTTTTCCTTCCGGTTCTCGATGAAATTTTTCTCTTTCGACTTACCGATTTACTTAGTGCCTGCAAACCCATTCAGGGGAAGACATGCAACCACTAAAACAGCACACAGCAAGATTATAACGGACTTCTTTCGCATTAGACCACTCTCCTTAATTAACACGAATCTACGAATTCTATCCCAGCAAGTGTACCATTTTTCATGCAATATCACAACATCTTCTTCCGTTTCAGCACGACGTACAGGCCCAGGCAGATGGCCACCACGATGCCGCTGATGATGCCGAAGCCGAAAGGCGTCTGGGCGAAAGGCATGTATTTCGTCAGCACGTTCATTCCGTACATTCCGGAGATCACCGTCGGAATCGCCAGAATCAGCGTGATGGAGGTGAGGATTTTCATCACGTTGTTCAGCCGGTTATCAAAAATCGTAGACATCAGCTGGCGGGTGCCGTCCACGATGCTGCGGTAGATGTCCGTCATCTCCACCGCCTGCTGGTTTTCCACGATGGCATCGTCCAGCAGCTCTTGGTCCTCCGGGAAGCGTTCCAGCCGAGAGTACCGGGTGAGTCGGTCTAGCACGTTGCCGTTCTCACGAATGGAGGTGGCGAAGTACACCAGCGCCTGCTCCAGCTCGTGAAGGCTGAACAGATCTTCCTCTTCCACATCGTCCCGCACCTTTTCCTCGATTTCCTGCCGCTTCCGGTCGATTGCGTACAGCGCCTTCTGGTACAGCAAAGCGGATTCCAAAAGAATCTGATACACGAATCGCAATTTTTTCCGGGTGGAAAAATCATTCATCCGGTTCTTCTCGAAATTCCGAAGCACGAAGGACTCCTCCGAGCAGATGGTCACGATGGCTTCTTTAGTGATAATGATTCCCAGCGGAATGGTCACGTAGGCCCGCACCCCGTTCCGATACTCCTCCGACGGGATGTCCACCACGATTAAAGTGTAGTTCTCCGGAAGTTCAATTCGCGTCTTTTCTTCCAGGTCAATTGCCGCCATCAGGTCGTCCACCTCGACGCCCATCCGTTCCGCAATCAGCTCCGCCTCTTCGTTGGAGGGGTTGGTCATCTTCACCCAGCAGTCGTGACAGAAATTCGGCACCGAACTCGTCCGGCCGTTCTGCGTGTAGAAATACTTAATCATGCCCCATCTCCTTTCTGTCTCATTGCTGTCTATTGTACCACAATTCCGTCCCGGCGGGTCCGCATCCCCTGCAAAATCCGCGTAAAAACCGCCTTCCCGAATCAGAAGTCCATATACGCCTTAAACGCCGTTGGAATGGAATATTCCTCCTGTAAAGCGCTTTTCTCCGCCGCAAAAAAAACATTTTCTGCCGCCGACGCGTCCGGCCGCTCCTCCGCTTCAATTTCGAAGGCGTGCATGTGCCACTCCACGTGGCTAAAAATATGTTTCGACGGCTTCAGCTTCCGGATGGCCTTCGGCTCATATCCCAGCGTCCGGCAGGCCTCCTCCGCCTGCGCCTCCGTCAGCCAGCCTTCCGCATTGGGCAGCTCGTACAAGTTCGCCAGAAGCCCCCGTTCCGGGCGCTTCCCAATCACCACCCGGTTCCCGAGCCGGATTCGAAGCACGGTGCGCTTTTCTTTTCGCCGCTGCTTCTTCTCCTCCTTCACCGGAAGCTGCTGTTCCTTCCCCGTACGGCGGGCCTCACAGTGCATCTGCCATGGGCATTTTTCGCAAAGCGGCGCTCCGTTAGGGAGACAGATTGTGGCGCCCAGATCCATCAGAGCCTGATTCATATCCCCGGGACGAGTGCGGTCCAGGATTTCCTCGTAATAGGCCGTGGCTGCCTTGCGGGCGGCGGTGGTGCGGATGCTTTCCTCGTAGCCGGTCATGCGAGCGTAGACCCGAAGCAGGTTCCCGTCCACGGAAGGAATGGGATAGGCGAAGGCGATGGAACTGATGGCCGCCGCCACGTACTCCCCGATGCCGGACAGCTTCTGCAGCTCTTTGGGGGTTCCCGGGATTTCGCCCCCGTATTCCTCCATCACCCGGATGGCCCCCTTGTGCATGTTCCGAATCCGGCTGTAGTAGCCCAGCCCCTGCCACAGTTTCAGGAGCCGCTCTTCCTCCGCCTCGGCCAGCGCCTTCACGTCCGGCAGCTCCCGAAGAAACCGCTGATAATACTCAATTACCGTGTCCACCCGGGTCTGCTGGAGCATAATCTCCGAAACCCACACATGGTAAGGCGTCGGATCCTCCCTCCAGGGGAGAATCCGACGTTCACTGTCGTACCAGGACAGTAAGATGTCCGATAGTTTTGCTGCTTGTTGATTCCGATCTGATGTATTCAATCTCTTTTTCCTTCTGTTTAATCAATTAATCCACGCGCAGGGCGGTAACCGGATCGCTCTTGGCCGCCTTGCGGGATGGGATGATTCCGCCGATCAAGGTCAGGATGATGCTGAGAATTACCAGTACGATGCCTCCCACTACCGGCAGGGACACGTGCATGCTCACGCTGGTCACATGGCCGATGATGATATTCGTCGGAATGATCAGGATTTCCGTCACGCCGATTCCGATGAGTCCGGCCAATGCGCCGATGATAAAGGTCTCCGCGTTGAACACCTGGCCCACGTTCCGCTTGGAGGCGCCGATGGCCCGGAGGATTCCGATTTCCTTTCGCCGCTCCAGCACGCTGATGTAGGTGATGACCCCGATCATGATGGAGGATACCACCAGGGAAATGGATACGAAGGCGATGAGCACGTAGCTGATGGCATCGATGATGTTGGTCACGGAACCCATCAGGGCTCCCGCCAGATCGTTGTAGGTGATTTCTTGATCGGTTTTGCCCACCTTCACCATCTTCCGGTTGTATCCGTCCAGAATAGCCTTCACCTCAGCCTTGCTTTCGTAGTCCTTGGCGTAGATGGCAATCTGAGTCGGATTGGATTTCTTCGCATAGCCGAAGCTCTTCATGTTTCCTTCGTAGGTGTTGGCCTGGGTGTTCATCAGGGACGTGATCAGGGATTGAATCTCGCTCTCGCTCATGTTCATTCCCATGGCATCCGCAAAAGCATCCGTGTCGATCTTAAAGGCTTTGGAGAAATCCAGGCTGCCCATGCTCTTCATGTAGTTGGTCATCATGCCGGATACCAGTTTTTCCGACATGGAGGCCACCGCCTTGGCGGTGTATCCGGACATAGCCGCCGCCAGATTCTTCTCCAGCGCCGAGGTGTCCATGCTCTTTGCCACGGTGGAATTGATTATTTTCTGGGCTTCCGGGGTGGACAGATACTCCTGAAAATCCTGCTGCATCTGCTGCGTGGTCGGGTAGTTGTTCTCCTTCGCAAATTTTGCGTAGCCCTCCATCAACTCCGTCATGATCCGATCCCCATCCTCGTCGGAAATCTCCACGTTCTCGAGCTTTGTTTTTAGGGAAGTCATTTTGGCGGAGAGCTTGTCCTGCACGCCCTGAGATGCCAGGAACTCGTCGATGGTCTCGTCGGTGATGCCGTCGGGATCGGTGATGCCCTTGTCCTTCAAGTATTTCGGGAAGTCCTGAAGCACGTCCTTCATGGTGTCCTGCAGGTTCTCGTCCTTCAGCTGCTCCTCCACGTGGGCCTTCAAGATGCGGCTCATGTTGTCCGAGAGGATTTTTCGGGCCGCCGGGGATTTCATGTAATCCTGAAAGGCGGTGTTCATCTTGGTGTAGTCGGTGCCCTTTTTCGCGGAGTATTCCAGGAAGCCTTTCATCAGGCCGCCGAAAAGCTCCTGCATGCTCTCTTGGGTGAAATTCAGCTTGGTGCTCTGCATCAGCTTCTGAATGTCCCCTTGGCTCATGCCCGGCATTTGGGTCACAGCCTTCGGGTCGATGAGGCCGCTCATGTCCATTTTCTTGGACGGTGCCTTCATGGCCTTACCGATCTGGGACGGATCGAATTGGAAGGCTTTGGCAAAGGCGTTTTTGTCGAAGGAGAACATGGACTCGAAGTCCGGTCCGTCGCTCTCCTCGCCGAATTCCTTTCCCGTGAGGATGTTGATGTCCCGGCTCTTCTTCTGGGCCCGAACCACCTTGCTGTCCGCTGCTTTCCGAATCATGTGGTCCGTCAGGGAGGCCGGATAGTAGATATCCCCGTTCAGCACGGTAAAATCCACGTCCTTCTTCGGTTTCACCACGCCCACGATTTTGAGGTCCTCGCCCTTTCCGATGACGCGGTCCATATGGCTGTCGTCTTCGGAGCGGTCCACCCACACGTTCTGGGAGGCATCGTAGGTATAGTAATCCGCACTGCCGATCATCTTGAACTTGATGCCCATGCAATCGTTATAATTAAAGGATTCGGTCTGATCCTCATCCGAATGCACGTCCTTTCCCTTGGAGAAATCCTTCAGCATCTTGTCCAGATCGTCCATGTTCTTCAGCCCCATGGCGTACAGGGCGATGTCGCTGGCCATGCCTTCCTTGGACAGCACCAGCACGCATTCGTTATACTTCTTCGGCCAGTGCCCCGCCTTCACGTCGTACTCGTCCCGGTAGAGAGACGGATCCGACGGCAGCTGGTGGAACACGTCGGTGCTCATCATGCTGCTGTATGCCATGGAGGAGCTGATGGACATGCCCATTTTCTTCCGGGTTTCGTCCGGATTTACCTTCCGGTATTCCGTGTCCACCTTCCGGAAAATCTGGGGCTTCACGTCGTAGCTGTATTCAATGGCTCTCGTGTGCTGTTCCAAATTGCTTTTACCGCTGTCGATGTATTTCTTCAGGGATTTCAGGTCGTTGGATTCCATGACGGAGGCCATATTGGTCACCGTCTGCAGTTCCCGAATCTCCCCCTTTTTCGCACTCTTGCCGGCATCCCCATCGCCACCCCGGGTGAACATGGCCGACATGTCGAAGCCGGAGCTGTCCACCGTCAGCGGGTATTCCCGGATGGTGTCCTCCTCCACGCCACGGATGTAGTTGTTCACTCCATTGGACAGGGATAAAATCATGGCAATGCCGATGATGCCGATGGATCCCGCAAAAGCCACGAGGATGGTTCGGGCTTTCTTGGTCTTCAGGTTGTTGAAGCTCAGCTGCAAAGCGGTGGCAAAATTCATGGCCGCTTTGCCCAGGTTCCGGTGCACCGCTTTTCCCGCTTCTTCTTTGCTCACGGAAAAAGGCCGGGAATCCGAAATGATATTCCCGTCCTTCAGCTCCACAATCCGGTCGGCGTACTCCCGGGCCAGCTCCGGGTTGTGGGTCACCATGATTACCAGGTGATCCTCCGCCACCTCTTTGAGGATATCCATAATCTGAACGCTGGTCACGCTGTCCAGCGCCCCCGTCGGTTCATCCGCCAAAAGAATGTCCGGGTCGTTCACCAGCGCCCGGGCGATGGCCACCCGCTGCATCTGTCCCCCGGAAAGCTGGCTGGGCTTCTTATGAACCTGGTCTCCCAGACCCACTTTGGCCAGGGCCTCCGCCGCTTTCTTTCGCCGTTCTTCCTTCCCGATTCCGGAAATGGTCAGTGCCAGTTCCACGTTGGACAGGATGGTCTGATGGGGAATCAGATTGTAACTCTGGAACACGAATCCGATGGTGTGGTTCCGGTAGGAATCCCAATCCCGGTCCGTGTACTTCTTGGTGGATGTCCCGTTGATAATCAGGTCCCCGCTGTCGTACCGGTCCAGTCCGCCCAGTACGTTCAGCAGCGTGGTTTTGCCGGAACCGGAGGGTCCCAGAATCGCCACGAACTCGCTGTCCCTGAAATTCAGACTCACGCCGTCCAACGCTTTCTGCACCAGTCCCCCGGTGCGGTACTCTTTTCGAATGTTCTTAATCTGCAGCATCTCTCGCCTTTCCCTTTATAAACAATATCACCGCATACACCAGACAAATGCTCTCGGAAATCGGCGTGGTCCACCAGATGCCTTCGCCGCCAAAAATTCTCGTCATCAGCACCAGTACCAGCAGCATCACCGCGATGGCTCTGCCGATGGTGATGGAAACCGCTTTCCCCGCATGCTCGATGGATGCAAAATATCCGGCCAGCACCACGGTGAATCCCGCCGGCACAAAGGAGATGCAGAAAATCCGCAAGGCATGTACCGTGTAGTTTCTCAGGTGCGTCAAATCCGCCGGAATAAACAGCTTCGCCAGCAGGCCTCCGCCGAATACGGACAGCACCACGGTGACCGCCGCAAAACCGGCCGCCGTAATCAGGCCATACCGGAGCAGCTTGGCCGTGGCGGATTTTTCTTTTTTCCCGTGATAAAAGCTAATCAGCGGCTGGCTGCCCTGAGCGATTCCCGTCATGGAATAGATGTACAGGGCGTTCACGTAGTTGATGATGGTGTAGCTGACCAAGGCCTCGTCCCCCAGATAGTTCGCGATGGCGTGGTTGAAAAAGTACACCGTCAGCCCGGCGGACAGCTCCGTAATGCCGGAGGACAGGCCGTTTTTCATGGCCCGCACAATGGTGCGCCCGCTAAAATGAAAGCGGGTGAAATGCAGCACGGCTTCCTTGGACAGGAAATGCCGCAGATACAGGGCCGTGACCCCCACCTGGGACAGTGCCGTGGCAATGGCCGCACCGAAGACGCCCAGCGGAAATATGATGACCAGCAGGTAGTCCATGATGCAGTTCAGGATGACGCCAACCATCACGATTTTGGTGGCTTTCTTCGGATGTCCGTCTGCCTTCAGCAGAATTTCAAAGGAATAGGACACGATAAATACCACCGCAAAAGGGGCGATGGTTCCGATGTACTTCGTCACATAGGGCAGGGTGGCTTTGGTGGCCCCCAGGAACAGGGCCAGTTCCTCCAGCTTCCAGAACAGCAGCCCGGAAATCAGGAGGGACAGTACGATCAGGAACGCAAAGTTCTGGCTGAATATCTCATTGGCTTTTTCCTTCCGGCCTTCTCCCAATGAGATGGAAACCACCGTGGAGGTGCCCACTGCGAACATCAGGGACAGAGCAAACAGCGCCGTCACAAACGGCGATGCGATATTGATGGCGGTCATAGCCGTTACGGAAACGCCTTTCGCCACGAACAGCCCGTCCACTGCGGTGTACAGGGTGTACACCCACTGAGCCAGTATGGATGGAATGATGTATCGGATGTATTCTGAGCGAAGGGACTTTGGCTCTCCTCTCAATTGCATAAATGTGTACCTCGTTTCTTTGGTTGTGGGCGGGCCTTCTTGGACCCCTCCGGGGAACTGGTGGCCCTTCGGGGAACTGGTGGCCCTTCGGGGGGCCAGTGAACCCTTCGGGGGGCCAGTGAACCCTTCGGGGGTTGTGGACCCTCCGGGAAAGTTGGGGCCCTCCGGGGGCCAGTGAACCCTTCGGGGAACTGAAGGCCCTCCGGGGGCCAGTGGACCCTTCGGAGAACTGAAGGCCCTACGGGATCCGGGCGGGGCTACCGCCAAAGTAAAAGGCCCTACGGGGAACTGAAAGCCCTCCGGGCACCGGGCTGCCGCCGTCCCGTTGCATGACTTAATATTTTACCATATTGTGCGGTTTTCTGTGTGAAAAACCGGTGATTGGAAAGGAGCGTATCCGAGGGAAGCCGCCGGCGGGCCGAACGGGTCGCCGGCGTCATGGACGTGGTGCCTCCCTCCCCGCAAGTCCTTATTCCTTCGTCAACGGGCACCACGTCTCTCGGGGCCAGCGGGCCTTCGACGAACCGGACGTGGTGCTTCACTCCCCGCAATGATATGCTCCCCTTATAGGAGACAGTGAAAAACAATCACTGTAAAT
>ERZ1034901.393-NODE-393-length-35503-cov-7.723849_pt1 | contig 35503 bp, 29 predicted proteins | sample MGYA00520628_ERZ1034901 | MGnify/ENA primary metagenome ERZ1034901 (study PRJEB33766, sample SAMN09781783) | gut metagenome | biome: gut microbiome | host: Homo sapiens | place: Madagascar | study: EMG produced TPA metagenomics assembly of the PRJNA485056 data set... | reverse complement strand
AATAGTTGTATAAGTGTACAATGAAAACTTAATAAGGAGGTGCTCCTGTGAGTGGTGATATTGCGTGGATAATCATTTATATTTGCATCCTTGTTGTATGTATCGTTGCCACATGGTTTATTGCTATTGCATATAGAAAAAATATTGCAGAAGCGAAGATCGGTAAGGCAGAAGTAGCAGCAAGGGAGATTATAGATGAAGCTCAGAAGGATGCTGAAGCGAAAAAGCGTGAGATTTTGCTTGAGGCAAAAGAAGATGCTTTGAAGACGCGGAATGACCTTGAAAAAGAAGTCAAGGACAGACGTGGAGAGATTTCACGAATGGAGAAACGAGTTCTCGCCCGTGAAGAAAGTATCGACCGTAAGACGGAAGCTATCGAGAAAAAAGAAGCAAGTCTTGCATCCAAGGAAGGTCAGCTTGAAAAGCAGAAGGCAAAAGTAGAAGAGCTTCAGGCAAGACGTTTACAGGAACTGGAAAGAATTTCAGGTTTAACCTCTGAACAAGCGAAGGAATACTTATTAAAAACTGTTGAAGATGAAGTAAAACATGAAACAGCAGTTATGGTCAAGGAATTAGAAACCAGAGCTAAAGAAGAAGCGAACAAGAAGGCAAAGGAATATGTTGTATCTGCAATCCAGAAATGTGCAGTGGATCATGTAGCAGAAACAACAATTTCACTGGTACAGTTACCTAACGATGAGATGAAGGGTAGAATAATTGGTCGAGAGGGTAGAAATATCCGTACTCTTGAAACCATGACAGGTGTAGATCTGATCATTGATGATACACCGGAAGCAGTTATTCTCTCAAGCTTTGATCCTGTTAGAAGGGAAGTTGCAAGAATTGCACTTGAGAAGCTGATTGTCGATGGAAGAATCCATCCGGCAAGAATCGAAGAGATGGTAGAAAAAGCGCAGAAGGAAGTAGAAACCATGATGCGTGAAGAAGGTGAAGCAGCAACCCTTGAGGTTGGCATTCACGGAATTCATCCTGAATTAGTGAGACTTCTTGGTAAGATGAAGTTTAGAACAAGCTATGGACAGAATGCATTAAAGCATTCTATCGAAGTAGCACATTTATGTGGTTTATTGGCCGGAGAAATAGGTGTCGATGTCAAAGTTGCGAAACGTGCCGGATTACTTCATGATATCGGTAAATCTGTAGATCATGATATGGAAGGCTCTCATGTACAGATTGGTGCTGACTTATGTAGAAAGTATAAGGAATCACCGATTATTGTAAATGCAGTAGAAGCTCACCATGGCGACGTTGAACCAGAATCCCTGATAGCATGTCTTGTACAGGCTGCAGATGCAATCTCAGCAGCAAGACCGGGTGCTAGAAGAGAGACTCTGGAGACTTATACTACACGTCTTAAGAAACTGGAGGATATTGCAAACTCCTATAAGGGTGTAGAGAAGACATATGCTATTCAGGCAGGTAGAGAGATTCGAGTAATAGTTGTTCCTGAACACGTTAATGATTCCGATATGGTATTACTTGCAAGGGATATTGCAAAGCAGATTGAAAATGAGCTGGAATATCCTGGACAGATCAAGGTTAATATCATAAGAGAGTCTCGCGTTGTAGATTATGCTAAGTAATTATTTTCAGCCTGTGGAATAAAATGTTCCACAGGCTTTTTTAGTGAATGAAAAATATGAAAAAATATGGATAGCTGGGAGGCAACAGATGGATCAGAAATTTATCAGAGAGAAAAAAGAACTGGCATATCATGCTCATATATTTGATGTATATAATGATTATTTGAGACTGCCGGATGGAAAACATGTCGTATATGATCTGGTCGATCATGTAGATGGCTGTTGTGTCTTGCCGGTGGATGAAGATGAAAACCTGATCCTGGTAAGTCAATATAGAAATGCGGTAGATGATATAACCTTAGAGGTTCCTGCCGGCTGTATGGATGAGGGAGAAGATCCGGGTCAGTGCGTAGTCAGGGAATTGGAAGAGGAAACCGGATATATTGCACAGAAACTTCAATTTGTAACAAAGACATATCTTGCGATTGGTACCAGTAATGAGCAGACCTATATTTATATTGCAACCGATCTGAAAAAGGGAATCAGACAACTGGATCCGGAAGAATTTATCCGAATCCGGCGGCTTTCATTGGCAGAAGCCATGACTATGATACAGACCGGAGAGATCGTTGATTCAAAAACTATTATTGCAATCCTGGCATATGCTGTAGAACAAATGAAGAAATAAATACCGGATGCAGTATAGCAAAAATAAATCACCATGAGTATATCCAGACGAATCATAGTAGATGAGAATGGTGGTTTTATTGTTTGATGCATATATTAGGACAGGGAAACATATGTATACGAGGGGGGATGATATGAAACGTAAATTTATATGGGCAATGTTCTGGATCGGCCTGATCCTTGGAACCTTGCTTGTAAACACACAATTAAATGTGCAGGAGATATTAGACCAGACAGGTATACAGACCGGAAAACAGGAACTGATCGCTTTGATCTGTAAAAGAATCGTGGAGCTGGTAGCGGTTGTAGCTCTTTTGAAGCTTGTTCCGGATAAAGCATCCGATGGTGCTCTTATGGGAATATCCGGACTGATCACCGGTATGATGGTTTCACTATATGCGATGAACGGAACTATGTTGTGTGCGTTTGCATTTTATATGATTGTTTTGATTATTGTGGGATTATATGCAATTGTTGTTAAAATTATATGTGGAACAACAGGAGAAGGGATGAGTCAGATTGCTGCTATGGTTGTCAGATTGCATAATTCTTTTTGGGGAACGACAATTATTGTTACAATTTTATTACTGAATATTATTCTGGAAGTAAAAATTCTGAAATTTTTTTGAAAAAGTTTTACTACATGTGGTATACATAATTCTGTATAGACACATGATTTGGTAAAAACAAAGAAATTACGAAAAAACCTTGATTTTGCTTATAAAAATTATGTTTGATTTTATAGAAATATGTATTTATAATGATATTTAGTCTACATAATAAGGGGAAAAATGCGTGGAAATTTACATAGAGAAATATGTTGATTATCTCAAAAATATTAAGAAATCAAGTGAAAATACAGTAGCTTCTTATCAGCGCGATCTTGTGAAGTTTTCTGATTTCTACCGGGAGAATGGAACAGAGGATATTCGTTCGATAAATGAGACAAATATCAACACTTATGTTCTGTATTTAGAAAAAAACGGAAAATCAATGGCTACTGTATCAAGAAGCATAGCTTCGATCAAGTCATTTTTTGGATTCCTTTTTCGGGAGAAAATACTGATGGATGACCCGTCAGTTAATATCAAGCCTCCAAAGATTGAAAAGAAAATGCCGGATATCTTAACGATAGAGGAAGTGAACCGGCTTCTTGACCAGCCGGGAGACCAGTCTCCGAAGGAGATTCGTGACCGGGCAATGTTAGAGCTGTTATATGCGACAGGAATCCGTGTATCGGAGCTTGTTACATTGAAGATTACAGATGTGAATCTGAAGATGGGTTACATTGAATGCCATGACCTCAGAAAGTCGAGAATTATTCCAATCGAAGATTCAGCACAGCGCGCACTTGATAATTATATCTCGAATGTTCGAGTTGATATGTGTAAGGATTCAGAATATTTATTCTCAAACTGCAAGGGAACACCGATGACCAGACAAGGCTTCTGGAAGATTATCAAGGTATATGCCGATAAAGCAGGAATAGATAAGGATATTACACCACATATGATCCGTCATTCGTTTGCGTCACATCTTGTAAATAACGGTGCAGATTTAAAGGCTGTACAGGAAATGTTGGGACATGCAGATATCTCAACGACACAGATTTATCTGAACAGCAGGCAGAGCCGCTTAAAAGAGGAATATCAGAAAGCACATCCGCGGGCATAGGCGGAATGAATATAGCAGAAAACGATAAATGTCAGTCGACGGGCTTGTTGGCTGGGCAAAGCATAAGTTGCGGAATGAACATAGCAGAAAACATATTTGAGGGCGGTTGTGCCGTATACAATGTTAATACGCAGCAAAGTATGGATTGTACGAAAAAAAGTACATGGAAATAGTTGCATCTTGTCTGGAAAATAGAATATAATCCTATCGGTTCGATTCGTTTCTATCAATAAAAATGCTTAGGTCATTATAGTATGACGAGGGTGTACATAAATGATTCGTGCCACACACAATCATATAAAATGATAAGAGATAAGGATAACAGGAGAAGATAAAATGGAGAACAATTATTACTCACCGGTACAGATTCTGGAAAATAATATAAAGGCAGGCATCAATAAAGCAAATATGGGCCTGCTTAAGATGATATTACTTGGTATGTTTGCAGGTATGTTCATTGCGATTGGAGCAGAGGGTTCAAACCTTGCAGCTCATAATCTGACAGGCGTTGGTGTTGCAAGAACGTTAACAGGCGTGATTTTCCCGATCGGTCTTATGATGTTAGTTGTAACTGGCGGTGAGTTATTTACAGGAAACTGTATGCTGACAATGGCACTTGCAGACCATAGGATCAAGGCATTACAGATGATAAAGAACTGGGTTGTTGTATATTTCAGCAATATGCTTGGCTCTATACTGACAGCAGCTTGTGTATATGCTTCCGGTCAGTATGATTACTCAGATGGTGCACTCGGAGCATTTACGATCAAGGTTGCTATGGGTAAAGCAGATATTGATATCAGCAAAGCGATCTTTTCCGGTATCCTATGTAATATTCTGGTATGTATCGCAGTATTGATGAGCAGTGCAGCAAAGGATCTGATCGGCAAGTTATTTGGAGCTTTTTTTCCAATTCTGATCTTCGTTATCTCAGGCTTTGAGCACTGTGTTGCAAATATGTATTACATTCCGGCAGGCATGATCGCATCCGGCAACAGCAAATATGTAGATAAAGCCTGTGAGCTTTATGGATATACAGCTTCACAGATTTCAGATACACTTACAGTCGGTGGTTTTGTTCACAATCTACTGCCGGTTACACTTGGTAATATCATTGGTGGCGGCATCGTCGTATCACTGGGACTATATGTTGCACATCTGGTGCTTGATAAGAAAGAAAAGTAAAAGAGAGAAAAGTATTTTTGATATGTATGTATGATAGAAAAAGACCTTGTAGTTATGTGTGATGACTACAAGGTCTTTTTGACAATAGAGGACTGCAAATCTCACTATTTATAAAACTCCACCAGCTTGTCCATTCTTGCGGACATATTATCAAATAATGCATTCACGATCGTGATCGCAGCCATTGATTCTACGACAACCACAGCACGCGGACCAATGATCGGATCGTGCCTTCCTTTGATCGATACGTCGATATTTTCTCCGGACTTGTTGATCGTTTTCTGTGTGCTGGCGATCGATGGTGTAGCCTTGAAATGGCAGGTGAGTAGCAGATCAGAGCCATCGCTGACTCCACCCAGGATTCCGCCTGCATGATTGGAGGTTTTAGCTACGATGCCATTTTCGATATGGAAACCGTCATTATCATAAGAACCGGTATTTTCAGATACCATAACGCCATCACCAATCTCTACAGCCTTGACAGCACCGATTGACATAAGGGCTTTGGCGAGATTTGCATCTAATTTATCAAAGACCGGATCTCCCAGACCAGCCGGAACACCGGACACAATACACTTGACAGTAGAACCGATTGAATCATTCTGTGCCATAATATCAGAAAGATATGCAGATGCAGCTTCGCAGCTTTTTGCATCCGGCATGTTCAGTTCATTCTTTGAGATATAGTCTGCATCAAAGTCGGCAGGGTCGGATACGATATCGCCAATCGATGAAACATAGGTTGTAAATGATATATTTAATGTCTTTAAGATCTTTGCGGCGATCGCACCGGCGGCAACTCTGCCGATCGTCTCTCTGCCGGAGGAACGGCCGCCACCACGGTAATCGCGGAAACCATATTTCTGGTCGAAGGTATAATCAGCATGTCCCGGACGATAGTAGGTAGCGATGTCACCGTAATCGCCGGAGCGCTGGGAGGTGTTCCGAACCATCAGTGAGATCGGAGTGCCGGTGGTCTTTCCCTCGAATACACCGGAAAGGATTTCTACCTGATCGGATTCCTTTCTTGGAGTTGAGAACTGGGAGAAGCCCGGACGTCTGCGGTTTAAGTATACCTGAATATCATCCTCGGTAAGTGGAAGACCGGCAGGACAGCCGTCAACGACAACACCGAGTGCTTTTCCATGGGATTCGCCCCATGTAGTGATCTTGAATTTATTTCCAAATGTTGAACCTGACATAATATGTAATCTCCTTCATGTAGAATAAACACAGACAGCATGTTGCATTTGATGTATCTGTGTCAGATGCCGGAAGAACAGTATATTTATATTGCTCTTCATACCATCACGATGTTATTATATAGTAGTTGAAAAACAAAAAGCAACAGAAAATGCTTGTTATATAGTAGTTGATAAACATAAAATACGTTTTGTGCAGGAAAAACATAGAAAACCTTGATTTTAAAGTTGACACACCTTTGAAAGTGTGGTAGTCTGACAAAGGTCAGCCTGTACTTAGTTTAAGGAGTCTCCGTCCTTTTACCCAGTTCAGGCCAAGTATAATATTATGGAGGATTGTTATCATGATAACAAAAGAGCAGAAACAGGAAATCGTTGCTAAGTATGGCAAGGATGCAAATGACACAGGTTCAGCAGAAGTACAGATTGCACTTCTTACAGCAAGAATCAATGATTTAAACCAGCATTTCAAGGCTAATCCTAAGGATCACCACTCAAACCGTGGTCTGTTAAAGATGGTTGGTCAGAGAAGAAATATGCTTGCTTACTTAAAGAGCAAAGACATTGAGCGTTACAGAAAGCTGATCGAGAGCCTTGGCTTAAGAAAATAATTTCTGCATCAGAGATAAGAAAGACAGGTTGTTCCAATGTATGTTGGGATGACCTGTTTTTTTTGGATTCAATCTTGTATTTGAGATATGAGTATGCTAAACTTTAAGAGATTGCGGCATGGCAATTCGAGACTACTACAAGACCGATCTATCAGGTATGTCTTGTAGTTGTTTCGAGCCTGCTGCGGTTAATAATAGAAAACAGGAGAAAAGAAAATGAGCAAAGAATTCAAGACTTATTCTATGGACATTGCCGGCAAGACACTTCGCGTCGATATCGGCAGAGTAGCAGCACAGGCAAATGGCGCTGCATTTATGCATTATGGTGATACAACTGTATTATCAACAATCACAGCTTCTGAGAAGCCAAGAGACGGAATCGACTTTTTCCCATTAAGCGTTGAGTATGAAGAGAAGATGTATGCAGTAGGAAAGATCCCTGGCGGATTCAACAAGAGAGAGGGAAAAGCATCTGAGAACGCAGTACTTACATCCCGTGTTATCGACCGTCCGATGCGTCCATTATTCCCTAAGGATTACAGAAATGATGTTACATTGAACAACCTTGTTACATCTGTTGATCCTGAGTGCAGACCGGAGCTGGTTGCCATGCTTGGTTCTGCTATCGCAACTGCAATTTCAGATGTTCCATTCTGTGGACCATGTGCAATGACACAGGTTGGTATGATCGATGGAGAATTCATCATTAACCCATCTCAGAAACAGTGGGATGAGGGTGATCTGAAGCTTACAGTTGCATCTACAAGCACAAAGGTTATCATGATCGAGGCTGGTGCAAATGAGATTCCTGAAGACAAGATGATCGAAGCAATCTATAAGGCACATGATGTAAACCTTTCTATTATTGAATTCATCAACAAGATGGTAGAAGAAGTTGGTAAGCCAAAGCATGATTATGTAAGCTGCGCAATTCCGGAAGAATTATTTGCAGCTATGAAAGAGATCGTAACTCCTGCTGAGATGGAAGTTGCTGTATTTACAGATGAGAAGCAGGTAAGAGAAGAAAATATCAGACAGATCAGAGAGAAGTTAGAAGAGGCGTTTGCTGACAATGAAGAATGGCTTGCACTGATCCCTGAAGCATTATATCAGTATCAGAAGAAGACAGTTAGAAAGATGATCTTAAAGGATCATAAGAGACCGGATGGACGTGCGATCAACCAGATCAGACCACTTGCTGCTGAGGTTGATATCATTCCTAGAGTACATGGTTCTGCAATGTTCACTCGTGGACAGACACAGATCTGCGATATCGTAACTCTGGCTCCATTATCAGAGATCCAGAAGATCGATGGCTTAGACGAAAATGTAGTATCCAAGAGATACATGCATCACTATAATTTCCCATCATATTCTGTTGGTGAGACAAAGGTATCCAGAGGACCGGGACGTCGTGAGATCGGACATGGTGCACTTGCTGAGCGTGCTCTGCTTCCAGTATTACCATCTGTAGAAGAGTTCCCATATGCGATCCGTGCCGTATCTGAGACATTTGAGTCAAATGGTTCTACTTCTATGGCATCTACCTGTGCATCCTGTATGTCACTGATGGCTGCCGGCGTACCATTAAAGTCAATGGTTGCAGGTATTTCCTGTGGTCTGGTTACAGGTGATACAGATGATGATTATGTAGTATTAACAGATATTCAGGGGCTGGAAGATTTCTTCGGAGATATGGACTTCAAGGTAACAGGTACTTATAAGGGTATCACAGCGATCCAGATGGATATCAAGATCCACGGACTGACAAGACCGATCGTAGAAGAAGCTATCGCAAGAACAAGAGAAGCAAGATTATTCATTATGGATGGCGTTATGAGCAGTGCAATTCCTGCACCAAGAACACATGTTAATGAATTTGCTCCAAAGATCGTTCAGATCAAGATCGATCCTGATAAGATCGGTGAAGTAATTGGTCAGAGAGGAAAGACGATCAATACGATCATCGAGGAGACAGGCGTTAAGATCGATATCGATGATGACGGAAACGTATCTGTATGTGGCGTTGAACAGGAGAGCATGGACAAGGCTATGAACATGATCAAGATGATCGTTGAGCCACTTGTTGTTGGTGATGACTACAAGGGTAAGGTTGTTAAGATCCTTGACTGTGGCGCAATCGTTTCACTTGCACCAAACAAAGATGGTCTGATCCACATTTCAAAGCTTTCTGACAAGAGAGTTGCAAAGGTAGAAGACGTTGTAAATGTAGGCGACGACGTTGTTGTTAAGGTTATCAAGATCGACGAAAGAGCTGGACGTATCAGCCTCAGCTTAAAGGACGTTGAGAATAAATAAAAAACAAAAAATTATACGGGAGGGTATGTGTGTGAAATACGGACATTTTGATGAAACCAGAAAAGAATATGTAATAGACAGACCGGATACTCCTGCACCTTGGGCGAACTACCTTGGTTCGCCTGCCTATGGTGCGATCATCTCCAATAATGCAGGTGGTTACAGCTTTGAAAAGAGTGGTGCGAACGGAAGAATCATCCGTTACATCTTCAACAGCTTTGATCAACCTGGAAGATATGTATACTTAAGGGATGACGATACTTCAGATTTCTGGTCAGCATCCTGGCAGCCGGTAGGCAAGAGCCTGGATGAATACAAGAGTGAGTGTCATCACGGAACTGCATATACGAATATTATGGCAGATTATTCCGGTATCCATTCTGAGGTACTTTATTATGTACCGCTGGATAAGACACATGAGGTATGGAATGTAACTCTTACAAACAAATCCAATAAGACCAGACATCTGTCTGCGATCGGTTTCTGTGAATTTACAAACGACTGCAACTATGAGCAGGATCAGGTAAACTTACAGTATACATTATTTATTTCAAGAACCTACTACAGAGATCAGAAAATCCTTCAGGTGATCAATGAGAATGTAGTGAATGATTCAGTGGATGGAAATGCTGTAAACAAGCGTTTCTTCGGACTTGCAGGCAGTGAAGTTGCTTCTTACTGTGGAGATAAAGAAGAATTCCTTGGTATGTATCACACATATGCTGATCCGGTTGCTGTTATCAATGGTGACTGTGGTAATAAATTAAATTACAACGAGAATTCCTGTGGTGCACTTCAGACAAAGATCACACTTGAGCCGGGCGAATCAAAGACATTTTCATTTATCCTTGGCATGAAGGATGAAGCTGCAGCAAATGAGATCATGAAAGCCTATGAAGATGAGAAGATCTGTGCCGCAGAGCTTCAGGAGCTGATCGATTACTGGCATGGCAAGTTAGATAACTTCCAGGTTAAGACACCAAGTGAGTCATTTAACAACATGATCAATACATGGAATTCTTATCAGTGCTTTATGACTTTTATCTGGTCAAGAGCTGCATCCTTTACATACTGTGGTTTGAGAAATGGTTATGGCTACAGAGATACCGTACAGGATATTCAGGGTATCATCCATCTTGCGCCGGAGATGGCACTGGAAAAGATTCGTTTCATGTTATCTGCTCAGGTTGATAATGGTGGCGGACTTCCACTTGTTAAGTACACGCACAACCCTGGTCATGAGGATACACCGGATGATCCATCTTATGTAAAAGAGACCGGACATCCTGCATATCGTGCAGACGATGCATTATGGTTATTCCCTACCATTTACAAATATATCGCAGAGTCAGGTAATATTGGATTTATAGATGAGGTTATCCCATTTGCAAATAAGGATGAAGGAACTGTATACGAGCATTTGAAGAGAGCAATCGACTTCTCTATGAACCGTCTGGGTGACAATGGAATGCCTGCAGGACTTCATGCGGACTGGAACGACTGCTTAAGACTTGGCAAGCGTGGAGAGTCTACATTTGTAGCAATGCAGCTTTATTATGCAATGACTGTAATTAAGTATTTTGCAGAGTTAAAAGACGATGCAGATTATATTGACTATATCAATGAGATCCAGTATAAGATGGGTAACACCATTCAGGAGAAATGCTGGGAAGATGACCGTTATATCCGTGGATATAAAGAGGGCGGTATGGTGATCGGTTCCAAGAATGATCCTGAAGCAAGCATGTGGCTGAACCCTCAGTCATGGGCAGTTATCAGTGGCCTTGCTACAAGAGAACAGAGCGAGCTTGCATTGGAATCTGTTCACAGAGAATTAAATACACCATATGGTGTCAGACTGATGTTCCCGCCATATAAGGAGCATGCGTTTGACGGAGCACTGATGCTTCTGTTCAATGCAGGAACAAAGGAGAATGCAGGTATCTTTTCACAGCCACAGGGCTGGATCATCCTTGCTGAAGCATTGATGGGACATGGTAATCGTGCATTTGAATACTTTGACGAGAGTTCACCGGCATCTATGAATGATAAGGCTGAGGTTCGTAAGTTAGAGCCTTACTGCCATGGTCAGTTCACGGAGTCAGTTGGAAGTCCTTATGAAGGCCGTTCCCACGTTCACTGGCTGACAGGAACAGCATCCACCTGTATGGTTGGATGTGTTGAGGGTATCATGGGTATGCGTCCTGATTTCTACGGAATTAAGATCGCACCTGCAGTACCATCCGACTGGAAAGAGTTCGATATCACAAAGAACTATCGTGGCAAGAAGTTAAATATTCATGTTACAAATCCGGACGGACATGAAAGTGGCTGCCAGAGCATGACTGTAAATGGAAAGGCGATGGAAGATAACTATATTCTATTTGATGAACTGGATGATGTAAATGAGATTACACTCGTTATGTAATTTATGAATAATTTCATATAAAGTATCAAACAATAGGCAGGAAGAAATGAAAAAATCTTCCTGCCTGTTATTTTTTTGCAAAAAAGTTATGGTTGAATGGGAAAGCAAAAATGATATTCGTATTTATACAGGTGGAACATTTCTGGCTATAAGAAAGGAAGTCGTTTATATGGATCAGGAATTAAAAAGACAGGAACTTATTGTAGAAAATGGTCAGATCATCATAAACGGAAACAAAGAAAAATATAATATATTGTTACTTGATATCATCGGGGAGATTGAGGGGCATGTCAGTCTGCCATCTGATACCAAGACTACAAAATATGAGCATGTATTGCCGGAGCTTGCGGTTGTTCAGGATGATGAGAGCATCAAAGGTGTACTCGTATTATTAAATACAGTAGGCGGGGATGTAGAAGCTGGTCTTGCAATAGCAGAGATGCTGGCATCAATCAGCAAACCGGTTGTTACACTGGTGCTTGGAGGAAGTCATTCGATCGGTGTGCCGCTTGCGGTATCGGGTGATGTATCATTTATAGTACCGACAGCAACAATGGTCGTACATCCTCTCAGAGTGTCCGATACCGTATTAGGTGTGAGACAAAATTACGAATATATCGAACGGATGCAGGATCGAATCATACAGTTTACGTCCTGTCATTCCAAGATCGATGAAGATTCATTAAGATCGATCATGTTCAATACACAGGAATTATCCAAAGATATCGGTTCGGTTCTCGTCGGAAAAGAAGCAGTCAAATGCGGCATTATTGACCGGATAGGAGGAGTATCGGATGCATTAAACATACTCTATGACTTGATAAATTGATGGAATGATAGTAAAATAGGCTGATGGTTCGTTTTTTTACGGCTTTTGGCCGGTACATAGAAAAACGGTATAGATAGAGAAAAATAAAAAAACAGTGCTGGTTCATACAGCAGATCGGAGCAATTATGTCACTATTAGAATCAATCATTATGGGAATCATTCAGGGAGCAACCGAGTTTCTTCCCGTCAGCAGCTCAGGACATCTCGCAATTTTTAAGAATATGTTTCATGTAAATACAGATACAGGTATCATGTTTGATATTCTGCTTCATTTTGGTACGTTGGTTGCCATCTTTATTGTGTATTGGAAGGATATTGTTGAACTGATTGTAGAAGGATTTACTATTATCGGTCTTGCCTGCTGCAATGTAGGGAGATTTTTTGCAAATCTGTTTTCCAAGGAGAAGAAACCATATCGTAAGATCATTGAAACGGAATACCGTAAATTTGTAATGCTTGTTATTTTATCAACACTTGTAACTATGGTGATCGCACTTCCGTTTGAGAGTAAGATTGAAAATGCCGGAAATACTTTATTAGTTCCGGGATTTTGTCTCTGTATCACATCTGTGATCTTATTTATTGCTGATCGTGTTCAGAAGGGCAATAAAGGACCGGCAGAGGCTACATATAAGAATTCGTTATTTATCGGTCTGGCTCAGGGTATTGCAACTCTTCCCGGTATTTCAAGATCGGGCTCTACGATCACAGCAGGTCTTGCATGTGGATTCAACAGAGAATTTGCAGTAAAATATTCATTCATCATGTCGATTCCGACAATCCTTGGGGCATGTATTCTTCAGATCCCGGATCTGGCAGGTGCAAGTCTTGCCGGATCAGAGATTCTGAATTATGTGATCGGTATGATCGTTGCGGGCGTTGTAGGCTTTCTTTGTATCAAAGTGATGCTGAAATCAGTAAAGAACAATAAATTCAAGGGATATTCCATTTATTGTTTATGCGCAGGTGTGATATCTGTCATTTATTATTTTGTACGTTAATTTAAGTTAAGTAAGTGGGAGAAGAAAATGGCTGAAACCAGAAAGAAAAACGGGACGGCAAAACAGAACGGAACGACCAGAGCCACCGGTGGAACCGGAAAAAATGGTACGAGAAAGAAAAATAGTACAGCTAAAAGGTCAAATACAGTATCGAACCCAAACACATCAAAAAAACAGATGGAACAACAAATAGAAGAAGATAACAGGGAAGTACGTCTGGAAGTAATCCTGTTAGTCATTCTTGCTTTTTCCATATTCTTGATGATCGCTAACTTTGGCAAATGTGGAAAGGTCGGCGATGCAATATCCGGTTTCCTGTTTGGCGTGATCGGATTTTCCGAATACATATTTCCGGTATATCTTTTTATATCATCGGCATTTATTATTTCCAATCTTGGTAATAAAAAGGTTAGAAATGAAGTAATCTATATCGGTGTGGTTCTGATGATCATATCGATGATCAGCCAGATGATCTTCACAACCGATTATTTATCGGTAAAACAGTTATATCTGGATGGATATAAGGAGCATATGGGCGGTGGAATTATCTGTGGCGGTTTGTTCTTTATTTTCAGAAATACGATCGGTATCGTGGGCGTAACACTGGTAATGATCCTTGGTGCGCTTGTTATGTTTGTCCTGATCACGGGAATCTCAGTGATTGATACATTTAAGAATCTGATCAACAGCTTTTACAGGGAAGAAGAATATGAAGAACCGGAGCAGGAGCGCAGACCGGTTAAAAAGAATAAGAAAAAGTCCGGAAAATCCGGAAACAGCCAGGTAAGGCTTGAGAACCTGAAGGTCTATGAAAGCGGTGAAAAGCATAAGGGCAAAGCGAAGGATTTCTTTGAGAATGAGGATGAGATCCATGAAATAAATGTACCAGATGACGATTTTCTTACATTTAATAATGATGTAGAGAAGATTGTACTTCATGATGAAAGAGAAGAACAGATACCGGTATCGTTTGCGAAGAAAACGTCGGTTACAAAGAGCAGGAGAAAATCAGAACCTGCTCCTGTAGAAACGGCAGCCGGTGTTTCGTCGGCAGTTCCTATAGGTGATACACAGGAGATTCCTGTTCAGCAGACAAAAGATATCTTTGATGCAGAATTTGAGGATGAAGAAGATGTTCTTTCCGGTGCGATCAATGGAAATGAGCATCCGGAGGTTGTCAGTGTGATACCGGATGATTATGATCCGGATATGGATTCTGCGTTTTCTAGTGTGACAGGAAAGACAGAGAACTCTCAGACGGTGAAGAAGCCTGCACCGGCGGCAGACAAGCTCGGACAGAAAAACTATAAAGAGGGAGCAAAGTATAAATTTCCGGGATCCAATCTTCTGGCACAGCCGCCGAAGAATCACAATGCGAACCGGGATGCACAGGTACGCTCTACAGCGATCAAGTTGAAGAATACATTGGAAAACTTTGGTGTTAATGTTACGATCACAAATTATAGCTGCGGACCGGCGGTTACCCGGTTTGAAATGCAGCCGGAGCAGGGCGTGAAGGTCAGTAAGATCCTTGGTCTTGCCGATGATATCAAGTTAAATCTTGCAGCCGCGGATATTCGTATCGAAGCTCCGATCCCCGGCAAGGCAGCGATCGGAATCGAAGTACCAAACAAAGAAAATTCAATTGTTGCATTTCGCGAACTGGTGGAATCGGATAATTTCAAGAATTCCAAATCCAAGATCGCATTTGCAGTCGGTAAAGATATCAGTGGACAGGTTATTGTTACGGATATAGCCAAGATGCCGCATCTGCTGATCGCCGGCGCCACAGGCTCTGGTAAATCGGTCTGTATCAATACGCTGATAATGAGTATCTTATATAAGGCAAAACCGGAAGAAGTAAAACTGATCATGATCGATCCGAAGATGGTAGAGCTTGCCTGTTATAATGGCATTCCACATCTGCTGATCCCGGTTGTAACCGATCCGAAGAAGGCATCCGGTGCACTGAACTGGGCGGTAGAGGAAATGACCAGAAGATATCAGATGTTTGCAGAATGTGGAGTCAGAAATATACAGGGATACAATGACAAAGTAGAACAGGCACTTGCTTCCGGATCAGTAGATGATGAGAAGTTAAAGAAAATGCCGACAATCGTTGTGATTGTAGACGAGCTTGCCGACCTGATGATGGTTGCTCACGGAGAAGTGGAAGACGCGATTGTCCGTTTGTCACAGCTTGCCAGAGCGGCAGGTATCCATCTGGTTATAGCAACTCAGCGTCCATCGGTAGATGTTATTACCGGTCTGATCAAGGCAAATGTTCCATCGAGAATTGCATTCGCTGTATCATCCGGTGTAGATTCCAGAACCATCTTAGATATGAATGGTGCAGAGAAGCTTCTCGGTAAGGGTGATATGTTATTCTATCCGACCGGTTATCCAAAACCGGTTCGTGTACAGGGAGCTTTTGTTTCTGATGAAGAAGTGTCAGCCGTTGTGGAGTATCTGAAGAAACAGAACGGTGTCGGAACGTATGATGATGATATATCTAAGTCTATTACACAGACCGGAGCGGCCGGTGCACCCGGTATGAGCGGTGGAAGTGATAAGGATGATTATTTTGTAGAAGCCGGACGCTTTATCATTGATAAAGAAAAGGCCTCGATCGGAATGCTGCAGCGTGCGTTTAAGATCGGCTTTAACCGTGCGGCACGTATCATGGATCAGCTTGCAGGTGCCGGGGTTGTAGGTCCGGAGGAGGGCACAAAGGCAAGAAAGATACTTATGACGCAGGAAGAATTTGACGAATATATAGATAATAATCTATAATACAGATTCAAATGATATTTATACAGGGAAAATGCCGGTGAAGGGATATAGCGTGCATAGGCAGATTTTACCTGCTATAGGATAAAATTACACTCAGGGAGGACATATTAAATGTTAAACGACATCGAAATTGCACAGCAGGCAGAGATGAAGAATATAAAGGAGGTTGCAGCAAAGCTTGACATCAAAGAAGATGATATCGAGATGTATGGCAAATATAAAGCAAAGTTGTCAGATGAGCTGATCGCTTCCGTACAGAAAAATGAGAATGGTAAGCTGATCTTAGTTACAGCGATCAATCCGACTCCTGCAGGAGAGGGCAAGACAACGATCACAGTCGGACTTGGTGAAGCTATGGGCAGACTGAACAAGAAAGCGGTTATCGCACTTCGTGAACCATCACTTGGTCCGTGCTTTGGTATCAAGGGCGGTGCTGCCGGCGGCGGATATGCACAGGTAGTACCGATGGAGGATCTGAATCTTCATTTTACTGGTGATTTCCATGCGATCACATCTGCAAACAATCTGCTTGCAGCAATGATGGATAACCATATTCATCAGGGAAATGCACTCGGCATTGATGTGAACCGTATCGTATTTAAAAGATGTATGGATATGAATGACCGTGCGCTGCGTCATACCGTGATCGGACTTGGAAAGCGGGTAGATGGTGTGCCAAGAGAAGATGGCTTCGTGATCACGGTTGCATCAGAGATCATGGCGATCCTTTGTCTGGCAGCGGATTTCAATGATCTGAAGGAAAGACTTGGCAGGATCATTGTTGCTTATAATTATCAGAACGAGCCTGTAACAGCAAAGGATCTGAAAGCGGTTGGTGCTATGGCTGCACTCTTAAAGGATGCGATCAAGCCGAATATGATCCAGACGTTGGAGCATACACCTGCACTTGTGCATGGTGGACCATTTGCAAATATCGCACATGGCTGTAACAGTGTAATCGCAACAAAGACAGCATTAAAGCTGGCAGACTATGTAATTACAGAGGCTGGATTCGGAGCAGATCTTGGTGCAGAGAAGTTCTTTGATATCAAGTGCCGTATGAACGGGCTGAAGCCGGATGCAGTTGTTCTGGTTGCAACCGTAAAGGCATTGAAGTACAACGGCGGCGTACCGAAGACAGAGCTTGGTCAGGAGAATCTGGAGGCATTAAAGAAGGGTATCGTAAACCTTGAAAAGCACATCGAGAATCTTCAGAAGTATCAGGTTCCTGTTGTCGTTACTTTAAACCGTTTCATCACAGACACAGATGCGGAACTTGCGTTTGTGGAGAAATTCTGTAAGGACAGAAACTGTGATTTCGCTCTTGCAAATGTATGGGAAAAAGGCGGCGAAGGCGGTATCGAGCTTGCAAATGCAGTATTAAATACACTTGAGAACAAAAAGAGTGATTTTAAAGTATTATATAAAGATGAGCTGTCAATTAAAGAAAAGATCTCATGCATTGCAACAGAGATCTATGGTGCAGCAAATGTAACATACAGTCCGGAAGCAGATCGTGCGATCGCTAAGATTGAAGAGATGGGATTTGGAAACTTCCCTGTATGTATGGCAAAGAATCAGTATTCACTTTCGGATGATCCAAAGAAGCTTGGAAGACCGGAAGGATTTGATATTAATATCCGTGAAGTATATGTCAGTGCAGGTGCCGGCTTTGTGGTCGCGATCACAGGTACGATCATGACAATGCCTGGTCTGCCTAAGGTGCCGGCTGCTGAAAATATCAGTGTAAATGATGATGGTGTAATTTGCGGATTGTTCTAAGGAGGAATAAATCAAATATGGCTCAACTGATTGATGGAAAAGCAATATCAAAACAGATAAAAGATGAATTAAAGGAACAGGTTGCAGAGCTTTCGGCAAAAGGTGTAAAGATCTGTCTAGCAGTTATCCAGGTAGGAAATGATCCGGCATCTTCCGTATATGTCGGCAATAAGAAAAAGGCATGTGCCTATATCGGCATTGATTCTTTGTCTTATGAGCTTCCGGAAGAGACAACGGAGGAAGAACTGTTAGAACTGATCGATAAATTGAATAAGGACGATGCTGTAAATGGAATTCTGGTACAGCTTCCGGTTCCAAAACATATCGATGAGGACAAGATCATTAAAGCAATCTCACCATTAAAGGATGTTGATGGCTTCCATCCGATGAGCGTTGGAGCATTAAGTATCGGTCAGCCTGGATTTGTATCCTGTACACCGGCTGGTGTGATCCAGCTCTTAAAGCGTTCCGGAATCGAGATCACAGGAAAAGAATGTGTCGTGATCGGCAGAAGCAATATCGTAGGCAAACCGATGGCTATGCTGTTATTACGCGAGAATGGAACGGTTACGATCTGTCATTCAAAGACAAAGGATCTGAAAGAGGTATGTAAGCGTGCAGATATTCTTGTAGTTGCGATCGGCAGACCGAAGATGATCGATGCATCCTATATCAAAGAGGGCGCAACCGTGATCGATGTCGGAATACACAGAGATGAGAATAACAAATTATGCGGCGACGTTGATTTTGAATCAGCAAGCAAGGTTGCAGGAGCAATTACTCCTGTACCGGGTGGAGTTGGTCCTATGACGATCGCAATGCTTATGCATAACTGTGTAGATTCGATCAATATAAAATAACCTGAGGAAAGAACATATATGAAAGTATTGATGGTATCATTGGGCTGCGATAAGAACCTTGTGGACAGTGAGGTAATGCTCGGACTTCTGCATAAGGCAGGACATGAGATCACAAATGATGAACATGAGGCAGAGGCAGTTGTTATCAATACCTGTGCATTTATCAAAGATGCGCAGGAAGAAAGTATTAATACGATAATAGAATACGGAGAGCTGAAGAAGACAGGATCATTAAAGAAGCTGATCGTTACCGGCTGCCTGTCACAGCGGTATAAGGACGATATTCTTGCAGAACTGCCGGAGATTGATACAATTGTCGGAGCTGCAAATTATGATGCGATCGTGGATGCAATCGGATCTGAAGAAGAACATTCCTTTGTTACAGATATCAATTATATGCCGGAGGCAGTTGGCGGACGTATCGTTACAACCGGAGCTTCAATGGCATATTTAAAGATCGCAGAAGGCTGTGGCAAGATGTGTACTTATTGTGCGATTCCATATATCAGAGGAAAGTACAGAAGTATTCCGCTGGAACAGCTTCTGGCATCTGCAAAAGAGCTTGCTTTACAGGGAGTAAAAGAACTGATCCTTGTTGCACAGGAAACAACACTCTATGGAGTGGATCTGTATGGTGAAAAGACACTTCCGAAATTATTACATGAACTCTGCAAGATCGAGGAAATCCAGTGGATACGTTTGATGTACTGCTATCCGGAAGAGATCACAGACGAGCTGATCGATACGATCGCGGAGGAAGAAAAAGTCTGTCATTATCTCGATATACCGATCCAGCATTCAGAAGATCCTGTATTGCGACGCATGGGAAGACGTACCTGTAAAAAGGATATTGTAGAATTGATCGCAAAGCTTCGGATCCGGATGCCTGATATTGCGATCCGTACAACGCTGATCGCAGGATTTCCCGGTGAAACAGAAGCGGATCATGAAGCGCTTATGGAGTTTGTGAATGAGTCGGAATTTGACCGCCTGGGTGTGTTTACATATTCACCGGAGGAAGGAACTCCGGCAGCATCATTTCCTGATCAGATTGAAAATGAGGTTGCAGAAAAATGGCGGGATGATATAATGGCATTGCAGCAGGAAGTATCATACGACAAGAATCAGGAGCTGCTTGGCAAGAGCCTTACAGTACTGATCGAAGGCTATGTTGCAGAAGACGATGTATATGTCGGAAGAACTTATCGGGATGCGCCCGATGTAGATGGTATGGTATTTGTTGATGCACCGTATGAGCTGATGTCCGGCACCTTTGTACAGGTTCGGATCACAGATGCAAATGAATATGATCTGACAGGGGAGATGATAGAATGAATTTACCAAACAAATTAACAATATTGAGAGTTATAATGATTCCATTTTTTGTTGTGTTTATGTATCTTGATTTTGCAGCAGCCAAATGGATTGCGCTTGGTATCTTTATCGCTGCAGCGATCACGGATACATTAGATGGACAGATCGCAAGAAGATGTAATCTGATCACAACATTTGGAAAATTCATGGATCCGTTAGCAGACAAGCTTCTGGTATGTTCTGCAATGATCGCACTGGTCGATCAGGGACGGATTCCTGCATGGATCGTTATTATCATCATTGCGAGAGAATTTATCATCAGCGGATTCCGGCTGATCGCAGCAGAAAAGGGTGTTGTTATTGCGGCTGGTATCTGGGGCAAATTAAAGACTGTTGTCCAGATGGTCATGGTTTGTTTCCTGATCGGTAATCTTGGTGGAAAAGTGATATTTGTAATCGAACAGGTGCTGATCTATGCTGCACTTGTATTAACGATCATTTCACTGATCGATTATCTGGTATCAAACAAAAATGTCCTGAAGGATTAATATAAAATTAAAAGCTGTATAGTTATGAACAACTAACCACAAAACAGACAATTATGGGGAAAATGGGGTATTTTCTGACAATTACTTCCACTTTCTCCTTTTGTTTTTTAAGTAAAAATAGCAGGGATGTTCGATTGTTAAAAAGTGCTGAAAAAACTGTGTCGTAATGATAATTTTACTTGAAATAAATTCGTAAAGGCTTTACAATAAAATCGGCATAAATTTGGAATTACTTTTATGTAACTCCTAAAAATAAATTTAATGGAGGGCTAGAAATGAGCAACAAACTCACCCTGTCAGCAAGCGATAGAATTAATGCATTGCTTGATGACGCAAGCTTTGTTGAAATCGGTGCTTATGTGAAAGCAAGAAATACTGATTTTAACATTCAGGATAAGGATACTCCAAAAGATGGTGTTATCACCGGATATGGTGTTATCAATGGCAATTTAGTGTATGTATACAGTCAGGACGCTAAAGTTTTAGGCGGTTCTGTTGGTGAGATGCATGCTAAGAAGATTGCAAAAATTTATGATATGGCTATGAAGATGGGTGCACCTGTCATCGGTATGATCGACTGTGCAGGACTCAGACTTCAGGAAGCTACAGATGCACTGAATGCATTTGGTGAAGTATATGGCAAGCAGGTTATGGCTTCAGGTGTTATTCCTCAGATCACAGCTGTTTTTGGTGCATGTGGCGGCGGTGCTTCCCTTGTTCCATCATTATCAGACTTCACTTTCATGACAAAGGAAGGTGCAAAGTTATTTGTAAATTCTCCAAACGCTTTAGCAGAGAACAATATTACAAAGTTAGATACTTCCGCAGCTGATTATGTAAGTGAGAATACAGCAAATGTAGATGGTGTATTTGAGACAGAAGAAGAATTACTTGGTATGATCCGTGCACTGGTTGAAGTTCTTCCAAGCTGCAATCTGGACGACAAGGAAGCTTCTGCAAATGACAATCCAAACAGAATTATCCCAAATCTTGATTCATACAAGAATGATCCAAGAGCAGTGATCCAGAATATCGCTGATGATTCTCTTGTACTTGAGATGAAGAAGGAATATGCAGGAGATGTTGTTACAGCCCTGATCCGTATGGATGGTATCACAGTTGGCTGTGTTGGTAATCAGGAAGATACGATCACAACAGCAGGCGCATATAAGGCAGAAGAATTTGTAGATTTCTGTGATGCATTTAACATTCCTGTTCTTACACTTGTAAATGTAACAGGCTTTGCTGCAACAGTTGAAGAAGAGAAGACAATCTCAAAGGCTCTTGCAAAGCTTACAAATGCATATGCAGATGCAACCGTTCCAAAGGTTACAGTTGTTATGGACAAGGCTTATGGAACAGCATATACAGTTATGAACTCCAAGGCAATCGGAGCAGATATGGTATACGCATGGCCAGATGCAGTGATCGGTACTATGGATCCTGAGATGGCAGTTAAGATCATGTATGAAGATGAACTTGCAGCAGCAGACGACAAGCTTGCCTTCATCAAGGAGAAGAAAGCAGAATATGTTGCAGCTCTTTCAGGAGCAGCTTCGGCAGCATCCAGAGGATATATCGATGATATCATCGAGCCTGATGCTACAAGAAAGAGAGTGATCGCAGCGATCCAGATGCTCCTTTCAAAGGAAGAAATGAGACCTTATAAGAAACACGGTACTATATAAAAGGAGTGACAACTAAATGAAGAAAAAATTATTATTAATAGTTTCTATGTTAGCTGTTACTTTTATGTTTGCCGGATGTAGTGCTTCTGATGATAACGGAGTAAAATTTGCTTATAACGATCAGGAGATCGCTCAGGTAGCAAAAGATGCCTGTGAGACATATCAGAAATATGCAAGCGCAGATGAGACCTATAACTATGTTATAGAAGCAGGCGAGGATGCAGGGGTTTCTGAAAATGAGATAGAAGCAGTCAAGTCATTCCGTAATATCGGTGATGAGTGCGGTGAGTTTAAAGATTTTACAGGTGAATACAAGATTACAGAGACAGAAGGAAATGTAATCGTAACTCTTTATGCTGACTGTACAGAAAAAGAGGCATTGATCAAGGTAACATTCGTAGATAACAGTGCAACATATAACTTACAGAGATATCAGTTAATGAACCAGTATGGTTACAGTGAAGAGCAGGCTGATGAAGCCCTTTCTTCACAGGGCATGTACCCATATAAGTCAACTGATGTTGAGATTGCAGCAAACATGACATTTGAAGATAAGATGAAGGCAGCCGGCACCAACACCCTGATCGGTATGGCAACTGTATTCTGTGTTCTTATCTTTATATCATTTATCATCTATCTGTTAAGATTTGTTCCCGGCTTCTTTGATAAAGAAGCAAAAGCAGCCAAGAAGGCAGCTAAGAAAGCAGCAGAAGCAGCTAAGACAGAACCTGTTGCTGAGACAAAGGCAGAAGATGCAGGATCTGCACCGGCAGGACAGATTGTTGACATCGTTAAGACAGAAACAGGTGAAAGCGTAATGAATGATTCTGAACTGGTTGCAGTTATCACAGCCGCAGTTGCTGCTGCATCAGCAGGACAGAACGCATACACAACGTATCCAAGCAAAGATAAGCTTGTGACACGTCCGATCAGACGTATTAAGAGATAATAATAGGAGGATATATCGATGAAGAATTATAGAATTACAGTAAATGGTACATCATATGATGTTTCAGTTGAAGAATTAGCAGGTGGCGTTGCCCCTGTAGCAGCACCAGTTGCAGCAGCTCCTGTAGCTGCACCGGCACCAGCAGTAGCTCCTGCTCCAGCACCGGCAGCTAAGTCAGCAGGCGCAGGTTCCATTAAGGTCGCTTCTCCAATGCCTGGTAAGATCCTTGATGTTAAGGCAAATGTTGGTGATGCAGTTAAGAAGGGACAGGTTATCCTGATCCTTGAAGCTATGAAGATGGAAAATGAAGTTGTTGCTCCAGAAGATGGTACAGTAGCAAGCATTGACGTTGCAGCAGGTGCAACTGTTGAAGCAGGAGACACATTAGCAACTCTGAACTAATGCTGTACTTGTATAAATCTGATAGGAGGAACGACTAAATGAGTAGTATAGTTGACGTATTGTCAAATTTAGCAAATCAGACCGGTTTTGCAAGTCTTGACTGGAAAAACTACGTTATGATCCTTGTAGCGTTTGTTTTCATGTTCCTTGCAATTAAGTTTGGTTTTGAGCCACTTCTTCTGGTACCAATCTCATTTGGTATGTTACTTGTTAACATGTTTCCAGATATAATGGCAGAAGGCGGATTATTACATTACTTCTATATGTTGGATGAATGGAGTATCCTTCCTTCACTGATCTTCATGGGCGTTGGTGCCATGACAGATTTCGGCCCGTTGATCGCAAACCCTGCAAGCTTTCTTCTTGGAGCTGCAGCACAGTTCGGTATCTACGGCGCATATTTCCTTGCTTTCCTGATGGGATTCAACGGTAAGGAAGCAGCAGCTATTTCTATTATCGGTGGTGCAGATGGTCCTACATCTATCTTCCTTGCCGGTAAACTTGGAATGGGTGGTACATTACTTGGACCAATCGCAGTAGCAGCATATTCTTATATGTCACTGGTTCCAATTATCCAGCCACCTATTATGAAAGCACTTACAACAAAGAAGGAGCGTCTTGTCAGAATGCCACAGCTTCGTCCTGTAACCAAGCTGGAAAAGATCCTTTTCCCTATTATCGTTACAGTTGTAGTTGTTCTGATCCTTCCTACAACAGCACCACTGGTTGGTATGCTGATGTTAGGTAACCTGTTCCGTGAGTGTGGTGTTGTAAAACAGCTTACAGAGACAGCATCTAATGCTATGATGTATATCGTAGTTATCTTACTTGGTACATCTGTTGGTGCAAGTACAAGTGCAGAAGCGTTCTTAAAGTTCAGTACTTTAAAGATCGTATTACTCGGTCTGATCGCATTTGCATTCGGTACAGCAGCCGGTGTATTATTTGGTAAGTTAATGTGTCTGGTAACAAAGGGTAAGGTTAATCCGCTGATCGGTTCAGCCGGTGTATCTGCCGTACCTATGGCAGCCAGAGTTTCTCAGAAGGTAGGTTCCCAGTATGATCCTACGAACTTCCTTCTGATGAATGCAATGGGACCAAATGTTGCAGGTGTTATCGGTACAGCAGTTGCAGCAGGAACATTCCTTGCAATCTTTAATGTACAGTAATGATCATAATCATATGAGAATATATTCAGGAGGTTCGAAATGGCAGAAAAGAAACCGGTTAAGATTACCGAAACTGTATTACGTGATGCGCATCAGTCACTGATCGCTACCCGTATGACAACAGAACAGATGCTTCCAATCATCGATAAGATGGATAAGGTTGGATATCATTCTGTTGAGTGCTGGGGTGGTGCTACATTCGATGCATGTCTCAGATTCCTTAAGGAAGATCCATGGGAGAGACTTAGAAAATTAAGAGATGGTTTTAAGAATACAAAGCTTCAGATGTTATTCAGAGGTCAGAACATTCTTGGTTACCGTCATTATGCAGATGATGTAGTTGAATATTTTGTTCAGAAGTCAATCGCAAACGGTATTGACATTATCAGAATTTTCGACTGCTTAAATGATATCAGAAACCTTGAAACTGCTGTTAAAGCATGTAACAAGGAAAAAGGACATGCACAGGTTGCACTTTCCTATACATTAGGTGATGCTTATACACTTGATTACTGGAAAGATATGGCTAAGAGAATTGAGGATATGGGTGCAGATTCTATCTGTATCAAGGATATGGCAGGTCTTCTTGTTCCATATAAGGCAACAGAGCTTGTTCAGGCATTAAAGGAAGGTTCTTCCCTTCCAATCCAGCTTCACACACACTATACATCAGGTGTAGCTTCCATGACATACATGAAGGCTGTTGAAGCAGGATGTGATATCATTGATACAGCAATCTCACCATTAGCACTTGGTACAAGCCAGCCTGCAACAGAGGTTATGGCTAAGACATTTGAAGGTACACCTTATGATCCTGGATTTGATCAGAACCTTCTCGCTGAGATCGCTGATTACTTCAGACCATTAAGAGAAGAGTGGATCAAGTCTGGTCTTCTGAATCCAAAGGTTCTTGGTGTTAATGTTAAGACCTTATTATATCAGGTACCAGGTGGTATGTTATCAAACCTTGTATCACAGTTAAAGGAAATGAACGCAGAAGACAAGTTCGAGCAGGTTCTGGAAGAAGTTCCTAGAGTTCGTAAAGACTTCGGTGAACCACCTCTTGTTACACCATCCAGCCAGATTGTTGGTACTCAGGCTGTATTAAATGTTGTTACAGGTGAGAGATACAAGATGTGTACAAAAGAAGCAAAGGCACTTGTTGCCGGCGAGTATGGTCAGTCTGTAAAGCCGGTTGATCCAGAAGTTAGAAAGAAAGTAATCGGTGATCAGGAGCCTATTACATGTCGTCCTGCTGATCTTCTTGAAAATGAGCTTGGTAAGATCGAGAAAGAAATGATCCAGTACAAGGAACAGGATGAAGATGTATTAACATATGCATTGTTCCCACAGGTTGCTGTTGATTTCTTCAAGTTAAGAGAAGCAAAGAAGACAAAGGTTGATGCAACACTTGTAAACAAAGAGGATAAGGCATATCCGGTATAAGATTATAAAGTGTTATGTCGTTTGAAAAATGACATATGCAGGTATACTATGGGAAGAGCAGACTGGTGGTATCCGGTCTGTATCTTCCCATGTTTATATCATGAATTTTGTTATCTATCAGATATAGCAGAGGCAGGGAATTGTTTTGAGTAGAGGTCTAGGGAAATATCATGAATAAGAAGAAATATGTGAACCGGAATTATCTTACAACAACGAGAATTATAGCACTGGGCTTTCTGATTACAGTTATTGTAGGAACGATATTATTATCATTGCCGATTGCATCTGCAAACGGAACATGGACAGATCTCCTGACGGCTGCGTTTACATCGACGACATCCGTATGTGTGACAGGTCTGGTAGTCGTTGATACATTTTCCTATTGGAGTTTGTTTGGTAAAGGTGTGATATTAATTTTGATCCAGATCGGCGGACTCGGAATCGTTTCGATCATCACACTGTTTATGTTGTTATTAAGAATGAAGATAACCTTGAAAAGTACAATGCTGTTGCAGGATGCATTTAACCTGAACAGCAAGCAGGGACTTTTGAAGTTTACGATAAAAGTAATAAAAGGAACATTTCTGATCGAAGGGATCGGAGCACTTATTTACAGTTTTTATTATTGCAGAGGATACGGATTTTTAAAGGGAATCTGGTTTTCGGTATTTCATGCTGTTTCAGCATTTTGTAATGCCGGTATCGACATTATGGGTGCGGACAGTCTGATTTCATATCATTCCAATCTTTTGATGATGCTGAATACGTCGTTTCTGATCATTATGGGCGGAATCGGATTTATTGTATGGTGGGATACGGTTGAAGCGTTTCGAAGAATCCGTACAAAGAGATGCAGTATCCGGTCGGCATGGAATGGCGTTCATTTGCAGACGAAGATCGCGATTTTTATGACATTGCTGTTATTGATCGGCGGTACAATTGTTATCTATTTCCTTGAACGTTCCAATCCGGACACTCTTGGTAATTTATCCGAAAAAGACCGGATATTAAATGCTTTTTTTCAGTCGGTAACATTCCGTACGGCGGGATTTGCTGCAGTATCTCAGGTGGCACTTCGACCGGTGACAGCTTTCTTTGGAGTGCTTCTTATGATGATTGGCGGTTCTCCGGTTGGAACGGCAGGAGGAATGAAGACCGTAACCATCGCAGTTATTTTCTATACCTTTGCTGCCATGATCAGAAACCATGAGGATACAGAGGTTTTCAAGAGAAGCATTCCGGTATCCGTTGTAAAAAAAGCAGTTGCAATTGTATTCTTAAGTATGAGTACGATATTTATTATGACGATATTATTGCTGGCTACAAATGATGTGAATCTGCTGGATGCTCTGTATGAAGTGGCAAGTGCCGTCTGCACAGTTGGCTTATCCAGAAATCTGACTCCTGTTTTGAACACGGCAGGAAAGATCATTATTATAATCTGTATGTATATTGGACGAGTTGGACCGATATCTATGGTGGTAGCATTTAATACACAAAACGGAAAGCATCGGCTTCTTCATTATCCGGAAGAAGATGTGATCGTTGGATAAGGAGGAAAGTATGAAAAAATCATTTGCGGTAGTAGGGCTTGGACGATTTGGAACGAATGTTGCCCTTACTTTGATGGAGTCCGGTGCGCAGGTTCTGGCAATCGACAGTAATCCTGAATGTGTGAAGCGGATCTCATCACAGGTTACATGTGCAGTGACGGTTAATGTATGTGAGACAGAGAGCCTGAAAGAAGCAGGACTTGAGAATATGGATGGTGTTGTAGTTGCAATGGGTGATAATCTGGAAGCCAGTGCAATGACGATCATAACAGCAAAAGAACTGGGCGTTCCATATATTCTTGCTAAATCGAATAACGATGAAGCAGCAAAGATCCTGTCCAAGATCGGAGCGGATAAAGTTATCTATCCGGAAAAGGATGCCGGAATCAATGTTGCAAGAAAGCTCTTATGCAGTAATTTTCTGGAATTCTTTGAGATTTCGGATAACGTCAATGTAGCAGAGATCTCGGTTCGACCGGAATGGGTCGGCAAGACATTAAAAGAACTTGATTTCAGAAGAAGTTATAATATGAATATCATTCTGGCAAAGGAAGACGGACGTTCGATTGACCATATCACCCCGGAGCTACAGTTAAAAGAAAGCTACAGACTGTTAGTGACTATATCGAATGAAGGTTTAAAGAGGATGATGCAATGAAAAAAATAATAGTAGTCGGTGGTGGTGCGGCCGGCATGATGGCTGCGATCACAGCTGCGGAAAATGGCTGCGAGGTTGTATTATTTGAAAAGAATGATCGCCTTGGAAAGAAGTTATTCATTACAGGTAAGGGGAGATGCAACCTGACAAACGCAGGGGATGCAGACCGCTTTTTTCAGTCGGTGACAACAAACAGTAAATTCATGTACAGTCCGTTTTATACCTTTGATAATCAGATGACGATTGATTTCTTTGAGAAACTTGGACTAAAGACAAAGGTAGAACGCGGAGATCGTGTATTTCCGGTCAGCGATCATTCATCTGACGTGATCGGAGTATTAAAAACGAAATTAAACCGAAATCAGGAGATTACAGTAGAACTACAGACGGAAGTTCAGAAGCTTATTATAGAAGATCAGGTAGTAAAAGGCGTACAGATCAAGACGGCACATGGAAAGAAAGATGTGTATGGAGATGCAGTTGTCATAACAACCGGCGGGATATCGTATCCGCTTACCGGATCGACCGGAGATGGTTACCGGTTTGCAGAGAGTGCCGGTCATGCGATCAAAGTGCCTTTACCATCACTTGTTCCATTTGAATTAAAGAATGAATTTTGCAAAGAACTTATGGGACTATCATTAAAAAATGTAGAGCTTGTGATAAAATGTGGTAAGAAGTGTCTGTTTGAAGAACAGGGAGAACTTTTGTTTACACATTTTGGCATCAGCGGCCCTCTGGTAATAAAGGCATCTGCATATCTTCATAAATATCTGGATAAAGATTTAAGTATGTATATCGATCTGAAGCCTGCAATGACAGAAGAAATGCTGGATGATCGTATCCTTCGGGATTTTAGTAAATATACAAATAAAGATTTTCATAATTCGCTTGGTGATCTGCTTCCTGTCAAACTGATCGATGTAGTTATAAAACGTTCAGAAATCGATCCATATAAGAAGGTGAATTCGATCACAAAGGAAGAACGGAAGAATTTAGTAACCGTACTCAAACATTTTACGCTTTCGTTTCAGGGGCTTCGCGGCTTTGATGAGGCAATCATTACAAAAGGCGGTGTCAATGTAAAAGAGGTTGATCCTTCAACGATGCAATCGAAGCTTGCAGATCACCTGTATTTTGCAGGGGAGGTTCTGGATATAGATGCACTGACGGGCGGATTTAATCTGCAGATCGCATGGTCGACCGGATATCTGGCAGGACTTGCATGCTCAGAAGAAAGTTAATAAAGTAAATAGATAAAAGGAGAGAAAAAATGAATATAGCAATTGATGGACCTGCAGGAGCAGGAAAAAGTACAATAGCAAAATTGGTAGCAGGAAAACTCGGATATATTTATGTAGATACCGGAGCAATGTATCGTGCAGTTGCACTTGCATTATTGAATGCAAAGATTGATGTAACGGATGTAGATGCAGTTGCTAATGAGATAACAGGGATTGAGATCACAATCTGTTATGAAGATCATGCACAGCAGGTATATCTGAATGGTGAGAATGTAACCGGAAGCCTCAGAAAAGAAGAAGTGGGTAACATGGCATCCAAATCATCTGCTATCCCATGTGTAAGAGAAAAACTGTTAGATCTTCAGAGAAAGCTTGCAAGAGAAAATGATGTTGTTATGGATGGTAGGGATATCGGTACAAACATTCTTCCAAATGCAGAAGTAAAGATCTATCTGACCGCTTCTTCTGCAGTTCGTGCAAAGAGAAGATACGATGAACTGATAGCAAAGGGTGAAACACCGGATATTGATAAGATCGAAGCTGATATTATTACAAGGGACAAACAGGATATGGAACGTCCAATCGCGCCGTTAAAGCAGGCAGATGATGCTGTATATCTTGACAGCTCAGATCTTGGTATCGATGAGGTTGTAGCTAAGATCATCAGCATCGCAGAAAAATAAAACCGGAGTATAGACAAAATATGGAAATTATATTAGCAAAGTCGGCCGGATTCTGTTTTGGGGTACAACGTGCCGTTGATACAGCGTATAAAGAAGCCGGGAAACAGCATGTATATACCTATGGCCCGATCATTCATAATGAAGAAGTAATCGAGGATCTGAGAAAAAAGGGAGTATTGGTGATCGAAGATCTTGCAGAGCTTGATCAGCAGGAAGATGAAACGGTTATTATCCGGTCGCATGGAGTATCAAAAGATGTCATGGAACAGTTAGAAGCCAGACATGTCAATGTGGTAGATGCAACCTGTCCGTTTGTGAAAAAAATCCATACGATCGTACAGGATGAGAGCCAAAAAGGGAACCGAATAATCATTGTTGGAAATAAAGATCATCCGGAAGTTGAGGGTATAATTGGCTGGTGTGAAACGAAATCATATACAGTACAAAGCGTTTCAGAAGCGGAAAATTTGGTGAAAAATATAGAAAATGAGCCGGATTTTGAGCATATTAACTTCAGTTTAGTATCACAAACCACCTTTAATAAGAATAAATTTAAAGATATTGTTGATATTATTCGAAAAAAATTGTATAATGTGGTTGTTCATGAGACAATCTGTAATGCAACGGCAGTTCGACAGACGGAAGCAAGAGATATTGCAAAGACTGTAGATGCTATGATCATTATAGGTGGTCGAAACAGTTCTAATACTCAGAAGCTATATGATATTAGTAAACAAGAATGTGAGAATACTTACTATATACAGACACTCGTTGATTTGGATTTGACTACTTTTGAATCCGTTAGTAGGGTAGGTATTACTGCGGGGGCATCTACCCCAAATTATATTATTAAGGAGGTTCATAGTAGCATGGCAGAGTTAAGTTTTGAACAGATGTTAGAAAATGATGAAAGCAAGGCGTCAATCAGACAGGGAGAGATTATCGACGGTACAATTATCGGTGTTAAGCCGGATGAGATTGTAGTTGATATTAAGTATAAGTCAGACGGTATCATTACCAGAAATGAATATACAAACACTCCAAATGTCGATTTAACAGAGTTGGTAAAAGTTGGGGATCCAATCACTGTTAAGGTTATCAAGACAAATGATGGTGAAGGACAGGTAGCTCTTTCATACAAGAGAGTTGCAGCAGAGAAAGTAAACGAGAAGTTAGAAGAAGCATTTAACAATGGTGACATTCTTACAGGTAAGGTTGTTCAGGTTGTAAATGGCGGCTTAAATGTTCTTTACGAAGAGACAAGAATCTTCATTCCAGCAAGTCTTGTATCTGACTTATATGAAAAGAACCTTGATAAGTACTTAGACCAGGATATTGAATTCCAGCTTACAGAGTTCAATCCTAAGAAGAGAAGAATCATTGGTAACAGAAAGAAACTGATTGTTGAGAGAAAAGCTGCAGCTGCAAAAGAATTATTCGAAAAGATTGAAGTTGGCATGACAGTAGAAGGTACAGTAAAGAATGTAACAGATTTCGGTGCATTCATTGACCTCGGTGGTGCTGATGGACTTCTTCATATTTCAGAGATGTCATGGGGCAGAGTAGAAAGCCCTAAGAAGATGTTCAAGGTTGGTGATACTGTTAAGGCATTCATCAAGGACATCAATGGTGACAAGATCGCATTAAGCTTAAAGTTTGATGAGACAAACCCATGGTTAAATGCAGAAGAGAAATATGCTGTTGGAACAGTTGTAACAGGTAAAGTTGCACGTATGACTGACTTTGGTGCATTCGTTGAATTAGAGCCAGGCGTTGATGCATTACTGCATGTTTCACAGATTTCATACGATCACGTTGCAAAGCCAGAAGATGTATATAAGATTGGTGATGAGATTGAAGCTAAGGTTGTTGACTTCAAGCCGGAAGAGAAGAAAATCAGCCTGAGCGTAAAGGCATTACTTCCAGTTCCGGAAGAGACAGAAGAAGTTGTTGAAGCTCCAGTAGAAGAATAATCAAAGATTGTTTTTTATAAAATGTAAAATACCCACTGTTGAATATTCATCAGTGGGTATTTATTGTTTTATGTATGTTCCAGAACTATTTGATCTGCTTTAAGATATTGAGAAGATATTCTTTTAACTGTATCCTGTCATTGATGAAAGTATCGTTCAGTTCAATATATCCATCTTTGTCAGTATGTTCATATTTGAATATGTGTGACTGCTTGAACTTGTTCTGGCGGATAAACGAACTTGTTTTTGTAGTGTATGCCGTTTCCGGGCGGGCTTTTTCTTTATAAGCACTTTCGACATAACAGGCAACATCCTTGTGGATAGCAGTCTGTTCTAGTGGCAGATAGAAATAATTTTTATAGTCCTTATAAAAATATTTCAGTGTATCATGGATAACTGGAATATCGATCGTCACGACTTCATCTATGCCTGATATATGTATATCATTACAGTTGGTATCAAATGGAATCGCAAGCCTTCCTGTCTGTATACAGATCGTAAACTGTGTATCGGTACAGGTGGTTTTCGATATAGCAAAATTGCCTTCAAAGAAGGAAGTAAGTGTAAGGGAACCGGATACATAGAAAAGTCCATAGATGTCATCCTTATTATGAGATAAAAGCATATCCTGTAATTGTGTATCTTTTGTACCTAAATAGTCCTGGTAGGTATCGATCAGAAGACCGCCGGAGTGAAATTCATCCCGTTCCATTCCCATAACAGATTCCAGAGCGGACTGTTTCATTGAATCCATCTGAAGCAGCTTTTTATATTTTCTTATTTTCCGATAGACATCGATACTGGTAATTGAATCGAAGGATATCTCCTGACGGAACTGTCGGTATTTTTCCTTTATATATGGCAGATCGAAGGTGTCGCCATTGTATGTAACGAGATATTTGTAATCAGCCAATATATCCTTAAATGCAGCGAGCATCTTTGGCTCGGAACAACCGTCATCATTGAATAATAAGGTAATACGAAACTGTTCGTCGTTTAGAAGCGTTCCATATCCGATCAGATAAAGATCTGACCGGGCAGCGCTTAATCCGGTTGTTTCAATATCAAAGAACAGATATTGATCCGGCGTTTCTTTCATCCAGTTCAGATTAACTGAAGAAAGTGGCATCGTATAGTCGTATTGAATCATAGTATGTAACCTCAAATGTAAAAAAATCGAATAATCTTATGATATGCCCCTGCGGTCAAAAAATCAATCAGATATTTCCATAATGAGAAAACTGTGTTATACTTGGCATAGTAAAATTTGGAGACATATTATTATGATAGCATACATTTCAGGAGCACTTGTCAGTGCAGGAGAGAATTATATAGTGATCGATAACCACGGTATGGGATATCGGATCTTCGTATCTGGTAAGTTTCTTGAGCATATTCCAGCATATGGAACGCAGATTAAAATATACACACACATGTATATAAGAGAAGATGAATTGACATTGTATGGGTTCCATTCAGAAGAGGAATTATCTGTATTCCGTGTCTTGATCGGAATCAGCGGGGTAGGTCCAAAAGTCGCTATGGCAATCCTTACAGCGCTTACGATCCAGGAGCTTCAGCTTGCGGTGATCTCAGAGGATGCGAAGACGATATCAAAAGCAAATGGTGTCGGTGCCAAGGGCGCATCAAGGATCATATTGGAATTAAAAGATAAGTTAAAGATGGAAGATATGATGGATGCAGCCTATGAGCAGTCGATCGTACAGGATACACAAGATATAAATGCAGCAAGAGATGCGATTCTTGCACTTGTAAATCTGGGCTATTCGAGTTCCGAAGCAGCACTTGCCGTAAAAAAGATTGGGGATACCAGTCAGATGGATATAGAAGCGATATTAAAGGCAGCATTGAAGAAATTAATATAAAAACAGATACAGGTGGACACAGTGGGTAGAATTATTTCAACAGAAGCAGATATAGAAGAATTAAATAGTGAATATAGTTTGAGACCAAAGTATCTGGATGAATATATTGGACAGAATAAAGTAAAAGAGAATCTGAAGATTTTTATTGAGGCGGCAAAGAGGAGAAATGAACCGTTAGATCATTTACTTTTATATGGTCCGCCGGGCCTTGGTAAAACGACATTAGCATCCATAGTTGCAAATGAGATGGGTGTTAATATCAAGATCACATCAGGACCGGCAATCGAGAAGCCGGGCGAACTGGCAGCTATTTTAAATAATCTGTCAGAGAATGATATATTATTTATTGATGAGATTCACAGATTAAACAGTCAGGTAGAGGAAGTCTTATATCCTGCAATGGAAGATTTTGCGATTGATGTCGTGATCGGAAAAGGAGCAGGAGCAAGGTCAATCCGTCTGGATCTTCCGAAATTCACATTGATCGGAGCAACGACAAGAGCCGGTATGCTGACAGCACCGCTTCGTGACCGATTTGGCATGGTTGATCGGTTGGAATTCTATTCACCGGAGGAATTGAAGCAGATCGTAATACGGTCCGGGGATGTACTGGGTGTAGAGACCGATGATGCGGGCGCACTTGAAATTGCAAAACGATCCAGAGGAACACCAAGACTTGCCAATCGTCTGTTAAAGAGATGCCGGGATTTTGCACAGGTATGCCACAATGGCTGTATCGATTATGAGGTTGCAAAGACAGCACTGGATAAGCTTGAGGTTGACTCCATGGGACTTGATAATACAGACCGGAACATATTAATGACAATGATAGAGAAGTTTGGTGGAGGTCCGGTGGGACTGGATACTCTGGCTGCTGCCATTGGGGAAGATTCCGGCACGATTGAAGATGTATATGAGCCATATCTGATCAAAAATGGTTTTATCAACCGGACACCGAGAGGACGGGTTGTAACAGAACGGTGTTATAAGCATTTCGGACTGGATGCATTTATCGAATAGGTTATTTTAGTCCATACAATAAATGAATTACGGGAAAATAATACCTGTATGGTAC
>ERZ1034901.390-NODE-390-length-35626-cov-6.780102_pt1 | contig 35626 bp, 27 predicted proteins | sample MGYA00520628_ERZ1034901 | MGnify/ENA primary metagenome ERZ1034901 (study PRJEB33766, sample SAMN09781783) | gut metagenome | biome: gut microbiome | host: Homo sapiens | place: Madagascar | study: EMG produced TPA metagenomics assembly of the PRJNA485056 data set... | reverse complement strand
CATCACAGCAGATCACTCTCTTTCTTTTTCAATTTCCGGGGCAGGAATGGCTGCCGCTTTGGCGGCGTTTTCCTCGGCAGCCTGCGCCGTGGCTTTTGTACAAATGTTGTCAAGAACAGATGGGATGCTTTTGACCTCTTCCCCTGCTACCGGCGCGGCAGCCTCGCGCTCCTGAATCAATTCCAAGGTTTCATCCAGCTTGTCCATAATCTCGTTGGCGGTTTTTTGGATGTGACCCAGGGCCTCGTGCAGCTCCGGTAATTCCTTGTCGGAGGACCAGCCGCCCACATACCCAAAAGAATAATCAGAGGTATCAATGCCCAGGTGTTCACACACCAAAAAAGCAATGCTCTCGGCCTCGACCTCCAAGGTTTCACGGGGCGGGCGTTCTCCGTCCGGGAAATTGGCGGGGTCGTGCTCCCGCGCATGGGCAACCTCGTGAACCGTTGTTTTCAGGGTCATGGCTTGGCTCATGCCTTCCTGCACAACAATCTTTTTCTCGGAATGGTCGCAATAGCCATTGGCACTGCCGGGAATGTTTTCCAGGGTAATGGGGTAAGGGGCAAGCTCTGCCAGTGCAGTGAACAGCTCCTGATAGTTGGGTACGTTGTCTCCCTGCAAAGGGGTTATCAGTTCCGGCAGCGGCTCACCCTCGGTCTGTGATACGTCATAGACGTAGACCGGCTTATAAGCGGGTACCTTTATAATGGAGGTTTCCGTGACGGCTTTCCCGTCCTTGTCCTGCAGCGGCTTGCCGTTGGCATCCAAAACAGCCTTGCTGATTTCCCGATTGTAAGGAGTGTAGCCCAAAATTTGGATGCCCTTTTCTCCGGCCTTTACATGTCTGTGAAAGTTGTCAATCCAGGAATTATATCCGGCCACATGGGTGGCATGGGGACACTGCATGTGGATTAAGAGTATGTTTCGGTAAGAGTAGCGATGAAATTTGCACATCATCTTCAGATAATCGCGGAACTTGTCACTGCTCAATACCGCACGGGCACCCTCGTCCAGCTGCTTTAGCAGGGCCTTGGTCTTTTCCTCACGAGCCGCTCGGCTGGCGGCCCGGTCATAGGTCTTTCTCGGCATCTTATTCCTCCTTCTTGCGCTTGGTCAGAGCGGGTATCACAACGTAAACAGCAGCCAGGACAATCACGGCCAGCAGGATGATTTGCTTGACCAGCCAACCTAAAAAAGATGCCTGCTGGGTCGTTTCCGACTCGGCAGGCTCGGGGGTGGCAGTGGGTTCCGGTGTTTCGTCCTGTAGGGTGTTGCTGCTTGGCTCGTTTTTCGGGGTGGTCAGTTCACGGTCGGGATTCTCGGTATCCGTCACCGTCAGGTGGAAAGCAGCGGTTCTCTGGTCAGTAGAAATCACCTCCTGCTCACAGCTGAAGGTGTATCGCCCGGCTTCGTCTCCGGCCACACGGGCGGCCAGAAATTGATACTGCCCGGCAGCGGCGGAAGATTCATAGGCTGTCAGATTGTTGGACGCATACACATCCAGGGTGTAGCTGTCGCCGGTGTACTGGTTGCCCAAATCCACCATGACATGCTGGTCAAAGCCATGCGGTGCGGTCAGATAGACGCCAATCTGCGCTGTGGCCGTGGCATCAAAGCCGATTGGTGGGTCAATCCGTTCCAGCCCGGCAGCATTGCGGGCCGTGCCGGTTATTGTCTCATAATAGCCGGTAGTCCACACAGTATAGTGCAAAGTGACGGTGTCACCGGGCAATAGCGTGACCTCGTAGATATCGTCTTTCTCAGTTACGGGGTAGTCCCCGGCATAGTCGTACTGCACGGCGGTGTTGCAGTAGTAGGTGCCCGGCTCTACCTCCACGGTGGCTGTGTAGTTGTTCAGGGCGCTCAAGGTGGCCTGCACAGCCAGGTCGCCGGGACCGGCCCCGGCAGTGGCCAGCAGGGTGCGGTTCTGTATAGCGGCGGGCGGATTGTCCACTACAAAGATAATCTGCGCTGTGGGGGCCGCCGCAAAAACCGGCGTACCCCAAAAGCAAAAAAACAATAGCAGCGCAGCGGGAATAATTCGTTTCACGGAGTGATACCTCCTTTATAATAAAAAATCCCTTTACGGCAAGAAACCGTAAAGGGTGTGGGACGAGTATTATTTTTTATCTTTGATGTTCATCAAGGTTTCGAGAGGAAGAAATCTGAGAATTTAATGCCTCAGCCTTTTGTGCTGCACCAGCGATGCGTTCCTCAAGAGTGGTTTTCTCATGCTGTTCTTGCGGCAGCAGTTCCATATAATGATCTAAGCGCTGATCCACCAAATCAGCAACAAAATCTGCAAAGGGAGCCAAGTCATTTTCCAGCGCGTATTTCTCTAAAAAAGAAAAATAAGTCAGTCGCTGCTCTTTGGATATGGTAATGGGCGGAAACCCGGCCAACATAAGCTGGTAGTTCATAATCAAGCGCGAGGTTCGCCCATTACCGTCCGGAAAGGGGTGGATTTTTACAAATTCCGCGTGTGTCCAAGCCGCGTATTCGATCGGATTCAGTGCGGTTTGTTTCCAAGACAAATCGGCGTAAAAGTCCTTGATTTGCTGATACATTTCGTAAGGCGCTGGTGGGGTATGCTGCGCGCCGGAAATATAGACATTAAAATCCCGGTAGATACCACCATGAAAAATATTCCGCATCAGAATCTCGTGAATATCCTTCACGATGGATTCCTCTAAAGGCTTGCTTTGGGCAATTTGTTTCTTTACAAATTGAAAAGCAGCCTTGTGGTTTACAACTTCGTATATTTCCCGCAGCTTCTTACCACCGACAGAAACGCCATCCTCTAAGACTACCTTGGTTTCCATTAGGGTCAGTGTGTTGCCTTCAATGGCAGTGGTATCGTGGGTATATTGAACCTCAAACGCTTGTTCGTAGGATGATAGCGCAAATGGAGAACACGCATGGCTGTGTTCCTTGTAGGTATTTAGTTTTTGTAAAATCGCAGGATAGTCCATCGTGCGTATCCTCCTAATCTTTATCTGAGTAATTCTAATATATGCTTTTTGGGGAGTTTCACCCCATTGATGGGATTTCATGGGATAATTTGCACATCTATTATACCGAATCTTACCCTAAAAAGCAACGAAAAAGCAATATCCGCAGTCAAAAACCAACGTAGCTAAAGTAATGGCAGGGTCGGCTGGTCATAAACCCGTTGGAAAGGTTCAGCCCCACGCCGTACCCGGCAGCGCACTCAATCCAGGCATTGCCGCCCACGTACATCTGTACATGGCCCTGGGTGCCGCCGCTGGCATAGACCACCCGCAAATCACCCGGCTGGATCTGGGAGGGAGAAATCTCCACAAGGTCGCCTGCACCTGCATAGCTGGCCGTGGTCTTGGCCGAGAACGGCAGGCCCAGCGACCAGTAGCAATACTGGATAAAGCTGGAACAATCAAGGTTACTGCCCACGATTGGTGCCCCGGCACTACCGCGCAGGGAAGTGGGCTGTCCGTAACTGAACCGGCCCTGGCAGGCCAGGGCAAAGCCAACCACCTGGGCGCGGGGGTCGCCGTCCATAAGGCCCAGGGCCTGCAATATGGCAGCCAATTCCTCGTCCGTCAGGCGGGTACCTACGGTGCGGCACTTAATGCCGTCCGTCACATTGTACAAATCCTCCCAATCCATTTTGTAGAGTAATTCAGCCCATTCTATCGCATCGGCATCCCAGCAGGCAAAGCCGGGTTCCGGCTGCGGCAGTGTCACAGTCTTGGTATACCGCTGTGTTGTGCCGGTAGTGTAGCTGGCTCCATCGCAAGAAAGCTTGCGCACGGTGCGGGTCAAGCTGCCGCTGTTGGAGGCGGCTGCCAGCGCTTGCAGGTTTCCGCTGCCGCCCGCATCTCCGTCCGGTTCAGATGTTTCCGGTTCGGCGTAGCTGTCGCAGCCCGCCATATATATGGTGCAGTTCAGGTCATAATGACCGTACCGGCTGTCCTGCAGTTCCCCGGGACACCATGCCACGGGGGCAGCGTTAGAAAAACTCACAGTGTAGGTATCGGTCACGGCATTGTAGCCGGAACCGGTCACCACGTCAAAGGTAGCACGGTAACTGCCGGGGGAGATAAACCAGCCGTCCGGGTCACCGGTATACAGGTTGGTGTCCCCCAAAATAAGAGAACCATAGCAGTCTGCCGCCTGGACACTGCTGCCGATCACGGCGGCACCGGCAGGCAGGGCGGTCAGCTCGGATTCCGCAGCACCGGTAGGCAGCTGTACCGGGAAGTACACCGTTACCGTATGGCTGCCATTCGGCACCCAGCGGTCCAGGCGCTGCCCCTCAATATGACCAACCTCCCACTGCCAGCGGCGACCTACCCAATGCCCACACTCGGCTGTACCCTCGTGGCAGAAATGAGTTTCAGCCGTGTAGTCTTGTATAGTCACGGTCTCGCCCTCGCTGCGCCAGCCCTGTACACACCCGCCGTAAGACAGGCAGCTGTAGGGGGTGGATTCCTGCGCAGTCACATCTAACCCGTAGGCTGTCAGCATCCGGCAGTAGTCAAAGAACGTGCCGTCAAAAAGAGAAAAAGCAGAGCTTGGCGGCCAGTTCTGTTGGAAATACACACTGGCCATGGAGATGATCTCGGCAGTGTCATTGGAAATGCCGTTGGCATAATTCCATGTTACGCCGTGCTGCAGGTTGTTGCTGGTCTTGCCGTCCAGCGTGGTATAGCCGTAAGGGTTGCCGTTGGGGTCGCGCTCAAAACGGAAAGCATTGTAGATATCCTCGGTTATAGCCTCGTTGCGGTATTGGTTCAGGTAATTGACCAGCTTGCCTACATCCTCGGTATTGTGAGCTGCCAGCACACTGGTGGAAACAGCGGCAGAAACCATGCTAATGGCATTGACCAACAGCAGGGACAGCATTGCTATGGTGGCAATGCCGCCTAAAAGCAGATTGTGCCCCGGATTTTGGGCAAAGCCCCGTATAATGCGGACGAGAATCTGCCCGCCGCGCACAATGGCTCCGGCTCCGTCCTTGATCGTCATAGCGGTATCGGCGGAAAAGTCGTCGGATTCCACGCGAAATTGCCGGGTCTGGCTTGCCCCCAATCGGGCTGTACTGCGCAAAAGATTGCTGCCACTGCGCAGGAACTGCTTGCCGACAACAGTCCTGCCGTAGGAAACGGCCTGCTTGGCATCCATAACACCGCTGCGCATATCCCGCACCAGCGGAACGGTCGCTTTGCCAAGATACACAACAGTCTTGCCGGTTTCCGCCATAGCGGCAGCTCCGACCATAACCCCGGCGCGGGCAGACTGCAAGCCGGCAGATTTGGCAGATTCACCCTCAAAATCAACGGCAGAAACAGACTGCACCATGGTGCCGGTCACTGCGTCCGTCACGTCCAACAGGAAATCAGCGGCATTGCGGCGTTTGCGTTTTTGGGCCAAAAAGGCATCCGTGCGGCGTATCGGCTCCTGCGGAGGAACCGCCGCTGTAAAATCTGTTTCGGCTTCGGCGGTAGACTTGTGGACAATTTGTCCACAAGTTATCAGAGAATTATTCGGAAAGTTTTCGGCAGTGAAACCCGGCGCAGCGGGCGGCGGCAGCTTCGTGTCGATTTGGCACGAATTTTCAGGGGATGTATGTTCCCCTGCTAACTTCGGCTCAAATTGAGACGAAGTTCCGGCTTCTGCAGGAACCTGCCCTAGCTCTGCCTCGTCAAACTTCCGGACAAATTGTCCGGAAGTTCCGCGCCCCTCATTCGGTATCTGCTGCGAGGACAACCTCCCGACAATTTGTCGGGAGGTTGTCCTTGTCCGCTGCGGCTGTCGTGGAGGGTGACTCGGCTCACCCCAGAAGGTGTCAGGCGTGGTGTTTTGCACCCGCTGCCGGGCATCCTCCCGGAAGTGAATTCCTTTCTTTAAGGTGTCACGAACATCCTCGGTGGTTTTGTATGTGGGATTGTTCTCAACAAAATGAAAAGAGCCGTCCATATTGTTATATCCTCGTCATGGTCTTGGCACTGTTGGGGTTGGTGTCCATAAGCTTATACAGCTCAGTATCGGTGGGGAGGTCGTTGGTAAAAGGCACCACAGCATTACCGGCAATCAGCAGACCGCTGCCTGCATTGACATTGGTGATGTAATCCAGCTCTTCCGGGCTGATCTTCAGCAGCTTGCCCAGCTGCTGGGCATCCAAAGGTGCCTGATTCAGCAGCTTAATGTACTGGCAGTCAGAGAGCATACGGCGGGCATCCTCGTCCATAAGAATGGATTCCACGTGCTGGGTAATGCTGGTCAGAATGGCACCCCACTTGCGGGCGCGACCCGAAATCTCGAAGTAATAGTTCATACATTCCTTGTCGCGCAAAAGCAGCTGAAATTCGTCCGTGTAAATCCAAGTGCGGCGACCTGTGGTTCGGTTTAGGGTAATGCGGTTCCAGATTTGATCCAATACCACCGTCATACCTAAGGTCTGCAGGGGTTTGCCCAGCTTGACCGTGTTGAAGCATACCAACCGACTGCTCATATCCACGTTGGTTTGGTGGGCAAATACATCCATAGAGCCGTCCACATAAATCGACAGCGCCGTGGCAATGTCCCCGGCACCAGATCCCTGGGCGGTCAGATTGCTGTAAAAATCCTGCAGGCAGGGCATCTCCTGCTTGGAGGGATTATTGAAATACTTGGCGTAGGTCAACCGCGCAGCACGATCAATATAAGTGCGCTCGGCTGCAGAGATGCCCCCACCGCCCACCACCAATTCACAGAACGTTTGCAAAAATTGGGATTTTAGGATAAGGGGGTTGTCTGCATCGGCGTAATCCTCGGTAATATCCATAGGGTTCAAATGGGCGCTGCTGCCGGAGGATATCTCCACCACCTGACCGCCCAGCGCCTGCACCAACGGGGTATATTCACCCTCGGGGTCGATGATGACGATATCGTCCCGGGTGCCCAGCATGACTTGGGCAATTTCCAGCTTGACCGCCAGCGACTTGCCGGACCCGGGCTGCCCCAGCACCATACCGGCAGGTGATGCTAAATCCTTGCGGCGGAACATCAGCAGCGATTTGCTGCGGGCATTCAACCCCAAAAAGAAGCCGCCCGGCTCGAACAGCTCCTGAGTGGTAAAGGGAATAAAGATTGCCGTCTGCGCCGTGGTCAGGGTGCGCTCAATGCCAATGCACTTTTTACCGATCGGCAGAATGCTGTTCATCGCCTCCCGCTGCTCAAAGGGCAGGGTGTCGGCACGGCAGGTCTTTTTCTGCACCGTACTCATAATTTGCTTGATGCGGCTGTCCAGTTCGGTGTTGGTGTCAGCGCTGGTGTGGATCATCAGGCAGGTCTTGAACAGCTTTTGGTTGCGGTTCATCAGTTCGTCCAACAACTCTTCCGCGTTTTTGATGTTTTCGCTCAATTCATAGCGCACACCCATGGCGGCGGGCAGGTGCTGACGCACGGCCCGCACCATGCCGTCAGATTCTTCCTGACGCATATAAGCTAGCTTGGTCTTAACCAATTCCACCGCCTCGTGCTGCTCCATAGCATCTACGTGCAGGGATACCACCAAGTCAAAGGGCAATTCAGCCAGCATGGATAATAAATCGTCCGTCATTTCGGGAGCAAGATCCCGCAGGAAAATCGTTTTGCCGATCATATCCCCGGCAGCATACCGGTCACGGTACACCGCGCGGGAATCATCGTGCTGGGGCTGCCAGTCAAAGGAGGACGGCGCTATAAAATCCTTGGCGGTCAAATGTTCCTCCGCCAACAGCCAGTCATATTCAAAGTACAGCGGCACGCCGGGTCTAACAATGCCGTTGATCAGCGCCAAGCGCTGCTTGCCGGTCAGAGGGGTGACCGTGCTGTGTAGACCCTTAAAGGCAGCTTTCATATCGGCGGCACGGCGGTTTAGCTGCTGCACGGCAACATCGTAACTGTCTGCCTTGACGGAAATGGTCAGAAACTTTTCCCGCACCAGACCGTTTTGCCCCTGCATAGCGGCATCGGCAATGACCTTGTTCATCTCTTTACGGTAGATATCCTTGTCATCCCCTAAAAGAGGGAAAAACATATCCTGCCGGAATTGTTCCTGATCCATGTGCTGGGTGATCAGGTTGATTTGTAGGTGCATATCAGGGTCACAGTAATTCAGTAGTTCGCAATAGCGGGTAAAGATATTGGCCTGTTCCTCCCGATGGGCGATTTGGTAGTTGACATCAGAGAACCGCAGGGTCATGCTGTACAGCCCCGGCTCAATCTCACAGATGCCATTTTCGTACATAGCCTGCCATTGCAGGCAGTCCGCAGCAGTCTTAGGCGCTTGCTGCTGTTTTATCTGCTTTGCGGTTTTGGCGTTTGACCTCGCGGAGTTCTTTTTTTGCTGCCGCAATGCTTTGGCACGCTGCTTTTGTTCGGCTTTTAGCTGCCGCTTTTGTGTGCGCAGCTGCCGTTTGGCATTCGCAAGGGATTCCTTTTCGCTTTTGCGCATTCGTACTCACTTTCTCCTTAAAAGGTATTCTATGGTTCTCGGTGTAGGTTCGCCAATATAATTGGACGAGCTTTTCAAACGGGTAGCCGTTGCGGCGGATGAAGCCAAGCCCCAACAGGGGCATGACCTCTGCCATAACGACATAGCTTAACAGATCTGTGCTGAGGCGGAAGAAGTGTGTACCTACGGCAAAGGTGGCAACTGCCAGCACGATGGCCGCCCCGGCACACAGCAGCTGCCGGATGGACATACCCGCCAGCAGCTTTTCATGGTATTCGGTAATTTCGGCATTGATTTTGGTTGAAATCATAGGTTCTTGCTCCTCCTTACATGGCGGCCACAAGGGACTTGGCAAACTTTCCACTCATAAGGATAGCGACCAGCAAAATTACGGATTGGCTCAACAGCGCTGCGGCTTGTGTGACAGCATTTCCCGTAACCGGAATCCCGGCAGCCAATGCCGGGTAAAATCCCAAAACAAGATAAATGACGCAACCCTGCAGAGCGACCCCTGCATAGTTTTTGAGAAATCCGATGCCTACCCCGTGCAGCTCATGGTAGCACAGTGTTGTTAAGGGGATGGCTGCAAAGGCATTGTAGATATATAGTTCAATGAAACGGGCGGCTACAATGGTGTTGACCACAATACCCACAATCTTGATTAGAAACCCTTCAAGAAAAAGCGGAATATAAAGTGTTATCCATGCGGGAATAAAGCCGGATACATCATCAAATTGCGAGGTGTCAAAGGCGGGGGAAATCTGCCCACTGCCCACAACATGGGAAATGCCCTTGGTGATTTCACTGCTTATTCCAAATAATCCGTTCAAGATTGTGGTGGCGTTCTGCACAGCCCACAAACACAGGAACATTTTAACCAGAGAAATCACAATCGTGTACATCATATAGGTGTTGCCGCCGCCCATAGCTGTAGCCCGGGTAAAGGTGTTGTACAGCTCCAGCATCCAAAATAGCGCCAATATTACCAGCGCTATGGGCAAGACTACATTACTGGCGATTGCTGCAGAAGCGTCGGAAAGAATGGTATTCCAGCTGTCAAGATCCTGCAGCAGACCGCTGTTTTGCCCCAAAGAAGAAACATCTGCAAGGATGCCGTCCAGCAAGCCTTGTATCTTGTCCATTGTCGGTCCTCCGTCAGAACTGCACCTGCGTCAGGAAAGCAGCGGCGGTAATTACCACAATGCCGCCTGCAATGCCCAGCAGGGACTGCTTGGTTTCCGGCCCCTGGTGCTCCTTCAGGGCAAATCCCAGCTGTACAGCGTTCCAAATCGTATACACGGAACCGGCAAACACAACACCACGGGAGATAATAGCCATAAGGTCAGTAAGAATCTGCATAAGAAAATCCTCCAATTTTCATAAAGTATTTAATTCGGAAATGGTTGTTACAGAACGCACATTGGCAAAGAAATTTTGGGTATCATACTCCTTTCGCAGGGTCTCGTCCCAGCGGTTGGCCGGGTCGGCATCGGCGGTAAGCCGGTAGTTGGGGTGCTGCGCCAAGTCGTATTTCCTGCTGTGGAATGGCGGCAGGCCGGAGATGATCAGCAGGCACCAACCGCGCTTGTCCGTGCGTACCTCGTCCAGGGTCATAAGGTCACGGGCCAGCAGCTGGTAGGCTTTGGTATAGCTGCCGTGGCTGCCGGTGGTCTCGGACGGGTTATACGCCTCGATTGTCTGCTTGCCCAGCAGCTTGGTGATTATCTCCAAATTTTCGGGATTCTGCCCGCCGCCCAAGTATAACAGGCTGTCGCAGTTGTCCATAATAGTGCCCCAATCCTCCTTGTACTGGCTTTTTAATTGCTGGAAGGACTGGTAGACAATCATAACGGATATCTCGCGGCTGCGGATCGTGGCAATCAGTTGCTGAAAGCCCGGAATCTGTCCGATGTTGGCAAACTCATCCAGCAGGAACCGGCAGTGCCGGGGCAGTCGCTTGTCGGGCCGGGAATCCGCCGCCAGGGCCAACATATCGAACAGCTGCTGATACAGCACGGCGGCAAGGAAATTATAGGACCGGTCGGTATCCGGCAGGACAACGAACAAGGCAACCTTTTGGTCGGCGGCAAAGTCGGTAAGCTGTAAGGTATCGTCCTCAATAATCTTGCCGATAGAAGGGATATTAAAGGAACTGAGCCGCAGGCCCAGCGATACGTTGATGCTCTGTGCTGTTTTGGGCGCGGCCATTTTGTAGATTTCCCATTGCTTCAGCGCGAAACAATCCGGCTTGGTTTCGGCCAGCTCTCGGAAAACAATGTCCAGCGGGGAAACATATCCAGGCACATCCTCCTGCACCTGCAGCAGACGGAACAGCCGCATAGCGCTGTTCACGTTTCGTTCTGCCGGGGGCAGCTCGAACAGCACATAGCCAAAGATTGCCTCAATCAGGGCGGTCATGCCCTCGTCCCATATGGGATCAGAATTGGATTTGAAACCCGGGTCATCCTTCATGTTCGTGATCAGGTTTTTGGCAATTTTCAGCAGATCGTCCTCGGTATGCAAATAAGCAAACAGGTTATAGTGGTCGGACTTGTCTCTTTCTTTCAGGTTAAAAACTTTGACCTTATATCCGCTTTGCAGCAGTGCCGCGCCGCAGTCGTTCAGCAGCTCCCCCTTGGGGTCTGTAATGACATAGTTGCAGTTCATTTGCAGCAAATTCGGCTTAATGACGCCGCGCGTCTTTCGGCTGCCGGACCCGCCAATGACCATGACGTTCTTGTTGCGATTATAATCATCGTCCAGGGTGTATTTCATCCGGCCTGCCATACTCAGGCGTTCAGTCTCGGTCAGAATTACGTTGTTTTCAAATTCCGGGGCAATAAAGGGCTTGATGTCCTCCGGCGTGCCCCAGCGGGCGCTGCCGTGCTCCTTGCCGGGCATGGTCTTGTGGCGGCTGGCTTCAATCCACAAAATCACAACACCCGCCACGGCGGCAGCACATAACCCCCAAAGTAAAAAGACCGGGGATAGATGCAGCCCTAGCGGCGGGGTCAGCAATTTATCAATATCCAGGGCTGCCAGCAGCCTTTCCGTCAGGCTTCCGGATGCGGCGGTGTACACGGCACCCATGCGGTTGCCCAGCCAAAAGCAGAGCAGCAGCACCAGTGCCCAGCCGAGATATTTTTTCTTTTGGGATGTCACAGGCGCTCACCCCGTTCCGGGGGCTGCGCCGTGCGCGTGGCATTTTCTGCAGCAGCCTGCTCCTTGGCGTGATGGCAGACCTCCTGCACCTTGCTCTGCTGCGGCTGAGCCTTGCCCAAATCCACAATGCAGTTTTCCAGCGCCGCTTGTATACGGTCGATGTCCTGCGACTTGAACCACAGGTTGATCTTGCCGGTGTCCTTGTCCGTTGTAATGGAAAAATCCACATAGTAAGAGTTCATCTGCCGCTTTACATCGGCCAGGGTCTCCTTACTGACTTCCACATGACTGGTGGCCTTGCCCTGCCGGTTCAGCAGCTTCAGGGACTGCTGCCCGGTCACGGTCTTGGTCTGCTGGTGCTTCAGAAATTCAGCAGCGGATTTCAGAAGCTTGGCCAGCATACCGGCTGTCAGTTTGGCGGCCTGCACCTCCACGCGCACTGCCTGTTCTTCCACCATAAGGCTTACATCTCCTTGCTCTAATAATGTATCGTTCCAGTCTTTTCCGATTGGCGGGACCTTGTCCACCACCTTGCCGGTGTAGCCGCAGCTTTGCAGCAGTTCCCGTGCCAGGGCGCGGCTCTTGATTCCGGCTTCGTCTGCATCCTGGCCCAGCCAAATCTTTTGAGGGTGGGCATGGCAAGCAAGCTGCGCCTGCAGAGGGCGGACGTGGCAGCTTTCTAAGGATACATACCCGTATTGCCGCCAGTCCTGGCCGTTGTTGGCCAGCAGAGACATGATTGACCAGGCATCTACGGCAGCTTCGGTCACAAACCACCCAGCAGTGGCGTTCAAGTTCCAACCGGCCCGCAGTTCACAGTTGCTGCCCTCCACCACACTGCGGTAGTGGTTGCCGGTGGCCGTACCTTTTTTTGCAGCGTAGTTGGCTTTGCCGTCCTGGCCGTAGGCTATGTATACCAGGTTGCCACGCTCGTCCGGGTAGATGATTTTTTGCTCGGCCAGCCATTTGACCACTTCCGGGGCAATACCCCGGGTGTTGATGAGGTAACCGTAGATGCGCCGCCAGTTTTGGTTGTCGCGCGTGGGCAGAACCAACGGCACCGGCTCCCGAGGCTTGGGCGCAGGTGCAGGTGCGGCCCGCTGAGGGGGCCGCTGTCCGTACAGCTGCTTGGCCAGGCTGCGGATAGCGTCTTCCTGGCTGACGCCGTCCAGCGCCATGACCAGGTCAATAATGCTGCCTTTAGTCCCAGCGCTGTTCCACCAAAATCGGTTTTTGGCGGGGTCAATAACTAGGCTGTCGTGCTCCTTCAGGCGTAGGTGCCCGTGGCCGTGGGGCAGGACATGGTAGCCGCGCCCGGCCAGGTAATCTTCGATGCGGATATCCTGCTTGATGCGCTGCATAAGGTCCATAAGATTTTCCCTCCTTTTTTCACTTTTGAAAGAAAGCCGGGAAATTTCAAATTTCCCGGCCCACCAGCACCAGCCGGGTATTATACCGGTTGGTATCGCAGGTTACCAAAAAGATGTAAGATTCACCGGTCAGAAGGCTGTCCCGGTACAGAAAAGCGTGCTCCTGTATCGTTTGCAGCATTTCGGCGGTCTGTGTATCTGTCAGAGTGTTGGCCCATTGCTGCAGGTTCACATACTCCGTGTTGTTGGCACTGCCGGAAATCACCATGCCCGCAAACAGCTCGTAATATCGTTCGCCGGTTTGGCTCTCCCAGCGCAGGTATCGGTTCTCGGTAAAGTAATCTTTGTCCTTGTACAGCTTCAGGTCTCCGAACATGGTGGAATCCTGCATCATGTGACCGTAGATAATGACGTTGCCGTCTGCGGTGTTGTCTACAGTGTTGTCTAAAAACAAGGTGCCGGACACACTGTACTGCCCGTAAATATCGGTGCGCAGGTACGTGTTGTTGCTTTCGCCCTGTACCACGGCGCCGTCAATGCCGGTGCCGTATACCGTAAGCCAGCCTGCATAATCAGGGTTGACATCCAGCATTCCCTTGGACCAATCGGTCTGTCCGTCCTCCTGTGCGCAGGCTGCCTTGCGCAGCAAGACCAGTTGCTGAGAGAGCTGTCGGGTGCGGTAGGTCTGCTGCATCCGCAGCACGGCAGCACCCCCAAAGACAAAAAAGCACAGCAGTGCCAGCAGACGAACCAGCTTACCCGCGAAGGTCCGCATAGCAGCAGGCTCCCACATAGACCGCCCCGGCAATCATAGCGGCGACCAGCAGCGTTTCGGCGGACAGCCCCTCGTCTCCCATTTTGGGGATGTCGTTCACAACGGCATCCGGCTCCAGATACATCCAGTATCGGGTACCCATGGACGGCTTACTGTTCGTGGCTGTATCGACTTGAACCGATACAGTGGCCTTGTTGGGCGTGGCCCGCTCTACAGGCATTTCCTCGGCCCAGGCCGGGCAGGCCAGGACCGCCGCCAGCAGGGCGGCAGTGACCACGGTAATGAGCTTCTTTTTCATGGCAATAACCTCCTTTATGCTAATACACTGATTTTGATTTTCGCCGCGGCGCGGCCCACCTCGGCGTCCGTGTCTACATCGTAGGCCACAAAGGTGGCCGTGGCGTCATAATCTCCGGCATCCAGAGGGGTGCTTAACACATCTTCGTCAATGTGGGTGTTGACCGGCATCAGGCCGGAATTGTAGATTTCCTCACCAGTATCATCCAGGGTAATGGATACGCGCATGTTGTAGTGGTTGTTGGGGTGGTTCTCAATCATCAGGGTACCGGCGCTGTCACCGGTAGGAAACACAGGGTTGGCATTGATGTTAATGCTCAGGTTGCCTTCCTCGATAATCTCGTCCAAGGTTGCTTCGATTTCATCGTTGGATTTATCCTCCAACTGCCCGATTTTAGCCTTGATGCCGCTTTCCAGTAGGGCAGCATCGTTCTGCTGTGCCGCATAGCGCTGCCACGCGAACAGCCCTGCCAACAGCAGCATCAACAGCACCACAAGTATGGCCATAATGCGCCTGAATTTTTTCTTTTTTTCGTTTTTTTCCATTGCAAGATGCTCCTTCTTTGTCATTTTATATGCCGAATTTTGCCGTTAATACGTTGCCCGGCCCCTACCGCGGGGAGGTATCGGCTAAGGGGGGCCACGGCCGACAGCGGTAGGAACGCTGTCGGCCTGAAAAGGGGAAAGATTACTTGTTGTAGTTGCTGCTCACAGTAGAGCTGGAAACGGTGTTGGTCTCGCCGTTGCCAATCTCAAACAGCGGGGTCAGGGTGTAGGTGACCAGAGTGACCGGGCTGCAGCCAGCGGCGTTGACATTGCCGCCTGCCATTTGGGCGTAGGTGATAACCGGCAACTCGGTGGGGGTATCTACATCACCGGCAGCATTGACAGCCGGGGCACCCATAAACCAGCCGCGCTCGGTGATATCGGTGGCAGCGGAAACGGTGCTCAGGTCAATGGCAGAAGCATCCGCAATGGCAGATTTCGGGGCCAGGCTCATGGCCAGCTCGCCGCGCTTCAGCTGAGAGGCGGGGGTGGCAACGGAAACCAGCTTCCAGGTGGCGGGCTGAGCCTGCAGCTCGGTGACCTTCAGGGCCATGCCCTTGTCAGTGCCGCCATTCTTGGCATCACCCACGGCAGGGGTCTTGCCGAAGTTGTACTCGCCCTGGACGAGATCATCTGCCAGGGGGTGGTTGGCATCCACAGCGGTCACAGTCTCGCGCAGGGCGTCACCGTCCAGCACACCGGCAGCCTTGATGTCCCACTTGCCGTCAATGAAAATCACGTAAACCTCGCCGGAAGCATTGATGTCCTTGTCGGTCAAGACCAGGTAGTTGGCAGGCTCGGTCCAGTCGGCATCCATGCTGGGGTCGCTGTACCAGTAGGTGTAGGTGTGGGCGGCAGCATCATAGGCAATGCTGTACAGCTTCTCATTGGAATGGTTCTCGTCATAGATGCGGGCGTAGTGGGTGATCTTGGTGATATCCACCACGGTAGCCTTGGCACCCTCGTTAATGGTGGAGTAGTTCTTCAGCTTGTAGGCATCGGACGAGGGGGTAACCACGTTGCCGGTGCCGCGGAAACCGTACATGCACACGTACATGGGGACGGTTGCCTTCAGCTGATAGGTTGCCTTGGTGGCCACAGTCACGTCATAATCCACGCGGGGGTCACCGGTGGTGTGGTTGTTGGTCACGCGGTTCTCGGTGCCGTCCGGGTCAATGCCGTTCTCCACGTTCACGTAGAAATCGGTGCTCATGTTGGGCTTGGCGTTGGTGGCAGTGTCCACATCCTTGCTCACGGAGGCAGCATCTTTAGTGCCGTGGTAGTAGGTGTACACCCCGGCATCGTCCTGGTGGCAGTCAGCCAGCAGCACATAATGCACCTGGGTGTCAGCGCCGGTACCGGTAACGTACATGCCGTAGTGGGCGTTGTCGGTGTTGTAGGGGCTGTTGTCGATGTAGCTGGAAGGGACAGCAACCCAATCGCCGGAACCGTCATCCCGGTCCGCATACACCACAGTGCCAGTGGCGGTATCGACCTTGTAGAAGGTCTTGCTGCCAATCGCGGTCACGGTCTTGGTGGGCTGCATGGTGGTATCGGGGTGGGCCGCCACAACGGGGTCGGGCTCAACCATGTCCTCAGCAGCAAAGGCCGGGGCAGCGGTGCCGAAGGCCATAGCCAACGCCATAACGCCGGTGGCCGCGGTAAGAATTACATTGCGTTTCATACTTGGTACTCCTTTATTATTTTTCTTTTTGGGGTATAAACAGCAAAAGCCGCCCACTTCCTGCAAGTGAACGGCTCTGCGGTTACCTGAAAACAAAAACAGCACCTGCCGCTTTCGGCAAGTGCTGGCGAAGGGGGGGATTACCCCACGGTCTTGGTTACGGGTTCGCCGTGAATAGTATCCGGGATGTCCACCCCGTCCACCTCGGGCACGGTCACGCCGTATTCCGCCACCGTGTAGGCAATGCTGGTTACATAGCTTTCCTGCCGCTCGTTGACGTTGCCGCCCGCGATATAACAGGTCAGCGGTAACAACTGCTGGGTATCTGCCGGAAGTATCCACTTGTCCGGGTTGGTAATGGCATTGCTGCCCATAACCAGCTGCAGGCCATTCAGACGCATGGTCATTTCACCGCGCTGCAGGGTCTGCGGGTCCTTGTCCACAATGTTCCAGCCCGCAGTTTGGCTGCGCTTTTGGCTGACTACCAAATCCGTGACCTTGATTGCACCGTTGGACAGGTTCGTAATGCCGTAATTGGTGGGCGTAACCACGCTGCCGTCCCCGGCGTACCCGTACATGCACACATACATGGGCACGGTCGCCTTGAGCTGGAAGCGCAGCTTCGGGTGTACCCGCAGCAGGCCGTCCACATAGCGCAGCGTGTAGTTCTGCACAGTCTCGCCCAGCGGATTCTGTACGGCAGCGACCTGTAAGGTGTTGCCTTCGTCTGCATTTTGGTTGATGCGCAGCACATACCCGCTGACTTTCCAGTGGTCGGTGCCTAAGGTAAAGCCGTGCCGGTTTTCACACCAGGCGCAGGGTTCCAGCGTGGGGTCATTCTCCACGTCCAGGTAAATGGCCGGTGCATGGCTGTACCAGTCGGTGCTGTAAGAAATATTGGATTCTTTGCCAAACACCGAGCGCTTGTCGTACTCAGTATAGGCGGCCAGGCTACCGTCCCGGTACAGTCCCAGCACAGAGGCTACGGTATCGCTGCCAATCAGCGGCATGGCCGTGTAATCGGTGTCGGCGTCCGTGCCCAGGTCGGTGTAGCTTTCCTCATCATCGTTCAGCAGTTCAAATTTGGCATAGGGAGTCGGCGTGCCGTCGTCCTCCACATACCAGTCCAGGTCTGTGGGCGTTACTACAATCTCGCGGGGGTAAATCTCGGCTACACCGTCATATTTGGCAACAATGTAGTTGCGCAGCACGGGGTAGTCGGCCTCGGTCAGGCTGCCCACGGTCACAGGGTATACACCCACGGGGGTGGTGCTGTCCAAAGCAAAAAGATTGCCGTCCTTGTCCGCAACCCCAAAAGCAAAGGAATTCTCCAAATGCAGGGTATCCTTGCCCTCCAGACCGGTAATGCTCAGCCAGCCGTCCACGCTGCCGGTACTCTTGGCGTCAAAGTCGCGGATGAACCACGGACTCTCCATGTCGGCAGCGCCGTACATCTTGCGTTCGGACTTGGTGTGTACCTCCAGCAAGGCGCGGCTGATTGCGCCGGAATACTTTTCCTCGGCAATATAATAATCGCCGTAGATGTCGCCCTGCAGCTCGGCATGGGTGTCAGCGGTAATGACGTTTTCAGTCAGTTTCTTCAGCCGATCCGTCTGCGGGGTACCGTCCGAATTCAGGGTTTCTCCGGTCTCGGCGGTGGCATAGGTGCCGGTCAGGACCTGCTCCTTTAGGGTGACGGCATCTCCCAGCACATTGTCCAGAATAATATCCCGGATGGTAGCTTTGTCGGTGCCGTCATAGGTTTTTACATTGCGGGGCTGCTGCGGGTTATCCAAATACAGGCTGTGTACGGTCACAGGTCGGGGCGTAATAGCGCCGGTGTAATCCTCGGCACCCAGTTTGTAGTTGTAATGGGGGTCACTGGTAGCATTGTGTACAATGCGCAGATCGCCGGTGCGCAGCATAGTGTATTCCCTGCCCTTGCTGTTGTGCACAGCACCCTTGCCGGAGGCGTCCACATAGTAGCCTTCCACGGTGTCGGGGGTGAACTGCACCGTATCGCCCGCTACAATGCCGGTATCTGCCGTGACGGCAGCCGCCTGAATGTTCTTGATCTGTCCATTGCACTGTTGGTCGTATACTTTGTCGTTGTGGTAGCTGTATACATTGACCGGGCGTTGGTAAATGATCAAATCGCACGCTGCTGTACTGCCGCCAGCCAGAACCCAGCCCGCATTTTTCGCGGCATCGGTCAGCCCCACGGTAACGTGATAGGTGGTGGCATTGACTGCACCGATGTTCTGCCAGCTGGTGCCGGGCAGCTGCGTGGTGGGGTAGTCGGCTTTGTTGCCACTTACCGGGGCGGTAATGGTCAAAGTCAGCAAGGATAGGCTTGCGCCGGTGGTGCCGGAAACCGTCAGGTTGGTGGGGCTGATTGGTTTGCCGTCATAGACCTTGCTGTTGCCGGTAATCTTGACCTGCAGGGATTTCTCCCCGCTGGGGGTGGGCGCCGCCACACCGGTGCCGATATAGCTGGTGTCGCTGGCGCTGTGGTTGGTCACAGCAAAGGCCAGATTGGGCAGGTCGTATTCCACCACATACTTGCGGATGCTGTCCGTGGTTTGTGTGGTTACCTGAACGGTGTAAGAACTTGTCCAGTAGGTGGCACCGTAGCTGTTCATGTGGTTGTCTACCTGAGATTTAATCTTGGCACCTGCCGCATCCTCATTGCCGGAGCCGAAGGTGGCAGTCAGGTCGATCGCCGTCAAAGAATAGATGACCGCGCCGTTGCCGGTGTAGTTGTCGCCATGACCGCAGGTCGTAACCGTAAACTCGCTGCGGGAACCCCAGCCATTGTAGGTGTAGATGCCATTCAGACCGGAGGTATAGCTGTTATTGCCGGAATTCCAGTTGCCCTCAAAGCTGCCGAAATCCGAGTAGATGTTGGCTTTTCCGTTGTTGTCGCCGTAGTCTCCGGCTTGGAATCGGATATAATACTTGTGACCGTGGGTTACGGGAATCGCGTAGTAGTAATACCAGATTCCGGGTACACCGTTAAACCATGTATCGTACCATGTACTGTTCGTGTCCGCGTGTTCCGTGTTCAGATCTTTGTTTTGATAATACGAAACCCGCGTGCCGGTATACGCAAAGCCGTCGGGACCGGACATGGCAAAGGTCTGCCCGATTTGGCTGCCTTCAGACCAAGACGCCGGACGTCCGATATTCTTGGCGGTCACATTCGTGGTGGTGGTCGTGGTTCCGGTCACGCCCTTCCAGCTGCCGTCTGCCTGCATGGTCAGGTAATTGCCGTTGTCCGAAAAGCTGGGCTTGTAGCTCATGGCGGAGTTGCTGGTTTTCCAGCGCCAGCTGCCGGTAGTCTTGTTTGCGCCGATGTACGCCACGTTGCTGCCCAGAAGGCTGTGTACAAGGCTGTTTTCAGCGCTGCTGGTAATTTCGGCAAGGTAGCCGTTTACGCCCAAATCGCTGTTGTACGCTTTGGCACCGTTAAATGCTTGGTTCCACGTAATGTCGGAGGTGGTGGTCACCACCTTGTATGCCTTGCCGCTGCCGGGGTCAATGGTTACACCAACCAAGCGCATTTCGTCCACGTACCAGCGCACCTTCGCGCCGCCGGTGGTGCCGTTGGCTACCCGGTTGTTGTCAAAATTGGCACGGTCGTAGGTGGTAAAGGTCACGTAGTTCCGCAAAGCGTTTTCCCATGTACTGGTCTCCACACGGTCTTTGGCAGACGATACCAGCACCAGTTTGTCTTTTTCGGTGGTCTGCACGGTAATGCCCAGACCTTGCAAGGCACCGGTATTGATGTTGATGCTGTCCCGGCTGTCATAGCTGCCCTCCAGGTACACAATGGCGGTATTGACGTGCCGCCCACCGGGCATGTTGATTTTCAGCTTCGGGTATGCCCAGGTGCTGCTGGATTTGCCGCTGGTGGCCGCTGCAATACTGGCTGCGTCCGTAACGGTGGTGCCGTTAATGGTGTTGGTGTTCCCGTAACTCAGCACACCATTGTGCTGGATGTCTATGGCGTAATCCATAGCCAGGCCGCCCCATTGGTCGGCGCGGGTGTTGGTGTAGCTGTCTTTTACGGTGGTGTACTCCTGCGTGCCGATGCAGCGGAAATAATATTTCAGCAGGGTCTCAGTGTTGTACATGCTCAACGGCACGTTGCCGATCGTAAGCACGCTCTTGATTGCGTACCAGCCGTTGTATTTACTGCCGGTCACGGCTCCCAAATCGGTGTTGCTTACGCTCACGTTCAGGCTGTAGCTGCTCACCAAACCATTCTTGAAATTGGCGTCCGCAAAAAAGGTAGGCTTGCGGTCTTTGTACGTCATGTACTGCCATTGCGGGGTGGGCTTGTAGTTGTTGTCTCCCGGCTGATAGTACAAAATAGCCTCATACACCGCATTGCCGTTTGCCACGGTAGCCGTGGGGTTGGCAAGCAGCAGCATTTGGCCGTAGGTGTCCGGGGTCATGGTGTCGGGGTTGGCTGCACCGCCGCACTGTGCGCTGGGCGTGGTCACAATCTCCAAATCCGGGGTCTTTACGTTCAGGATGTTGCTGTTGCCTGCGGTTCGGTTGGGTACAAAGCTGCCGAATTCGCCGGTGTCGGTGTTATAGCGACCTGTGGTTTCATCCGCCAGATTACTGTACCACTCGTACACGGTGCCGTGGGCGCTGGTGGCGGTAAGCTTCAGCCGGAAATGCGTCCCGCTCTGCACAGTGTCTACTTTGTTTAGGGTTAAGGTCCCGGTAATGCGATGCACGGCGGCGTTGCGGCAGAAGGTATCCCAATCTGCCTCCGGGTTGACTGCTGCCAAAGCAGCCTGCATGGCGGGGTCGTTCTGGGTCGCGGGGTCGCTGATCGTGATCCGCTCCAGACCGCCCCATTCGCTGTCACCCGCTACATCCTGCCATTGCAGGTACTCGCCGCCATTAAAGGCATCAAAGCCCACGGTGGAATACTGCCACACGGCGGTAATGTCGGTGGCACCGTCCGGTGCCCAGCCGCTGGCGCTGAATACCGCGCTGCTGCCTGCATACACGGTTTTGTCGGCGCTCTGCCTTGCGTAGGCAGGCCACAGCAGCACGGTCAGCTTACCTGCGGCGTCCGTGTCCGCTACCTGGTACAGGGTGTAGCCGTCTGTGGCAGTGTTGCTGCCCACAGCACCCTTGCGGTAATACTCGTAGCTGTTCCAGCTGCCGTGGTGGTCGCTGGCAAATACAGCCCGGAATTCGTACCCGTTCCAGGCCGGGTCAGTGTCCGGCAGGGTCAGGGTGCTGCGCAGCACGTAATCTCCGTCTACGGTGCGGCTGGTGGTGGTGTTCACGGTGCCCCAGGCGGTGGGCACGTTCTGCCAGTCGCTGCCGGACTTGCGGTACTGCCAGCCGGTCAATCGGGGCTGCTCGTCCGCCGTGGCGGTCGCAACAAAAAATGCCTGGGCGGACTCGTAAGTAACTTCGTCCTGCACAGGCTCTGCAGTAAAGCTGCCCAAATACAGCGGGGTGGTCTCGTCATTGTCCCAAAACAGCTTGGATACATTGGTGCGGATTGCGCCGTACTCGGTAACCTCGCTGCCGTTCGGGCGGTAAACCCGGGCCGTCAGCACGCCGGTTTGGCTGTCGGCATCATAGATACACGGCAGGTTGCTGATTACATACTTGCTGTCGCTGTTGACGGTGCAGCTGTAAACCTCGCTGCTTTGCATATGTGCGGGGTTGTCGCTGCCCAGGATTTTGACCACATACCCGGCATAGCTGGTATTGGTGCCGAACAGGTCATTCAGGTCGCCCAGCACGCGGGCTACACCGGTAGTGCGGGTCATATTGCCGTTAAACACGTTGGGGGTGCCCTTGGCAGGGTCGGTGCCCAGGTTCCAGCCGGTGGGGCCGTCTGCGCTGGTGTTGGCCAGCAGCGGCGTGCCCTTGCTGTTCAAGGTTACCTTGTAGACGTCACTGTTCCAGTGGCCGGTAAACCCGGCAATGGGTGTCCAGTCCTCCGGCAGGGTGATATCCTCGGTCAGCATATAGCAGCCGTCCAGCGGGTACCAGTAGCTGCCGCCGCTGCGCAGGGCATCTGTTACGGCCTTAAAGTTTGTGCTGGAAATACGCCGCACAAAGTGCACGGTTTCCTGGCTGGATTGGTTGGCCGCACAGATCTCACACTGCTTACGCTGGGATACGTACATGACACTGTTGGCAAACAGCGCGGATTCGTAGCTGTAAGCCGCGTTTGTCGGCAGGTGGCCGATTTGGTTCATGAGGTAGTTGCCGTTACCCGAAAGATAGAAGTTGTTGGTGCCTACCTGGTTGTTGATCGTCCAATACCGGGGGTCGGTGTAGTAGCCGTACAGCTCTGCCGCCTTATTGCCGCCGCTGTAATCGGCCCAAATGGTGCCGAACGCGGCCTGCTGGTTGGTGTGGGTGAAGCTGGCCGGGAACACCTGGCCTGCCGCAAAGCTGTAGGGGTAGTTGGTGGGCGTGCGGTACTTGGGGTTTTGCAGCGCCTGGGCAGCCGAATAGCCCGTTTGGGCCACGTGGATGCTCTCGCTGCCGTACTGGATATTCTTGCCGTACACGCCATGGCTGCCGCCGGTGGACAAGATCAGGCCGGGCGCGTCAGACGGGCTGACAGTGCCGCTGTTTACGTTGCCCTTGTTGGAACCCATGAGCTGGTTCATGTAAAAGTGACCGCCGCGCTGCTCACTGGTTTGGCCGTCCTTGGTGGTGCCGTAGGGCAGCCAGCTGTTCAGGCTGTAATACCAGGTCGTGCCGTCATTGGGGTCAATGCTGCTCTCGTCCAGGTCAGTGCCGTGGGCATCATAATAGGCACCGGCATAGGCGTACAGGGTATCGTGCCCGGTCAGGAAGCCGTAGCCGTTGGCGATATAATCCTTCAGCTGCCAGTAGGCTTTGCCCGACAGGTCAGGCTCGTCACTGGTGCAGACACCCCAGCCTACGCTGTCCATGCGGTAGTTGCCCTCGGCGTCTACCATGTAGCGGGCGGGGTCGGCGTTGAAGCTCTCACAGTTGACGGTGTAGACACGGATGTGAATATCTGACTGACCACTGAAATTGCCGCTGCCGTCCATGTTCAGCAGCCAGCCGTCTGTACTGACAGTGCCAAGGAAGTTGCTGTACATGGAGCCGGTGTCGGGCACAAACGGATTCAGGAAAGTAATGGCTTTTTTATATTTGGTGCCCGCGCTGCTCTCAATATAATTGCCGTCACCGTCAACGGTTAGATCGGTATAGGCGGGAATCTTAACCGCTGTGCCGGTGCCGGTACTGCCGTGGACGCGGAAGTACACGGTCTTGCCGTACCACTCACTGTTGACTTCAAACGCTCCGTTGGTAAGGGTGAAACCTGCATATCGTCTTGTCTCTCCGGTCGGAAAGCCATTAGCATCAAGGACGTTCGCATAGGCGTACATGTTGTTTTGGTTTTCAAAAATGCGTGTCCAATACCGCTTGGCTTGGTCATCATCAATTTTTCCTTCCGCCAGCCACTGGCTGATACGGTCGTAGGTATCCTTGGTGATGTACTCAAAGTTGTTATTCAGCCCTTCAATCCACTGTGCATCTGCGGACAGGTGCGGTGTGGTGCTGCTGCCGGTGGCGGCATACAGGGCAATGTCCTCAACCGCTGCGGTCTCCGGGGTTGTTGCTTCGGGGGATTCCACGGTCATTACCAGGCTGTACAACACCTGATCTGCGGCCAACTGCTCGTCTGTTAGCTCGGTTCCGCTGTCTGCCAGCTGCCGGGCGCATTGTGCCAGATAGTCGGCATCCGTAACGGTGACCGCGCAGCGGTAACTGCTGGTAAAGTCCGATTCGGTAACCTCAAAAGGAAAACGGGAATCTGTCGCGCCCTCAATGTCCTGCCAGCTGTAAGCGGCAGTGCCTTCGGTCGTGTCAAACTCCCATTTGTTTTCACTATTTAAGGTCGCTGTGTAACGAGTACTGTCTTTGTCTGCGTAGATTTGCACCTGATCATCTGCTCGGGCAGCGCTGATCGCGTAGCCTTCCAGGGCGTAGTTCTCGGTACGCCAAGCCAGGCTTGCATTGCTGCTGTCCTCTCCGATTTCGTCCAGAGCATCTACAATGGCCAGGTACGTTTCCATACCCTGCCAGATGGCGGCGGGATTCTCAGCCAGTAAGTCAGCTTCGGGCTTGTCCTCCAGCGGGTAGTTGTACCAGGTGGGGGCATCCTCGGCATATTGGTATACCGGCTCAATCTCCGCTGCGGCGGGTTGCCGCATGACCTGCCATTGGTAGGTCACTTCCACGTCCTCGCGGTTCAAGTCTACACTGAGTGTTACGGTATCACCCACGTTGGCGGTGGTAACGGTGCTCTCGGGGTCCAGCACGGCCAGCGGTTCGGCTGCGGTTTCGGGTGTTGCCGGTTCCGCAGGTTGCGCTTCCGGTTCCGGCTCGGCAGGTTCGGTGTCCGCCGCTTCGGTGTCCGTAGTTTCGGCGTCCGCAGGCTCTGTGTCCGCCGTTTCGGTGTCCGCCGTTTCGGTGTCCGCCGCTTCGGTGTCCGCCGCTTCGGTGTCCGTAGTTTCGGCGTCCGCCGCTTCGGTGTCCGTAGTTTCGGCGTCCGCAGGCTCTGTGTCCGCCGTTTCGGTGTCCGCCGTTTCGGTGTCCGCCGCTTCGGTGTCCGCCGCTTCGGTGTCCGTAGTTTCGGCGTCCGCAGGCTCAGTGTCTGCCGCTTCAGTGTCTGCCGCTTCGGTGTCCGCAGCTTCAGTGTTCGCAGCTTCGGTGTCCGTGGTGTCGGGGGTGGCGATGCTGTCAAAGGGGCTTACATCCGCCGTGTCTCCTGCGTCCACATAACTGTCCGCTGTCGGTGCCGTGGCATCTTCTGCATAGGCTGTAAGCACGGGGCTTGCTACACTCAGACACATAGCCATTGCCATTACGCTGGCAAGTGCCCGATTGATTGCTTTTCGCAAGGTCAAAACTCCTCTCTTTAAGTATTTATCTATATAAAAAACGAGCACAGCGTGTTGCCGTGCTCGTTAGGAACCGATAATGTTAATCACCAATGTACTCTCCTTCTCCTTCGCCACCCATATCGTGATCAAAATCGCCCCCACCTAAAATCAATACATTGCCATGTCCCGCTGCGCTACCCTCACCGGATATACCCTCCGGCTGCTCCGGCACTGCGGGCGCAGGCGCGGGTTCTGGTTCAACAGGTGCGGGCGCAGGTTCCACCGGGGCAGTCACCGGGGCGGCAGGTTGTGCCGGTGCCGGGGTGCTGGCAGGCTGCGGGGTCTGTGCGGACTGCGCCGTCTTGGTCGGTGCCGGGGTGGCAGCGGTCGGCTCTGCCGTGGGCTGCGGCTCGGCGCTGGGCGCGGGGGATTCGGTCGCTTTCGGGGCTTCGGTGGGCTTAACGGTAACCTCGGGCGCAGCAGTCGGCTCCGCTGTGGGCTGTGCCGTCTGCACGACCTCTGCGGCCATATCGGTGCCACGGTCTTGGCAGCCCACCAGCCCCGCAACAGCAACAGCAACCACAGCAGCAACGCCAATGATCATGTACATATACTTCTTATTCATCGTCTTATCCTCCTTTTACGGGGCTTCTTGTTTTTCTTTACTATACCACACAATCGCATGGCACGCAATCCATTAACCGGGACTGCAATCGGTGATTTCTCTTTTTTGGGGTATCCCTCCTAACAAAAATCGGGCAAGCCCCAAAGGACTTGCCCGGCAGTAGTTGACTTTATAGCGAAAATAGCATATAATAATAACAGAAAAAGGTACTGCGACAAGCGGTTAGCCCGATTCAAATGAAGAAATCCTTAGTGAAACCTAAGAACCGTCACTTGGCCGAGTGGCGGTTCTTGCTTTTTATCACTAAACTTAATGTCACGGTTTTGCGACCGATATAAAAAGTAAATGTAAAACGCATGGCTGCACCTCCCCTCGGGAAGTGTGACCAACCGCCTGCCGTTGTGTGCAGTACCCTTGCTGCTATTGCAGCTTAATCAGTATACCACAGTTCGACTTTTTGTGCAATCTCTATATGATCAAGGTCTGACCGCTGCCATGAAAGCGGTCGATCATTTGCTTTTCCACGGCGTTGTGCAGGCGCTTGTCGATGATAAGCACCTGCGGTTCATAGGCAGTACCGACCTTGCGGGTGGGCAGCGATAGAAACAAACGATCGGTTTTCTTGTTCTGTACCAGCCGCGCCCCGCATACAGTGACTTTGCTTTCAAAGCACACATCGGCGGTAGCTTTTAATGTCCCGGGTTCGGGATTGATGCGGAAATTTAAGATTTCAAATGTCATGACAGCCTCCTTGATGCGTTTCTTTCCAATAGGCAAGGGCTTGCTTGATGTAAGCCAACGCCTCGGCATCGGTGGTGATGGTGGCGGGCATATATCCGGTCAGCTCGTCACGGGAAACGGAGAGCGTTTTGCTTTTTGGGGGCGTCCGGCTCGGCACAGGACGCAGCACTTGCAGGATATCCTCGGCGGTCAGGCCGGTGGTGCTGTCGGCAGACGCCCTGCGCAGGGCCTTCGCCTGAGCGCCGTTGGGAGCCTTGATGTGTTCCCGTTCCATAACTTCAAGCAGGGCTGTCTGTTCGTCACGCCCCAAAAAGGATAAATCCACGGCGGCGGCAAAGCCCGGCTTGCCGTTATCTACCATATCCAACAGTGCCGGGATCAGGTACGTCAGGCGGATGTAGCGCTGAACTTGCCGTCCGCTTTCTTCATCAGATACTCCGTCACGCGACTTGTGGACAATTTGTCCACAAGTTAAATCCGTCCGCTGTCCCTGCCGCTTCATACTCTCCAGCCTCAGCTTATACGCAAATGCTTTCTCGCTGGGCAGCAGCGTTTCGCGGTGCTGCAGGTTGCTGTCTACCAGCATAATGGCCGCTTGGGCATCGTCAAGCTGCTGCACCACGGCGGGCACAGTAGCCAGCCCGGCCAGCCGGGCAGCTGCCACACGGTTGTGTCCGGCAATGATCTCCATGCGCCCGTCCGCTTTGGGCCGCACGCATATGGCCTCAATTACGCCATGCTGCTTAATGGATTCAGCCAGTTCCTGTAATTTGGCATCCGTGTATGCCTTAAAGGGCTGGCGTTCTCCGTCCGCGCTCTGCCATGGGTCAAGAATCGTCAAGGGCAGCTGCATTAGGCGGGTTTGCGGTTCCCGACCCAAATCTCCGTAAGCGGCAGCCCATTCTTCTGCACGAGATACCATGTTTACCCCTCCAATCTTGCCAGCAGCTCCTGCGCGGCAGCGGTGTATTGCAGCGCCAGCTTGGTGTTTGTGCCGATGATTGGCTTCTTCTGCTGCGTACTGCGGGAGGCAGCTACGCCTCGGCTGATCTGCGTCTGCATGGTCAGCGCGGGGTAATGCGCCCGCAGAGCAGCAACAACGCTGTCGCTTACGCCGTTCACGCCCACCATAGTGGGCAGCAGACCGACCACCCGCAGATGGGGGTTGGCACCCTGCCGGATAATGTCGATCAGTTCCAGCATATCCGTCAGACCACCCAAGGCAAATTCTTCGGCTTGGACGGGAATCAGAACGTCCGTTGCGGCAACCAGCACATTGGAAAGCAGGATGCCCATAGACGGGTTGCAATCTACCAGCACTACATCGTAGGTGTTCTGCGGCACCAACAGGGTCAGCACATCGGACAGCAGCCGTTCACGGAACAGGGCCTGCGCCAGGACGGAATCAGCCTTGGCCAGCTGCAGGGACGCCGGAATGTATTCCAGCCCGCATTTGGCGGTGCGGATAACGCCCTCGACCGGAGGAAGAGGGGCAAAGGTGGCCTTTGCCAGCAGGAAGTCGGTCACGGTGGGCTTGCCGTCCGGGCGGTGGTCCAGGTAATTCCCCAGGTTGCATTGGGGGTCAAAATCTACCAGCAGCACACGTTTACCGGCCTGCTGCATAGCAGCTGCCAGGTTTACGGCACTGGTGGTTTTGCCTACGCCGCCTTTTTGGTTTGCAATAGCAATGATTTTCATAATGGGTTCCTCGCTTTCTTTTTCTGTTTGGTTTTTTCGGATATAAAAATAGAGACACAGCCTTTTTAGGGGCCGTGTCTCGTATTTATGCGGTGAGGGGCTGTACGCCGGTTATGCTGGCGGCCAGCCGGGTGACCTTGTCTACCTCGCGCTGCATTTCCTCCAGCGTCTCATGGATGTAATAATCCTCGGTGATTTTCGGGTCTGCATGGCCAATCATCTTGCAAAGGACACCGGCATCCACACCGGCCCGCTTTGCCAGGCTGGCGTAGGTGTGGCGGCAGCAGTAGGGAACTAAGCGGTGCGGGTCATCGGGCGGATTGATGCCCATTTCCCACATAAGCGGGAAAAACTTGCGCTTGCGCCAGTTGGATAAATTGCACCGGCAACCGGTGGGGGAGGTAATCAGGTAGGGGCTTTGCGGGTGGTGCAGCATCATGTACAGAATCATCTGCTTAATCGGCTGTGCAATGGGCACGGTACGGTTGCGGCCTGCCTCGGTTTTGCTGCCTGCGGTGTGGATGCAGCGGGCAGTCATATCCACATCGGATTTTTTGACGTTGAAAAGTTCCTCAGGCCGCAAGCCGGTAAGCATAAGCACCATGACAATCTGCGCGTCCTCCCAATAAGGACCTTGGGCAGATTGGGAATAAAAAAAGAGCCGCCTGATTTCTTCGTCCGAGAATATCAAGTGGCCCTTGGAGCGGTAACCGTCTAAGATAAGAAAACCTGCATAATCCGGTAGATTGATTCTGCAAATTTGCGCATACCTACATAAGCTTCCAATCAATAATCGTAATTTCTGCTGTTTCGAGTAAGAGCAGTCCGCGGTGCTGTCCATAACAGCCTGAAAATCTTCCAGGGTCAGAGATACAGCCGGGCGCTCTGCCAATACACATAAATCATTCCACGCGAAACGGTAGTCACCTTGGCCCTTTTTACTTAGGCGTCGGTAGTGCATAGCACTCCAACTGGTGTACAACTCGCCTAACGTGGTTTGCTTTTGCGGTGCACCGCACTGGCAGCAGAATTGCGCCTGTGGAACCAGTGCGCCGCAGCAGATACATTGCATCATCATATTTTTTCCTCCTTGCAGTGGGATAATATCCCGATTATAGCATACAGGCAAGGAGATTCAAACGTTGCTGCGAATATTTCGCGGCACATTCCTGCGGGCAATCGACTATTGCGATTGCCCGCAAAGTCTGACGCGAAATGTTGGTGGGGGACTCGTGCATATCGATTTGAGGATTGACAACGTCCTTAGTGCTTGACCCGGCTACTTTGCTGGCTGTGCCGCCGCTTGGGCGGATTCCTCCGGGGAGGCATCTCTGTCATTTATAGCCCCTTAGCTGGCGCTGTGGTCGTGGTCTGCTTCACCCCGTGCAGAGTCTGTCACCTATGCAAACCGCAAACGCCGCCCTCGATATACCCCTCATTTTGCGGAGCAATAAAAAATGGGCTGAGGATAAATACTTTCATCCTCAGCCCTGTCCTTGGAGCTGGTGGCCGGACTTGAACCGGCGACCTGCTGATTACGAATCAGCTGCTCTACCAACTGAGCCACACCAGCACGCAAGACAACAATAATATTATACAGATTCTACAGAATAAGTCAAGCCCTTTTCCCGGAAAACTGCGAAAATTATTCCGTCCGGCGGGGCGATAGTAACCTACAGGTAACCAGATAACAAAAATGTGCTTACTTTACGCCGTGCCGCCCGCGTGCTATGATACAAATAAGAAAGCAATATTTCAGCTGAAGGAAGGAGAAGGCCGTATGACCCAGCCGGAACGCCGCCGCTATCTTTTACAGGCACTTTTACAGGAGCGCCCCGAATACCGTGATTTGGCCGTGCCGCAGGACACAGCGGGGCAGAAGCAGCTGCTGCGCGCCCTGCTCAATGTGCGGGAGGCGGCACCCTGCAGCCCGGAATTTATACGCGTGCAGGACGAATATCTGCAGGCAGAAACCGCCGCCAAGGGCATTACCGATGTGAACAGCCTGTGCCCCGTGCGGGAAGGGCTCTATCTGTGGCAGGGGGACATCACAACCCTGCGGTGCGACGCCATTGTCAACGCAGCCAACAGCGGTATGACCGGCTGCTATGTGCCGAACCACCGCTGTATCGACAACTGCATCCACACCTTTGCGGGCGTGGAGCTGCGCAACGCCTGCGACCGCCTTATGCGCCGCCAGGGCCGCCCCGAGCCGACCGGTACTGCCAAGATTACCCCCGCCTACAATCTGCCCTGCCGCTATGTGCTGCACACGGTAGGCCCCATTATTACGGGCCGGGTGACACAGCATGACCGGGAGCTGCTGGCCTCCTGCTACCAAGCCTGCCTGTCACTGGCGGCGGAGCATGGTCTGGAAAGTGTGGCGTTCTGCTGCATTTCCACCGGGGAGTTCCATTTCCCGAACGCCGAAGCCGCCGCTATCGCCGTGCAGACTGTGACCGGATTTCTACGCCAGAATACCCTGCTAAAAAAGGTGATTTTCAATGTTTTTAAGGATACCGACCGACAAATTTACGAACAGCTCCTCCGACCCGATTGCAAGCCTGCACACAGCGCTGGCTGAGGCTGACACCGTCATCCTCGGCGCGGGGGCGGGGCTTTCCACCTCCGCCGGCTTTACCTACAGCGGGCCGCGCTTTCAGGAACATTTTGCGGACTTTGCCGCCCGCTACGGCTTTACCGATATGTACTCCGGCGGCTTTTACCCCTACGACACGCTGGAGGAGCACTGGGCCTACTGGAGCCGCTACATCTTTATCAACCGCTATCAGGACGCCCCGAAGCCAGTATATAACAAATTACTGAAATTGGTTAAGAATAAGGATTATTTCGTCCTGACCACAAACGTAGACCATTGCTTCCAGAAGGCGGGCTTTGACAAGCGCCGCCTGTTCTACACACAAGGCGATTACGGCCTGTTCCAGTGCAGTGAGCCGTGCTGCCAGAAAACCTATGACAATGAGGAAATCGTCCGCCGGATGGTTGAGCAGCAACATGATATGCGTGTGCCGAGCGAGCTTGTGCCGCGTTGCCCGGTCTGCGGCAAGCCGATGACGATGAATCTGCGGTGCGACGACACCTTTGTCGAGGACGAGGGCTGGCACACCGCCGCCGAGCGCTACAGCGCTTTCCTGCGCCGCCATGAAAGCAGCAAAACACTCTTTCTGGAGCTGGGCACAGGGTACAACACCCCGGCAATCATCAAATACCCCTTCTGGCGTATGACGGCGCAGTGGCCGGATGCCATGTATGTTTGCATCAATCTGGGGGAGGCCAGTGCGCCCCGGGAAATCGGAAAAAAATCCATCTGCATCAATGCGGATATCGGTGCGGTGCTTGACACACTGGAAAAATAACCCTGCAAAAAAGGCAGCTGCCCACACCGGGACAGCTGCCTTTAACTTTTATGATTCGGTTTTGTCTGCCGGGTCCTCGGCGGGGGTGGCGCTGTTGTTGGCTACCGGGATGAACCGCTTGGCAAACTTGTTCTTGCCGCGGCTGCGCACATAAAAGTAGCCGATGATGGAGAAGGTCAGCGCGCCGATGAAGTTGACGAACAAATCCTCCATCGTGTCCAGAAGGCCGATGTCCAGATAGCCGCCCAGCCCCAGCGCGGTCTGGGTGCCGTCCGCCTGCACAACAATGACGTCGGTGATGTTTTTCAGCACATACGGCGTGTTGCCACCGGTGGAATCCAGCATAATGGAGCCGATGGTGTTCACCACGGTGTCCTTCTGCATATCCAGGAAGAAAAGCTGATCCATCGTACATTCAAAAAATTCCCAAATGACGCCGACCGTCATTGAGAAGCAGAACGCCACGATGGCCAGATACAGCGGCGACAGGTGAAACCGCGCTTCGTTGTGGCGGTTCAGAATGTCCAGCAGGGAGAAGCCGATGGCCGCACAGAGGAAACCATTCAGCGTGTGCAGCACGGTGTCCCAGTAAGGGAAGGTGACGTAGTACGCGCCAATCTCACCCAATATTTCGGCCGCATAGATAAACAGCAGAATGATAATCTGCAAAGTGTTCGGCAGGGTGATATCCAGCTTGCGCTCCAACAGGCCGGGCATCGTAAACAGCAGCAGTGTCAGCACGCAGAGGAATACGTTTTCAAAATTGCCGTTGAAAATCTGTGCCAGCATCACCAGCACAACAGAAATGCGCAGCAGGATGTAGACCAGCGTGACGGAGCGTTTTTCGTGCCAGCTCTTTTTGAGCGTTTCAATTCTCGGGTGGGCCATGATTTCTCCTTTTTAATCATCCAGCGTAAAGTCCTTCGGATCCAGCTCGGGCAGAACCTGACGGCGCGGCACACGCATCAGGGGGTCATAGCTGAACCGGCGGCAGCAGTAGTAGGGCGAGACAACGCCCTTATGCTTGCACAAAACCATTTTGGGGTCGGCCGCGGCGGCGCCATGCAGGCAATAGGCACAGGCAGGGGCAATGTGCGCACCGTAGTAGGTCTTTTTAAACATTAGCGTCACCCCAAAACACAAAATTATACCACTATTCATTATAAAGGCTTTGTCGCAGCTTGTAAAGTGCTGCCGCCAAAAAGATAACCCCCCACACGGCGGCATCGGTCGGCATACGCCACAGCGGCACCACCCGCGCTGACAGGGTACTACACACGACCGCCGCGCCGGGCAGAGCCCGCACGCAGAGCCGCACGGCTATCTGCAGCAGCACAAAATGCAGACAGCGGCTGACGAACAGCACCCGCGGACAGAAGGCCGCACCCGCAAACAGCTGAATCTGCGCCCAGACAGACACCCCAAGCAGGCTGAGCGCCCCGCAACACCCATACAGCGCTGCCCGCCCGCCCAGAGCAGCAAGGTCAGCGCACCCGGCGGAAATTTCCAGCACAGCGCTGACAACCGCCGCAGGCAGGGGCAGCACCCGGCATAGAACAGCCCCGGCAAGCCGGAAAAACACCACACACCCACAAACAGACAGTGAGGAGGTCACCGCAGCGGAAATCGCGCCGGGAAGGGTGGCCCCATCCGGGGCAGCTATGGCGCGCTGTGCCGGACGCTGCGCGGGCCCGGCAAGCGGCGGGGAGGCATCCGCCCCGGCAAGGCGCAGCAGCGCCGCCGCGCCAAGATTGGCCGCAAGCTGTGCCGTGTACATCACCACGCCCAGCCGCACATTGCCCAAAAGAAGCCCGCCCACACAGCCGATGACAAACCCCGGCCCGGAGCAGCAGCCCAGAATTTGCAGCCGCACCGCGTCCTGCCGTGGTATGCGCTCGCCGCTGTACAGCTGCCCGGCCAGCCTTGCGCAGACGGCGTACCCGCCCACCCAGGAGAGCAGCACGGCCTGCGCTGTATCGGGCGAGGCAAGCCCCAGCACGCGCTGCATGGGTCGCAACAGCGCGGCGGGTGGTGCGGCGGCGGTCAGCAGCTCGCACACCACAAAAAACGGAAACAGCGCGGGCAGCACGCTTTGCAGGCAGAGAGCCGTGCCCGCGGCAAAACCCTGCGCGGCGGCCTTGGGTGCGGCCAGAACCAGCACCCCCAGCAGGAGCGCCGCCAATGTGCAGAGTCGATTTTTTGCGTTGTTCATATTGCGCACCTCACTGCGTATACTGGACTGACAGCTTTTGGGTGGGGAGGGAACAGCCATGAAACCAAAAAAGCCGCATCCCCGCCGCCGGTGGCAGCGCCCCGAGCTGCGCCCACTGGCCGCCCCGCCGCCCGAGAACTTCTACCGCCTGCCGGAGCTGGAGCTGCGCGGCGGTAGCCTTTTGACCGATGGCTGCCGCCGGGTGCTGGACTTTACTCCGCAGCGCATCTGCCTGGATATGGGCGACACTCTGGTAACATTGTATGGTGAGGGTCTGCAGATAGAATCCTTCGCGGGCAAAAGACTGATACTGGCCGGGCGCTTCACGCGGGTGGAGCTGCGCGGCAAATGGGAGGAGGTGCCGCCGTGAAGCTGCAGCTGTGGGCAGCGGATGTTTTCCGCTTTGCCGTCACCGGGACGGAGCCACACCGCTTCCTGAACCGCGCCGCTGCAGCGGGGGTGCATCTGCGCCGTGTCCGCTGGCAGAAGGACGGCTGCACGGCCACCGCCGGTGGTGCGGACCGCCGTCGGCTGGAGCAGCTGGCCCGCGAGGGCGGCTGGACGCTTACCGTCACGGCCCGGCGCGGCCCGGGACGCCGCGCCGAGGCGCTGCTGCGCACACGGCTGGGGCTGGCCGTGGGGGCGGTGCTCTTTTTCGCGCTGCTGCAGTTTTTGGGCGGCTTTGTCTGGTGCATTGATTTTGGCGCGATGGACGCCGACCTACAGCCCGCCATGCGTGCTCTGCTGGCGGACTGCCACATTCAGGAGGGCACCCGGCTGACCCAGCCGCTTCTGCAGGCGGCACAGGCGCAGGCGCTGCGCCAGAGCGAGGTCTTTGGGTGGATAAGCCTGAACTTCACCGGCGGGTGCCTGCTGATAGAGAGCACTCCGGCGCAGAGCCGGACCGTGCAGCAAACCCCGCCACTGCAGGGGCTGTGCGCCAAAGCAGACGGCAAAATTCTTGCGGTGGAAACGCAAAGCGGTTTTGCGCTGGTGAAGGTCGGCGATACAGTCATACGCGGCCAGCCGCTGGCATCCGCAGAGCGCCTTGACCGCAAGGGGCGCGCCGTGGTGCAGGGGGCAGCGGGGCGTATCACGGCCCGGGTGGAAAAGCAGTACACGGCCGACCAGCCGCTGACAGCGGAAGCGGCGCTTTACACCGGCCGCAGTGCGGAGGAAGTCACCCTCTATCTGCCCGGCTGCACCCGCACCGCCGCCCCGGCTGTGCCGCTGGAAGGGGAGCGGCAAACCGCGTGGGAGCCGCTTCGGCTGGGGCGGCTGGCGCTGCCCGGCTGCCTGCGCCGTGTGACCACGTGGGAAAAGACAACCGGCACGCTGACCTACAGCGAGCCAACCGCCGCCGCGCTGGCACTGCGCCGCTGCCGTGAGCAGCTGCTGCAGGAATTTCCGGATGCCGAAATCGAAGCGGAGCAGCGCGAAATTTCCGCTTCTGATGGCGTGGCACGCGCTGCTGTGGCCTATATTTTCACCGCTGACATTGCAGAACCGCAGTGATTCAACATTTTTTGCGTACAGTGACGAAATGACGGATAAAATTTTGTGCAATATTCACAGTTTCTTTTGAGAAAAACTGTGATATAATCTAAATGTATAGCTATCATCGGGAGGATTTGAATTTGGCAGAAAAATCTCTTGAGCTGGACAGCATTGAGCTGGCAGCGGCCATCTTTGGCAGCGGTGACCAGAACATTCATCTGCTGGAAAAGGAGTTCCGCGTCACGGCTGTATGCCGCGGTTCGGTG
>ERZ1034901.387-NODE-387-length-35715-cov-24.988026_pt1 | contig 35715 bp, 27 predicted proteins | sample MGYA00520628_ERZ1034901 | MGnify/ENA primary metagenome ERZ1034901 (study PRJEB33766, sample SAMN09781783) | gut metagenome | biome: gut microbiome | host: Homo sapiens | place: Madagascar | study: EMG produced TPA metagenomics assembly of the PRJNA485056 data... | reverse complement strand
ACGGGCATGTCTGGCTGGATGGCGAGCACATTCAACATTACGCCAGTAAAGAGGTCGCACGCCGGATTGGCTTGCTGGCGCAAAATGCCACCACGCCGGGCGATATCACCGTGCAGGAGCTGGTGGCGCGTGGGCGTTACCCGCATCAACCGCTGTTTACCCGCTGGCGCAAAGAAGATGAAGAAGCGGTAATGAAAGCGATGCAGGCCACGGGCATTACTCATCTGGCGAATCAAAGCGTGGACACCCTTTCCGGTGGGCAACGGCAGCGAGCGTGGATTGCCATGGTGCTGGCACAGGAAACGGCAATTATGCTGCTCGACGAGCCGACCACCTGGCTGGATATCAGTCATCAGATTGATCTACTGGAATTATTGAGCGAACTGAACCGCGAGAAAGGCTATACGCTGGCGGCGGTGCTGCACGATCTTAATCAGGCCTGTCGCTACGCCAGCCATTTGATTGCGCTGCGGGAAGGAAAAATTGTCGCTCAGGGAGCGCCGAAAGAGATTGTCACTGCTGAACTGATCGAGCGTATTTACGGTTTGCGCTGCATGATTATTGATGATCCGGTAGCAGGAACACCGTTAGTGGTGCCGCTCGGACGAACGGCACCGTCAGCCGCCGTGATTTAAACTAACCGATCTTCCATCATGGCATCCTGTTTTCTGGATGCCATTGCATGATGCAAGAGCACACTGCCACAAGCAACCATACCGCCGATCAACGCGGAAAGGATCACAATAATCGCTTTGCCCGGACCGTCTTTTTTCACCGGCAAAGTCGGACGCAACTGATATTTAAACGGCGTAAAATTTACATCGTTGACATTTGCTTTTGTTAACTGATTGACAAGATATTGACGATTACGTAACTCACCGTTCAGTTCCGCAACATCGGTGACCGCTTTTTCAATTTCAAGTTTGCGTTCAATACCGTCTGCGCCGAGAGAAATAGAAAAATCAGGGTCGTCTTTAACGGCCTGACCATTACTGTAAACAGGCTTTTTAATTCCTGCCGCATTGGCAATATCCAGTGAATAATTGAGGCGCTGAATATTTGCATCAAGCTGGTTTTTCGTTTTAATACGATCCTGAGCCAGTTTTTCTTTTTCAAACTGGGTTCTGATTTCCAGTTTATTACGCACATTTTCAATCGACTCTTTCACCACGATAGCAGAGATATAATCAATATACCCTGCCAATACTGTCTTCGCTTCTTCACTGGTGGGTGCGGTGAAACTTAATGTCCAGGAAGTATACAACGCGGACTCATCTTTTTTCTTACTGGCGTTATCATCAACCGCTTTCATTTTTTCGCTCAATGCGACAATAGCGCGATGCAAATCCAGTTCATCGATTTTCGCCTCTTTTAATTGATCCATGACATACGGTGACGAACGCAGATAATCTTCCAGCAAACTAACAGACTGAAACTTTTTGATAAACAGATTAAATACATCACCACGATCAATATTCACGTCAAGTCCCAACACCCGCAGTTTGGTGAAGGTTTTCTCCAGATCTTGCCACTGAATAGCCTCTGCGGGCGTGATGACTGCCGAGCTGGTCCACTTTTGCGGCAGAATGAAAGACACCAGTAACCCGATACAGGCAAAGATTAAGGCCACCGCGATTACCCGCGTTTTTGCGTACCACAAAACTTCGATAAGTTTAAGTAAATCAATTTCATTATTACTGGGCGATGCCAGATGATAATCGGGAAAATGAGAATCGCTTCCCTGCTTAATATTCAGTGATGACATGCGATATGACCTGAAATGAGTCCAATAAGATTAAATCTCCACGGCGCTCACTTTATCAGTTAGCAAGAATTATCCGAAGCTGAACTTTGTAAATTCCCCTCACCGAACACAACATTAAGCGTGTTTTCAGAGAAGCAACTGAGGATTCATCATAATAATAAATAATAAAATCCACAATCATTTATAATAATTATGGATTTTATTTAAGATAAAGTTATTTATTTAGCGTCGCCAAAATAATTGGCCCGATTTTTTCAAACGCCCCTGGCGAGATAATATCCACATGCGCACAATCTAAACGATAAATATCCAGCTCAGCTACCCATGGCGACCAGGCGCGTTCAGGACTCATACCATCCTGAAGTGTGCGTTCGGCAACAAACAGCGTGGCTTTACCATCAAACGGTACACTATGAGCAGTCGTCAGCAGGCGCACAGCATCAGCGTAGTTGCCTTCAATAGTGGTAAACAACTCCGTTGAAGTACTTCCCTGCTGTGCCGCCAGGAAGGCCTCGCGCTCGCGGTTAATCTCCGCCAGCACTTCCGGATCCAGACCATTAGCCTCTTTTTCCCGCCAGTTTTGCGTTTCTGGCGGCCAGGTATCCAGCAAGCCAAGAAATGCTACCTGTTCGCCACGGGCACGCAACCGCGCCGCAATGCCCTGCGCCAGCGTACCGCCAAGTGAATAACCCAGCAGGTAATAAGGACCGTGAGGTTGTTGTTCAAGTAACGTTGCCAGATGCGCTTCGCAGACTTCATCCAGGTTTGCAGCCTTCTGCATGGGGCCATGAGGGCGCGGCGACTGAATGCCGATAATCGACCATTGTGGATCGAGATAACGCGAGAGCACGCTAAACTGCCAGGCAAAACCGGACGCCGGATGGAAACAAAACAGCGTCGGCCCCGTACTTTCACGCAGCGGAAGAACTGTTTCAAATCCCATGCGCCGGGTGCTGTCTTCTTCACCATCAATAATCGTTGCCAGTTTGGCGACGGTTGACGCAACCATCACCTGCCCCGGCGTCACCTGGCGGGAAAACTGCCGACTTAACTGCGCCGCCAGTTTCATTGCCAGTAGCGAATGACCGCCAAGCGCGAAGAAATCAGCGTCGGCATCCTGCACGTCACAACCCAGCAATGACGAGAACGCCCCGGCGATAATCGTTTCACTGCCCGCTTTCGGCGCACGCCCCGGCGCTTGTGTCTTCAGTTCAGGCAACGGTAAGGCTTTGCGATCCAACTTACCATTGGCGCTAAGTGGCAACTGTGGAAGTTGTAGCAGAACCACGGGCACCATATGCGGTGGCAAGGTTTCGCGCAACTGCGCCTGCAATGCGCTGGTATCCAGCGGTAAGCCTGATTGCGACACCAGATATCCTACCAACTGGCGAGCGTCGCCGCCGGTTGCTGCCGCCTGGTTAATCACACAGGCATGGGTAACGGCTTGTTCGACATCCGGCAGCGCCTGCATCACGCGATCGATTTCGCCCAGTTCGATACGCTGCCCGCGAATTTTTAGCTGATCGTCACTGCGCCCGAGGTACTCCACCGCGCCGTTATCCAGCCAGCGGGCAACATCTCCGGTACGGTACATCCGCTCACCGGGGGCGAAAGGGTCGGCAATAAAGCGGCTGGCTGTCAGATCGGGTCGTCCCAGATACCCCTGCGCCAGTTGAATGCCGGTGAGATAGAGATCACCCGCCACCCCCAGCGGCACCGGATGCATCATCGCATCAAGAATACGCAGCCCCGTGTTCCACACCGGGTAGCCAATCGGCACACTGCTGCCGCGTACCTGTGCCAGTTCCTCGCCAAAAGCCGGATACCAGCTAACGTCCACCGCTGCTTCCGTCGGGCCATACAGATTATGTAACGGCGCACCGGTTAACTGTTGCCATTCGCGGCATAAATCAGCAGGTAACGCTTCACCACTACAGAAAACCTGTTTCAACGTCGCGCAACTCTGGCGAGCAGTTTCCGGCGTCAGCGAAGCAACAAATGCCGCCAGCATAGAGGGCACAAAATGCGTGGTCGTTACGCCATATTCGGCAAAGAATTGCTGCATAGCGAGCGGATCGCGGTGCGCCTCTGGCTCTGCCATCACCAGTTTCGCCCCCGCAATAAACGGCCAGAAAAACTCCCACACCGAGACATCAAAACTGCACGGCGTTTTTTGGGCAACGACATCTTCGCCTGTAAGCGGATAATGATTTTGCATCCACAGCAGGCGGTTAACGATAGCCGTCTGCCCGACCATCACCCCTTTCGGCCTGCCGGTGGAACCAGAGGTGAAGATGATATAAGCCGTATGGTGCGGTTGTGAAAGTTGCAGCGGCGCACTGCCCTGTGGAGTAAGCGGGGCGTTATAGCAAAGGCTTATTAAATTGGGAACATCGCTAAAGCGCGGCAGTTGATCGTCGGTGGTGATTAACAGCGACGGACGCGCATCTTCCAGCATCATTTTCAGACGATCGTCCGGATAACCCGTATCCAGTGGTAGCCAGGCCGCACCTGCTTCAACAATCGCATGTAGTGCCAGGGTCAAAAAGACCGAGCGCGGTAGCGCCACCGCCACGCTGTCGCCAGGTTTAACGCCGCGCTCACGCAGCAGATTCGCCAGCGCCACCACCTGCTCGCGCATTTCCCGATAGCTGAACTGGTAATACGCATCTGCCAGCGCCGGTGCATCCGGTGCTTTTGCCGCTTGTTCTGCCACCAGCGCGCTCAGCGTGGTTTCAGGAATTTCTACCTGGGTGGCGTTTATCTGCGCCAGCCGCGCATATTCGTCAGGCAACATAATATCGACATCGCCACACAACAGCGCCGGATTCGCGGCGAACTGCGCAATCAGCATTTTCAGACGTTCAGCGTGCTGGATTAACGTTGGTTCATCGTAACGCTGTTTATTGGCGAGGATCTCAATACTCAAATCACCGTGCTCATCCGGGAACAGCGCCAGTTCAAGGTCATTAACCGGACCGGTTGCCAGTGTATGGGTTTGCGCCTGAACACTAGGAATATCCAGTTGGTAATCAAATACCTTGATATTGAGTACCGGACCAAACAGCGGTTCATCACCTGCCGCTCGCCCGCTGTCACGGACAATCTGTTCGGCATCGTAGCGTTGATGACGGCGCATTTTTTTCAGTTGAGCCGCCAGGCGGATTGCCAACTGAGGCAGCGTCTCTTGCGCCTCAATGTGAATACCCAACGGCAAAACGTTGAGCACGGGACCGGTCGCCGTAAGCGCCGCCGACCCCATTCGACGCATAAAGATAAATCCGGCAGCGTAGTCCATGCGGTTGCACAATCGCCCCAGCCATAAGGTCGCCAGCGCGAGAGCTAAATCGGTACGTTGTACGGTCGGCAGTTGTGCTGCCAACTGCCGAAATTCCCCATCGGTAAATTCCAGTTTCAGGCGCAGAATATCTGCCGAGGCGCCGCGCCCCGCTAAAGGTGCAGACGAAAGTGACGCAGGCGGCGGCAGTTGGCGACGCTGTTCCGCCCAGAATGCCGCATCACGCTGCCAGGCCTCGCTTTCCCGATACTGCTGGTACTCTTCCACCACTTCAGCGAAAGGCGTAAACGGCGAAGCAGGCGTTGGTTCGCCACGCAGCCATGCACAGTAAATATTGGCGATCTGGCGGGTAATTGCCGGAAAACTGAAACCATCAACCAGCAAATGATGATAACGCTGATACCAGTACCAGCGGTTATCCGCCACCTGTATCAGCTGATGAAAGACCAGTGGGTTACCGTTATCGACACGCAGATTTTGTTGCAAATCGGTTTGCATTAATGCCTGCGCAGTTCCGTGTGGATCAATGTTGGCACGCAGGTCGATAATTTCTGGCTGTTCGAACGTCAACGCATCATCGACCCATTGCCAGACTTCGCCGTTATCTTCCGTAAAACGCATCCGTAGCGTATCCGCTTGTGCTAATCCGGCAACCACCGCGCGAGCCAGTAATGGCGCATCAACCTCTCCGGTTAACTCAACGTAATGCGCCACGCTCCAGGTGGAAGGTAAATCTGACAGTTTTTCTGCCATCCAGATGCCGGGCTGTGCGGCGACCAAAGGTAAATGCTGGCTCATTGTGCCTCCTGCAACTGGGTAAAATTCGCCGGTGTCAGAGTACGCCAGTGGGCTTCCAGCCACTGCTGGCAGGACGCCTGTGACTGCGGCTGACACACAACATCCCAGTCTGCCGGTAACGCGCACTGTTGCGGCCACAGACTGAATTGCCCCTGCGCATTGCGCAAAATGTAAAACACGCCCTGCGGATCATCGAAGGGATTACTGAATGCCATATTCAACTCCTGTCATGGAAAAGCGGTTGCCAGAGGTCAATTAGCCCCTGCATCAAGCCACCGCGCCAACAAAGCGCATCATGTCCGCCGTCAACCTGACGCCAGAAAATGGATTCTTTTATGGGATATAGTTGCGCATACAGCGCCTGATTGGCTCGCATGATCAGCGGCTCACGAATCCCCGCCTCCAGAACAATACGCAGACCTTCGGCGCTAACTTCGCCAGTTTTAAGCTGTTCAAGTAACACGCCCTCTTGCTGACCGCCCCGATGCGGCCACCAGTACGATCCTGACTGGCTTAATACACAGCCAAAGCGTTCAGGCCAGTGCAATCCGGCATACAGCGCGGAAAGCCCACCAAAACTTTGCCCGGCGACCACTGTGCGATCGGCACGATCGCTAAAAGGGGCGATCGTTTTCACCAGCGGCAGTAACTCTTGCTGTACTGCCAGCCAGAAATCCGCATTACACGGCAGTTCGCGGGCACGGTGCGCGGTGTCGATGGCGTCAATCAACACATACACGGCGGGAGGAAGCTGCTGACGACGGGTCAGCGAAGTCAACGCAGGCCAGACGGGCATACTTTGCGCCCAAAATTCACCATCGAGCAGAATAGCTAACGGACGCTCCTCGACTGGCGTATCGCCGGTGGTAAAAATCCATACACGACGTGAATTTCCCAACCGTTCACTTTTCCAGGTTATTTCTTTCGCTGAGTTAGCGGGGGCTTGCGGACAATCCCAGCCGGGTTGCTGCGGCGCTTGCGGCATTTCGAGTGCGGAAACAGCGTGCCCTCGCCCTCCTTTCCAGCTTTGCGGATTCAGCGGATCGGCTATCGCCTGGGGTAATAGTTTTCGCCAACCTTCGCGTAATTCGAGGCGATCGGGTGATGGTGCAGAAAAAATGTCATCGCGTTCGGTGGGAATAAAACAGTAACTGCCGCGCCAGTTAGCATTGAGTTGTGTCGTCCACTGCCAGACGTCGGTGCCTGCAATGCGCTGCATCGACTGGGGCTGGCTGTTCTGATGGTGATCGGTAACGCCAGTGATGTAAACCCATACGCGCTTCACCGTCGAGCGGTCTTCAGAACCTTGGGGATCACGCCACCAGAAAGTGACCTGATATATTTCGTCATTAAGACGCTGCCATTCCGGGCCATGTTTCGACTGCCACCAGCTCTCATTTCCCACATTTAACACCGTCACACCATAACCCCATGTTTACTGTGCAATTTTTCATTGATTGCAGAAATATATTGATAATATTATTGATAACTATTTGCATTTGCAATAGCGTATTGGCGCGCCATGTCAAGCGCGGACATTAATTAACCAACTGCACTGCGTGTCTTTCAGGATCAAAGGTTTTCGCGGTAGCGGGATGCGTCATGCTGATGACGACCATGCCCGACAGTTGCAATTCGTGGCAAAAATGCAGGAATAAAACAATGAACAAGAAGATTCATTCCCTGGCCTTGTTGGTCAACCTGGGGATTTATGGGGTAGCGCAGGCACAAGAGCCAACCGATACCCCTGTTTCACATGACGATACCATTGTCGTTACCGCCGCCGAGCAGAACTTGCAGGCGCCTGGCGTTTCGACCATCACCGCAGATGAAATCCGCAAAAATCCGGTTGCCCGCGATGTATCGGAGATCATCCGTACCATGCCAGGCGTTAACCTGACCGGTAACTCCACCAGTGGTCAGCGCGGTAATAACCGCCAGATTGATATTCGCGGCATGGGGCCGGAAAACACGCTGATTTTAATTGACGGCAAACCGGTCAGCAGCCGTAACTCGGTGCGTCAGGGCTGGCGCGGCGAGCGCGATACCCGTGGTGATACCTCCTGGGTGCCGCCGGAGATGATTGAACGAATTGAAGTTCTGCGTGGTCCGGCGGCTGCACGTTATGGCAACGGCGCGGCGGGCGGCGTGGTTAACATCATTACCAAAAAAGGCAGTGGTGAGTGGCACGGTTCCTGGGACGCTTATTTCAATGCGCCAGAACATAAAGAGGAAGGTGCCACCAAACGCACCAACTTCAGCCTGACCGGTCCGCTGGGCGACGAATTCAGCTTCCGCTTGTATGGCAACCTCGACAAAACCCAGGCTGACGCGTGGGATATCAACCAGGGTCATCAGTCCGCGCGTGCCGGAACCTATGCAACTACCCTACCAGCCGGGCGCGAAGGGGTGATCAACAAAGATATTAACGGCGTAGTTCGTTGGGACTTCGCGCCTCTGCAATCGCTGGAACTGGAAGCGGGTTACAGCCGCCAGGGCAACCTGTATGCAGGCGATACCCAGAACACCAACTCCGACGCTTATACCCGCTCTAAATACGGCGATGAAACCAACCGTCTGTATCGCCAGAACTACTCACTGACCTGGAACGGTGGCTGGGATAACGGTGTGACCACCAGTAACTGGGTGCAGTACGAACACACTCGTAACTCGCGTATTCCGGAAGGTCTGGCGGGCGGCACCGAAGGGAAATTTAACGAAAAAGCGACGCAGGATTTCGTCGATATTGATCTCGATGACGTGATGCTGCACAGCGAAGTTAACCTGCCGATTGATTTCCTCGTTAACCAGACGCTGACGCTGGGTACGGAGTGGAATCAGCAGCGGATGAAGGACTTGAGTTCCAACACCCAGGCGCTGACCGGGACGAATACCGGCGGTGCTATTGATGGTGTGAGTGCCACCGACCGTAGCCCGTATTCAAAAGCAGAAATTTTCTCGCTGTTTGCCGAAAACAACATGGAGCTGACTGACAGCACCATCGTGACACCGGGGCTGCGTTTCGATCATCACAGTATAGTCGGCAATAACTGGAGCCCGGCGCTGAACATATCGCAAGGTTTAGGCGATGACTTCACGCTGAAAATGGGCATTGCCCGTGCTTATAAAGCGCCGAGTCTGTACCAGACTAACCCGAACTACATTCTCTACAGTAAAGGTCAGGGTTGCTATGCCAGCGCGGGCGGCTGCTATCTGCAAGGTAATGATGACCTGAAAGCGGAAACCAGTATCAACAAGGAGATTGGTCTGGAGTTCAAACGCGACGGCTGGCTGGCGGGCGTCACCTGGTTCCGTAACGATTATCGCAATAAGATTGAAGCGGGCTATGTGGCTGTAGGGCAAAACGCAGTCGGCACTGACCTCTATCAGTGGGATAATGTACCGAAAGCGGTGGTTGAAGGTCTGGAAGGATCGTTAAACGTACCGGTTAGCGAAACGGTGATGTGGACCAACAACATCACTTACATGCTGAAGAGTGAAAACAAAACCACGGGCGACCGTTTGTCGATCATCCCGGAATATACGTTGAACTCAACGCTGAGCTGGCAGGCGCGGGAAGATTTGTCGATGCAAACAACCTTCACCTGGTACGGCAAGCAGCAACCGAAGAAGTACAACTACAAAGGCCAGCCAGCGGTTGGGCCGGAAACCAAAGAAATCAGTCCGTACAGCATTGTTGGCCTGAGCGCGACCTGGGATGTGACGAAGAACATCAGTCTGACCGGCGGCGTGGACAACCTGTTCGACAAACGTTTGTGGCGTGCGGGTAATGCCCAGACCACGGGCGATTTGGCAGGGGCCAACTATATCGCCGGTGCCGGGGCGTATACCTATAACGAGCCGGGACGTACGTGGTATATGAGCGTAAACACTCACTTCTGATGCTAACGTCAGATTGTTGACAAAGTGCGCGTCGTTCATGCCGGATGCGGCGTGAACGCCTTATCCGGCCTACAAAAATCTTGCCAATTCAATATATTGCAGGATAGTGTAGGCCTGATAAGCGTAGCGCATCAGGCAGTTTTGCGTTTGTCATCAGTCTCTAATATGGTCGACATGAAAACTACGCATACCTCCCTCCCCTTTGCCGGACATACGCTGCATTTTGTTGAGTTCGATCCGGTGAGTTTTCGCGAGCAGGATTTACTCTGGCTGCCACACTACGCACAACTGCAACACGCTGGACGTAAACGTAAAACAGAGCATTTAGCCGGACGGATCGCTGCTGTTTATGCCTTGCGGGAATATGGCTATAAATGTGTGCCCGCAATCGGCGAGCTACGCCAACCGGTGTGGCCTGCGGAGGTATACGGCAGTATTAGCCACTGCGGGACTACGGCATTAACCGTGGTTTCCCGTCAACCGATTGGCGTTGATATCGAAGAAATTTTTTCTGCGCAAACAGCGACCGAATTGACAGACAACATTATTACACCAGCAGAACACGAGCGACTCGCAGACTGCGGTTTAGCCTTTTCTCTGGCGCTGACACTGGCATTTTCCGCCAAAGAGAGCGCATTTAAGGCAAGTGAGATCCAAACTGATGCAGGTTTTCTGGACTATCAGATAATTAGCTGGAATAAACAGCAGGTCATCATTCATCGTGAGAATGAGATGTTTGCTGTGCACTGGCTGATAAAAGAAAAGAGAGTCATAACGCTGTGCCAACTCGATTAATTGACAATGCCTGATACGATTCGCCCGCAGCCATCACTGACTGCGGGCGAAAGTGTAAAGCAGGTGCCTTACCATCCAGACCTGACAACCGGATATGCGGGGATTGCTCCCCGCACAACGGCTACTTCTTCGGTTCGTAAGCGAGAACAGCCTTAAACTCAATATTACGTTCCTTTACGGTGAACTCACACAGCGAGTCTCCGACCAGAAGCGTAAATCCCAGTACCGTTAAACACAGCACTATGACTGCCACAAGGGCATATTTCGTCAGCATGTTTATATTGCCTCCATGCGAAGAAGGGACTACCATCCAAATTGTTCGGGTTTGGAGTGGCAGCCCCAGGGTTGATAGAAATATCTCCTGGGGCTTCATCTTTCCAGACCTCAGAGTTAACCTGAAACCGGAAAGCTTCAGGCACCCGCTGTTATCTTACCCTTCCTTAGCAAAATATCTGTTTATTTATACAGCAAATCCTGTTCCGGACTTCTCACACTACTCATTTGATCAACCGAAGCTGAGCCAGTTTTTTTCTGCACGCCCCAATCGTCAAAATTCTTCGCCGCCAGCCAGCTCTGCCGCTACTTGTCACATTGCAAAAGTAGCCAAATTGCTTCAGTAGTAATCAGTTCACCATCACCAAAAAAAGAAACATTCCAGAACTTCCGCATCTCGCCCTGCCGCTGACACTTCTATACTGGAATGAAAACGCCAACATAAGAGAAACCTATGCCATTACCCGATTTTCATGTCTCTGAACCTTTTACCCTCGGTATTGAACTGGAAATGCAGGTGGTTAATCCTCCGGGATATGACCTTAGCCAGGACTCTTCAACGCTGATTGACGCGGTAAAAAGCAAGATCACTGCCGGGGAGGTGAAGCACGATATCACCGAAAGTATGCTGGAACTGGCGACGGATGTTTGCCGTGATATCAACCAGGCTGCCGGGCAATTTTCAGCGATGCAGAAAGTCGTATTGCAGGCAGCCGCAGACCATCATCTGGAAATTTGCGGCGGTGGTACGCACCCGTTTCAGAAATGGCAGCGTCAGGAGGTGTGCGATAACGAACGTTATCAACGGACGCTGGAGAACTTCGGCTATCTCATTCAACAAGCGACTGTTTTTGGTCAGCATGTTCACGTTGGCTGCGCCAGTGGTGATGACGCTATTTATTTGCTGCACGGCTTATCACGCTTTGTACCGCACTTTATCGCCCTTTCTGCCGCATCGCCGTATATGCAGGGAACGGATACACGTTTTGCCTCCTCACGACCGAATATTTTTTCTGCCTTTCCCGATAATGGTCCAATGCCGTGGGTCAGTAACTGGCAACAATTTGAAGCCCTGTTTCGCTGCCTGAGTTACACCACGATGATCGACAGCATTAAAGATCTGCACTGGGATATTCGCCCCAGTCCTCATTTTGGCACGGTGGAGGTTCGGGTGATGGATACCCCGTTAACCCTTAGCCACGCGGTAAATATGGCGGGATTAATTCAGGCCACCGCCCACTGGTTACTGACGGAACGCCCGTTCAAACATCAAGAGAAAGATTACCTGCTGTATAAATTCAACCGTTTCCAGGCCTGTCGCTATGGGCTGGAAGGCGTCATTACCGATCCGCACACTGGCGATCGTCGACCGCTAACGGAAGATACCTTGCGATTGCTGGAAAAAATCGCCCCTTCCGCACATAAAATTGGTGCATCGAGCGCGATTGAGGCCCTGCATCGCCAGGTCGTCAGCGGTCTGAATGAAGCGCAGCTGATGCGAGATTTTGTCGCCGATGGTGGCTCGCTGATTGGGCTGGTGAAAAAGCATTGTGAGATTTGGGCTGGAGACTAAGCGGAGAATTGCGTTACGCAGAAATATCCCCGACAATGGTGTTTTAACTTACATTTAACAATGTTATGAAACACCCCTTAGAAACCTTAACTACCGCAGCAGGCATTTTGCTGATGGCTTTCCTCTCTTGCCTGCTGCTGCCCGCCCCCGCACTGGGGCTGACGCTGGCACAAAAACTGGTGACTATGTTTCATCTGATGGATCTTAGCCAGCTTTACACTTTATTGTTTTGCCTGTGGTTTTTAGTGCTGGGCGCTATTGAGTATTTTATTCTTAGATTTATCTGGCGACGCTGGTTCTCGCTAGCGGATTAAACGTCGATTATCGCCGAACTTCGCGGCATACTTTGCTTATTCTCCTTCGCCTAAAGGAACGTTTATGGATAAGCAATCACTGCACGAAACGGCGAAACGCCTGGCTCTTGAGTTACCCTTTGTCGAGCTTTGCTGGCCTTTTGGCCCGGAGTTCGATGTTTTTAAAATTGGCGGCAAGATTTTTATGCTGTCGTCAGAACTGCGCGGCGTCCCCTTTATCAATCTGAAGTCCGATCCACAAAAATCCCTGTTAAATCAGCAAATATACCCGAGCATTAAGCCTGGGTATCACATGAATAAAAAGCACTGGATTTCGGTGTATCCCGGCGACGAAATCTCTGAATCGTTGCTCAGCGATCTGATTAACGATTCGTGGAACTTAGTGGTTGATGGCCTGGCTAAACGCGATCAAAAAAGAGTACGTCCAGACTAAAGCGTAAATCTATAGCGCATTTTTCTCGCTTACCATTTTACTTCGATCCTTGTAATCTGCTGGCACACAAACATCTTTCACAAGGAGTCTTTATGGATATCATTTCTGTCGCCCTAAAGCGTCATTCCACTAAGGCATTTGATGCCAGCAAAAAACTTACCCCGGAACAAGCCGAGCAGATCAAAACCCTGCTCCAGTACAGCCCATCCAGCACCAACTCCCAGCCATGGCATTTTATTGTGGCCAGCACGGAAGAAGGTAAAGCGCGTGTCGCTAAATCCGCCGCCGACAATTACGTGTTCAACGAACGTAAAATACTTGATGCCTCGCACGTCGTGGTGTTCTGCGCGAAAACCGCAATGGACGATGCCTGGCTGAAGCTGGTTGTTGACCAGGAAGATGCCGATGGTCGCTTTGCCACGCCGGAAGCCAAAGCGGCGAACGATAAAGGCCGTAAGTTCTTCGCCGATATGCACCGTAAAGATCTGCATGATGATGCAGAGTGGATGGCAAAACAGGTTTATCTCAACGTCGGTAACTTCCTGCTGGGCGTTGCGGCACTGGGTCTGGACGCGGTGCCAATCGAAGGTTTTGACGCGGCGATCCTCGATGAAGAATTTGGTTTGAAAGAGAAAGGTTACACCAGTCTGGTGGTCGTACCGGTAGGCCATCACAGCGTGGAAGATTTTAACGCTACACTGCCAAAATCTCGTCTGCCGCAAAGTATCACCTTAACTGAAGTGTAATTCTCCTTTATAGCCGGGAACTGATCCCGGCCATTTCACATCAGATTTTCCTGATTTGCATAACCCTGTTTCAGCCGTCATCATAGTCCGCTGTTGTATACAGGAGACGTTATGCAGGATTTAATATCCCAGGTTGAAGATTTAGCGGGTATTGAGATTGATCACACCACCTCAATGGTGATGATTTTCGGTATTATTTTTCTGACCGCCGTTGTAGTGCATATTATTTTGCACTGGGTGGTATTACGTACCTTCGAAAAACGCGCCATTGCCAGTTCACGGCTGTGGCTGCAAATCATTACCCAGAATAAACTATTTCACCGTTTAGCTTTTACCCTGCAGGGGATTATCGTCAATATTCAGGCGGTATTCTGGCTGCAAAAAGGCACCGAAGCGGCTGATATTCTGACCACCTGCGCACAGTTGTGGATCATGATGTATGCGCTGCTTTCAGTCTTCTCGTTGCTGGATGTTATTTTAAATCTGGCGCAGAAATTCCCGGCAGCAAAACAGTTACCGCTGAAAGGGATATTTCAGGGGATAAAGCTGATCGGCGCTATTCTGGTCGGCATTTTGATGATCTCGCTGCTGATTGGTCAGTCACCGACCATTCTGATCAGTGGTCTTGGCGCAATGGCTGCCGTGCTGATGTTGGTATTTAAAGATCCGATTCTTGGTCTGGTGGCAGGTATTCAGCTTTCCGCGAACGATATGCTGAAACTGGGCGACTGGCTGGAGATGCCGAAATACGGCGCGGATGGCGCGGTGATCGATATTGGGTTAACCACCGTCAAAGTGCGTAACTGGGACAATACCATTACCACTATTCCCACCTGGTCTCTGGTTTCTGACTCCTTTAAAAACTGGAGCGGAATGTCAGCCTCTGGTGGACGACGCATTAAACGCAGTATCAGTATTGATGTCACCAGCATTCGCTTTCTTGATGAAACCGAAATGCAGCGGCTGAATAAAGCGCATCTGTTAAAGCCTTATTTAACCAGCCGCCATCAGGAAATTAATGAGTGGAACCGCCAGCAAGGGTCTACGGAGTCAGTATTAAACCTGCGCCGAATGACGAATATTGGAACATTTCGTGCCTATCTGAACGAATATCTACGTAACCATCCACGTATTCGTAAAGATATGACCTTAATGGTACGCCAGCTTGCACCGGGCGATAATGGTTTACCGCTTGAGATATATGCGTTTACCAATACCGTAGTGTGGCTGGAATATGAAAGCATTCAGGCGGATATTTTTGACCATATATTTGCCATTGTCGAAGAGTTTGGTCTGCGACTTCATCAGTCGCCAACCGGCAATGATATTCGCTCTCTGGCGGGTGCATTTAAGCAGTAATTAAAAAAACCGCTCTCATCGAATGGATGAGAGCGGACATCGTTTTGTCGGATGTAGCGTGAATGCCTTATTTCCGACGCAGCGTTTTAAACGCCACAAACAGGAACACAATCCACACCGGCAGTAGGATCGCTGACAAGAGCATATCATCTATTGTGCACATCAGCAGCAAAATCATGCCGAGAAAGGCAATGCAAAGATAGTTGCCAAACGGATACATCAGAGCTTTGAAGCGGGTTTCACGCCCCTGACGTCGCATCGCCGCACGAAAACGCAGGTGCGCCAGGCAGATCATAATCCAGTTCAACAGCAGCGTTGCTACCACCAGCGCCATCAGCAGACCAAACGCTTTTTGCGGCAGCAGATAGTTGATTAACACCACCAGCGAAGTGATCGCTCCGGAAAGCATCAGCGAGTTAATCGGAACACCGCGACGGCTTACGCGAGTCAAAAACTTCGGCGCATTACCCTGCACAGAAAGGCCAAACAGCATCCGGCTGTTGGAGTAAACTCCGCTGTTATACACTGACAGCGACGCCACCAGAATGACGAAGTTCAGCGCAGAGGCCACCACGTTGCTGTCGAGATTATGGAAAATCATCACAAACGGGCTACTGTTGGATTTCACTTCCACCCACGGGTAGAGCGCCAGTAAAACCACCAGTGAACCGATATAAAACAGCAGGATGCGATACACCACCTGATTCACTGCTTTCGGGATGCTTTTTTCCGGATCGCGCGCTTCAGCGGCAGTAATCCCAATCAGCTCCAGACCGCCGAAGGAGAACATAATTACCGCCAGCGACAAAATCAGCCCATTCCAGCCGGTGGCGAAGAAACCACCGTAGCGCCAGAGGTTATCGATACTGGCTTTCTCGCCGCCGTGACCAGAAAACAGTAACCACAGGCCAAAGCCGATCATACCGATGATCGCCAGCACTTTAATCAGCGCAAACCAGAACTCGGTTTCGCCATATAAGCGCACGTTCACCAGGTTAACGGCGTTGATGATAATAAAGAAGGCAGCAGCCCAGATCCACGTTGGAACATCCGGGAACCAGTACTGCATATAGATACCCGCAGCCGTCAGTTCAGCCATTCCTACCAGCACGAACATCACCCAGTAGTTCCAGCCGGAGAGGAAGCCCGCAAACGGTCCCCAATATTTATAGGCAAAGTGGGCAAACGAACCAGATACCGGCTCTTCGACCACCATCTCGCCGAGCTGGCGCATAATCAGGAAAGCGATGATCCCGGCAACGCCGTAGCCCAGCAATACAGCCGGCCCCGCCATCTGAATCGCCGGACCAATGCCAAGAAACAGACCAGTACCAATGGCGCCACCCAGCGCAATTAGCTGAATATGACGGTTATGTAATCCCCGATGAAGCGTCGGTTCTTGATTCGACGCAGTATCTTCCGATACGGTTGACGCGTTTTTCACGTCTTTCCCCTGTGTGTCTTTTTTATTGAGGGGCTCCTTTTAACATTTAGTGCTGGTCGTCGCAAGACACAATCCACACAGTTAAACCGGGTATCCCTTTCTTATGCAAATTGCCGACAAAAAGTACCTTGTTATTGCCAATTAGGGTGTTAACGCCTTATTTGGCCTACAGAAATGTGCAAATTCAATAAATTATAATTCACGCTGTAGGCCTGATAAGCGTAGCGCATCAGGCAATTTTGCCTAAATCCGATGCCGGTGCAGCCACATCAGCTTATACGCCGCCGGGATAATAAACAGCGACAGCAAAGGTGCAGTAATCATGCCGCCAATCATCGGCGCGGCGATGCGACTCATCACCTCTGAACCCGCCCCCGTTCCCCACAGAATCGGCAGCAAACCGGCGATAATCACCGCCACCGTCATCGCTTTCGGCCGTACGCGCAGTACCGCGCCGTGATACAACGCCTCATCCAGTTTCTGCTCGCTAAAGGTCTGCGGGTTATCCAGCGACGGCTCTGCCTCTATGGCGTGACGTAAATACATCAGCATCACCACGCCAAACTCGGCAGCGACTCCGGCGAGAGCGATAAAACCGGTGCCCGTCGCGACGGAAAGATGAAAGCCCATCCACCACAGGAACCAGATGCCGCCCACCAGCGCAAACGGTACGCTGCTGATAATCAGTAACGCTTCCCCCACGCGACGGAACGCCAGATATAACAGCACGAAGATGATCATCAGCGTCATCGGCACCATGAGTTTCAGCTTATGGTTGGCGCGCTCCAGTAGCTCGAACTGCCCGGAGAATGCCACGCTGGTGCCCGGTTTTAACTGCACTTTCTCAGCTATCGCTTTTTGCAAATCGTGAACCACCGACACCATGTCACGATCGCGGGCGTCGATATAAATCCAGCTCGTCGGGCGCGCATTCTCGGTTTTCAGCATCGACGGTCCGGTGGAGACGTTAACGTCGGCCACATCCGCCAGGGTGATTTGCTGCTTCATCGGCGTCAGGATCGGTAACTGTCGCAGCGCCTGCGGACTATCGCGCCAGCTTTGCGGATAACGCAGATTAATTGGATAACGGGCAATCCCTTCCACCGTTTCGCCAACCATCGCCCCGCCCACCGCAGATGTCACAAACAACTGCACATCCGCCACCGTCATACCGTAACGCGCGGCTTTTTCACGGTTAATCTCAACGTTGATATAGCGCCCACCTTCCAGACGCTCGGCAAGGGCCGAAACCACGCCTGGCACCGTTCGCGCCACGTCTTCAATTTGCTCTGCCATCGCGTCGATATCTGCCAGCACAGTGCCGGACACTTTAATGCCGATGGGGCTTTTAATGCCGGTTGAGAGCATGTCGATGCGGTTACGGATTGGCGGCACCCACAGATTCGCCAGCCCCGGCAGCCGCACGGTGTTATCCAGCTCTTCGATGATTTTGTCCATCGTCATGCCTGGCCGCCACTGATCCTGCGGCTTAAGCTGAATGGTCGTTTCTACCATCTCCAGCGGAGCGGAGTCGGTGGCAGTTTCTGCTTTCCCTGTTTTGCCAAACACCCGCGCCACTTCAGGTACGCTCATAATCAGCTTGTCGGTTTTTTGCAACATACTCGCTGCTTCCGACGCGGAAATCCCCGGCAGCGTCGATGGCATATATAACAAGTCGCCTTCATTGATCTGCGGTAAAAATTCCCCGCCAACTTTATTCAGCGGCCAGATAACCGTCAGCACCGAAAGCGCCGCCACCAGCAGCGTGGTTTTCGGCCAGTGCAGTACTTTCAGCAACAGCGGATGGTAAATACGAATCAAAAAACGGTTGAGCGGGTTACTGCTTTCTGGCGGAATTTTGCCACGTATCCAGTAGCCCATCAGGATCGGGATCACCACGATCGCCAGCAGCGCCGCACCCGCCATGGCATAGGTTTTGGTGAACGCCAGTGGGCCAAACAGACGCCCTTCCTGCCCTTCCAGGGTGAAGATCGGGATAAACGACAACGTGATAATCAGCAGACTGATAAACAGCGCCGGCCCCACTTCAACAGATGCATCGGTGATAATCTGCCAGCGCGTTTTATTATCCAGCGTGGCGTCAGGATGCTGGTGCTGCCACTCTTCCAGCCGTTTATGCGCATTCTCGATCATGACGATAGCGGCATCGACCATCGCCCCGACGGCAATCGCAATGCCGCCCAGCGACATAATATTGGCGTTCAGTCCCTGAAAGTGCATGACAATAAAAGCAATACACAACCCCAGCGGCAACGAAATAATCGCCACCAGCGCCGAGCGCACATGCCAGAGAAACAGCGCGCAGACTATCGCCACCACAATAAACTCTTCCAGCAACTTGCCGCTGAGGTTGTCGATGGCGCGATCAATGAGCTGGCTGCGATCGTATGTTGTAACTATTTCCACGCCTTCCGGCATACTGCTTTTTAGCGTTTCCAGCTTGTCCTTCACGGCGGCGATCACTTCACGGGCGTTTTTACCGGAACGCAGGATCACCACTCCGCCAGCGACTTCGCCTTCGCCGTTCAGTTCCGCAATGCCTCGGCGCATTTCCGGCCCTACCTGGACTTTCGCAACATCACGCAGATAAACAGGCACGCCATTTTCACTGGCTTTTAAAACGATGTGATTAAAGTCGTCGAGCGTTTGCAGATAGCCGCTGGCGCGCACCATATATTCCGCTTCCGCCAGTTCAATCGACGAACCACCCGCTTCCTGGTTTGAGGCATCCAGCGCGCTTTTCACTTCAGCGAGACTGATGCCATATTGCGCCAGGCGCTGGGGATCGATAACCACCTGATACTCTTTCACCACACCGCCCACCGACGCTACTTCCGCAACGTCTGGGATGGTTTTTAGCTCATATTTGAGAAACCAGTCCTGCAATGAGCGTAAATCAGCCAGATCGTGCTTACCGCTGCGATCCACCAGCGCGTATTCATAGATCCAGCCAACACCCGTAGCGTCTGGCCCCAGCTCGGCGCTGACTCCTGCAGGCAGCTTACCCTGCACCTGGTTGAGGTACTCCAGCACCCGCGAGCGCGCCCAGTACGGATCGGTGCCATCTTCGAAAATGACATACACATAAGAATCACCAAACTGCGAGAAACCGCGCACGGTCTTCGCACCCGGCACCGACAACATGGTGGTAGTTAGTGGATAAGTCACCTGATTTTCAACGATTTGCGGAGCCTGACCGGGATAGCTGGTTTTAATAATCACCTGCACATCGGAGAGATCCGGCAGTGCATCCACTGGCGTGTTAATGATGGTCCAGGTGCCCCAGATACTCAGAAACAACGCGCCCATCAGTACCAGAAAACGGTTCGCCACCGAGCGACGAATAATCCATTCAATCATTAGTTATTCCCTCAATGCGCATGGGTAGCACTTTCAGAGCGCATCCGCTCCAGTGCGCCGGAAATATTGGCTTCAGAATCAATCAGGAACAGGCCGCTGGAAACCACCTTTTCCCCTTCCGCCAGACCAGAACGTAACGCGGTGACGCCTTGCGAGGCCTGGAAAACGGCAACGCGTTTCGGTACAAAGCGTCCGTCGGCATCAACGGTAATCACCCGCTGTTCGTTGCCGGTATCAATCAGCGCCTGTGACGGAATGAGCAGCATCGGTTCGCTGGCGGTGTTGAGTTGCAACCAGGCGTTCATTCCCGGTTTTAGCGCCTCGTCGGCGTTGTCGACTTCCAGACGCAGTTGCAAAGTGCGGGTCGCGGCATCCACGCCCGGTAGTAGCGTCCATTTGCGGATGGTGAGCGTTTTATCGGGTCGCGCCGGAACGGTGAGTGTAAACTGCGAGGCATCTTTCACCAGCCAGGCGATGGACTCCGGGATCGCGGCAGTAACCCACACCGGATCCATACCCTGAATTTTCGCGACCACGTTATCTTTGGCGATATTCATTCCCGCGCGCAGATCAAACGCGGTGATCACGCCATCAATGGGCGCTTTGAGCGTAAAGCGAGTCTGGATTTTTTGCGTGGCGATCAGGCGGCGAATATCGGCCTCCGGCATTCCCGCCAGTCTCAGCCGCTCAAGAATGCCTTCAGTCTGGGTCGCCGTACCGCCGGTTTCGCGCAGCAGTAAATACTCACTCTGCGCTTCCACCCAGTCGGGAATGGTCAGGTCTAGAAGCGGCGCGCCCTTTTGCACTTTATCGCCCACGGTAAGCGGATAAACTTTGTCGATAAACCCGGCGGCGCGAGCCTGTACAATGGCAAACTGATACTCGTTGTAACTGACATTCGCCGGGAAACTCTGGGCAAACGTCAGCGACCCGCGCGTGACGGTAGCCGTTTTCACCCCAAGGTTCTGCGTCTGAGTCGGGTCAATGCGCACACCAGACGCAGAACTCTCTTCATCGGCATATTTCGGCACCAGATCCATATCCATAAACGGCGATTTACCCGGTTTATCGAACCGCGTATTGGGATACATCGGGTCGTACCAGAATAAGATTTTACGTTCTGCGGTTGGCGTTTTTTCCACTGGCGGTTCCGCCTTTGCAAACCAGGTAAAACCTGCCGCAGAAATAATGCCGCCCGCGATCATGCTGCCGATAATAAGCGCGATTTTTTTCATTGAATTAAACCTGGGTTACTGGCTGACTTTAATATCCTGTAATAAAGAAAGATTGCCCTGCTGGACAAAATTAAACGCCACTTTGTCGCCTGTTTTAATTTCGCTCATTTTCGTCTGCGGGGTGATGGTAAAACGCATGGTCATCTCCGGCCAGTTGACTGCGGCAATCGGATCGTGATGGATGGTGATTTTTTTGCTTTCCAGATCAACGCCTTTTACCACACCGGTGGCGCTAATGACCTGCGGTTGTGCTTCACTCATGGTTTCATGATGATGTTCGTTAGCCTGAGTATTAAAGCCAATAGCAGTAAACAGACTGAACATTGCGACTTGCAGTGCTTTTTTCATTTATTTTCTCCTGGAGTTAAAAATTATTGCTGCCAACCGCCACCAAGTGCGGTATATAAAGAAATTTCGTTAGCCTGACGGGCATAATTCAGGTCGAGTAAAGTTTGTCGGGTTGCAAATAAAGAACGCTCGGCATCCAGCACTTCCAGATAACTTACCGCGCCGTGCTGATATAATGCCCGCGCCCGTTGCAAAGTAATTTGCAGCGACGCCAGATAACGCTGCTGGGCGCTGATTTGATTGTTCAGGCTTTGACGTAATGCCAGCGCATCAGCCACTTCTTTAAAGGCATTCTGGATTTTCTGTTCATAATTCACTACCGACTGCTGCTGGCGAATTTCGGCGATATCCAGATTGGCCTGGTTGCGCCCGGCATTAAAAATGGGGATCTCAATTTTGGGAATAAAATTCCACATCCCGCTGCTGGCGTTAAATAAGGACGACAGATCGCTGCTGGCGGTTGATATTCCGCTGGTCAGGCTTATAGACGGGAAAAATGCCGCGCGTGCGGCCCCAATATTGGCATTAGCCGCCATTAACGCGTGTTCAGCTTCCATAATATCCGGGCGCTGCAACAAGATTTGTGACGACAAGTCCGCCGGTAATTTAACACTTTGCAGGCTGTCGCTATTCGCTGTCTGCGCTTGCGGCAGCTTGCCATAGCTTCCCAGTAACAGTTGCAATGCATTATTCGCCTGCGCCAGTTCCCCCTGACGTTTAGCGATGTCACTGCGGGTACTTTCAATCACCCCGCGAGCCTGTTCCAGCGCCAGAACATTACTACTGCCGGTTAACAGTTGTTTTTCGACAAACGCATATGACTGCTGATAATTACGCAGCGTTTCTTCGGCTATTTGTAATTGCGCATAAGCCAGTTGCTGATTGAAATAGCTTTGCGCGACATTAGAAACCAGCAGAATATGCACCGCGCGCTGAGCTTCCTCAGTGGCTAAATAATTTTGTCGCTCGGCTTCGCTCATGTTCTTTAAGCGACCGAAAAAATCGAGGTCAAAGCTGGCGTTAAGGCCAGTCGAGAACTCCCGCGTCGTAGCCGAATCGCCCTGAAGATTGCCGCTCCAGCTACCGCTGCCCTCGCCATTGAGCTGTGGGTAGCGATCGGCATCAGTCAGACGATATTGCGCACGCGCTTCCTGCACTTTCAGCGTCGCCATGCGCAAATCCCGGTTATTCACCAGCGCCTCGCTAATCAGCGTCTTCACCTGATTATCAACAAAAAAGGTGCGCCAGCCCGCGTTCTGATAGTTATCTGCTGCGTTAACCAGCCCGTTCTGGCTGAGTGAGAACTGCTGCGGCACGGGCATTGCCGGACGCTGATAATCCGGTGCCAGCGAACAACCGGTTAGCACAAGACCCACACAAAATGTCAGAAGTTTACAAGGAGACATAGGCACATAATTTTTAGTGGTTTTATGCCGCCAACTTTACCCTCCAGGCTCTGATTTTCCGGTGACAGGAAAATGACAAAATTGTCATTTTGCCAATAAGCGATTGCCATCTGATCCCGCTCCTCTAGAATTGCCCGGGCAACATGCGGAGGAAATATGAAACTGTTGATTGTCGAAGATGAAAAGAAAACTGGCGAATACCTAACCAAAGGTTTAACCGAAGCCGGTTTTGTGGTCGATTTAGCCGACAACGGGCTGAATGGCTACCATCTGGCGATGACCGGTGATTATGACCTGATAATCCTCGATATTATGCTGCCGGACGTGAACGGCTGGGATATCGTGCGCATGTTGCGTTCTGCCAATAAAGGGATGCCGATTCTGTTGCTCAGCGCGCTGGGTACGATTGAACATCGCGTCAAGGGACTGGAGCTGGGAGCGGATGACTACCTGGTGAAGCCGTTCGCTTTTGCTGAACTGCTGGCGCGGGTGCGCACTCTACTGCGGCGCGGGGCGGCGGTAATTATCGAAAGTCAGTTTCAGGTTGCCGACCTGATGGTCGATCTCGTCAGCCGCAAAGTCACCCGCAGCGGCACGCGCATCACTCTGACCAGTAAAGAATTTACTCTGCTGGAGTTTTTTCTTCGCCATCAGGGCGAAGTGCTGCCCCGCTCGCTTATCGCCTCGCAGGTATGGGACATGAATTTCGACAGCGACACTAACGCCATTGATGTGGCGGTGAAGCGGCTACGCGGCAAAATCGACAACGACTTTGAGCCGAAGCTGATTCAAACCGTGCGCGGCGTGGGTTACATGCTTGAGGTGCCGGATGGTCAGTAAGCCATTTCAGCGCCCGTTTTCGCTGGCAACCCGCCTGACCTTTTTTATCAGCCTGGCCACCATCGCGGCGTTTTTCGCCTTTGCATGGATCATGATCCACTCAGTAAAAGTGCATTTTGCCGAGCAGGATATTAATGATTTAAAAGAGATTAGCGCCACACTCAAGCGCGTTCTTAATCATCCCGAAGAGACACAAGCCCGACGCTTAATGACGCTGGAAGATATTGTCAGTGGTTATTCCAACGTGTTGATTTCCCTGGCAGATAGCCACGGCAAAACGGTGTATCACTCCCCCGGTGCGCCGGATATCCGCGAGTTTACGCGTGACGCCATACCCGATAAAGACGCGCGGGGCGGCGAGGTGTATCTCCTTTCCGGCCCGACGATTATGATGCCAGGCCACGGTCACGGGCATATGGAACACAGCAACTGGCGGATGATTAACATGCCGGTTGGCCCGTTGGTGGACGGCAAACCGATTTATACGCTCTACATCGCACTTTCGATCGATTTTCATCTTCATTACATAAATGATTTGATGAATAAACTTATTATGACCGCATCGATCATCAGCATCCTGATCGTCTTTATCGTACTGTTGGCGGTACATAAAGGTCACGCGCCGATCCGCAGCGTCAGCCGTCAAATCCAGAATATCACCTCGAAAGATCTCGACGTACGCCTCGACCCGCAGACCGTGCCAATTGAGCTGGAACAGCTGGTACTGTCGTTCAACCATATGATCGAGCGTATTGAGGATGTCTTTACCCGCCAGTCCAATTTCTCAGCCGATATCGCTCACGAAATTCGTACACCGATTACAAATCTCATAACGCAAACGGAAATCGCCCTCAGCCAGTCGCGCAGCCAGAAGGAGCTGGAAGATGTGCTCTACTCAAATCTCGAAGAGCTGACGCGAATGGCGAAAATGGTCAGCGATATGCTGTTTCTCGCCCAGGCCGATAACAACCAGTTAATCCCCGAAAAGAAAATGCTCAACCTGGCAGATGAAGTCGGCAAAGTGTTCGATTTTTTCGAGGCGTTAGCGGAAGATCGCGGCGTGGAGTTGCGGTTTGTTGGCGACGAATGTCAGGTTGCGGGCGATCCGCTGATGCTGCGTCGGGCGTTAAGCAACCTGCTTTCTAATGCCCTGCGTTATACGCCACCCGGAGAGGCAATTGTAGTGCGCTGCCAGACGGTCGATCACCAGGTGCAAGTTACCGTCGAAAACCCCGGTACGCCCATTGCGCCCGAGCACTTACCGCGATTGTTTGACCGTTTCTACCGCGTTGACCCCTCCCGTCAGCGAAAAGGCGAAGGTAGCGGCATTGGTCTGGCGATAGTGAAATCGATAGTTGTCGCGCATAAAGGCACGGTTGCAGTAACGTCAGATGCGCGGGGGACAAGGTTTATTATCACATTACCCGCTTAATTATTCAGCAAACGGCAACTTTTATAACCAGTGTAAAAATAACGTGCCGCAATAGTCATACCTATTAATGGTAAAAAGCTGTCACAATTCATAAAAAACCTTAATATACGCCACCCTAAACATAACCAGCGTTAATGTAAGGTTTTTGTGTGGACTGGCTTCTTGATGTTTTTGCTACCTGGCTCTACGGCTTAAAAGTAATCGCGATAACGTTAGCGGTCATCATGTTCATCAGCGGGCTGGACGATTTTTTTATTGATGTCGTCTACTGGGTACGCCGCATTAAACGCAAGTTGAGTGTTTATCGCCGCTACCCGCGAATGAGTTACCGCGAACTGTATAAACCAGATGAAAAACCGTTAGCGATTATGGTTCCGGCGTGGAATGAAACGGGCGTCATCGGCAATATGGCCGAGCTGGCGGCGACCACGCTCGACTACGAAAACTATCATATCTTTGTTGGCACCTACCCCAACGACCCCGATACTCAGCGTGATGTTGACGAAGTGTGCGCTCGCTTCCCGAATGTGCATAAGGTAGTCTGCGCGCGTCCTGGCCCCACCAGCAAAGCCGACTGTCTGAACAACGTGCTGGACGCCATCACCCAGTTTGAACGTAGCGCCAATTTCGCTTTTGCTGGTTTTATTCTGCATGACGCCGAAGACGTAATTTCACCGATGGAATTGCGTCTGTTCAACTATCTGGTCGAGCGTAAAGATCTGATTCAGATCCCGGTGTATCCGTTCGAACGCGAATGGACGCACTTCACCAGCATGACTTACATTGATGAGTTTTCAGAACTGCATGGCAAAGATGTTCCGGTGCGTGAAGCCCTCGCCGGACAAGTGCCCAGCGCAGGCGTCGGTACCTGTTTCAGCCGCCGCGCCGTGACCGCACTGTTAGCTGACGGTGACGGTATTGCTTTCGACGTGCAGAGTCTTACTGAAGATTACGACATTGGTTTCCGCCTGAAAGAAAAAGGTATGACGGAAATTTTTGTCCGTTTTCCGGTGGTGGACGAAGCCAAAGAACGCGAGCAGCGTAAATTTTTACAGCACGCGCGGACGTCAAACATGATCTGCGTGCGCGAATATTTCCCCGATACCTTTTCGACTGCGGTTCGACAAAAATCTCGCTGGATTATCGGCATTGTTTTCCAGGGCTTTAAAACCCACAAATGGACCTCCAGCCTGACGCTGAACTACTTTCTCTGGCGCGACCGCAAAGGGGCAATCAGTAACTTTGTCAGCTTCCTCGCGATGCTGGTGATGCTCCAGCTTTTGCTGTTGATGGCGTATGAAAGTTTGTGCTCCGATGCCTGGCATTTTCTTTCTATTTTCAGCGGCAGCGCATGGTTAATGACCCTGCTGTGGCTAAACTTTGGCTTGATGATCAACCGCATTGTGCAACGGGTGATTTTTGTCACTGGCTACTACGGCCTGACGCAAGGTTTACTCTCCGTCCTGCGGCTATTCTGGGGCAACCTGATTAACTTTATGGCCAACTGGCGCGCGTTGAAACAGGTACTTCAGCACGGCGACCCGCGTCGCGTGGCATGGGATAAAACGACGCATGATTTCCCCAGCGTGACTGGCGATACCCGTTCGTTGCGCCCGTTAGGTCAAATCCTGCTGGAAAATCAGGTCATCACTGAAGAGCAACTCGATACAGCACTGCGTAATCGTGTTGAAGGTCTACGCCTCGGCGGTTCGATGCTGATGCAGGGATTGATTAGCGCCGAGCAACTGGCGCAGGCACTGGCGGAGCAAAACGGCGTGGCGTGGGAATCGATCGATGCCTGGCAGATCCCTTCCTCGCTGATTGCCGAAATGCCAGCCTCCGTGGCGCTACATTATGCGGTACTGCCGCTGCGTCTGGAAAACGATGAGTTAATTGTCGGCAGCGAAGATGGTATCGATCCGGTTTCACTGGCGGCTCTGACACGTAAGGTCGGACGCAAGGTGCGTTACGTCATTGTTCTGCGCGGGCAAATCGTCACCGGTTTACGTCACTGGTATGCGCGTCGTCGCGGTTATGACCCACGAGCAATGTTGCACAATGCGGTTCAGCAGCAATGGCTCACTGAACAGCAGGCCAGCGACATCTGGCAGCAATATGTACCGCATCAGTTCCTGTTCGCCGAAATACTGACCACGCTCGGCCATATTAATCGTTCTGCAATTAACGTGTTGTTATTGCGCCATGAACGCAGCTCACTGCCGCTCGGTAAATTTTTGGTCACCGAAGGCGTTATCAGCCAGGAAACGTTGGATCGCGTCCTGACAATTCAACGCGAATTACAAGTTTCGATGCAATCACTATTACTCAAAGCAGGTTTAAACACAGAACAGGTTGCGCAACTGGAGTCCGAAAATGAAGGAGAATAACCTTAATCGCGTCATCGGATGGTCTGGTTTACTGCTGACGTCTTTATTGAGTACCAGCGCACTCGCAGACAATATCGGCACCAGCGCAGAAGAGCTGGGGCTTAGCGACTATCGCCATTTTGTTATTTATCCCCGTCTCGATAAGGCGCTAAAGGCACAGAAAAATAACGACGAAGCAACCGCCATCCGCGAATTTGAATATATTCATCAGCAGGTGCCGGATAATATTCCGTTGACGTTATATCTGGCGGAAGCCTATCGCCATTTTGGTCATGATGATCGCGCGCGGCTGTTGCTTGAAGATCAACTGAAACGTCATCCTGGTGATGCCCGCCTTGAACGCAATCTTGCGGCTATTCCAGTAGAAGTCAAAACCGTTAATACCGTTGAAGAACTGCTGGCTCAGCAAAAGGCGTGCGATGCTGCGCCGACCCTGCGTTGCCGCAGTGAAGTCGGGCAGAATGCCCTGCGACTGGCACAGTTGCCTGTCGCCAGAGCGCAACTGAACGATGCAACGTTTGCCGCATCGCCGGAAGGAAAAACGTTGCGTACCGATCTGCTGCACCGCGCAATCTACCTCAAGCAGTGGCCGCTGGCAGAAGCGTTATTCAGTGAATCACGGCAACAAAATACATTAAACGCAGCTGAGCGCCGTCAGTGGTTTGATGTTCTGCTTGCCGGGCAGCTGGACGATCGGATACTGGCGCTGCAATCACAGGGGATCTTCACCGATCCACAGTCATATATTACTTACGCGACCGCGCTGGCTTATCGTGGCGAAAAAGCACGCCTCCAGCATTATCTCATTGAAAATAAGCCGCTGTTTACCACGGACGCACAAGAGAAAAGTTGGCTCTATCTGTTATCTAAATACAGCGCCAACCCCGTTCAGGCGTTGGCGAATCACACGGTACAGTTTGCCGATAACCGCCAGTATGTTGTTGGCGCAACGCTACCGGTGCTTTTAAAAGAAGGTCAGTACGACGCAGCGCAAAAACTGCTCGCCACCCTCCCCGCCAATGAAATGCTTGAGGAGCGTTATGCCGTTAGCGTAGCGACCCGTAACAAGGCTGAAGCTCTACGTCTGGCACGATTGCTGTATCAGCAAGAACCGGCAAATCTTACCCGCCTGGATCAACTGACCTGGCAACTGATGCAGAACGAGCAGTCACGCGAAGCTGCCGATTTATTGCTGCACCGCTATCCTTTCCAGGGCGATGCGCGTGTCAGCCAGACTCTAATGGCGCGACTGGCGTCTCTGCTGGAAAGTCATCCTTACCTGGCGACGCCTGCGAAAGTGGCGATTTTATCGAAACCCTTGCCGCTGGCGGAGCAACGTCAGTGGCAAAGTCAGTTGCCGGGTATTGCAGATAATTGCCCGGCGATAGTCCGCCTGCTGGGCGATATGTCGCCTTCCTACGATGCTGCGGCCTGGAACCGTCTGGCGAAGTGTTATCGGGACACGCTACCCGGTGTAGCGTTGTATGCATGGCTTCAGGCCGAACAACGGCAACCGAACGCCTGGCAACATCGCGCGGTGGCTTATCAGGCGTATCAGGTTGAGGACTACGCCACCGCACTGGCGGCCTGGCAGAAAATCAGCCTTCACGACATGAGCAATGAAGATCTACTTGCTGCCGCCAATACCGCTCAGGCGGCAGGAAATGGCGCGGCTCGCGATCGCTGGCTTCAGCAGGCAGAACAACGCGGGCTGGGAAACAATGCTCTGTACTGGTGGCTACATGCACAACGTTATATTCCTGGTCAGCCGGAACTCGCACTGAACGATCTCACGCGCTCAATTAACATTGCACCTTCTGCTAACGCTTACGTTGCGCGGGCGACGATTTATCGCCAACGTCATAATGTCTCAGCGGCGGTGAGCGATTTGCGCGCCGCTCTGGAACTGGAACCCAATAACAGCAATACCCAGGCGGCGCTCGGTTACGCCTTGTGGGATAGCGGTGATATCGCGCAATCGCGGGAAATGCTGGAACAGGCACATAAAGGATTGCCGGACGATCCGGCACTGATCCGACAACTGGCCTACGTGAACCAGCGTCTGGATGATATGCCTGCAACACAACAGTACGCCCGACTGGTGATTGATGATATTGATAACCAGGCGCTGATAACCCCACTTACGCCAGAGCAAAATCAGCAACGCTTCAATTTCCGCCGTCTGCACGAAGATGTCGGTCGCCGCTGGACGTTCAGTTTCGATTCTTCCATCGGCTTGCGTTCCGGGGCGATGAGTACCGCTAACAACAATGTTGGCGGCGCTGCGCCAGGGAAAAGCTATCGTAGCTACGCGCAACTGGAAGCCGAGTACCGCATCGGGCGCAATATGCTGCTGGAAGGCGACCTGCTTTCGGTTTACAGCCGCGTCTTTGCCGATACCGGAGAAAACGGTGTAGCAATGCCGGTGAAAAATCCGATGTCCGGCACCGGCCTGCGCTGGAAGCCCCTGCGCGATCAAATCTTTTTCCTCGCCGTTGAACAGCAGCTGCCGCTGAACGGACAAAATGGCGCCTCCGATACCATGCTGCGCGCCAGTGCCTCGTTCTTTAACGGCGGCAAATACAGCGACGAGTGGCACCCGAACGGTTCAGGCTGGTTTGCCCAAAACCTGTATCTCGATGCGGCGCAATATGTCCGCCAGGATATTCAGGCGTGGACGGCAGATTATCGCGTGAGCTGGCATCAGAAGGTGGCGAACGGACAAACCATTGAGCCTTACGCTCACGTTCAGGACACCGGCTATCGTGATAAAGGCACTCAGGGCGCGCAGCTTGGCGGTGTTGGCGTGCGCTGGAATATCTGGACCGGCGAGACGCACTATGATGCCTGGCCGCACAAAGTCAGTCTCGGCGTCGAATATCAGCATACCTTTAAGGCGATTAATCAACGTAGCGGGGAGCGCAACAACGCGTTTCTCACCATTGGAGTGCACTGGTAAATGCGTAAGTTAATTTTCGTAATGCTGACACTGCTGCTGGTCAGCCCTTTTTCTTTTGCGATGAAAGGTATTATCTGGCAACCACAAAATCGTGACAGTCAGGTCACCGACGCCCAGTGGCAGGGACTGATGAGCCAGCTACGTTTGCAGGGCTTCGATACTCTGGTTTTGCAATGGACCCGTTATGGCGATGCCTTCACTCGGCCAAAAGATCGTGCATTATTGTTCAGTCGCGCAGCGGCAGCGCAGCACGCTGGCCTGAAGCTGATTGTTGGCCTGAATGCCGATCCGGAATTTTTTATGCATCAGAAGCAGTCATCTGCGGCGCTAGAGAGCTATCTTAATCGCCTGCTGGCGGCCGATCTCCAGCAAGCCAGATTATGGAGCGCCGCACCGGGCGTAACGCTGGATGGCTGGTACATCAGTGCGGAAATTGACGATCTGAACTGGCGCAGCGAAGCCGCCCGTCAGCCATTGCTGAAATGGTTAAACAATGCTCAGCGACTGCTTAGTGATGTTTCGGCAAAACCGGTTTATATCAGTAGTTTCTTCGCCGGAAATATGTCGCCCGATGGCTATCGGCAACTGCTGGAACAAGTTAAAGCAACCGGCGTTAATGTCTGGGTACAGGATGGCAGCGGCGTGGATAAACTCACCGCCGGGCAGCGCGAACGTTATCTGCAAGCCAGTGCAGATTGCCAGATTGCCTCACCCGCCAACGGCATTGTTTATGAATTGTTTGTCGCGGGCAAAGGTAAAACGTTTGAAGCTAAACCAAAACCGGATGCGGAGATCGCCTCGCTATTAGCAAAACGTTCCGCCTGCGGCAAAGACGCGCTCTATTTCTCCCTGCGCTATTTGCCCGTCGCGCGTGGCATCCTCGAGTATTAATTGTTTAAGGGAGCAACTTTGCTTGCTCCCTTCCTTTTCACTTTCCTAATCAGAATCCTGTCTGTATTAATTGTTTAGCTTGCTCTCTGTTTTCAACGCATTTTATGCGTTTCGGTTTTGCCCCACTACGACCTGCATAGCCAATAAGAAGATAGCCGTAACACAAATAATCGGTGTAGCCACTACTCAGAGGCATTATATAGTTATATTCATGCCACTATATAACCTGTAAATAAGAACAATCATTCATTGATTGCAATAACATCAGCATATTCCTTTACACAGGAATAAAACCTTTTATTTAATAAACAAAGAGAGTCAAAGATGAGTAAAATTACAGGCGTTTTAGTTGACAACCATATCTATGATATTAACAATGATATGAAGAATGGTTACCATTTTCCTAACTGCTTGTTTCCAGGCGCCACCTTTAAGATGGTTATTGATAATGACCCGGTTAATAATGACAAGGTAAAATGGAGCTGTAGCACTGATGCAGACAATAATGTTCTGGCGGTCAGTCAGGATGGCACAGTAACTTTTCCTGACGTTGACGAAAAGTGTATTGGGAAGATTTTTGCTATTTTCGCCACTGATAAATCAACGAACAAAACTGCCGGTATTTATATTTTTACTGTTAAGCGTTTTTTTAAATACAGCATTGAAACTTATGATTCAATTCAAAAGATTTTACCATGGGTTGAGAGCATGAACGGAGAATTTCCTGAAGCACAGGATATCGATAGTTACGATTATAATGATCATAATTCAGGTCATATTATCTCGCGAGAAGTTAACGCAGGTCTTTACCAGGAGTGGGGCAATGTAGCTAATAGTGGATGGAATACAAATAATGAGATTGGCGGTATTTGTAGAATTTACGCTTTTAATAAAGAAAATAATATTTATTATTGGCTGAAAAATGATGGAGTCAGACAGGTATTGAGCGGGGGAGACACCGCTCAGGCAGTCGCATCCTACGGTGAATCGATCAACTGATTGTGCTTTTTATCCACTATCATTTGTATTATTACAGCGTAAACATTCACTGAAATTATAAAATTCAGCTTACGCATAACCACCCGTTCAGCGGGTGGTTCTCATTTTTATTTACGATGTGTATGAGCTTAACAAAATAAACAGACTTAAGAGTTTATTTTTATATTGCTATAAACCATTTAATCATAAAATGTCGACAGAATTTCTCACCGAAAACTTTATTGCTACTGTTCAAAACGCAAATGTGGTAATCCCCCTGCTCCACTTGCCAAAAAAAATTTACCCGCACTATAAAAAAGCAGCCCGTATAAACATACGGGCTGCCATATTTCACTCGATTCAAAAGTAATTATTTTTAATGTGGTGCACTTCGTGACAATAAGTTAATTACCAACACTCCGGCACAAATCAACATCATGCCTATAATGGCTGGCAGATCCAACCGTTGGCCGAAAAATCCCCAGGACAGTAAACTAATCAGGACGATACCGACTCCTGACCAGATAGCATAAGCAATCCCTGTAGGAATATAAGCCAGCGTCTGCGCTAATAACCAGAATGATGCACAGTAACAAATAATTGTACCAACAGAGGGCCATAACCGTGTAAAACCCTCTGAAAACTTCATTAAAGTTGTACCAATGACTTCTGCAAGTATTGCGCCACCAAGATAAATATAAGGGTCCATAGCATATTCTTTCCTGTTAATACCGGAGCGAATTGTACTACAGTTTGAACTTAACTCACCGGATTCATTCTGGTGCATTCATTGATGTTCTTCATCAGTGCTTCAGGAAATGGGCGGATGGGAATCCATAGAAATGGTGCGTAGATATACTCACTTTGCACCTAATCATTTGACGAAGCACGCAAGGAAAACAGACGACATTTTGACGATGATGTCCCAAATATGTCCCACTGTGAAATTATGGAGGAGGTAAAGAAGGCGTAACTGATTGAATTTTAATGGCGCGCCCTGCAGGATTCGAACCTGCGGCCCACGACTTAGAAGGTCGTTGCTCTATCCAACTGAGCTAAGGGCGCATTGATACCACAATGTGCGTGTAATCGCGTGAATTATACGGTCAACCCTTGCTGAGTCAATGGCTTTTGAACCGGTTGATGAACAAGTGTACGACCGCATCTGATTTACCTCACTACGGCGGCAAACCAACGACGGTTATCATTATCGCCAGGTACAGAAGGTTTTACTTTTCAGAAAACGAAAACTGACAGCACGCCCCGCTTCTGACAAAATAGACGCATCCCCTTCGACCTACGTAACAGATGGAATCCTCTCTCTGATGGCAGCAAAGATTATTGACGGTAAAACGATTGCGCAGCAGGTGCGCTCTGAAGTTGCTCAAAAAGTTCAGGCGCGCGTTGCGGCCGGACTGCGGGCGCCAGGACTGGCCGTTGTGCTGGTGGGTAGCAACCCTGCATCGCAAATTTATGTCGCAAGCAAACGCAAGGCTTGTGAAGAAGTCGGGTTCGTCTCCCGCTCCTATGACCTCCCGGAAACCACCAGCGAAGCAGAACTGCTTGAGCTTATCGATGCGCTGAACGCCGACAACACCATTGACGGCATTCTGGTGCAGTTGCCGCTTCCGGCGGGAATTGACTACATCAAAGTGCTGGAACGTATTCACCCGGACAAAGACGTGGACGGTTTCCATCCTTATAACGTCGGTCGTCTGTGCCAGCGCGCGCCGCGTCTGCGTCCTTGCACTCCGCGCGGTATCGTCACGCTGCTTGAGCGTTACAACATTGATACCTTTGGTCTTAATGCTGTGGTGATTGGCGCATCAAATATCGTCGGTCGCCCGATGAGCATGGAACTGCTGCTGGCAGGTTGCACCACCACCGTGACTCACCGCTTCACCAAAAATCTGCGTCATCATGTAGAAAACGCCGATCTGTTGATCGTTGCCGTCGGCAAGCCGGGCTTTATTCCCGGTGACTGGATCAAAGAAGGCGCAATTGTGATTGATGTCGGCATCAACCGTCTGGAAAATGGCAAAGTTGTGGGCGACGTAGTGTTTGAAGAAGCGGCTAAGCGCGCTTCTTACATTACGCCCGTTCCCGGCGGCGTTGGCCCGATGACGGTTGCCACGCTGATTGAAAACACGCTCCAGGCGTGCGTTGAATATCATGATCCACAGGGTGAGTAACATGGCGACATTTTCTTTAGGTAAACATCCGCACGTTGAGCTGTGCGACTTGCTGAAACTGGAAGGCTGGAGCGAAAGCGGCGCGCAGGCGAAAATCGCGATCGCCGAAGGCCAGGTGAAAGTCGACGGCGCGGTTGAAACACGCAAACGTTGCAAAATCGTCGCCGGTCAGACAGTGAGTTTTGCAGGCCACAGCGTACAGGTTGTTGCCTGATCCCACTTCGGCCTGCCGGTATGCAGGCCGATTCTCTTTTCAGACCTTTGCCCTCTTCGTCGCTTTCATCCATGCTGATAGCGTCGACATTTTGCCGAAGCGATCATCATGCCAACCGTTATTACTCACGTCGCCGTTCCCCTTTGCATTGGTTTAGGGTTAGGTTCGAAAGTCATCCCTCCGCGCCTGTTATTTGCCGGAATCGTCCTGGCGATGCTGCCAGACGCCGACGTATTGTCGTTTAAATTTGGCGTTGCTTACGGCAATGTCTTTGGTCATCGCGGGTTTACCCATTTGCTGGTGTTTGCGTTTGTTGTCCCGTTACTATGCGTACTTATTGGTCGACGATGGTTCAGGGCTGGGCTGATTCGCTGCTGGCTGTTTTTAACCGTCTCGTTGCTATCGCACAGCTTGCTGGATTCGGTAACCACTGGCGGTAAAGGCGTTGGCTGGCTGTGGCCGTGGTCAGAGGAACGCTTTTTCGCTCCCTGGCAGGTGATTAAAGTTGCGCCGTTTGCGTTGTCTCGTTACACCACGCCATACGGGCATCAGGTGATTATTTCTGAACTGATGTGGGTATGGTTGCCGGGAATGGTGCTGATGGGAATGCTGTGGTGGCGCAGGCGATAACCGGATGCGAGAACTCGCATCCGGCAATAGAGTAATTACTTACGACGCCAGGTGGTTCCTTGCGGACCATCTTCCAGCACGATCCCCATCTCGTTAAGACGGTCACGCGCCGCATCTGCCG